>R27__coassemble_21_pt1 | contig 153981 bp, 136 predicted proteins | sample R27__metabat2_low_PE_013 | metagenome-assembled genome bin R27 | reverse complement strand
TGCACGAAGGTGAGTTTGGCGACCACGAGTACTGCGTGCGCCCGATCTATCCTGGCGAGATGACCCTGCCCGACCACAACTACGGCTGGTCGATGGGTTGCCCGGTGTGCGCCACGCCTAACGGCGACTTCTGCGCCCCTGTGACGAACCTCATCGGCGAGTACCAGAACATCGAGGGCATGGAAGGCCTCTACATCGACTGGGAGGAGCCGGAAGGCGCTGTCAGCTTCATCCTCTACCTCGATGGCGAGCAGACCGCCGAGCTGAATCCTGGCGACCACCCGATCTTCATCGCACTGCCTAACGGATTCCCCGCCTTCACGATGAACGTGGGAGTGGTGGCCGTCCACGAGGACTGCGTGAGCGAGATGGAGCAGGTCGACATCTTCTACGACGACGTGGTTGAGAACAGCGACAATGTGGCCCTGTTCCCGAACCCGACCAACGGCAACGTGACCATCCAGGCTGCGGGCATGACCCACGTCACCCTGGCGACCGTCCTTGGCCAGGTGGTGTATGACGCCGACGTCGACGCCGACGAGCTGACCATCAACATGGCTCAGTTCAAAGCAGGCCTCTACATGGTTCGCATCAACACTACCAACGGTGTGGTCGTGAAGCGTGTCACGGTCATGCAATAAAGGCTAGCAGACAGCCCGTCTGCAACAAGACGGGCATCGTCTGCAAACCACATCTGCAACAAATTTTGGGCGGCACCCGGTAAGGATGCCGCCCTTTTTTTGTATTTTTGCGCCCCAAACATGCACGATATGACCATTAAGGAAATACAAGACAACATCGTAGAGGACTTCTCGATGTTCGACGATTGGATGGACCGCTACGCCATGCTCATCGAGATGGGGAAGGAGTGCCCCATCATCGACGACAAACACCGCGACGAAGCCCACCTCATCAACGGCTGCCAGAGCCGCGTGTGGCTCAACGCCGAACTCAAGGACGGCAAAGTGTATTACACCGCCGACAGCGATGCCGTCATCACCAAGGGTATTGTCAACCTATTAATAAAGGTGTTCAACGGCCAGACGCCGGAAGACATCCTTGCCGCAGACCTCTCGTTCTTGGACCAAATTGGGTTGAAAGAACATCTCTCGCCCACACGATCCAACGGACTTTTGGCCATGCTCAAGCAGATGCTGCTTTATGCTGAGGCGTTTAAATTAAAGGAGGAACAAGCATGACACAAGAAGAAGTGAATACCTTGAAAGAGACCGTCATTTCGGTCCTGAAAACCATCTACGACCCCGAAATCCCTGTTGACATTTGGACGCTTCATTTGGTGTATGGCGTTGATGTCGATGAAGAGGGCAACGTGAAAATCGTGATGACGGTGACGGCGCCCAACTGTCCCGTGGCCGAAGTGCTTCCCGCCGAGGTGAAGCAGCGCGTCGAAGCCGTAATGGGCGTGAAGAAAGTCGACGTGGAACTCACCTTCGACCCCGTCTGGAGCATCGACATGCTCTCCGACGAAGCCAAGGCCGAATTGGGCTTGGACGGGGATTATGGCAGCTTCTCTGCGTCAGACTTCCTTTATTAGAGTTAGGAGTTAGGAGTTGGGAGTTGGGAGTTGGGAGTTGGGAGTTGGGAGTTACTCAACACTCCACACTCACACTACAAACTGAGAAGCAATTCTTTCGCCATTCCAAGGAACATGAATGCCACGGCGTTGAAATCCATGTTGAGGTCCTTGCTGAGGCCGACACGGTCTTTGAAGATGGCCACGTTGAACCATTGCAAGCACTGGAAGGCGCGGTGGAAATAGAGGCGCTGCAGCTCGTCTTTGGTGGGCTTGTGGCCGACGTAGGCCTCCAATAGCGACAAGGCTTTGTCGAAACCCATGTTGCCGTAGCAGGCAATGTCGTAGAACGGGTCGTTCATGCCGGCAAACTCCCAGTCGAGCACATACAACTTGTCGCCACTGATGACGAGGTTGGTGGGCTGGTAGTCGCAGTGGCAAGGCACCTTCGGAACGTTGGTTTGGGTGGCACGGATGGCATCGAGTTTCTTGCGGAGGTCGAGGTATTCCTGCGGAAAGACAAAACCCGTCTCAAGGCAATAATTTTGGTCGGCATCGAGGCGGCCAAAGGCATCGTAGTCCTTGAATTTCATGTCGCTGCCGTGGATTTTCTTCAGTGCGGCCACCGACATTGCATTGTAGGAGACCACATCCGTGGTGCTCATGATGGTGCCTTCCACGTATTCAGCTAATTTTTCGCCTGAGCGGATTTCGACATATTCCGTAATGTTGTTCAGCCCCAAGCGGTTGACTTCCTGAATGTTGGCCCATTCTTCCTCGCGGTCGACGAACTTCTCGGCAAACTTGCCTGGCACGCGGTAGGTGTATTTCTTGTTTTGGCTTTCAACGACATAGGTGTAGTTGCTCATGCCGCCTTCGAGGCGCATCACGATGTGGGCATCGTGGGCATGGAGGAGGGCGTTAACCCTGAAAACGATGTATTCTTCGATGGTCATAATGATGTGTATTTTTGATTTGAGCGGCAAAGTTACACTTTAATTCCTAATCCTCAAGGTAAAAACACTGATTTGGAATTATTTTCAATTGGAATTGTCCTAATAAACGAAAATGTTGTATTTTTGCAGCCTCGAAAGGGGGTTTAGCTCATCTGGTAGAGCGTCAGGTTCGCAATCTGAAGGTGGCCGGTTCGAGTCCGGTAACCTCCACGAAATCAAAAAGAAAGCTGCTGATTATTCGGCGGCTTTTTCTGTCTGTCCCACCACCAAGACGTTTTCGTTGTCTAATCTGACTTTCAGCCAGCGCACGAGGCGGTCGTGGAGTTCGGAGTCCATCGGTTTAATAGTGGTGATGAAAGCGATGATTTGTTCGTTGGCGGTGCTGTCGGCAACCTGCACTGATGCCCCGCGACTCAGGCTCACTTCGGTTATGTCGGGGTATTGCGCAAACAGTTCCTTCGAGATAGCCTCGACAGGGATTTCTTTAGATTGGTAGTTGGAAAGCGTGATCGTCAGCCTGGCGATGCTGTCGTTCAAAGCCTTTATTTGCTTGTCGGTTTGTTCATAGATGCCTTGTACGATTTCCTTTTCGGAGAATTCTTGTTTTACGTTGGTGGCGTCTTCGTGGAAGATGATTTGGTTACGCATGATGCCGTATGCCTCTGCCTCCTTGTAGAAAAGCTCTTTGGATTCGGGTGTCAGGGCTTCGCCGGCGAGGTAGAGGTCGAGGGTGGGCGACTTGCGCGAGTAGGTGGCCTTATGGTCGTAGATGAAGCACTTGCCGAGGTTCTTGTTCTCGGTGACCACGCGTTCGGAGTGGGTGATGAAGTTGTTTTCCTTGACGACCGAGATGGCGGAGATGATGCTCGGCACGATGACGACCACCAGAATGAGTGCCAAGATGTGCTTGGGCAGTCGTTTGTGGGTCTCGTCATTATTGGCGATGGGAAAACGGAAATACTTCACCATGGCAAAGGTGGCCAAGGCGATGAAGATGCTGTTGATGAGGAAGAGATAGAGCGCCCCGAAAGCATACTCCCAGTTCCAGCGCGAGATGCCGTAGCCCACGGTGCAAAGTGGCGGCATGAGTGCTGTGGCGATGGCCACACCTGAGATGACCGTTCCCTTGTCCTTGCGCGAGGTCTCAATGATGCCCGCGAAACCGCCGAAGAGGGCGATCAGTACGTCGTAGATCGTGGGGTTGGTACGGGCCAAAAGCTCGGAGGGGTTGGCCAAACTCAACGGGCTGAGTAGAAAGAAAATGGTGGAGGCCAAGATGCTGATGACGACCATCACGGCGAAGTTTTTCAGTGAGTTTTTGACCAAGGTATTGTCTTCTGTTCCCAAACCTAACCCGAAGCCCAAGATGGGACCCATCACGGGCGAAATCAGCATGGCGCCGATGATGACAGGGATGGAGTTGACATTCAAGCCCACCGAGGCGATAATGATGGCGCAGGCCAGGATGAACACGTTAGTGCCTTTGAAGGCGATGTTCTTTCGGATGGAGGCGCTGGCGTTCTCGTAGTCGATTTCGTCGGAGAGGTGGATGAGCGACTTGAGGTAGACCAAAGTCCTATGGAAAAAACTGGTGTTTTTCATCGATGATTTTGTCTTGTGTTGAAAATGAAATGCAAAGGAACGAAAAATATTGTGTTTGCGCAAGGGCAGGTCACAAAACACCTTGCACGACCTCCGCGATTTGTTCCAGCCATTCCTTGTCGACGTCATCGAACGTGGCCAGTTTCTCGCTGTCGATGTCCAACACGCCGATGACCTCGTCACCTTTATATAAAGGCACCACGATTTCGCTCCGCGACTCGCTGCTGCACGCGATGTGGCCAGGGAACTGCTCTACGTCTTCGACGACGATGGTTCGTTTTTCTTTCCACGAGGTGCCGCACACACCCTTGCCGAAGCCGATGCGGGTGCAGGCCACAGGGCCTTGGAAGGGACCGAGCACCAGCTGCTCGTCGATGACGCGGTAGAAGCCCGTCCACCAGAAGTGGAAGGTCTCTTGGATCAGTGCGGCCACGTTGGCCATGTTGGCCACGGCGTCGGTTTCGTCTTTTGTTATGGCTCGCACTTGGGCGAGGAGGAGTTGGTAGTTTTCTTGTTTGTTCATATATGTTTGTGTTTGGCCCAACACTGCGCTGGGCTTGTGTTCAGCCCCACACTGCGCTGCGCTTGTGTGGGGTTAATAAAGTGTCGTCACTTCGTGACGGGGCTGCCCCCGTGTTCTTTAGTCCCATGCCCCGCAGTCTCGTGTCCCGCAGTCCCACGTCAATACAGGAACCCGAACATCCAAAGCGGGATTTTGTTGCCGTAGCCTATCTCGGTTTCGTCGATGGCCAAGTAGCTGTTCGGGATGTCCTTGATTTGGTCGAATTTCTTGCCTTGTCCGCCGACCTCGAACAATGTTGTGCCGTCAAGCAGGAAGTCGCCTTTCTTCGGCATGGTGAGTGTGGCCACTGCTGAGGTTTGGTTGGCGAAGAAGGTTTCCCTAACCGTCCCGATCTCGCTTTTTATCGCCAAGGCCCGCATGAGGTTGGTGTTGTTGAGATATATCTTTTCAGGCGTGATGAGGTGCTTGTAGTCCTTTACGTTTTCGGTCAGCAGCTGGATGAGTTCGGCGCGGTCGAGGGCATAAAGCATCTTGAGGCACAGCTCGCGGCTGGTGTCCAATTGCATGGTCAGTTTGTTGATGTTGGGCATTAGCGGAAGGTTTTGTGCAATCAGCATCAGCAGGGTCTTGGTCTTCCTGACAGTGTTGTAAGTGACATCTTCGACGGCAGGCAAGTCGGTGTCGATCACCAAGTTGGCGACTTCTGCAAGTTGGAGGAGGTAGTCTTTCTTTGCATCCTTGTAAAACGGATAATAACCGTTCTCCAAATAGGCCGAAAAGTGTTTCAGTACCTTGGTTTTCTGGAACAGGTCGAAAGCAATCTCCTCGTGGTGTTCCAAAAGGTCGTCCAATGCGATGGGTTCTGTGGTCAACGCGCCTTCAAACTCCATGTATTCGCGCAGCGAGAGGCCGTGTAGCGTGTAGAGCGTCTGCCGGCGCGACAAGTCCACCTTCGAATTGTCGATTTCGAGCATCGAGCTGCCGGTGTAGACGATATAAAGGTCGGTGTAGGTGTCGTACAGGTTCTTGATGCTGATGCTCCAGTCGGGGTATTTGTGGACTTCGTCAAGGAATAAGTGCGTCACGCCGTGGGCATGTTCGTAGGCCACCAAGTCTTCCAATGTGTGCGTCTTGAACCACAAATTGTCCAACGAGACATACAGGGCTTCGCTTTTTTTCGGGAAATGCTCCTTGATGTGTTGCAGCATTAACGTTGTTTTTCCAACGCCTCTGGAGCCTTTGATGCCGATAAGCCGCGTCTCCCAGTTGATTTTGTCGTATAGGTAACGTTTGAATTTCAGGTTGGTAGATGAAAGCCTTTGATAATATGCGTCCGTGATGGTTTTTGCGAAGTCGTCTTCCATGGGATTTTGTTTTACGCTGCAAAAATACGAAAAATTAAGTTTCCATTTGCGAAAATTTCAAAAAAAATCGCATTTCTATCTGCGAAAATAGAATTAAAAATCAAGTTTCCATCTGCGAAAATGAAATTAAAAATCAAGTTTCCATTTGCGAATTTTAAATCTTTGAATTTTGAATCTTAAATCATCAATTCTTTGTATCTTTGCGCCTCGTTTAAAAACCGCACAGAAATGAAGAAAGATATTCCCGTACTGCTGCTCACCGGTTACCTCGGTAGCGGCAAGACCACAGTGGTCAACAAGATTCTGAACAACCGCAAGGGCATTAAGTTTGCAGTGATTGTCAACGATATAGGTGAAGTGAACATCGATGCCGACCTGATTGAGAAAGGCGGCGTGGTAGGGCAGAAGGACGACAGCCTTGTGGCGCTCCAAAACGGCTGCATCTGCTGCACTTTGAAGATGGACCTCATCCAACAGTTGCACGAAATCATCGTCATGCAGAAGTTCGACTACATCGTCATCGAAGCCAGCGGCATCTGCGAGCCGGAGCCGATTGCGCAGACGATTTGCTCCTTCCCACAAATGGCTTGGCAGCTCACCAAGGACGGCCTGCCCATCTTGGACTGCATCGTGACCGTGGTCGACGCGCTGCGGATGCAGAGCGAGTTTGGCTGTGGCGACGACCTGATGAAGAAAAATCTGGCCGAGGACGACTTGGAGAGCCTCGTCATCCAGCAGATTGAGTTCTGCAATATCATCTTGTTGAACAAGGCTTCAGAGGTCACGCCTGAGGAATTGGGTCGCGTGAAGAGCATCATCCGCGCCTTGCAACCTACGGCTGAAATCATCACCTGCGACTATGGCGATGTCGACTTCGACAAGATCCTCAACACTAAGATGTTCGACTTCGATAAGGTGGCCACCTCCGCCACTTGGATCAAGGAAGTGGAAGGCGCTGTGGAGGAGGAACACGACCATCACGACGACGATGATGACGAGGACGAACACGAGCATCATCACCACCATCATGACGACGATGACGATGACGACGACGAGCACGAGCATGGCCATCACCACCACCATCATCATGACCACGAAGGCGGCGAGGTGGAGGAATACGGCATTGGCACGTTTGTGTATTACCGTCGCCAGCCGTTCAACATGGCGCGTTTCGACGAGTTTGTGGCGCGCAAGATGCCGAAGAACGTCATCCGCGTGAAGGGCATCTGCTACTTCAAGAACGAATACGACATGTGCTACATCTTCGAGCAGGCAGGCAAGCAGGTGCAGCTGCGCGATGCCGGCCAATGGTTTGCCACGATGCCCGCCGACGAGCTGGAGGCTTTCATGGATCGCGAGCCTACCCTGCGCCGCGACTGGGACGACACCTACGGCGACCGTATGCAGAAGCTCGTCTTCATCGGCCAACACCTCGACAAGGATGCCTTGGTGAAGGACTTGGATGCTTGCCTGACGCGGTGATTGTTTCGTCACAAAACCGACAAAACTTGCAAAACACATGGTTGTTGGGAAGCCTGCCAACCGGCGGCTTCCCAACAACCATTATTTTTTCAGCCTCATTGGGCGGAAGGATTTGATGGCGGAGGCATTTTAACCCCCGTTAATTCCTATTTGTTATCCAATTCGACGTATGGGTCTCTAATATATCTGACGAACTTCCCTTTCTCGAAATAGGCGTATCTGTACCAACTGATTTCTTTGGTAGCGTTGTAGTTTTCCTCTCCTAACAGGTCGATGTAAAACCGTTTCTCAAGTTTGTGGCAAACGTCGGTTTTGTAATGCTTTTCATTGGCGATAAACAAAGGATAGGTAAGGATTTGGTTTTGTGAGAAAGCATCGTGGAAATAATCCGCCACGACGAATAGGGCTATGCCGTTGTTGTCGCAAAGCGTCTGAATGGCACTCAAGGACACACAAGCTTCGGATGTGCAATGTGGCGACCATTGGTACACGATGGCTTTTGGATGCGGCTGAACCATCTTTTGCAATTGCTTCCCATCGATGGCATAGATTCTTCCATCGTTTTTCAGCGACAAGAGTCTTTCGTCGGGAGTGTTCCAGACCACTTTGCTTTGTTGCTCTGGGGTCAAATCTCGTGAGAAATGGTTCCGATAGCCTATAATGACACACCCTTGAATGACAAGGAGCGATAGAAGAATGGAGAGGATGCAAAGCTTGTTTTTCATTTGTAGTATTGTTTAAGTGGGACAAAAATACAAATAAATTAGGTCTGTTTTACTGCTACTGCCGTTTTTGTGATAAAAATCCCTATCTTTGACCCTTCAAAACGTCAACTTGTTATGGAACAAATCATCAGTAAGATAAGCGGCTATGTGTGGAGCCCGGCATTAGTGGCCATCTGCCTCTTGGCGGGGCTTTATTTCTCTGTCGGGACGCGCTTCGTGCAGGTGCGGCGCCTGCGCGAGATGGCGCGGCTGCTTTTCTCTACCGACAAATCGCAGAAGACGGGCATCACCTCGTTTCAGGCCTTCTCGATGGCGCTGTCGGGGCGCGTGGGTACGGGCAACATCGTGGGCGTGGCCACGGCCATCGGCTACGGCGGCCCAGGGGCCATCGTCTGGATGTGGATCATCGCCTTCCTCGGTGCAGGCTCGGCCTTCTCGGAGGCAACCTTGGCGCAAATCTACAAGGAGGAACACAAGGGGCAGTTTCGTGGCGGACCGGCCTATTACATCGAGAAGGGCCTCCACAGCAAGTGGCTCGCGGTGGCTTTCGCCATCATCGCGGTGCTGGCTTGCGGCTTGTGTCTGCCGCCGGTGCAGTCCAACAGCATCGCCACCTCGTTTTCCAACACGTTCCAAATCAGCTCGGCGTGGGCGGGCGGCATCGTGGCCTTGCTCATCGGCCTCGTGGTGGTGGGCGGTGTGAAGCGCATCGCCAACGTGGCGCAGGTGGTGGCACCCTTCATGGCCATCCTCTATGTGTTGCTTTCGATTGTCGTGTTGGCCTTCCATATCCGTGAGGTGCCTAATGCGATTATGGACATGCTCCAAAGCGCTTTCGGGATGAAGGAGGCGCTTGGCGGCATTCTCGGCTCCACCATCGCTTGGGGCGTGAAGCGCGGCATCTACAGCAACGAGGCGGGACAAGGCACGGGCGCCATCATTGCAGGCGCGGCCAAGGTGTCGCATCCCGTCAAGCAGGGATTAGTGCAGGCGTTTTCGGTGTATATTGACACGCTTTTGGTATGTACCGCCACCGCCGTGATGATCTTGGCTTGCAAGACCTACAACGTGTTTGATGCGTCGGGCAACATCCTCATCGCTGCCGAGGGCGTTGAGTTGGGCTCGCCCGACGTGAGCTACACCTCCGCCGCCTTGGGCACCTTCCTTGGTGGCAACTGGGGCGGCATCATCGTCTCGTTTGCCTTGTTTTTTTTCGCTTTCACGACGATCATGGCGTATTACTACTACGCCGAGACCAACCTCGTCTACCTCTTCGGCAAGGGCAAGATCGAGCACATCCTGATTTGGGTGCTGCGCGTCGGGGTGGTGGCGATGGTCTTCGTCGGGTCGCTGTATGAGGCGCGCACGATGTGGGACCTCGGCGACATCGGCGTGGGCACGATGGCTTGGGTCAACATCATCGCGATTTTGTTGCTCTCGCCCAAGGCGTTCACGGCGCTGAAGTCCTACGAACACCAAAAGAAGGAGGGCAAGGAACCTATTTTCGACCCGAAGGAAATCGGGGCGCGGGGGGCGGAGTTCTGGGAGCAGAGGCACGCTGAATGAGAATTTTTTTCACGCAGAATTTTGGGAATCATGGGAATTCTTTCGTGTGGAAATAGTTGTCGCTTCGCGCTTCCCATAATTCTGCGTATTCTGCGTGAGAAATAACTCGAAAACAGAAATCATCATGCTTCATACCCAAACCGCTTCAGCTCGGCCTCGTTGTCGCGCCAGTCCTTGTCGACCTTCACGAACAGCTCCAAGAAGATTTTCTTTCCCGTAAACTCCTCAATGTCGGCGCGGGCCTGCATCCCGAGCTTCTTGATGGCGCTGCCGCCCTTGCCGATGATGATGGCCTTCTGCGAGTCGCGGGCCACGTAGATGATGCTGCGGATGTGGATGTGTTTTTGCGTCTCCTCGTAGCTTTCCACTTCCACCTGCACTGAGTAGGGGATTTCCTGCTGGTAGTTGAGCAGGATTTTCTCGCGGATGATTTCGGTGATGAAGAAGCGCATCGAGCGGTCGGTGAGTTCGTCCTTGGGGAAATAGGGCGGGCACTCGGGCAGCTTCTCTAAGATTTGCTTGAAGATGAACTCCACGTTGGCGTTGTATTGCGCCGACAGCGGGAACACGGTGGCGTTGGGCAGCGTCTCGCGCCATTGTTCAACGGCTTGCTCGACTTGCTCTTGCGTCGAAAGGTCTATCTTATTGATGAGGACGAACACAGGGATGTCGGTGGTCTTGAGCCTTTCGACGGTCTTTTCCTCGATTTTCTTGTCGGTGATGTCGACGACGAAGAGGATGAGGTCGGCGTCGATGAGGGCCACGTTGACGAATTGGTTCATCACCTCGTGCATCTTGTAGGCCGGATCCTTGATGATTCCGGGGGTGTCGCTGAAGACGATTTGGAAGTCGTCGCCGTTCACGATACCCAAAATCCGGTGTCTCGTGGTCTGCGCTTTCGACGTGATAATGGAGATTTTCTCCCCAACGAGCTGGTTCATGAGGGTCGACTTGCCCACGTTGGGCCGACCTATAATGTTGACATAGCCTGCTTTATGACTCATAGTGAAATTTTTTCTTGGTTTTTTGCTCTGCAAAGAAACAAAATTATTACCTTTGCAGCCGATTTCGGGAGGAAAAAAGTTTTCCGAACGGGATTTTTCGCACGATGCGGGGTAGAGCAGAGGCAGCTCGTCGGGCTCATAACCCGGAGGTCGGAGGTTCGAATCCTCCCCCCGCTACTTTAAGAAGCTCAGTGAAAATTGAGCTTTTTTTGTGTAAAATTGCATCGTTTTATGGAAAAATGTGTATTTTTGCAATGTCGTTTCAGCACGCTTTGGGCGTACAGCGTCACGGCCAGTTGGTAGCAGACAGCACTGAAAGACTTACAAAACCGCGTCATTCTGGCGCGGTTTTCGTTTTGTAGAAGGTCTTCATTGCTAGTCGTTTCCTTCCGGTCCGAGTGCACTCCACATAATAATATTCTTTGTCAAGAACCTTTCTGTAAACCACTGTGTCAGGGTATTTCCCTTGGATAATTTCTTCAGCAGTTGCTATGATCATCGGAATGAGACAAAAGTCTGTCTCAGTCATATTAGGATGTTTCTTTCTTGAATGTTTGATGGCGGAAATGTCAATCATGCGTTGGAATCCAGTTACATCACAGTTTAATAACTCATTGAGCTTCTTGATTTCCTTTGGTGTGGGTTCTCCCATAATCACCCATCGGTTGTTCTCCCATTCTGTAATTTCGGCTTCTCTTACAAGTTGGAGTATTTTTTCCTCGATGCTAATAAAATCTTTTTCTTCCATAATGCCTGCAAATATAAGAAAAAACCAGCCCTATAAAATAAAGCTGGTTTTTGTAGGATGAAACTACTTTGTCATTCCGTTTTCGTCAGGCTTCCGCTGATGGTGCCGTCCAATTCGATGGTGCCATTGTAGATGAAGAGGTTGACGTCGCCGTTGCCCGTGCAGGTGCCTTCAAGTGTGAGGGATCCGTTGTCGAGGGTGCCTTTCACGGAGTAGGTGACATTGACTTCGGGCGTGACGGTCATTCCGTTGCCCAAATCGTAGTTGAAACTCACCGTGGTATTGATGGCCTCAAAAGTGACCACATTACCCTCGACGGTGCCAGTCATTTCCATTTCCTGGTCGTTGATTTTGCAGGTTGCCACCACTTTGTCAATAGCCTCGCCTGCCAAAACGGAGAGCGTGACGGGCACTGCGCGGTCGGTGACCTCTTGCTCCATCGGTTCCATGCCCGTGATGCTGACTTTCATGTTGCCGGTGTAGAGGGCGTTGCCTTCATAATTGCCTACAAACTTCGCGTTGGGCTTTTCATTGCAAACGATGTCGAAGCTCTTCGTGGCGGTCTGTCCGGCAGCGTCGGTCACGATGCCCGTGATGGTGATGGTTCCTGTCTCATCGATGGTGAAAGTTTTCGAATAGGAAAAATCGGGCTGTTTTTCGATGGGTTGTGAGCTCGAGGCGATAATGGTACCGTCTTTCGTGAGGGTGATGTCCATTTTCGTCAGGTTTTCGCCAGTGGCGGTGAAACCGACTTGGATTTCTGTGCCGGAATAGATTTGGGCGTTTTCCACCACATAACCTTCACCTTGAATGGCGGTGATGGTGGGTGCGACAGGGTCTTTCTTGCAGCTTGCAAACAGCATCAGGCCGATGCAGCAAGCGATGAATAGGATGTTTTTCTTCATGATTATTAGAGTTTTAAGTTATTGTTTCTTCAAGTCTCCAACCAAAGTGCCCGAAACTTCTTCCAAGGGATAGGGCTGCCCGGCAATCTCGAATGTCCCCTTCCCGCTGAAGCTGCCCGTGATGTTCAGTGTGTCGTTTTGCACGGGTATGCCTGCCATCTTGAGGTCAAGCTCGAAAGTGTAATGTTGGTCGGGTTTGTCGATGTTGAGGTGGACGGTCCCGAAGTCGGCATTCGCCTCCGTGGCGGTGCCTTGGGTTTGGTGTGTCTCGTTGTCGACGGTAACGGTGGCGACGATGGTGTTGTCGGCGCTACCTTTGGCGATGTCCATCCGAATGCTGTCGATGGGGAAGGTCAAGTTGGATTGAGGCTCGTTGTTCATCGAAACGATGGTGAACGTGAACTGTCCCAGATAGTTGCCTACATATTGTGTTGTGTAGTCGACAACAGGTTCAGGTGTGGGAGTGGGTTCGACGGGTTTCTTGCAGGCCGTGAACATGACGGCGAGGCTGCACAATGCGATGATGAGTGTTTTCTTCATGTTGTATATAGTTTTGATATTATTTTGTTTCTGACGGGTAATAACGCTTGCAAAAATAAGACCAAAAACAATAGGTTGGATGATTTTTCTGTAAAAAACGCTATTTTTGCGTTTCAAAATCGGCTCTATGAAAAAGAAATGGATAGTCTTTTCAGTGCTGATCGCCTTGGTTTTGGGCGTGATGCTGCTTTATGCTTTTGGCCCAGTGGCAGCCCCGATGCCTTTGTGGATGTCGATATTGCCGCCTTTGGTGGCCATCGTGATGGCACTATTAATGAAAGAGGTGATTTCGTCGCTCTTTGTCGGCGTGTTCACGGGGGCTTTCATCATGGCCTTGTATGGCGGGGCAAGTCCGGCGGCGGCCATGGGCGGCGGCCTGCTGCGCGTGGTGGATACCTACGTCGTAGGCTCGCTTTTCGATGCCGACCATGTGAAGATCATCGTCTTCACCTTGATTATCGGTGGCATGGTGCGCATCATCACGGCCAACGGCGGGATGCAGGGTGTGGTCAACTGGCTGTCGCGAAGGGCACGAGGACCGCGATCGGGACAGCTGATGACCTTCCTCATGGACCTCTGCATCTTCTTCGACGACTATTCCAACACGCTCGTGGTGGGCAACACGATGCGGCCCATCGCCGACAAACTGAAGGTGTCGCGCGAGAAGTTGGCCTACATCGTCGACTCGACTTCGGCGCCCGTGGTGGCCGTGGCTTTCGTGACCACATGGATCGGGGCGGAGCTGAGCTATATCCAGGACGGCATCAATGCCATCGGGCTTGACGCATCGGCCTATTCGGTGTTTTTCCATTCGTTGGCCTATAGTTTTTATCCTTTCCTGACGCTCGGCTTCGTCTTGATGATTATCCTCAGCGGGCGCGACTTCGGCCCCATGCTGAAGGCGGAGCGCAAGGCACGAAAAATGGGTTTGGCCGAGACCGAAATGACCAACAGCGTGGCGCGTCCAGCCCATATCATCGATGCCTTGATTCCTTTGCTGGTGTTGATTTTCGGCACCATCGTCGGCTTGATGGCCACAGGCTACGATGCCGCTGTGTGGCAGTCGGCTGAAACGGATTTCTTCTCCAAACTCTCGGCCACCATCGGGGCGGCCAATTCCTACAAGGCCTTGCTTTGGGCTTCGTTGTTCTCGCTGCTCACGGCCATTGTGATGACTTTGTTGCATGGCGACATGAAGTTTGGAAAAATCATGGAGGAGATGGTGGAGGGCTTCAAGAGCATGTTCAATGCGGTGCTCATCCTAACGATGGCGTGGTCTATCGCCTTGGTGACCAAAGACATGCACACGGCTGAGTTCGTTTCGCAGTTGCTGCTGCAATGGTCGTTGTCGCCGTGGGTCGTTCCCGTGCTGACTTTCGTCTTGGCCGCCTTGATTGGTTTTTCGACTGGCACTTCGTGGGGCACGATGGCCATACTTTATCCGCTGATTCTGCCCGCTTCGTGGCTGCTTTGCCAGGAGCAAGGCCTGAGTGTTGAGGCTACGATGCCGCTGTTCTATAACGTGGTGGCTTCAGTGCTGGCGGGTTCCGTCATGGGCGACCATTGCAGCCCGATTTCCGACACCACCATCATGAGTTCGTTGGCTTCGAGTTGCAACCATTTGCAGCACGTCAGCACACAGATGCCTTACGCGCTCACCGTGGGCGCTACGGCATTATTCGTTGGCGTTTTGCCTTCGGCTTTGGGCATGCCTTCGTGGGCATCGTTCTTGATGGGTTTTGTGACGCTCGGCCTGATAGTAAGGCTGGTCGGAAAAAAGGTAGAGACGTAGCGCGCTACGTCTCTACAAAGGGATTTATTTCTAATTGTTTATTTTTCGGTATCGGTGTTGTCACACCGTTGTCCTTCGTATTGCTGCACTTCATCGTATTTGTATTCCAGCTTGATGCCCACTTGCTTGAACATCTCTTCGGTCTCGGCACCGTCGTGGTAGCGGCGTTCGCACACCACGCGCACGATGCCGCAGTTGATGATGAGCATGGCGCAGGTGCGGCAAGGGGTCATGCGGCAATACAAAGTGCTGCCATCCAAGGCGATGCCTCTTCTGGCAGCCTGGCAGATGGCATTTTGCTCGGCATGGACGGTGCGCACGCAGTGTTGGGTGACCGAACCGTCTTCATGGATGGTCTTGCGGAACAAATGTCCCACGTCATCGCAGTGGGGGAGACCCTTGGGTGAGCCCACATAACCCGTCACCAGGATTTGCTTGTCCTTCACGATGACGCAGCCGCTGCGCCCACGGTTGCAGGTGGCACGCTCGCTGACGGTGTCCGCTAAGTTGAGGAAATAGTCGTCCCACGAAGGGCGCACATGGAGTTGGCGCAAGGCCTTCTCCACTTGTTCGTGCAGTTCGTTGATGCTGCCGTCGTTGGTCAGCACGAAGTCGGCTTCCTTGATGCAGGCACCGAGGTTCTGCTTGTTTGGGTCGGTGGCGGTCATCTCGCGCTCTTCGTTGGCCACGAAGGTCTCGAAGTCGATGTGGTCGGTCTCCGATCCGCGCAGGTAGATGCGGTCGTACCTGATTTTGCGGTCGGCGTCGACGGCGAAGAGGTAGAACTGGCCTTTCTGTCGCAGCGAGGCAATCTCGCCTGGCGTGCGCACGCTCTCAATGACGGCGTTTTTGCCTTCGGCCTTGGCGCGTTCGAAGAGCTGGTCGGTGATGTAGCTGGGGCAGTGTTTGGCGCGCAGGTCGTTGCCCACGAGGGTCAGCGTGTCGCGGTTCACTTCCAGTCCGCGACGTTGGCATTCTTCGGTGATGTAGGCTCGCACCGAGTAGTGTACGAAGCCTTTTTCTTTGACGAGATAGTCTACGATGGTGCCTTTGCCCGCACCCAGGGTGCCTGTGATTCCGATGATGATCATTTATTCAGTTATCAGTTGTTCAGTTATCAGTTGTTCAGTTATCAGTTGTTCAGTTATCAGTTGTTCAGTTGTCAGTTGTTCAGTTGTCAGTTGTTCAGTTGTCAGTTGTTCAGTTGGCTGTTGTTGTTTTATCTCACTCACCCACTTAGTCAACTCGATGGGCTTGAAATTGGCGATGCCTTCCAAGAGTGCCTTCGGGTCGTTGCTGACGATGAGGTTGTCGGCGTGTTCGCGATGCATGAAACCCTCACGAGCGGCACGGTCGATGAAACGGACGATGTCGTCGTAGTAGCCGTTGACGTTGAAAAGCGCGACGGGCTTATCGAAGACGCGCAACTGTGTGAGGACCATCACTTCAAACAGCTCGTCCATCGTGCCCACGCCGCCCGGCATGGCGATGAAGGCGTCGGCCATGTCCTCAAGGATTTTCTTGCGCTCGGCCATCGTCTCCACCACAATCAGTTCGTCGATGTCGGGGCGGCCTACGCGCATATCCAAAAGGTGTTGCGTGATGGTGCCCACGATGCGGCAACCGCGTTGTTTCATCACCTCGGCGATGATGTTCATCAGGCCCACGTTGCCGCCGCCATAAAGCAGTTCGCAGCCGTTGTCGGCCAAAACATGGCCCAACTCGGCAGCCTTCTCGCGGTAAATCGGGTCGAAGCCCATGCTGCTGCCACAAAAAATGCAGATTTTCTTCATTCGATAAATTTTTGCAAAAATAGGAAATTCCAGCGAAGTGCAAGTAAAAGTTTTTGAGTATCTTTGCCGCCGATAAACGAAACAAGTTAGTATTATGACAGCGTTACAACTGAATGCCGAGTTTTATCGTGCCATGGGTGAGATAGCCGATGATGAAACCCTGATGGCCAAGGTGGTGAAATATGTGAAAAAGTTGGCTGCTCAAAAGCAGGCCGCTGACCCGACACTGATGACGAAGGAGGAATTCTTTGCAAGAGTGGACAAGGCTAAGGAAGGCCCGACTTATAGAATGCTTCCTGATGAGGATTTGACCACGTTTTTAAGACGGCTTGGCCATGAGATTTGAAGTCGAGTTTAAGGAACAAGCCACACACGACTTGGTTGCGTTGGCCAAAAGTGAGCCAAAAGCCTTCGCCAAGGCACAATCCATGATTGTTGAATTGAGGGAGCATCCTCACACAGGCACAGGCCATCCAGAACAATTGTCAGGCGACCGATCTGGTCAATGGAGCCGCCGCATAACGAAAAAACATCGGCTGATTTATGAAATCCACGACATGGAGGTTGTGGTACTTGTTGTTTCTGCCTACGGGCATTACGATGATAAATAGACTATGAGAAACATTGGAATATTGGGCGCTATGGCGCAGGAAATCGACGAGGTGAAAGCCTTGCTGACTGACAAGACAACGGTAAAAATCGCCAACCGCGAGTTCGTGGTGGGCAAAATCGGCAACGTGCGTTGCGTGGTGGCTTTTTCAAAGTGGGGCAAGGTGGCCGCCACCATCACGGCTACCTTATTGATACAGGAGTTTGGTGTCACCGACCTCTTTTTCATCGGAACGGCGGGCGCTTTGGCCGATGGCCTCAAGGTGGGCGACATCGTGATTTCAAAACGTTTGGTGCAACATGACTTGGATGCCCGACCGATGATTCATCGCTTTGAGTTGCCTTTGCTCAACCGCATCTACATCGACAGCGACCCTGAATTGACCGATTTGGCTGGTCGTGCCGTAAGCAACCTTATTAATAAAGGTGTCGAAAAGATGGTGGGCGAGGAGGCCATGCGTGATTTCAACCTTAATCCGAAACTCTATTTCGGCGACATCGCCAGCGGCGACCAATTCATCAACAGCGACGAGAAGCGCAACGAGATTCTCGACCTCCTGCCCGACATCCAATGCGTCGAGATGGAAGGCGCTGCCGTGGCGCAGGTCTGTTTGGAGTTTGGCACGCCCTTCACCGTCATCCGCATCATCAGCGACACCGCCGACCACAACGCCCGCATCGACTTCGGCAAATTCATCGTCGAGGTGGCCAACGCCTATTCGAGGGCGATTGTATCGGAGATTATGAGGCTGGTGTAGTTCGGTTGCCACGGTGTGACAGCTCGTTGGATAATTTGGCTTCCACGGTGTAACAGTCCTACACCCCTAACTCCGAACTCCTAACTTCCAACTTCTAACTCCAATCGTATGATCTCCCAAAACATCCCCATGCCGATTTCCAGAATGTCGTCGGGGAAATCGAACATCGCATCGTGAAGTGCAGGTTGGTCAACGCCTGAACCGATGCCGAAAAAGCCTATCGGACAGATACTTCCAAACCTACCGAAGTCCTCCGACCAACGGAATGGCTCTTCCAAACTGCCGTGTTCCAATTCAAGATTGGAGGCGGCTTGTTCGATGGTTTGCACGCAGCGCGGGTCGCTGTTGGTGGCGGCGAAGGCTTCGTGTTCCGAGAAGTTGAAGTCGAAGATGTAATCCTTCGCCTTGGCGCGGCAGAGTTCGATGATTTGCGAGGCCATTAGCTCAAGGTTGCGGTCGTCGAAGCTGCGCAGGGTGAGCCAAATCTCGGCATGACCGGGAGCCACACCGAAAGTTTCCTCGCCCAAAATGGCGTGCGTGATGACAAAGGTGGTCAGCGGCTTGACGGCCTTCAGCTGTTCGCGTTTCTTCTCCAGATTGTGGATGAGCACGGCCAAAAGTTCCGAAGGGCTGTGTCCCGTTTCGGGCTGAGAGGCGTGTGCCGTGCGCCCGTCGAAGACGAGTTTCAGGCCGAAAGAGGCGGCGGCAAAACAACCTTCCTTCACCATCACTTTCCCTTTCTCGAAGCCTGGCAGGTTGTGTAGCCCAAAGGCCACATCGGGCCTTATCTGCTCAAATAGCGGGTCGTTGAGGATGGCCTTTGCACCTTGCCCCGTCTCTTCGGCGGGTTGGAAGAGCAGCACCACCTCACCTTGGTCGGGACGTTGCTCGCCGAGCCATTGCGCCAGGCCGCAGAGGATGGTGGCGTGGCCGTCGTGACCGCATTTGTGCGAAACGCCTTGGTTTTGTGAACGATAGGGGAGGTCGTTAGGTTCTGGGATATGCAACGCATCGATGTCGCCTCGGATGAGGATGCGCTTGCCGGGCTTGGCACCTTTATAGATAGCGGCCAATCCGTAGCCGCCAATTTTCTCAATGAGTTGGTCGGGGTGGGTTTGGCGTACCCATTCATTCAGGATTTTGTTGGTCAGCGCCTCGTGCCCCGAAAGCTCAGGATGGGCGTGAAGGATATGTCGAAGTTCGATGAGGTTTTGCATCGGTTCAGATTTTAATGCAAAGGTACGGCTTTTCTGAAAAAATGTCCTATCTTTGCGCCCAAATTTATTGATGCAATGCAAACCGTACTCTATCCATTGAAATTCAAGCCCATCTTCAAAGACAAGATTTGGGGTGGGCGCAAAATCAAGGAAGTGTTGGGCATGGACTATGGCCCGTTGCCCAACTGTGGCGAAGTGTGGCTGCTCTCAGGCCTTTGGGACGAGCAGAGCGAAATCGCCAACGGTGACTTCGAGGGTGATGAAATCAACGACCTCGTGGAGACCTTCATGGGCGACCTCGTGGGCGAAAGCGTCTTCGACAAATACGGCGAGCAGTTCCCACTGCTGCTGAAGATTATTGATGCCAACGACTGGCTTTCGGTGCAGGTGCATCCCGACGATGAGCTGGCCGAGAAACGCGGCTTGGGCAACGGCAAGACCGAGATGTGGTATGTGATGCAGGCCGACAAGGATGCCGACCTCGTGATGGGTTTCAAGCGCCCAATGACGAGAATGGATTATGCCAACGTTTTGAAAGACAACCAGCTGCAATCGGTGTTGAACCACGAATGGGTCGAGAAAGACGATGTGTTTTTCATCCCTGCCGGTCGCGTCCATGCGCTTGGGCCTGGCATCATGGTGGCCGAAATCCAACAGACGAGCGACACGACCTACCGCATCTACGATTGGGACCGTATCGACGTGGCCGGAATGCGACGCGAGCTGCACATCCCGCAGTCGGTCGAAGCCATTGACGGCTCGGTGCCCGACAATTATAAGATTGAGGTGCCCAAAGTGATGAACAAGACCGTTCCCGTCGTTGATTGCCAGTATTTTGTGACCAATCTTCTTCAGCTTGAAGGCGAGATGCAGAAAGACTATGCCAACCTCGATTCCTTTGTGATTTTGATGCCACTCGAAGGAAATTTTTCGCTGAATTGGGAAAATGGCGCGGTTTTTGTAAATGCAGGAGAGTGTGTCCTGATTCCGAATGTCATCAAGAAAGTCGCCATCAGGGCCGAAAAATATTGCAAGTTGCTTGAAATCTATTGTCAACTCGAAGAAAATGAATTTTGAATCTTTAAATCTTGAATTTTAAATCTTTAAATATCAAATCAATATGAAAAAACTCATGACACTTTTGCTGCTGGCTCTTTTTGCTACGGGTCTGCAAGCACAATCGAAAACGGATCTGCCTAACGTTACATTGAAGGACTTGAACGGCAAGGACGTGAACATCTCCAAGCTGTCGAACAACGGCAATCCCATCGTCCTCACATTCTGGGCCACTTGGTGCGGCCCTTGCATCAAGGAGCACAACGCCTTGAACGACGTGTATCAGGATTGGCAAGACGAGACGGGCGTGAAGATCTATTCCGTCTCCATCGACGACTCGCGCTCGACCGCCAAGGTGAAGCCCGTCGTTGAAGGCAAAGGCTGGGAGTTTGAAGTCCTCCTCGACGTGAACAGCGACCTCAAACGCGCCATGAACGTGAGCAACCCGCCTCACACCTTCCTCTTCGACGGTAGCGGCAAGCTCGTCTACCAACACACGGGTTACATTGACGGCGCCGAAGACGACCTTTATGAAGAAATCCTGAAAGTCGCCAAGAAGAAAAAGTAATAATCAGACACGAGACTGCGTGACACGAGTCCTTCGACAAGCTCAGGAACCTGTCTCGCGTCACGAAGTCCCGTGTCCCGAAGTCAAAAAAAGACATATTTATGCGTAAACATATACTTATTTTGAGTGCACTCGCCTTGGCATTGAGCTACAAGGCGAGCGCTCAGTCGTTTCTCGAAAACAGCCAAGTGAACGGCAGCTTCCAGACCGATGCGCAGTATTATATGCTCGACGAAGGCATCGGCATCACCGACCTCAACGGCAAGAAACTCGGCATCAACGGGTTCGGCAAGGTGAACTATACCAATGGCAACTTCTCGGCGGGCATCCGCTTCGAGGCATTCCTGCCCGAAATGAACGGCTTCCGCAGCGAGCTGAATGGCGTGGGCCTGGCCAATTTCTTCGCCACCTACGACAATGGTTTCGTCGGCATCACCGTGGGCGACGTCTACGACCAGTTTGGCAGCGGCCTCGTGTTCCGCTCCTACGAGGAATGGTCGCTCGGCATGGATAACGCCCTTCGTGGCGCACGTATCGTACTGCGTCCCACCCAAGGAGTCACCCTAAAGGCTGTGTATGGCCGCCAGCGTTACTATTGGGCTCCCTATCTTGAGAAAGACTTCGCAGCCGACGACTATCGCGGCATCGTGCGCGGCGTTGACGGCGAATGGGACCTCAACCAAAGCATCCCCGCCCTCAACGACTCCAAGTTCAGGATGAGCATCGGAGGCAGTTTCGTCAGCAAGAAACAGTATGACCAGAGCCTGTTCTACTACATCCCTGAAAACGTGGGCGCCGCCGCCGGACGCATCAACTTGGGCTATGGCAACTGGGCCTTCAGCACCGAATATGCCTACAAGATCAACGACCCGTCGGCCATCAACAACTTCATCTACAAGGAAGGCCGCGCCTTGCTGTCGTCGCTGAGCTATTCGCAGAAAGGCTTCGGCGCCGTCCTTCAGGTGAAGCGTGTCGACAACATGAGCTTCAAGTCGATGTACACGGGCAAGCAAAACGACCTCGACATCAACTTCATCCCACCTATTAATTATACGCACACCCACAGCCTGCCGTCGATGTACACCTACTCGACCCAGCCCAATGGCGAGATGGCCGCGCAGCTGCAAATCAACTACACCATACCGAAGGGCACGGCTCTCGGCGGCAGATACGGCACCAAGCTCGCTTTCAACATGAGTCAGGTGAACGACATCGTGCGCGACTCCATCATGGACAACGGCGAATTGGTCATCAACAAACCGGGATCGTTGGGCTACACGTCCAGATTCTTCGCCATCAGCGACCACCGCTTCTTCCGCGACATCAACTTTGAGATTGATAAGAAGATCAGCCCGAATTGGCACCTGACGGCACAATACATCAACCTCTATTACGACATTGCGACCATTGAAGGCCATGCCGGTGCTCCCGTCGTGAAGGCCAACATCGGCTTCATGGACGTGACCTACAAGATCAACAAGAAGCAGAGCATCCGCCTCGAATTGCAAGGCTTGTGGGAAAACGAGGTGCACAAAGGCTACGAATACGAGGAAAGCGAGAAGAAGGACTTCCAGAAGCGCGGCGATTGGGCTGCGGCCTTGATCGAATACACCATCACGCCCCATTGGTCGTTCTCGATAGCCGACAAGTGGAACTACGGCAACCCCGTAGAGGAATACCGCGACCACTACTTCACGGGCACCATCACATACATCAAAGACGCCACTCGCGTGATGCTGAGCGCCGGTCGCCAGAGCGAAGGCGTGGTGTGTGTGGGCGGCGTGTGCCGCACCGTGCCCGCCTCAAGTGGCGTAACATTGACGGTTGCAACTTCATTTTGATGGACTGCGGGACACGAGACTTCGGGACTCATACCTCGTCTGAAAGACGATACTACCTTAACCGTAGGTCGCGACCTACGGCAACAACAAACAACACATAACATAACAGCAATGAATAAGACAATCATAACCCTAATGGCAGCTATGCTGCTTACAACGGCAAGCTGCGACAAAATCGACATCAACAACACGCATAAGCCGTATACGCCCGTGGGCGGCAACAAGACGGTGCTCATCAAGGACTTCACTGGCGCACGCTGCGTCAACTGTCCCGCTGCCGCCGAAACCGCGCATGAGCTGCAACATCGCTTGGGCGAGGACCGCATCTTTATCCTGAGCGTCCACGCTGGCGAATTGGCCAAGCCCGTCGGCCAGTTCCCCGATTTCCGCACTGAGGAAGGCACGGCTTGGTACAACGACAACGCGTCGAACCCACTTTTCTCGGTCGACCATGTGGCACTCACCGACGGCAACACCTTGTATGTCGAGCAAATCGACACGCCGGTGGCCGATGCCTTGGCCGAGCCGCAGTCGTTCGACATCACGGTGGAAAACACTTACGATGAATCGTTGCGAAAGTTAGACGTGAAGTCGGACGTGAAAGCCGTCGCCGATTGCGAAGGACAACTGTATGTCAGCTATTGCCTGGTCGAGGACAGCATCGTCGGCTGGCAAATCACGCCCGAGGGACTGAACCGCGAATATGTGTTCCGCAACGTGTTTCGTGGCACGGTGAACGGCTACGAAGGCACCCTGTTCAAAGACGGACAAGCCCTCGCCAACGACGCCAAGACCTTCAATTGCTCGATGACTCTGGATTCCATCTACAACCCCGACCAATGCTATGTGCTTGGCTACGTTTTCGAGAAGACGAGCGGCAAGATCCTGCAATCGGTGATGGAAAAAATCAAGTAGGGATCACTTCCAAGACTTCGAGTCGGTGTCCGTCGACATGGAATTTGACTTCAACCTTGTCGAATACCATGCCATAAACGCGGTTCGGGTCATCCTGGTACTGAGGCCTGGGGTCATGCGCAAGCACGGCTTTCAGGCCTTCTCTTTTTTCGGGCGCAACCTTTTGGAGCACGGCTTCAGGAAAAACCACTTCCAAAAGATATTCCGCTGGCGTTGAGGCAAATCCGCTGACGGCATGGGGATGGCTGTCGGTGTAAGCGATGTAGGGCTTGATGTCGTAGATGGGTGTGCCGTCCATCAGGTCGGCACCCGAAACGTAAATCACGGGGCCAAGTTTAGGGTCGGTTTCGATCTTTTCCAACTTCACCGACGACAGCCCGATGGGATTGGGGCGAAACGGCGAGCGCGTGGCGAAAACGCCCTTTCGCACGTTGCCACCCAAACGCGGCGGGCGCACCGTGGGCGACCATTTTTGGCGCACGGCCTCCGAAAACTCCCAAATCAGCCACAGGTGCGAGAACTCCTCTAACCCGCGCACGGCTTCGGCAATGCGATATTCAGGTTCAAACACGATTTTGCCTTGCAGCGAGGCGATGATGCCGCTCTGACGCGGAATGCCGAACTTGGTCGGGAAGTCGGTGTGGATGTGGGCGATGGCTTTCATGCGGGCAAAGGTAGCACTTTTTTTGACCAACCAGCCGAAAAAAGCATTACTTTTGCAGCCCAATTCAAATCAGTGAATGATGCAAACTAAGGAAGAGATTTCCATTTTGGTGCTCTATACCGGCGGCACCATCGGCATGATGCAAGACCCGCAGACGGGCGCGTTGGTGCCGTTCGACTTCGACAATATCTATGCCCACCTGCCCGTGCTGAAGAACTTCGGCTATCAGATCGACTTCTACAGCTTCGACCCGCTCATCGACTCGTCGAACATGTCGCCAGACTTTTGGATCAGACTGGCGACAAAGATAGGGGAGGAGTATGAACACTACGACGGCTTCGTGGTGCTTCACGGCTCCGACACGATGGCCTACACCGCTTCGGCCCTCAGCTTTATGCTCGAAAACTTGAACAAGCCTGTCGTCTTGACTGGCTCGCAGCTGCCCATGGGTGTGGTGCGCACCGATGGCCGCGAGAACTTCCTCGCCGCCATCGAAATTGCCGCAGCCAAAGACGACGACACCCCGCTGGTGCCCGAAGTGTGCATCTTCTTCCAAGACCAGCTGCTGCGCGGCAACCGCGCCACCAAGTTCAACGCCGAGAACTTCAACGCCTTTGCCTCGACCAACTATCCCAACTTGGCCGACGTGGGCGTACACATTAAATATAATAAGGAGCGCATCCTGAAACCCAACTTCAAGAAACTGAAGGTGCACACCAAGATGGATCGCAACGTGGGCATCCTCAAGCTCTTTCCCGGCATCTCGCAAGACTTCGTGCGCCATTCGCTCAAGACCCCTGGCCTGAAAGCCCTCGTGCTTGAGACCTTCGGCTCGGGCAACGCCACCACCGACCAGTGGTTCCTCGATGCCCTGAAGGATGCCATCGACAGCGGGCTTATCATCCTCAACATCACGCAGTGTAAGGCCGGCTCGGTGGAGATGGGGCGCTACGAAACCAGCCTCGACATGGCCCGTATCGGAGTGGTCAGCGGACACGACATGACCACCGAAGCCGCCGTCGCCAAGCTCATGTATCTGCTCGGTGAAGGCCTGCCCAAGCCCCGAATCCTCGAAATCATGCAAAATTCCATCCGTGGCGAGATGACCGTTTGAGGCTATAATTCAAGCAATTGAAATTTTCTTGCAATAAAAAATCAAATATTTTCGTTTGTCAATTGAAAAAATGTGTACTTTTGGCAACGATTTCAGAAAGGGTTTGAGGCGTTTGGGAACATATTGGAGAGATGTCCGAGTGGTTTAAGGAGCACGCCTGGAAAGTGTGTGTACTCCAAAAGGGTACCGCGGGTTCGAATCCCGCTCTCTCCGCAGCAAAGTGATTAGACAAAGTAATTCATAATAGTAATAATCAAACATTTAAGCTAAACTATGAAAAAATTAATTGCTTTCCTCATGGTTGCTGGCCTGATGACTTTTGGTTTCAGCAATCTCGTCGTTGCTCAAGAAGAGCAAGCGCAAACTGAGCAGACGGAGCAAACTGTTGCTCCCGAACAAACTCCCGCTCCTGTGGAGACCGTCGAAGAAGCCGCCCCTGTCCAAACCAACGAGGCCGCTCCTGTCACTTTCCGCGAATCCATCAAGAAGCAGTTCATCGATGGCGGCCCTGGTTTCATGGGCATCGTGTTGGTCATCCTCCTTATCGGTATGGCCATCTCCATCGAGAGAATCATCTATCTGACCTTAGCCTCCGCCAACTCCAAGAAACTCTTGGCCGGCATTGAAGCCAAGATGAAGAACGGCGACGTTGAAGGCGCCAAGCAACTCTGCAAGGACACTCGCGGTCCCGTGGCCAGCATCTTCACCCAAGGTCTCATCCGCTACCAAGACGGCCAAAGCCTCGAAGAGGTTGAGAAGAGCATCATCTCCTACGGTTCCGTCGCTGGCGGCAAGCTCGAAAGCGGCCTGAGCTGGATCGGCCTCTGCATCAGCCTTGCTCCTATGTTCGGATTTATGGGTACTGTTATCGGTATGATCCAGGCCTTCGACGACATTGCCGCTGCTGGCGACATGAGCCCGACGGTCGTTGCCTCCGGTATGAAGGTCGCTCTGTTGACCACCGTGTTCGGTCTGATTGCCGCTATCATCCTTCAAGTGTTCTTCAACTTCATCGCTTCCAAAATCGAAAGCATCGTCAACGACATGGAAGACGCTTCCATCTCGTTCATGGACATCCTCGCTAAATACAACAAATAATAAGTAATAATCATGAATAGTAAGCTTTCAAACATCGGTAAATGGGTATTTGGTCTGCTGGCATTGATCACCGTGGTCCTGGCTGTTTATTTCTACATGGACCTCAAGAGTGATGCCCGCACCAACTTACTCCTGAATTGGGGCTACATCTTGGTTATACTTGGCATCGTCATCGCATTGATCTCAGTCATCTTTACCGCCGGCGTCAAAGGCGTCAAGGGCAAGAAACTTTTGATTGCGGTCATTGCATTCGCTATTATTGCAGTTGTAGCTTACATTATGTCGAAGGGCGCTTTCGATGTGCCTTACCAAGCTGGTGAAATCACCTACTCAGGCAAGACAAACGGATGGGTCGAATTCGGCCTTAACGCCTTCTATATCACCCTTGTGGTAGCCATCTGCTCCATCCTGTTCTCGGTGCTCTACAAGGCAGTCAAAAAGTAAAATCAATTCATCATGGCAAGAAAAACACCAGAAATCAATTCGAGTTCGCAGGCTGACATAGCATTCTTGCTGTTGTGTTTCTTCCTGATGACGACCTCCATGGACGTTGACTACGGTATCACCCGTCGTCTTCCTCCCCCAGTCGAGCAAAACGATGAGGACGTGAAGGTCAAGGAAAGGAACGTGATGAATGTGATGGTAAACAAGAGTGACAGGTTGCTGGTCAATGGCCGTCCTTCCGACATCGCACAATTGAAGGACCTCGCCAAGGAATTCATGACCCCGCGACCTGGCGACGAAACCGCTCCTGAAGTGGAGACCAAGACCTTCGACCTCGTGGGCGAAGTGCTCATGTCGAAGGGCGTCATCTCCCTCCAGAACGACCGCGGTACCTCGTATGCCATGTATATCAGTGTGCAGAACGAGTTGGCCCGGGCCTTCAACGAAATGAAGGATGAGCTTGCATGGAAGAAATTCCACAAGCACCTCGACCAACTTAATGAAGATCAAACCAAGGCAATCAACGACGCCGTGCCTGTACGTGTCAGTGAGGCCGAGCCTGTTGAGTACAAAACCAACTAAAGGAGGATAAAGATATGGGTAAATTCAGAAAAGAAGGGAAAAAGGAAGTGCCGCAAGTGAGCACCTCTTCACTGCCCGACATCGTTTACATGTTGATATTCTTCTTCATGATCACGACTTCGATGCGCGACGTTGAACTGAAGGTGAAGACCGCCATGCCTAAGGCCACCGAGATCCAAAAGCTCGAGCACAAGGCATTGGTCAGCTCCATCTACATCGGCCCGCCGCGCGACATGAAGCTCGGTACCGAATCGCGTATCCAACTCGACGACGCCTTCGCCCGCACGAACGACATCGCCGACTGGATCCAGAAGGAGCGCGACTCACGTAGTGAGGCCGACCGTCCTCTGCTGACCACGGCCCTCAAGGTGCACAAGGATACCCGCATGGGTGTCGTCACCGACGTGAAACAAGAACTCCGTAAGGTGGGTGCTTTCCGTATCAACTATACGACATTGAAAGGCAGTGCCTTGGAGAACTAAGTCAATTGTTCCTTCAACGACAAACGGGTGGCAGTCAGAATGCCACCCGTTTTTTTTCGTATTGTTCGATTGGTAAAGATATTTACTGTCACATAATTTACTTTTTCCTATCTTTGCGCGTCAAATCAATAAGGAGAAAGAAAGATGACTTTTACCCCTACGAAATACCAACTGGAAACCGTCGCCACAGGTCGCCTCTTCGACGACCAAGGCTGGACGCTCGACGATAAGCTGTGCGACAAACCGAGCATGGTTCGCCCCGTTTATGCGCACAAACAACTCAATGTGAAGGAAGGCAACGATTTGGGACTTTACCGCTATGCCGACTGGCTGCCCATCAAAACCATGTTGCGCGACCCTTCAGAACCTATCACTTACAAGAGTGAGGCGTTGGCCAAACGCCTGGGTTTGAATAACCTCTACATCACCTTCAACGGCTGGTGGCCCGAACGCGGCGCCCGCATGTCGACTTGCTCCTTCAAGGAAATGGAAGCCTATTCGGTTTGCGCCCGTCTTGGCGATGACCTCAAGGACAAGGTGCTTGTGGTGGCTTCGGCTGGCAACACAGCTCGCGCCTTTGCCAAGGTGTGTTCCGACAATGGCATCAAGCTGTTGCTTTGCGTGCCTCAAGACAATATCAAAGCCTTGTGGTTCGACAAGCCTTTGAACGACTGCGTGAAGCTCATCACCACCGAAAGTGGCAGCGACTATTTCGATGCCATCAATCTCTCAAATGTGGTTTGCGAACTGGAAGGCTATCTTGCCGAAGGCGGTGCAAAGAACATTGCGCGTCGCGACGGCATGGGCACCACGATGATGTCGGCCACGACTTTCATCGGTCGCACGCCCGACTTCTATTTCCAGGCCGTGGGTAGCGGCACGGGTGCCATAGCCGCTTGGGAAGCCAACTTGCGCTTCATCGAGGATGGTCGTTTTGGAGCCAACAAAGCCCGCCTGATCGTGTCGCAAAACAAGCCTTTCGTGCCGATGTTTGAAGCTTGGCGTGCCGACTCTCGCGCCATGTTGCCTTACGATGCCAATCAGGCCCGCAAGGATGCCGCTGAGATTTGCGCCCCGGTGTTGAGTAATCGTAAGCCGCCTTATAGCCTCGCTGGTGGACTCTATGATGCCTTAAAGGACACCAATGGCGACATTCTTGCCGTCAGCAACGACGAAGCCAATGCCGCTAAGGCCTTGTTTGAGGAAACCGAGGGCATTGACATCTACCATGCCGCTGCCGTGGCCACAGCCTCGTTGCAGCAGGCGGTGGAAAAAGGAATGGTGAAGCCCGACGACGTGGTGATGCTCAACATCACGGGTGGAGGCGAGAAACGCTTCCACGCCGAGCATGAGATCCATTACCTGAAGCCTAATCACATCTTCAAGATCGACTTCACGAAGGAAGAAGTGGAATGGGTTTTGGCGGAAATGAGATAAACTCCGGCTTTCAAGTTGCCTACATCAAGACGAACGGAACGACCCTCGGTGGCGATGCTGCTGAGGGTTTTCCCTGTCATGTCCATCAGGACGACCTGTTGGAGTTCATCGGCTTCGATGGTCACGAAATCGGTGGCAGGATTGGGATAGACACTGACATTCAGGCCGTTTTCGTTGACAGCAGTAATGTCGAGCGGCGTGACCCAGAAGGTGACCATGGCCGTGTTGCAGTTGCAAGGAATGGTCATCTGGATGTCGAGCCATGCCACGGTGCCAGGCTCGATTTCGGGCCTCAACGTGCCAGTCATGGTGACTTCTACGATTTCGGCAGGCTCGGTGTGGATGGTCATGCCGGTGTTGCCGTTGTGTTGGCAAATGAAGTTGGTGAAGAACTCGTTCGACGGGTGCATGGTGATGCCGACAGGGTCGTAGCCTGTGTTTTCGACGAGGAAGTGGAAAATGCCTTCGGTGCCAGGATACATGGTCGTGTCGCCAGTGATGGCTTCTGCCTCAAAGGTGTATTGCTCCACCATGTCTACCTCGATATCGTCGATGGTGAGGTAGGTGCCCCCGATGGCCACGGCATGGATGGCGAAGTATTGGCAGTTGGCAGGGATGTTTTCCACATACACCGAAACCTTGTCGTATTCGTCCTTGTCGATGGTCGTCGAGAGGAATTGCGTATGCATATCATCGACATTAGGGGATGAGCCAGCCCAGATTTCGAGCTGGTAGTCGCCGTCGGTGATGGCCCACAGGGTGAAGCGGTATTGCATCTCTTCGATGAAGTAGGTTGGCATAAACATCCAAGCATCGTTGGTGGCCGTGAAAGCATACCAATTGCCCGAGTGGGCGATGCGGTTGTGGTCCTTTTCAAGGTAGCCACAGAGCCATGAGTTGTCGTCGCAAGTCCAGCCGACCGGCTTTTCGAGGTCGTGGTTGGCGTATTCGAAGCTTTCATAGACGATGTTGCCCGCAATGGCGGAAGTGGTCAGCAGACACACACAAAGTGAGAGAAGTAGTTTTTTCATGAATTTCAAATTTGGAGCAAAAATATGAAAAATACAGTTAGAATTGCGTGATATAAAGAAAAAATCACTACCTTTGAAGCGTTTTTTGAAGCACCTATTATTGATATGCCCAACATCTTTGGTAATATGGTTTACCTCAACGTCAAGGAACGCGACCGTTTCTTTTGAATGGCTGATGGCTGATAGCCAATGGCCTATGGCTTGTTTCACCCAAAGGTAGAGGTTTCTCCTTTTGAAACCGATACAAGCCATGAGCCATGAGCCATAAGCCATAGTGTAAAATTTTGAATTTTAAATCATTAAATTTTAAATCTTTAAATCCCCAATTTTATGGAATTACCATTTGCAGAAGCGTGGAAAATCAAGATGGTTGAACCCATAAAGAAATCCACCCGCGAACAACGCGAAAAGTGGCTCAACGAAGCCCACCAGAACGTCTTCATGCTGAAGAGCGACTATGTTTATATCGACCTGCTGACCGACAGCGGCACCGGCGCCATGAGCGACCGTCAATGGGCCGCCATGATGCAAGGCGACGAGAGCTACGGCGGCGCCCGCTCGTTCTATCACATGAAGGACACCATCACCGAACTCACCGGTTTCGAGTACGTCATCCCCACCCACCAGGGTCGCGCAGCCGAGAACGTGCTCTTCAGCTACTTGGTGAAGCCCGGCATGGTCGTCCCCGGCAACGCCCATTTCGACACCACCAAGGGTCACATCGAGAGCCGCAAGGCCTTCGCCATCGACGTGACCGTGCCCGAGGCTTACGATACCCAGCTTGAAGTCCCCTTCAAGGGCAACGTCAGCCTCGAAAAGCTCGAAAAAGTGCTCCAAGAGAACAAGGGTAACGTGCCCTTCATGGTCCTCACCGTGACCAACAACACCGTTGGCGGCCAGCCCGTGAGCATGAAGAACATCCGCGAGACCTGCGAACTGTGCCATAAGTATGGCGTGCCGGTCAACATCGACAGCGCCCGCTTCATTGAGAACGCCTATTTCATCAAGACCCGCGAAGAGGGTTATGCCGACAAGACCTTGAAGGAAATCGCCCTCGAAATGTTCAGCTACGCCGACTCGATGACGATGAGCGCCAAGAAGGACGGTCTCGTCAACATGGGCGGCTTCATCGCCACCAATAAGAAGGATTGGTACGAAGGCGCCAAGCTGTTCTGCATCCCCTTCGAAGGCTTCCTCACCTACGGCGGCATGAACGGTCGTGATATGGACGCTTTGGCCGTTGGCTTGAAGGAAAACATTGAGTTCGAGATGGTTGAGACCCGCATCAAGCAGGTGCACTACTTAGCCGCCAAGCTCGACGAGTACGGCATTCCTTACCAACGTCCCGCCGGTGGCCATGCCATCTTCGTCGATGCCGACAAGGTGCTGACCAACATCCCGAAGGAAGAGTTCCCCGCCCAGACGCTGACTTGCGAGCTTTATCTCGAAGCCGGCATCCGTGCCTGCGAAATCGGCTACGTCTTGGCCGACCGCGACCCCGTCACGCGCCAGAACCGCTTCGGTGGCAACGACTTCGTGCGCCTGTGCATCCCGCGCCGTGTGTACACCAACAACCACATGGACGTGATTGCTGCCGCTCTGAAGAACGTCTACGACCGTCGCGACACCATCAAGCGCGGCCTCGAAATCACTTGGGAAGCCGAGCTGATGCGCCACTTCACTTGCCAGTTCAAGAGACTGGGATAAGTGCATGGTTATGGATTGCCGCGCTTCGCTCGCAATGACGCGATGCGGCAGTCCGTTGGCTGCTTCGCTATGCTTGCAGTGCGTTGTCTGTTCACACGCTTTGCGTCATTGCGAGGAGGCACGACGAAGCAATCCAGATGGAATTCAGGGGAGCCTGCTCAGGGTGGGCTTCCCTGATTTTTTCCATTGTTTTGCCGTTGTTTCCGTAAGTTTGTGTATTTTTGCGGCAAACAACGATGAGAACCAATGAGAATCATTTCGAAAACGGCAATCAGAGACTATTATACGAGAAATCCGATTGGTACCCATGCTGAATACGATAGAATAAAGGACATCAAAAACATCTGAAATATGGCTTTAATAAAGACAGAACAAGAATTGAGAGCAATTTTAGCTCGAATCGACGAATTGGTTCCACAGACTGGTGAGGGTGTTGCCGAAGACGACCCCAAAAACCTTGAGTTGAATCTTTTGTGTGAATTGGTGGCCGAATATGAGGACGAAAATGTTATGTTTGAAGCCTCAACGGAGGAATCTCATTCTCAATTAGTTCCAGCATGATTATAAGTGATTGATTATGACCACTCCAGCAATCATCATCAGCATTCTCTTCATCGTCTGCCTCACCGTGCCGGCGGGGACACATTCGTTGGGCTTGCTTAAGGCTGATGACAAGCCCTCGTATAAATGGTTCATCCCGCTCTTTTTCTGTTGCTTCCATGGCATCTTCGTCATGTTCGGCTCCTTCTTGGGCGGACTTTTCGCGCATCTGATCACTTACATTGCCAAGTATATGGTCTTTGCCATGATGGTCGTCGTGGGCATCAAGATGTTTGTCGAGTCGATGAGAATCTTGAAAGGGAAGATGCTTTATACAGTCAACAACGACACGGAATTGGCACTGCTCGGCATGATGTCGGGTGTCAACACGTTGCTGATGTCGCTGATGGGGCCTTATTTTATGCCGTTTGGCAAAGGTTGGTATATGCTGGCGGTCATCGTGGCGAGCTTCCTCTGGTCGTTCTTCGCGATCCGGATTCCATTTGAGCCAAAAATCATCAAGAAGGTGAGCTTCGTCGAGTTCTCCGCTGCGGTGTTCATGGTGGTCATCGCGGTTTTGTATTTGTTTACGGATGTGATTTAAAGATTTAAAATTCAAGGTTTAAAATTTTGGAAATGAAAAAGATAGTCGCTCTTTTTGTCGGTTTGTCGTTTGCACTGATGGTTTCGGCGCAAGCTCCATCCAATTACTACAATTCCGCCAACGGCTTGACGGGTAACCAACTGAAATCGGCCTTGCACAACATCATCAAAGGCCATACCTCCATCTCGTATTCCAACATCCTGAATGCCTTTTGGAGCACCGACAACAAAGGCAACGGCATCGTGTGGGACATGTATTCCGATCGCCCGGGTGGCACGCCGCCCTATACCTATTATCTCGGTCAGGACAATTGCGGCAACTATAGCGGCGAAGGCGACTGCTACAACCGCGAGCACTCATGGCCGCAGAGTTGGTTCAACGAGCAATCCACGCCGCGCACCGACTTGCACCACATCTTCCCGACCGACGGCTATGTGAACGGTCGCCGCAGCAACTATGCCTTCGGCGAGGTGCGCTCGGCTTCATGGACATCGCAAAACGGCTCGAAATTAGGCACTTGCAAGACTTCGGGATTCAATGGCACCGTGTTTGAACCTATCGACGAATACAAAGGCGACTTCGCCCGCGCCATCATGTACATGAGCGTGCGCTACTATACCGAAGACGGCAGCTGGAGCACGAGCGACATGACGACGAAGTCGGAAATCAAGCCGTGGGCCATACAGATGCTGCTGCGCTGGAACGAACAAGACCCTGTGAGCCAGAAGGAAATCGACCGCAACAACGCTATCTACAACGACTACCAGCACAACCGCAATCCTTTCGTCGATCATCCGGAATACGCCCGCATGATTTGGGACCCGAATTGGACTTCCGTTGAGGAAACCGTGGAAGCTGTTTGTCTTTTCCCCAATCCTGTTGAGCGCGGACAAACGTTGCATGTGAGCGGCAATAGTGACAATTTCGATGCCGTCGTCATTTGTGATTTGAATGGCCGCACACTGCTGAAAGTCACTGGAAACCAAGTCGGTGGCTTCGCCATAATGTTGCCTTCCGACCTTGCCCAAGGTTGCTACATCGTGAAATTGATGAACAATGGCAATGTGGTGAAATACGAGAAGCTGCTTGTGAAATAGTAGGCTAGTTATCAGTTGTTCAGTTGTTCAATTTTGTTGAACTGCAAACTGAACAACTGCAAACTACAAACTGACAACTGATTACATCATTTTCTTGTGCCTGAAATAGATATAGAATAGCGTCGCCACCAAAGCCATGAAACCCATGATGCCCCAAAAAGCCCAAGCCTTGTCTTGGAAAGGTAGCCCGACGTTCATGCCGTAAAGGCCGGTGATGAAGGTCAGAGGCAGGATGATGGTCGACACGAGGGTCAGTATTTTCATCGTCTCGTTGGTCTTGTTGGTCTGCATCGAGTCGAAGGTCATCGAAAGGCCTTCAATCAGTTCCTCGTAGTCCTCGGTCATGTCCCACACCTTTTGCAGGTAGTCGAGGATGTTGCCCCAGTAGTCTTCCATGTATTCCACGTCGTCGGTGAAGCCGGTCACCTTGCCGGTCTCGAAGAGGTGGAAGAGCCTCAGCTGCGGCTTGAAGATGGTGTTGATGAGGATGAGGTTTTTGCGCGTCACGCTGATGCGCTCGATGATCTTCACTTGCTTTTCTTGCAGCAGTTCACGGTTGATCAATTCGACGTCCAATCCGACCTTGCGCAGCAGATACACCGACTCGGTCATCAGCTTTTCGAGGATGCGGTAGAGCAGGATGTCGGAGTTTCGGAAGTTCATCTCCTCGCCGTTTTGGATGCGTTCCTCGTATTCCTCGAAGAGTTGCGACACGCCCCAGGGGTTCTTCTCGATGGAGATGATGTAGTCCTTGCCCCAGAAAATCTTCACTTCCTTGATTTTCACGAACTTGTTCTGGCGGTCGAAGTTGGGAAAATGCAGGATGAGGAAATAATAGTCGTCGTAGATGTCGATTTTTGGGCGTTGGTTGACGGATTTGCAGTCTTCGATGTCTAAGGGGTGGAAATGGAACCGGTCTTTAAGGAATTCAAAGTCTTCTTCCGTTGGGTTGTTGAGATGACGCCAAGTCAAGTTCCCGATTTTCAGGCTGTTAATCATAGGCCTTGCCCTTTCTTTAAAAATGAATACTCTGTTTGCATCGGTGCAAAACCGTCATTGCATACGCAGTGAGGCACATTTGCGCCGCGAAAATAGTGTTTTTTGTTGAAAGGTAGGCGATTATTCTTTCAAAAAATCATTCCACCCCCACATTCATCCTGCCCATCAAGCGCAGCCACGGCGAGAGGAAGGCAAACAGGAAGTCGTAGGCAATCAAGCCGGGAAGAAGGCCCTTCTCGCCCAAACGCTTCGAGGCTTTGTGGTAGATGAACAGCTGTGTGCCAAAGCGCAAGAGGAAGAAAAACGCCAAAATCGGGATGTAGAACGCCGCGCCGTTGGTGATGACGAAGGCAGGGGTGGCGCACATGGCAAGCAATGCGATGAACGAAGCCCAAAACAGCAGCTGCGAACCGTAGAACAAGCTGAGGCTGATGCGTGCGCGGGCACTGTATTTCGAGACGGTGCTGTAGCGGCTGCTTTTCTGGCGCATCCAGAGGTGGAACGTGCTTGGGGGCGTGGTGAGAATGCCGTTTTCGGCATCAATCAACACTTCGGTGTTCTTTTTGGTGGCCACTTGGCTGACAAACAAGTCGTCGTCGCCAACCGAGGTCTTATAATGCGAGATGAAGCCTTGATTCCTGTAAAACAGCTCCTTGCGGTAGGAAAGGTTCTTGCCGATACCCATATAGGCATGGCGGTTGAGGGCGGCTGAAAGGTAGAGCAGTCCGTTTTGAAGCGCATCGAAGCGCATGATGCGGTTGAGTGAGCTTTTCTTCTGCACATAGGGACTGTAGCCGATGACAATTTCGGTGCGGTTGTTGTAGCGGTTCACCACGCTGCGCAACCATTGGTCGTTGACGGGCATGCAGTTGCAGTCGGTCAGCACGATGAGGTCGTTTTGTGCCGACTTGATACCCATCGAGAGCGGGAACTTCTTGCCGTTGAAGAAGTTAAGATGCTGTTTCAGTTGTACGGGTTTCACACGTGATTCTTGTCGTTCCAAGTCTTTGAGGTATTCCTCGGTCTCGTCGTCGGAGCAGTCGTTGACCACGACAATCTCAAAATCAGGATAGTCCTGCTTGAGCAAGGCGGGAATGAGGTCGACGAGGTATTGGTAGGCATCGCGGGCGCAGAGCACGATGGAGACGGGTTCAAGCTCCTCGTCGAGTTTAGGACGGGCATGGCGCTTGTAGAAAGCCACCTTCGAGAACACTGCCCAATGGTAGACCAATTGTATGACGAGACAAGCGGCGAATACAATCAAAATAATGAAACTTAGGCTGTTATAGTTGAATGTGATGGACATTGCTTTGGCTGATTTTAACTTTGCAAAGATATGAAAAAAGTCGTATTTTTGCGCAAAATTAGAGCGATGAATTTTGACATAGTTTCCAACGACCCGAAAAGCAATGCGCGAGCAGGTGTGTTGCACACGGGCCACGGCCCGATTGAGACCCCCATTTTCATGCCGGTGGGCACTGCCGGCACGGTGAAGGCCTGCCACATACGCGACGTGCGCGACGAGGTGAAGGCCCAAATCATCTTGAGTAACACCTATCATCTTTATCTGCGTCCGGGATTGGAAGTCTTGGAGGCCGCCGGTGGCCTGCACAAGTTCAACGGCTGGGACCGCCCGATTTTGACCGATAGCGGTGGTTTTCAGGTGTTTTCGCTCACAGGCATCCGCAAGATGAAGGAAGAGGGCGTCACTTTCCAGTCGCATATCGACGGCTCGCGCCACCTGTTCACGCCCGAAAACGTGATGGACATCCAGCGCAGCATCGGGGCCGACATCATCATGGCCTTCGACGAATGTACGCCTGGCACCGCCGACTACCAATATGCCAAGCCCTCGATGGAACGCACCCATCGCTGGCTCGACCGCTGCATTGACCGTTTCGAGGCCACCGAGCCGAAATATGGCTACGAGCAGGCACTGTTTCCCATCGTGCAAGGCTGCGTCTACCGCGACCTCCGCGAACAGTCGGCGGAATACATCGCCTCCAAAAATGCCGTCGGCAACGCCATCGGCGGTCTGGCCGTGGGCGAGCCTACCGAGACGATGTATGAGATGATCGAGTTGGTGAATGCCATCCTGCCCAAGGACAAGCCGCGTTACCTGATGGGCGTGGGCACTCCGGCCAACATCTTGGAAGGCATCTCGCGTGGCGTTGACATGTTCGACTGCGTGATGCCCACCCGCAACGGGCGCAACGGCATGATTTTCACCTCCGAAGGCATCATCAACCTAAAGAACGAGAAGTGGAAGATGGACTTCTCGCCCGTCGACCCCAACGGCGAAACTTTCGTCGACACACAATATACGAGGGCTTATCTGCGTCATCTTTTCGTCGCTGGCGAGATTCTCGGCCCTATGATTGCCAGCCTCCACAACATCGGGTTCTACCTTTGGCTGGTGCGCGAGGCCCGCAAGCACATCATCGGCGGCGACTTCGCCGAATGGCGCGACGTGATGCTCCAAAAAGTGACGAGACGACTATGAGTCTTGTAGGGGCCCTGAGCTTGTCGAAGGGCCTAAGTCCCGCGTCTCGCAGTCTCGCGTCTCGCGTCAAAATACACACAAAATGAGAAAAATAGACGCATATATCTTCAAGAAATACATCGGGACGTTCTTCTTCGCCATCTCGATGCTGATTTTGGTCGTCATCATTTTCGACGTGTCCGAAAACATCGACAGTTTCCTGAAGCACAACGCACCGTGGCAAAGGGTGGTGGTCGACTATTACATCATGTCCATACCTTATTATATCAACCTCTTCATCCACCTGTTCGCCTTCATCGCGGTGGTGTTTTTCACCTCCAAGATGGCGGCACGCACCGAAATCGTGGCCATACTGAGCAGCGGCATCAGCTTTTGGCGTTTCCTCGTGCCCTACATGATGGCAGCCATAACCATTGCAGTGATGTCGCTTTATTTCGGCAACTTCTTGATACCCAAGACTAATGAGATTCGACGGCAGTTCAAGGACGAGTATATGGAGAAGCTGAGCCAAAGCGCGGGCCGCAATGTGCATGTCCAGATTGGCAAGGATGAGTTTGTGTATGTGGAGAGCTACAACATCGCGAAGGAGAACGGCTACAAGTTCTCGTGGGAGAAATATGATGGCAATGAACTGAAATTCAAGGTGATGTCGGACATTATCTATCACGACACCTTAGGCCCAAACAGCTGGCTGATCGACCCGTATGCCATCCGTTACATTGACGGGACGGAGGAATCGTTGGTGAAAGGCCGCAACCTCGACACGGTTTTCAACCTCTATCCAACCGACCTTTACAAGATGAAGGAGGACTTCGAGGAGATGAATTTCTTTGAATTGAGGGACCACATCGACAAGATGAAGGAAAAAGGCTCGGAGGGCGTGAAGGCTTATCAGGTGGAGATGCACACCCGCATGTCGGCGCCGGCTGCCGTCCTCATCCTGACGCTCATCGGCGCGGCCCTTTCGAGCCGCAAGGTGAGGGGCGGCATTGGTATGCACCTCGGCATCGGCATCACCATCGCCTTCGCCTACATCCTTTTCATGCAGGTTTCCAAGTCGTTCGCCATCTCGGGCAGCCTCTCGCCCTTCCTCGCCGCCTGGATTCCCAATTTCATTTTCTGTATCTTGGGCATCTATCTTCTGAAGAAGGCTCCGAAATGATTGATTTCCAGTGAATTGTTATTTTTCCTCAAAAAATTGGACTTCTTTTGCCGACTTTTCCTTATTTTAGCAACTTCTTATCATCCTAAAAAAAGAGTATTATGCACATCGCAGTAGCAGGCAACATCGGCTCAGGCAAAACGACCCTCACGGGACTGTTGGCCAAGCACTTCAACTGGAAGCCTCATTATGAGGAAGTTGAACACAACCCTTACCTCGACAGCTTCTATGAGGACATGCAACGCTGGTCGTTCAACATCCAGATTTTCTTCCTCAACAGCCGTTTCCGTCAGGTGATGGACATCCGCAAGAGCGGCGAAGACGTCATCCAAGACCGCACCATCTACGAAGATGCGCACATCTTCGCGGCCAACCTTTATTCGATGGGCCTGATGGAAACCCGCGACTTCGAGAACTACCAGTCGCTCTTCGAGCTGATGACCAAGTTCTTGCAACCGCCCGACTTGCTGATTTATCTCCGTGCCTCGGTGCCTACGCTGATTCGCCACATCGCCAAGCGCAACCGCGAGTTCGAACAGTCGATCAGCATCAGCTATCTGACCAACCTCAACGAACGCTACGAGAAGTGGATAGACGGCTATAAGGACGGCAAACTCCTCATCATCGACACCGACAACCTCGAACTCGAAAACCCGGAGGACTTGAGCACCGTGGTCGACAGAATTGAAGCTTCACTTAATGGATTGTTTTGATTATGAAAGTATTAGGAATCATACCCGCACGTTACGCATCTACGCGCTTCCCAGGCAAGCCTTTGGCCATGATCAAGGGCAAAACGATGATTCGACGCGTGGTTGAACAGGCCTGGAAATCGAAACTCGATGCCGTGGTGGTGGCCACCGACGACATGCGCATCGCCGACGAAGTGTTGGGCTTTGGCGGGCAATATGTGCTCACCGACCCCAACCACCGCTCGGGCACCGACCGCTGCCGTGAGGCTTTGGATACGCTTGAAACACAATATGATGCCGTTGTCAACATTCAAGGCGACGAACCTTTCATCGACCCGAGGCAAATCAACGCCCTCGTTGACTTGATCTCGGAAGAAGAGACTCAAATAGCCTCTTTGGTAAGGCGCATCGACGACGAGGATGCCCTGTTCAGCACCAATACGGTGAAAGTGGTGATGGACAACGAAGGCAAAGCCTTGTATTTCAGTCGTAACCCCATTCCTTTTATGCGCAATGTGGCTCGGGAACAATGGCTCGAAAATGGCGTTTTTTATCAACACGTCGGCATTTATGCCTACAAGGCGGAAGTCTTGAGACGGATTGCCGCTTTGCCGCCTTCGAAACTCGAAATGGCAGAGTCGCTCGAACAACTTCGCTGGCTCGAGAATGGCCTCCCTATCCGGATGGCTGTCACCCACTTGATGAATGTCTCCATCGACACGCCTTCGGATTTGGATAAGGTCGAACGTCTTACAATGAAATAAACACTTATGGAAAGATGATCTCCATCGCCGAAGCCATATCAGACCTGCTCTATGTACGCGACACCGTGGTGGTGCCGGGCTTGGGTGCTTTCGTCAAGAAACCGACGTCGGCCAAGGTGAACCCCGTGGCCAACCATTTCGCCATGCCAAGGAGCAGCATCGAGTTCGACCCTAACCTGAGGGAGGACAACGAGCTGGTGGTCAACTATATGGCTGAGCAAAACGACATTCCCAAGGACGAAGCCCGAAAGCTCTTGGCGATGTTCGTTTCCGACTGCTTCAACAGCCTGAAAGGGGGCAAGAAACTGCCCTTGAAAAACATTGGCGTGTTGTATTACGACTGGGCCAACGACCTTGTTTTTGATCAAGACAAAGAGATCAACTACAACGCCGATTCCTTTGGCTTGTGCGACTTCACGCCCGATGCCGTGCTGCGCTCGAAGACGAAAGACGAAATCAAGGTGGAGATCGAGAAGCAACAAAAGGACAAGAACACCCCCGTCACGGTCGACGAAAAGGCTGTACACAGGAAAGATAGCGATGACGACGATGAGCCGCGCCGCCTGGGATGGCTGTGGGTTTTGCTGTCGTTGGGCCTTGTGGCGGCTCTCGTTTATGGATTGCACTATTTCAAGGTCATCGACCTTGGGAAATGGATTGGGCGGCAAGCTCGACAGATTGTAGTGGAGCCGCAGACCTATACGTTGCCACAATATACCGTCGACTGGGAGCGAATGGTGGAAGAGGCTGAGGCGAAGTGGCAAAAAGCCCAAGAGCAAACACAGGAGCAAGTGCAGGAGGTGCATGAGCAGGAAAAAGAACCCGTAGAAAAGCCTGTGGGTGAGCAACCAACCGTTGAACAGCCCGAAGCCAACATTCGCATCATTGCGGGGTGTTTTGGTCAGGAGGAAAACGCCGCCCGATTGACCAACACCTTGAAGGCCGAGGGATATGGCGGCGCATTCTACGAGTTGCGCGGCAGCAAGTGGTTCGTCTCGTTCGGGCGCTACGCCACCGACGAGGAAGCCACCGCAGCGCTTCGCGAAATCAGGGCCAACACGGAATATAAGGCGTGGATTAAGAAATGAAAGAGAACGACAATGTCAAAGAAAAACAAACTTGAACGATTTGCCGAGAACAAGACCTTTCCTAACTTGTTCGAATACAGCTATGAACGCATCATGGCCGAAGGCTTTCCGCTGCAAGGGCGGTGGCATGAGGACTTCTTCCACAACGACAATCCCATCGTCCTTGAGTTGGGCTGTGGCAAGGGAGAATACACCGTCGGCCTGGCCCGTGCGCATCGCGACATTAATTATATAGGTGTCGACATCAAGGGCGCGCGCATCTGGCGCGGACTGAAACAATCGAACGAGGAGGCACTGAAGAACGTGGCTTTCCTGCGCGCCCGCATCGACCAGATTGAACATTTCTTCGCGAAGGACGAAGTGTCGGAGATTTGGGTCACCTTCCCCGACCCGCATCTTGGCGAAGGCGCACGCAATGCACGGCACCGTCTCACCTCGCCGGAGTTTCTCGACCGGTATCGCAAGATTGTTCGCCCCGATGGCATTCTTAACCTCAAGACCGACAGCCCGGTCATGTATGAGTTCACCCTTCACGATGTGGTTGAGAAACAAGGTCTTCCGTTGCTTTATGCCACCGACGACCTTTATGCCAATGACGACAACCTCGAAGTGAAGACCATCCGCACCTTCTACGAGCAGATGTGGCTCGACCAAGGACTGACCATCAAATATATCCGTTTCAAGATTAATGTTGAATGAGGAGTGTTGAGTGAGGAATCTTAAATCTTTGAATTTTAAATCTTAAATCTTTAAATCTTTGAATTTCAAATCAAACTAACATGTATACCGACGACAAAAAACTCTACATCGCGCATTGCGACAACGGAAACATCAATATGATTGGCAAGATGGCCAACCGACACGGACTGATTGCAGGCGCCACGGGTACGGGAAAGACCGTCACCCTGCAAGTGCTGGCCGAATCGTTCAGCCAGGCTGGCGTTTCCTGCTTCATGGCCGACATGAAAGGCGACCTCTCGGGCATCAGCCAGGCTGGGCAAATGAGCGGCTTCATCGAGAAGCGGTGCCCTGAATTTGGCATCGAAAACCCGCAGTTCCACGGTTGCCCGACACGTTTTTTCGACGTGTATGGCGAACAAGGCCATCCTTTGAGAGCCACGATTTCGGATATGGGTCCCCAACTGCTGGCGCGTTTGCTTGGCCTCAACGAGACCCAAACGGGCATCCTTAACATTGTCTTCAAGATTGCCGACGACCGAGGCTTGCTCCTCATCGACATGAAAGACCTCCGCATGATGCTCGATTATGTGGCCAAAAACGCTAAGGAGTTCACCACCACCTATGGAACCGTTTCGTCGGTGAGCGTCGGTGCCATCCAGCGCGCTTTGTTAGCTTTGGAGGCCGAGGGCGGAGAAATATTCTTCGGTGAGCCCGACTTCAACGTGTTCGACTTCCTCCAAACCGAAAACGGAAAGGGTGTGATGAACGTGCTGGCCGCCGACAAATTGATGCTCAATCCGAAGCTTTATTCCACCTTCCTGCTGTGGCTGCTGAGCGAACTTTACACGCAGTTGCCCGAAGTCGGTGACCTACCCATGCCCAAGCTCATCTTCTTCTTCGACGAGGCCCACATGCTCTTCAAGGACACCTCGAAAGCCTTGGTCGACAAGATCGAGCAAGTCATCCGTTTGGTGCGCTCGAAAGGCGTAGGTGTTTATTTCGTCACCCAAAGTCCTGACGACATCCCCGAGGCCATCGCTGGGCAGCTCGGTAACCGCATCTTGCACGGGCTGAGGGCTTACACACCCAAGGAACAAAAGGCGGTGAAAGCAGCAGCACAAACTTTCCGTGCCAACCCGAATTTCAACACCGAAACCGCCATCCTGGAATTGGGTACGGGCGAGGCTTTGGTCTCACTGCTCGACGAAAAAGGCGCACCTTGCATCGTTGAACGCGCCAAGATTCTCTTCCCGCTCAGCCAAATCGGGGCCATCACCGACGAGCAGCGTAGCAAGCTGATCCGCAACTCGCGACTCTACGGCGTCTACGACAAGAGCTTTGATCGCGAAAGTGCTTACGAGATGCTTGTGGAACAACAAAAACAAGAGGAGAAGCGACTCCAACGCGAAGCCGAAGAGGAAGAGAAACGCAAGGCCAAGGAAGCCAAGGAGCGGGAACGCGCGAGAAGCACCAGCTCCAGAAGCACGACCACCAGAAAAAAGAAATCGACGGCAGGCAAGGCGCTGGAAAAGACCATCAACACCACGGCAACGACCATCGGTCGCAGTCTTGGAAAATCAATAGTCCGCTCTATTTTGGGGAGTATTTTCAAGAAATGAACAAAAAACTTAATTCTAAACTTATCAACATGAAGATAACAATGAAAGTAATGGCGACCATAATGTTATCAGTTGCGGTGGTTTGTGCCGCTGGATGCAAAAAAGACATTGCTCAAGGTGATGGCATATTTAACGGACATCCTTACGTTGATCTTGACCTACCGAGCGGCCTCATGTGGGCCACCTGCAACGTGGGCGCAAACAGCCCAGAAGAGTATGGCGACTATTTTGCTTGGGGCGATACTATCCCGAAAGACTATTATGCCTGGAACACATACAAATACAGTAATGGTGGCTACAGTCAGTTGACCAAATACTGCTTCGATTCCAGCTATGGTCACAACGGTTTCACCGATAACCTGACTACTCTTTTGCCCGAGGACGATGCTGCCACGGCCAACTGGGGCAACGGTTGGTGTACCCCTACTAAATACCAATGGCAAGAATTGATAGACAACACCACTAGTACTTGGATGACCCAAAACGGCGTGTATGGTAGACTCTTCACTGCGAGCAACGGCAATAGTCTTTTCCTGCCCGCCACTGCCTACCAAGACCAAGACATTCTCAACGGTGCTGGCTTCTCTGGCTTCTACTGGTCGAGTTCACTTGATACGGATGGTCCAGGCAAGGCATGGATATTCTACTACGATCGGAGAGAAAATCGTGTGAGCATTTTCTACCGCTGTTGCGGTCTATCAGTACGAGCTGTCCACAAGAACTAACTTTTATCATTGCGAATGTATTTCAATCATTCCCAATCTCCTTCAGCATCGGCACGAACTTGAAGTCGCCGAAAGATTCTTTTTTCAGTGAACCATCCTCCATCTTGGTGATTTTCAGCATGGTCTGTCCGTCGCCTTCGGCATTGTCCATCGGGATGACCATGATGCCGCCAGGTTTCAGCTGTTCGATGAGTTTCTCAGGAATGCAGGGAGCACCCGCCGTGATGATGACGCGGTCGAAAGGCTGGTAGGTAGGCAAGCCTTCGTAACCGTCGCCGAGGAAGACTTTTACCCTAAAAGGCAGCTGTTCAAGGATTTCCTTGGTCTTGAAAAAGAGGTTGCGTTGCCGCTCGATGCTGAACACCTTGGCACCCATGGCGGCCAACACGCAGGCTTGATAGCCCGAACCCGTCCCGATTTCAAGCACCTTCATTCCTTTTTCTATACCCAATAGCTGCGTTTGGAAAGCCACAGTGGAGGGCTGCGAGATGGTCTGCCCCGAGCCGATAGGGAAGGCCTGGTCTTGATAGGCTAATTCGACAAAAGAGGAATCGAGAAACACATGGCGCGGCACTTCGTTGATGGCGGCCAACACTGCCTCGTCGGTGATGCCTTTCGCCCGCAATGCGTCGACCATTTGCTTGCGCAGGCCTTTGTGACGGTAGTTGTCTTCTGAAATCATGGCGCGAAATTACGCTAAAAACCGACGCATTGGAACGATAAAAACACTATTTTTGCCGAAATTTTTGAATATGCTGAAAATTGGAGTCTTAGGTGCAGGCCATCTTGGGAAAATCCATCTCAACTGCATCAAACAGATCGAGCAATACGACTTGGTGGGCTTTTTCGACCCCGACACGACAACGGCCCAACAGGTGAAGGTGGAAATGGGGGTGAAGAGCTTCGAGACCATCGATGAACTGATTGACGCGGTGGATGTGGTCGACATCGTCACGCCTACCATCCGCCATTTCGAATGTGCATCAAAGGCATTACAGAAACGCAAGCACGTCTTCATCGAGAAGCCCATCGTGGCCACGCCCGATGAGGCCAACGCCTTGAAGAAATTGGCCGACGAGGCCGGCGTGAAGGTACAGGTTGGTCACGTGGAACGCTTCAATCCGGCTTTCATCGCGGCTGAGCCTTTCATCAAGAGCCCGCTTTTCGTTGAGGCGCATCGCTTGGCCTTGTTCAACCCGCGTGGCACCGACGTGCCCGTGGTGCTCGACCTGATGGTGCACGACCTCGACATCTTGCTCACCATCGTCAAATCGGAGGTCAGCCATGTCAGCGCCAACGGCGTCAGCATCGTCAGCCCCACGCCCGACATCACCAATGCCCGCATCGAGTTCGAGAATGGCACCGTGGCCAACCTGACGGCTTCGCGCCTCTCGCTGAAGAACATGCGCAAGATCCGCATCTTCCAGCCCGATGCCTACATCACCGTCGACTTCTTGGACAAGGTGGCCGAAATCACCCGCATCCACGACAACGTCGACGAGGCCAATCCGCTTTCGGCCACCATCACCCTTGGCGACGGCTCCGAGAAGCAAATCACCTTCGAGCGACCCGAGATCCATCCCATCAATGCCATCAAGACCGAGTTGGAGAGCTTCTATAGCGCCATCGTGCACAACACCGCGCCTGCCGTCACCATCGACGACGGCATCAACGTGCTCAAGCTCGCCTACCGCATCCTCGATGCCGTTGAAGCCTCGACCGCCAAGGTGAAGAAATAAACGGGGCGGCCTACAATAATCGCCCATCTCTTCCGTTACCTCTTTATAATAGCATCGTTATGACTCGAAAATCTACGCTGTGTTTCATGCTTGGGCTTGCCCTTTTGTCGTTGGCCGTCAGCTCTTGCAAGAAATTTGAAGGCTCGCAAACCGTGCCGGCCTATATCCACATCGAATCCATTCAGGTCGACTCGCTGACGGACTATTTCGTTTATGGCGCCAACACGCAGAAAATCACCGACGCATGGGTGTATGTCGACGACAACCTCATCGGTGCCTACGAGCTGCCTGCCACATTCCCCGTGTTGAAGCATGGCTCGCACAAGGTGGCCATCTATTCGGGCATCAAGGTGGACGGCAGGTCGAGCGCTCGCGACATGTATCCTTTCTACAAGCCTTGCGTCTACCAAAGCGTCAACCTCGTGGAGGATAGCATCGTCAACCTCAGTCCCGTGGCGACCTACTATCCCATTGGCGACGGCACCAATGTGGCCTGGATGGAGGATTTTGAGACCACCAACACCTTGTTGCCCGACGAAATGAGCGACACTATGCTCGTGCGTTGCACAGGCGCTGATGCATGGCATTCGGCCAACTCGTTCTGGTCGGGCAAGGTGGAGCTGCCCCCCGATTCGTTGGACTTCATGATCGCCACGGTCGATGAATTCGACTTCTACAAGAGTTTCAATTCCGGCGTTTATTGCTTGCTCGAAATGGACTACAACTGCAACGACACTTTCTTTGTTGGTGTGCAATATTATCTTGATTACCAGTTGGTAACAATGCCGTTGGTGAAAGTGACGCCCACCGACAAAACCCACGAAAAGCCCCAACGGTGGAACAAGATGTATGTCAACATCGGGCCGCAGATGAACAACAACAGCAGGGCATCCTACTTCAAGATCTACTTCACTTCCGATTTGACAACCTTATATGATCCGCCATATGCACCGATCAACGAGCCGCGATACTATTATTTCGACAACCTGAAACTGCTTTATCGTTCGTTATGAATAAGAAAAGACTGGCAACGCTTTATTTCGTCGTCGATTGGATTGCTTCCATTCTGGCGTGGACGCTGTTCTATTTCTTCCGCAAGGCGCACGAAGACCTTTACATCAACTATTGGGACCGCATCACCCATTCGTTCGTTACGCCCAGTTTTTGGATTGGCGTCATCGTCATCCCCATCTGTTGGCTGATCCTCCATGCCGTTACGGGTGCCTACGAGAAGGTGTACCAAAAGTCGAGGCTGAAAGAGCTGGGACAGACGTTTTTTGTCACGCTTTTGGGTGTCATCGTTTTGTTTTTTGTCGTCATTCTCGACGATGAAGTGGCTTCCTATAAATCTTATTACCAGTCGTTTATCGCGTTGTTCACCCTTCAGTTCCTGATTACCTACATCCCAAGGGTCATCATCACGACTTCGGTGATTTCGCGCATCAGGAGTAAGAAAATCGGGTTCAACACGCTCATCGTGGGTAGCAACGACAACGCTTGCGCCATCTTCAAGGAAATCGAGGACGAGGTGAAGCCTTCGGGCCGCCGCATGATAGGCTTCCTCAACGTGTACGACAAAAAGGAGTATAAGTTGGGCGAGTTTTTGCCGCATTTAGGCTCCTACGACGACATTGAGCGCATCATCAAGGAAAACAATGTAGAAGAGGTCATCATTGCCATCGAGCGTTCCGAAGTGGAGACGATGAAGGTGTTGCTCGCTGTGGTCGACACGACCGATGCCAACGTGAAGATCATTCCCGCCATGCAAGACCTGGTGTTTGGCAGCGTCAAGCAGTCGGCCATCTGGCAGGCCCCCTTGGTGCAGGTCACGCCCGAACTGATGCCCATCTGGCAAAGGGTGGTCAAGCGGGCTTTCGACATTGTGGCTTCGGCCCTGGCGCTCATCGTCCTCTCACCCGTGTTCTTGGTTTGCGCCATCATCGTGAAAAGCACCTCCAAAGGCCCCGTCTTTTATGTGCAGGAGCGCATCGGCAAAGGTGGCAAACCCTTCAAGATGGCCAAGTTCCGCAGCATGAGGGTCGACGCCGAGTCGAGCGGAACGCCGCAGCTTTCGAGCGACGACGACCCACGCATCACCAAGTTCGGCAAGTTCATGCGCAAGGTGCGCCTCGACGAGATCCCACAGTTCTGGACCGTGCTGAAAGGCGACATGTCGCTGGTCGGCTATCGTCCTGAGCGTCAGTATTTCATCGACAAGATCATGGAAAAGGCGCCTTACTACCGTCTCCTTCTGAAAGTGAAGCCGGGCATCACCAGCTGGGGCGAGGTGAAATATGGCTATGCCGAAAACGTCGACGAGATGATCGAACGCCTGAAATACGACGTGCTCTACATCGAGAACGTAAGCCTAGGCTTAGATATTAAGATTTTGATTTACACCGTCTTGATTGTTATCCAAGGTCGGGGCAAGTGACTTTTTCTCTCTCGCCTTCAGATAGCAAGCCCTGCACAACGGTTCGTAACTTTCCGTTTCGCCCAAAACTACCAATTTGTCGCCGGCGATGGTGCGGTGAGAGAACTGCGCCTGACTGCCGCAACGCACACAGATCGCGTGCACCTTGGTGACGTCTTCGGCGATGGCCATCAGTTTGGGCATGGGGCCGAAAGGCTTGCCCATGAAGTCCATGTCGAGGCCGGCAATGATGACGCGAACGCCTTGGTTGGCCAATTGCTCGCATACATTAGGAAGTTCATCGTCAAGGAATTGCGCTTCGTCGATGCCGATTACGTCAACGTCGTTGGCATAGAAAAGGATTTCGCTGGCACTCTGAACAGGAATGGAATGCAAGGCCGTGGCATTGTGCGAAACCACGTCCTCCTCGCTATAGCGAGTGTCGACGCCAGGCTTGAAGATTTCGACCTTCAGCTTGGCGATTTTTGCGCGTTTCAACCTGCGGATCAGTTCTTCCGTCTTGCCCGAAAACATCGAGCCGCAAATCACTTCTATCCATCCTTGCGATTTATTGTGAGAATCTTTTTCTATGAACATGTCAGTGGAAAGATAAAATTAGTACTTTAGCGATTTCTTAGAGAGCAAAAATAAAGATAATTCCTATATGAACGAAAAATTTGAGAGCCAAAAAGAAAGATTGCTTGCCATTAAGCAGGAAATCAGCTTGTTATATCAGCAAATAAACTACCTTTTAAGGAACGAAAAACCCCTCGAACTGCTCGATTTGGACGTGCTGATGAACCGCACGCACACCCTCTACGACATGTTTTGCGCCATCAATGTGGGCGACGAGATGCAGGACGAGGATTTCAACTTCGACCCCGAAGCCTTCATGGGTCTCTTTGACAGTGCGACGCACGACGAGCCAGTCGAACAGCCAACAGATGCTCCTGAACCCGTCGAAGAGCCACAACTACAGACTGCACCAGAAGCCGAACCTGAGCCTTTTGATGAGCCTACAGAGGAAGTGGAACTTGAGCCTGAACCCGAACCAGTGCCTGAATTTGAGCCCGAACCTGAGCCCGTTGTAGCTGTGGAAGAGCCTGTGATTGCGACGCCAGCCGCAACAGAAGCGCCAGCCCAAGCACTTGCTACAGAGGCTGCTACAGAGACTGCCGACGACGACAAACCCTTGGGCGACGAGTATGGCTTTTTCTTCCGATTCGAGGATCCCGTGCAGGAAGAAACTCCACTGACTGAGCCGGAACTGGAACCGGAACCGACGAACGAAGGCCGTGTGGTGCATGTGATGGAGGCCATTCCCGAAGAGGATATTCCCGAGCGCGACCGCGTGAGTGGCGAGGAATTGGTACACGACAACCCCTTCGAGATGCCGAAAATGGAGAATGAAATGCCCTTTGCCGAAGAGGAGATGGAACGCCACAACTCGGAATCGGTGGCCGGCTTTTTCGACCAGGACGACGACTCGGGCTTTGAACTTTCTACGGGAGGCGAGACCTTGGGCGAAAAAATGATGCGTGAGGACCATTCGTTGGCCGCCAAGTTGCAACAGAACCCTGTCCGCGACTTGAAATCAGTCATTGGTATCAACGACAAGTTTTTGTTTGTCAACGAGTTGTTTGGCGGAAGCATGGAAAAATACAACAAGTCCATCGAAAACCTCAACGACCTCAAGACCTTGAACGGAGCCATGATTTACTTGAACGAATTGAAGATTGAACTCCAGTGGAACAGCAGCAACGAGGCCTATCTAAAGCTGAAAGAGCTGGTTTCCAGAAAGTTTGAATGACTATGGCGAAGCTCTATCTTGTGCCCACACCCATCGGCAATCTCGAAGACATCACCCTTCGGGCCATCCGTGTCCTCAAGGAGGTTGACGGCATCCTTGCCGAGGACACGCGAACGTCGGGCAACTTGCTGCGCCATCTCGACATCAGCAAGCCGATGACGGCCTTCCACATCCGCAACGAGCATCAGGTTGTGGAACGCATCGCCGACCGCATCGAGGCGGGCGAGACCTTGGCCTTGGTGACCGATGCCGGAACGCCAGCCATCTCCGACCCAGGGTTCCTCTTGGTGCGCGAGTGCGTGAATCGAGGCATCGAAGTGGAATGCCTGCCAGGGCCTACGGCTTTTGTCCCCGCGTTGGTCAATTCGGGATTGCCAGCTGAGAAGTTCATCTTCGAAGGCTTCCTGCCTCACAAGAAAGGCCGCCAAACCAAGCTGAAAGAGGTGGCCAACTACCCCTATACGACCATTCTCTATGAGTCGCCGTTCCGCTTGCTGAAGACCTTGCAGCAACTGGCCGAGGTTTGCGGCAGCGAAAGGAAAGTCAGTGTTTCGCGCGAGCTGACCAAGATACATGAGGAAAACGCCCGAGGCACTTTGGCTGAGGTGATTGAACATTTCTCCAAGAAGGAGATAAAAGGCGAAATCGTCATCGTTTTGGAAGGTAGGGACGTTGCGAGCAACGTCTCCATCAACGATGATGACGAGGAATAAAACTGTAGAGACGCGCCACGGCACGTCTCTACAATTCAGAACGCGAATGAGAGTCGGGTGTAAAAATCCCTGATCACGTCTTTGCGTCCGCCGCTGAAGCCCAAGGCATAGTCGACGACGTCGATGACGGAGACGCCGCAGCTGAGGTAGACGCGGTAGATTTTAAGGCCTATGCCGCCGCCTGTGTACAAGCCCGTCGACATATAGCGATGCTCGCCATTGGGGTCGTTGCATGTGACATATCCAGCGGGAATCGAATAGCCAACGCGGCCTTCGATGAAGGGACTGACCGGCAAATGCGGAAACGCGAATTTCAGGCTAGCATAGACGGGCACGGTGTGGATATAGGTTTCCTGCATGTTGTCGAACAAACGGCAGTGCTCGCCGTAGCTTGAATAAAACTCAGCGCCCAGACCAATGCTGGTGCAGTGCCCGAGTTGGTATTCGGCCATGCCGCCCACGCTGAAATGGTAAGGGATTTCGTGTCTGAAGATGGCTCCAAAGTCCCAAAAGCCGAGGTCGCCAATCGCGTGAAACCGGAACTCGCCGACGGGGCTGTAGACGCATTCGGGAGCATATCTTGGACGGGATTGAGCCATATGTCTGAGTGGTTCATGATGGTGCTGACGAGGCAGACGAATCTGAGCCTCAGCCGTCAACGTAACAGCCATCAGGAGGCAAATGGATAACAGGAGCTTTTTCATAAGGCGGTCAATGATAAGTTGTTAATGCCTTCGATGATTACAAAAACCGTACCAAGATTTCTTTTACTTTTTCAGTTGTCTTTCATAGGCTTTCAGGCGTGCGACGAGGCTCTGCTTCACCCCCGTCGAGGTGTAGGTGGCACCGCTCACGGCATCCACTTCCTTGCCGATGGCTTCTGAAGGCGTGAGGCCGTTCCAGGCTTCGTAGAGGCCGCCGTCGACAACGCGCTGCGCGAAACGGGGAGTCTCTTCGTTTTCCAGCAAAACGACTTGCTGGATGCGTCCTTCGGCATCCAAGGCAATCATCAATGGTGTGGGGCCATTGAAGCCCTTGATGTCGTCGGAATAGGGCGACGAGTAGAGCACGGTGCCGATTTTGTCGCCTTTGGCATCCTTGATTTCGTAAAAGGCCGTGTCGATGGTCTTGGTTTTGGCGGCGTCGCTGAAATAGGCCTGGGCTTCCTCGACGGGCATGGCGGGCCATTTCACTTCTTGTTGGCAGGCGGAAAAACACAGCACGGTGGCGAGCATCAAACCGCCTAAGGTCTTTTTGATAGCGTTCATTGCTTTGCTTTTTTGAATTTTCGTGCAAAAATAGGCAAAAACTCGCAACAATTGAACAGTTAAACACCCAACAAATCGACAAAAACACTATCTTTGCCACGAAATCAGTTGACGATTTTCCATAAAACCGACAACTCTAAACTCTAAACTTTAAACTCTAAACTTTAAACTCTAAACTAAAAAATGTTAGTCATAGGAATCGCAGGCGGCTCGGGTTCGGGAAAGACCACCGTCGTGAAAGAATTGGTCAGGCAGCTGCCAGAGAACTCTGTATCAGTCATTTCGCAGGATGCTTACTACTACGACAACGGCGACAAGACGCCCGAAGAGAAGAAGCAAATCAATTTCGACCATCCCGATGCCATCGAATGGGACCTGCTCATCGACCATCTCGACCGCCTGAAACGTGGCGAGACCATCCCCATGCCCATCTACACTTATGTGACCTGTGCACGCTCGAAAGAGGTGATTTATGTGCATCCCACAGAGGTCATCATCGTGGAGGGCATCATGGTGTTGACCCAAGAGGATCTGCGCAACCGCATGGATATCAAAGTGTTTGTGGATACCGATGGCGACGAGCGCCTGATGCGCATCATCCGCCGCGACATCGCCGAGCGAGGCCGCACGTGGGAAGATGTGTTGCGCCACTACCAGACCTTCGTCAAGCCTATGCACCAGCAGTTCATCGAGCCTACCAAGCGCACTGCCGACATCATCCTGCCGCGTGGCTCAAGCCCTGTGGTGGTCGATATCCTTGCATCGCGGATTAGGATGCATCTAGGGAAGTGACTGGAAACCAATGTAAAACGAAAAAAAGCCGAACGAAAAACGCTCGGCTTTTTTGGTTGCCCAACCAGGGTTCGAACCTGGACTTTACTGATCCAGAGTCAGTCGTGTTGCCAATTACACCATTGGGCATCAATTACGGCTGCAAAAATACGGTTTTTTTGAATGCTGCAAGAAAAATCGGCGATTTTTTTTGGATTTTTTTTGCTTGTTTTGCGTTTGAAGGCGTAACAAACTCAATATCAATAATTAATTGTTGAACCTCGATCCCCAGTTGTACGACAGCATGAAGGTGAGGAAGAAGCGTTTGTTGCGTTCGGAGTCGACGATGGAGACGCCCAACGGGAAGCACTCTGCGATGACGTCGACGTTGATGGCCTGCGCCCGGGTGCGCGTTTTCGCGACGTCGAAACTGAGTCCCACTCGGGCGTGAACGCCAGGCGATAACTTGGTTTCGGCGATGCCTTTGGTGAACGCCGACCTGCCTAAGATGTCGATGCCATGCTCGAAAGTTTGCTCCTTGATGGTCTGTATGTAGCTGCCCGTTCCAGAGGGTTCGTAGGTGGCCACAAAGTAATAGTAAGGCTTGAGCAGCGCCAGTGAAGCCCCAAATTCATAGGTCCATCGTGTCTCGATGCCGCCCCAATAGGGCTTGCCGTAAATACGACGGTCCTCGCCATAGCCAAAACGCAGCGCGAAGGCATAGTTCAGCTTGCCGTAGACGAATGCCCGTGAGTTGTAGGTGGAGAGGTTTATGGTCCTGATTTCTTTGAGCGAACGCAGCGAAACGGCCTCAAATTCCCAATTCGTCGTGCGATTGATGGTGCGGATGCGCCCTATCTTGAATCCAGCCCCAAGGCCTCGTGTATGGATGGCCACGTTGTAGGTGTTTTGGCGGGTGTAGATCAGCTTTTCTTCGATGGGTTTACTGTCATCTGTTTGGATGTCAATGTTTTGTGCGGGCAATAAAAAAGTATATGCTCCGAAAAACGTGAGCATGAGAATGCGTAGAATGGGTTGCTTGAGGGCAGTCATGGCAGTGCCTCCCAACACCATGGATTAATAGCGCGTTTCCTTGACGTACTTTGACGATTCGCCGTAGGCAGGGCAGGTCTTGTTGGATCCGCAGGAGGTCATGATAATGCCTGAAACAAAGGCGATTAGCAGTGCGATGGCAATTCTTCTCTTCATCTTGATGAAATTTGGTTTGCAAAGAAACGCATTTTTCTCCGAAAAATTGCCATCTTTGCAGAAATTTTATCCATCTTTATAGCCCCGTAGGGGCAAAACATCATTAAGCAGGCGACGTGAGTCCCTGCGCTAAAGCAAAGGAAACTATGGAAGTCAAGAAACCCAACATCGACGAAAGCTGGTACCAAGTGCTGCGACCGCAGTTCGAGGCGCCCTACTTCGCCGACCTCAAGTCGTTCCTCGTGAGCGAGAAACGCCAATATGTCGTCTATCCTCCCGGACCGCTGATCTTCAACGCATTCAACCTCACGCCTTTCGACAAGGTGAAGGTGGTCATCTTGGGCCAAGACCCGTATCACGGCCCAGGCCAGGCGCACGGGCTTTCGTTCTCGGTGCCTGATGGCGTGCCCTTCCCGCCCAGCTTGCAGAACATCTTCAAGGAGCTGCACGACGACCTTGGCGTGCCCATGGCGCGTTCGGGCAACCTCGAGAAGTGGGCGAGGGAAGGGGTGCTGCTGCTCAACGCCTCGCTGACGGTGCGAGCAGGGCAGGCTGCCTCGCACTCGCGCCACGGCTGGGAACAGTTCACCGACGCGGCCATCCGCGCCTTGTCGGAGCAACGGGAACACCTCGTCTTCATCCTTTGGGGCAACTATGCCATTGCAAAACAAACTCTGATAGACCCATCAAAACATCTGATATTGAAGTCGGTGCATCCATCGCCGCTGTCGGCCAGCCGAGGGTTCTTTGGCTGCCATCACTTCTCGCAAACGAACAATTACTTGATACAAAACGGAATAGAACCTATTGACTGGAGTTTATGAAACAGATTGTATTCGCCACCAACAACAAGAACAAACTGCGCGAGATGCGCGAAATCATGGACGGCCTTTATGAGGTCACGAGCCTTGAGGAAATCGGCTGCCATGAGGAAATCATCGAAGATGCCGACACCATCGAAGGCAACGCCAAGATCAAGGCCGACTTCGTCACCAACAAGTTCCACGTGGACTGCTTCGCCGATGACACGGGCCTCGAAGTGGAGGCTTTGGGTGGTGCTCCGGGCGTGTATTCGGCTCGTTATGCGGGCGAGCATTGCAGCTATCAGGACAACGTCGACAAGATGCTCAACGCCATGCGCGGCCAAACCAACCGCAAGGCGGCCTTCCGCACCTGCATTGCGCTGAACCTTGAGGGTAAATCCTATCTTTTCGAAGGTCGTTGCGACGGACGCATCACCGAGGAGCAACGTGGCACCGAGGGCTTCGGCTACGACCCCATTTTCCAGCCTGATGGCTACGAGCAGACCTTCGCCGAACTAGGTCACGAAGTGAAAAATGCCATCAGCCACCGTGGTCGCGCCACGCAGAAATTGATCGCGTTTTTGAAGGATTTGGGTTGAGTTCCAAATACGAAAAGAAGGCATCCGACATTCGTAGTCAACCGGTCGGTAGTGCGCCGTGCGGCCTAAGCCGTGCATTCGGGTGACAACGTGCTGAGCCTGCGCCGTGAATGTTCGTCGTGAACGGGGTGCTGCCGGCTCCGGGCAACGGTCAAAGTGGGGGTTCGGTTCGCCCTACAAATGCGGATGCCTTGTGGTTCAGACCAGCTCTGTCTGGAAGTTGAGCGCTTGTATTTCCATGTCGAGTTTGCGCAGTTGGGCGGAACATTCGTCCACCTTCTTGCCGATGGCTTTCACGTTGATCACGGTCACCGTCTTGATTTCGGAGCGCGAGTAGCGGTCTTGTCCCGCCGAGGCGGTGTCGAAGATGCTGCGCAGGTTGCCGATGCGCATGGTCAGCACGTCCTTGCGGGCCATGAGTTGGGTGAGGGTGATGCCTTCGGCGTTGGTGGTCTGCATGTTGGTCGCATTGATGCGCCAGATGAGGTCTTCCAGCTGTGTGAGGCAGGCGTCGAGTTCCTTCATCAGTTCCGTGGGGTCTTCCGAAGGTGTGTCGCCCTCCTGCACCTTCACGTTGTTCTGTATGCGTTGTCCGAACTGTTGGATGCGTTTCTGCAAGTCTTTCCTGATGCTTAATGCTTCTGCAAGTTTCATAGCGGATGTGATTTTGGCGCAAAGGTACGAAAAAAACTTGTTTGTCGCGGGGATTGAAATCGCTTGATGAGATATTGTCGCCCTTTGACTCCGTCGAATCTTCGATTTCAGGGCTTTGGCAAATCTTCGATTTTAGGGTTTGGGCTTGTCGTCGCTTTGCGTCACTGCGAGGCACGAAACAGTCTATTACCCCCTTTTTTCAGTATTTTTGTCATTTTTTGTAGGTTTTTCTTATTTTTGCAACTGTCATTGTCATATGTATTTAAAAAGGACAAACTATGAATACAGACTTGCAAAGCAAATTGGAACATGAGGCCCGCTATCTTCAGATTTCAATCCCTTATAATGAGGAAGACCATCTTATAACCTTTGATGACGGCTTGACGACGGAATTGGAATGTGATGATGATTTCGTTTCTCCTATGTTTAACGATGAAGACCAATTGATTGAATTTGTCATAGATTTGAAAGAACGGAAAGTGATAGGGTGGAATGCAAATGAGTATCTGCGGATGTGGGCTAAAGTGCGCGATGGAGGCACCTATACACTTTTGGATGCCAATAGGCAACCTATATGGCAAATTCGTGGTTATGTGCCAAGCAAGTTGATTCCTCCTTTTGAGAAGGGCTATGGTGACTATATTGAATTGGCTGTTGAAGCTGAGGGGACTATTGTGGATTGGCCGCAAACGCCCGACTTTTCGGATTTCGTTGAGAATGGTAAATCGCCAGAACCTGTCAGAACAAACAAATGGCATCGGGCGGAACCGGCCTTGTGGTATGTTAGAGGCTTGCGACTTAATAAGGAGGAATTGGGTTGGCTGGTTGAGCAGTTGAAAAAGTTGTGAACAATGGTTTCGTTTAAGATTTCACTTGCAGCTCGGGAGATCGCGGATCGAGTCCGCAATTAACGGCAAGGGGCATGACATTGTCGTTCCTAGCAGGTGTAGGACTGTACCCACAAAGCCCTGAAAGGGCGACCATAATTCATCGGGCGATTTCAATCCCCGCGCTCCCGCACTCCAAGCACCTAGCAGGCCCCACTGCGTCTGCAAGACGCAAACGGCGACAAAAAAGGCTGCCACGGAGTGGCAGCCCCAATATTTATTTAAGATTTGCTCAGATTTAACTACGTTGAATGCATAGCATTTGTTTCCAAAAACTCAAATCCTCTCCCGCAGTATCTGCATCGCCTTTGGCAACCCATCAGCGTTGCGTCCACCGGCCACGCAGAGGGTCTTCTGTCCGCCGCCGCCGCCTTGGATCTCCTTGGCCACTTCGCGGATGAGCTTGGTGGCATCCAAGCCTTTCTGGTCGGCAAACGATTCGGGCAACAACAGGCAGAGCGAGGGCTTGCCTTCGGCAACCGATCCGAGGATGGCGATGGTGCTCTCGTTCATCTGCTTGAGCATCAGGGCGATGTTGCGCAGCTGGTCGCCACCGCAGGGTAGGGTGTCTATGATGAGCTTGTAGCCCTCGTGGTCCACAGCCTTCTCATGCAGCCGCTCGGCCATGCCTTGGGCTTTCTCTTGCATCAGGTGCTCCACTTCTTTCTTCAGGGCGGAGTTCTGCTCGCTGAGCGAAGTGACGGCCTTCACCAGGTCGGGACTCTTGACGCACTCGCGCAGGCGATCGATGAGGTCGAGTTGCTCGTCCAAGTATTGCTCCACGGCCTCGCCCGTGATGGCCTCGATGCGGCGGATGCCGGCAGCGATGGCGCCTTCACTCACGATCTTGAACATGCCAATGTTGCCCGTGGCGCTGGTGTGGCAGCCGCCACAAAGCTCCATCGAGTAGTCCTTGTCGAAGACCACCACGCGCACCTTGTCGCCGTATTTCTCGCCAAACAACGCAGTGGCGCCCATGGCCTTGGCCTCTTCAATGGGCATCTCGGCGTAGGTCACATTGGGGATGTTCTCGCGGATCTTCTGGTTCACAAGTTTTTCCACCTGTCGGATTTCCTCAGGGGTCATCTTGGCGAAGTGGCTGAAGTCGAAGCGCAGACGCTGGTCGTCGACCAACGATCCCTTTTGCTCGACATGACTACCCAGCACCTGCCTCAAGGCGGCGTGCATCAGGTGGGTTGCGCTGTGGTTGTTGGCGATGCGCTGACGGCGTTGGGCATCCACTGTAGCAGTGAAGGCCACCTCAGGGTTCTGGGGCAGCTGCTCGGTGATGTGGATGACCAGGTTGTTTTCCTTTACGGTATTGATGATTTTAATCGTCTCGTTTTCAGAGGTTAGAATGCCGGTGTCGCCCACCTCACCGCCCATTTCAGCGTAGAACGGGGTCTTGTCCAAAACGATTTCGAAGTGGGTCTTTTTCTTGGCCACCACCTCGCGGAAACGGAGGATGTGGCTCTCGCAGGTCAGGTCGGTGTAGCCCACGAAATTGGTGGGTTCCTCGCTGGCGTTTACCACCACCCAGTCACCATTGGCTTTTTCGGCAGCCTTGCGTGAGCGGTTTTTCTGCTCTTCGAGGTTGGCCTTGAAGCCGTCCATGTCAACGTTGAGGCCTTTCTCGGAGGCCATCAGCTGGGTGAGGTCGATGGGGAAGCCGAAGGTGTCGAACAGCTCGAAGGCGAAGTTGCCGTCGATGTCCTGGCCTTGGTGTTGCTCCACATAGCCCTCAAAACGCTTAATGCCTTGGGCCAAGGTGCGCAGGAACGAGGCTTCCTCTTCGCGGATGACTTTGCTGACCAGCTCTTGCTGCTTCTTGATTTCGGGATAGTTGTGTTCCATCTGGCTGACGAGGATGGGCAGCAAGTTGCACACAAACGGCTCTTCGAAGCCGAGGAAGGTGAAACCATAGCGCACGGCGCGACGCAACACGCGGCGGATGACATAGCCCGCACCGTTGTTCGACGGCAGCTGTCCGTCGGCGATGGCGAAGCTGACGGCACGCAGGTGGTCGGCGATGACGCGCATGGCCACGTCGGTCTTCTCGGCCTTGCCGTATTCGATGCCCGACATCTTGGCGATTTCTTGGATGATGGGCTGGAACACGTCGGTGTCGTAGTTCGAGGTCTTGCCTTGCAACACGCGCACCAAGCGCTCAAAACCCATGCCCGTGTCGACGTGCTTGGCGGGGAGTTCCACCAAATGGCCGTCGGCCATGCGGTTGTATTGCATGAACACAAGGTTCCATATCTCAATCACTTGCGGGTCGTCCTTGTTGACGAGGTCGCGGCCAGCGATTTGCTTTCGGGCTTCCTCGTCGCGCAGGTCGATGTGGATTTCGGAGCAGGGACCGCAGGGACCAGTCTCGCCCATTTCCCAGAAGTTGTCCTTCTTGTTGCCGTAGATGATGCGGTCTTCGCTGACATGTTCCTTCCAATAGTTATAAGCCTCCATGTCAGCGGCTTGGCCGTCCTTCTCGTCGCCGCCAAAGACGGTCACATAGAGCCTGTCCTTGTCGATTTTCACCACTTCGGTGAGGTATTCCCAAGCGTAGGCGATAGCTTCTTTCTTGAAATAGTCGCCAAACGACCAGTTGCCCAACATCTCGAACATGGTGTGGTGGTAGGTGTCGTGCCCAACTTCCTCAAGGTCGTTGTGTTTGCCCGAAACGCGCAGGCATTTCTGCGTGTCGGCAGCGCGGTTCCACTTGGCGGGTTGGTTGCCCAAAAAGATGTCCTTGAACTGGTTCATGCCAGCGTTGGTGAACATCAGGGTCGGGTCGTTCTTGACGACGATGGGTGCCGAGGGCACAATCTCATGCCCTTTGGAACGGAAGAAGTCCAAAAAGCTATTTCTAATCTCGTATGCGTTCATTTATAGTGAGTTATATTATTTTATCTCAAAAAAAGCTTCAAAAAATCGTGCAAATTTACGCTATTTATTCTATTTTTGCGCAATAGAATTTGATTTGGAGCGTTATTTATGGCTCAATCAAGAAGATAATGGCCCGACAAAAACACTACATATTCAACCAGTTGACGCAGAATTTCGAGGTGCTTGAAACACCGAGGTCGAAGAAGGTATTGCGTTACACACTGATTATGCTTGCCGTTTTGGGTATCACGTTCCTGTTTGCCGTGCTGCTGTTCACCTTTTTCAAGTCGCCGAAAGAGAAGAGCCAGGCGCGTGAATTGGAGTTCATGAAGCTGCAATACGAGATCCTGAACGACCGTTTGGACGACATCGAGGTGCTGATGACCGACATGGAGCAGCGCGACAATAACCTGTATCGCCTGATGTTTGAGGCCGACCCCATCCCCAATTCGGTGCGCCGTTCGGGTTTCGCCGATGCCGACCGTTATGCCGGATTGTATGGTTACATGAATTCCAACTTGGTGGTGAGTGCGGCACGAAAGATGGATGTCATTGCCAGCCAGCTCTACAACCAGTCTGTTTCATACGACACTTTGTTCGCTTTGGCTCGCAACAAGTCCGACATGTTGGCGCACATACCGGCCATTTTCCCGCTGAAGGAAACCGAAATCAAGTACATCTCCTCATACTTCGGCTATCGTCCCGACCCCATCTATAAGATTTCCAAGTTCCACAGCGGCATTGACTTCTCGGCTTCGCTCAACACCGAGGCCTATGCCACTGGCGACGGCGTGGTGTGCGATGTCGAGAAAGGACATTGGGGCTACGGCAACATGGTGACCATCGATCATGGGTTTGGCTACAAGACGCGCTATGCCCACCTGCAAAAAGCATTGGTCCGGAAAGGACAGAAGCTGAAACGCGGGCAACGCATCGGCCTTGTCGGCAGCACGGGCAAGGCTACCGGCGTCCACTTGCATTACGAAGTGCTGAAAAACGATGTGCAAATAGATCCCATCAACTTCTTTTACAACGACTTGACCCCTGATGAGTACGAACAAATCTTGCAGCAGTCGACATTACCCACGCAAACGATGGATTAACTATGGAAGAGAAAACCCTTAGCAAATACTACTACTCAATCGGCGAAGTGGCCGACATGTTCGGCGTCAGCACCTCGATGATTCGTTATTGGGAAAAGGAGTTTGATGTGTTGCGTCCGCGAAAAAGCAAGAAAGGCAACCGCCTCTTCACCGAGCGCGATGTGCGCTATGTGCATGTCATCTATCAGCTGCTCAAGGTGAAAGGCTACACTTTGGCAGGTGCCAAACAAGCTCTAAAGGAACGCTTCAGCGACTACGAGGAACGCATCATCCTCCTCGAAACGCTCGACAAGACTCGCAGTTTCCTCCTCGATTTGGACAAGGCTTTGGCCGTAAAACAAAAGGGAACCCCGAAGGGGTGATAGCATAGTAGGCAGGTGGTGTAAACCCCAGCCGAGAAAAATGCCGAAACGCGTATCATGTAACTCCGAAGGGGTGACAGAACATCACTCCTCCAACAAGTTCCTGGCTTTCAAATAGACCCTCCATTTCTCCAGCACCTGCGTCATGTCGTCGGGCAACTCGGACGTGAACATCATCTGCTTGCCCGTGGTGGGATGCACGAAGCCCAATTCCTTGGCGTGCAGGGCGTGGCGTGGCATGATCTTGAAGCAGTTGTCGATGAACTGCTTGTATTTCGTGAAAGTGGTGCCTTTCAGGATGACGTCGCCGCCATACATGGCATCGTTGAACAAAGGATGTCCGATGTATTGCGAGTGCACACGGATTTGGTGGGTGCGGCCAGTCTCAAGGCGGTATTCGTTAAGCGTCACATAACCAAAGCGCTCCAATACTTTCCAATGGGTGATGGCGTCTTTGCCGTAGTCGCCGTTGGGGTAGACGGTCATCTTGCGGCGGTCGTTCACACTGCGCCCGATATTGCCTTCGATGGTGCCTTCTTCTTCTTCGAAATCGCCCCAAACCAAGGCGTAGTAGCGACGATGTATGGTGTGCTCGAAAAACTGGTGTGCCAGCACGGCTTGTGCGGCCTCGTTTTTGGCCACGATCATTAATCCCGTGGTGTCCTTGTCGATACGATGGACGAGGTATCCGAAACGGTTTTCTATGTTTTGGTGGGTCTTTTCGAAGTAATAGGCCAAACCGTGCAACAGGGTGCCGTCGAAGTTGCCGTGGCCAGGGTGTACCACCAAGCCCGCCTGCTTGTTGATGATGATGACATCGTCGTCTTCATAAACGATGTTCAACGGAATTTCTTCCGGCTTGATGTCGGTGTCGCGAGGTGGATAGGTAAACACGATGGAAATCAAATCGTTAGGCCTTACCTTGTAGTTCGATTTCACGGTCTTGTCGTTCACCAAGATGTTTCCTGCCTTGGCCGCATTCTGCACACGGTTGCGTGATATGTTGGAAAGGTGGTTGGTCAGATAGGTGTCGATGCGCTCAGGCTGCTGGCCTGGATCCACCGTCATGCGGATGTGTTCATAGAGTTCGCTGCCTTCTTCGGCTTCTGAAAGCATGTCATTCCCGCGCTGCGCATAGGGTGGCATGGAATCTATGCTTTCGGGATTCAACTGGTCGTCTATGGTTTCAATGAGGTCGTCGTTCATTTCTCGATGATGAATTTTTGGTTGATGACTTGCCCTTCGGCAGTGATGACTTGGATGAAGTAGAGTCCGCTGTTGAGGTGACTGATTGATATTTCATTCTGATAATCACCTTGATACACCTTGCGTCCAGTGAGGTCGAAGATGCAGAGCTGTCCGCCTGCAAAGTTGCTTTCCATGTGCAATGTGGTGCTGGCAGGATTGGGGTAGAGGCGCAATTTGGTGTCGCTTTCGTGCTCGTCGAGGCCGATGTAGTAGTTGGCACCCACCACGGGGCGTATCATCAGCGAGCCTCGTGCGTTGCTGGGTTGCCACGAGCCGTTGGTGTTGACGAAGTTGAAGCGGCTGTTGTCGATGGAGGCGTCAAGGCCGATGTTGATGAGGCTGCTGTTGCTTTGCTCGATGCCGATGTAGAATGCGTTGGCAGTGGTCACGGTCTTGTCGAATTTGTAGTAGGTGAAGCGGTAGGCCTGCTCTTGCCATTGCGGGCGTTGGCCGCTGAGGCGGTAGATTTCTTCGCCTGGCTTTCCGTTTTCGTCTTTCCACACCACAATGTCGAAATACTTGTCGTTGGCATCGTTAAGTGTATGGTTGAAAAGGAGTTGCACGCCTTGTATGGTGTCGTAGTCGCTGATGTCGAACCTAACGGCAAACTTGCCTCCAGCATTGCTGACGCCATAGCCCAACTCAGGGATGCCGTCGTCATAGGCATAGTAGTTGTACATGCCGATGCGATACACCATCGAGTCGACCAAAGGCGGGTTGCTCACTGAGTCATAGACGTAATGGCTGATTTGGAACGAAACCGAGTCGTGCCACATGTCGAGCGCAAACAGCTCGCTGACAAAAGGACAGGCGGGCGACTCGCCACCATATTCGGGGCAGGCTAGGAAGCCCGACTCGCGGTAGGGATGGATATTGACGGGATCCAAATGACGCTCGTAGCGTTGGCTGCCGCCGATTTGCTGCACCTTATAATAATAGGTGGCCTCGTGGTCGATGCCGTCCAAGTTGGCGATGTCGATTTCCAAACTTTCACGCATGGCCGAGTTCGGATTGACACGGTATTGGCGATAGGGGATGGCCTGGTAGCGGTTGAAGAACGAAGGCCGTTGCCCCGAGAAGGTCAGCATCGGGTAGTCGGTGTCGTCAATCGTTCGGTTGATGTTGAGGTAGACGAAGTCGATGCTCCAATTGTCCTCGTTGCTGCGGTTGGCGGGCAGTGAGGAGTTGACGATGCTGGCGTAGTTGTAGAAACGGAAATAGAAGTCGTTGCGGAAAAATTTCGTGTCGCGGATAGGAATCATCACTTGTTCGAAATACCGACCTCCGTTGTGGAGCATGAAGCTGTCCAACGGCTGTCCGGGTACGCTCCAGATGTGGTACCAAGTGGTGTCGGCCACGGTGGTGAAGACCGAGTCGCAAGGGATGGCCATTTCGCCTTGGGTGGCTGGGGTCAATGTGTCGGTGACGATGGCGAAGAGCCCGGGCTGGCAGCCCATCATCGACCAAACAGTGTCGCCAGGAAACAGTGTGTCGACTTGCATCTCAAAGAGGATGTCGGCAATTGAAACGTTTTGGTAGTCAAGGAAAAGGAACTCTTGGCGTTCTGTTGTCATGCCAAATTCGAGCACGAGCGAATCTTGCTCCTCGGGGGCGTTTCCGTTGCCTTGGGGCTGGTAGTAGAAACTCAGATACACCGAGTCGGCAGGGGTGAGGGCCCGTGGCTCAGGCTCCATGATGGAGTCTAATCGGATACGTGCCGAGGTGAGGTATTCGGCCACGAAAGCGTTGCTGATGGCATAGCTGTACACCCTGCCGTTGGCGTCGAGCACGTCGAAGGTGGCGCCGTTGCGGTTGGGCGGACAGAGCGGGAAACCGTCGTTCACCATCACGTTGTTGTCGGTCCATTTCGTCGAGTCGGGATAGAGGTTGGCGCGGCTGAAGTCGTCGAAGAAGGGCAGGAAATGTGTGGGAGCCACACGGCTTCTTGCCGGCGCCTTCTCCGTACCTGTACGGAATTGGGTGAGTATCTCTTGCGCTGTAGCTTGGCTCGCTATGAGGCCCAAGGCCAAAGCCAAGGCGAATGCCTTAAAATTCGTCTTCATATTCATAGTCGGTGGTCTCTATGGTTTCTGTAACTGTGTCTATCTTAATGGTTTGCGGAATGTTGGTCAACGAGTCTTCGTGCAGTAGCTCCTTCATCTCTTTCTTGAAGTCCATGGTGCGGCTCGAATGGTACCAAACATCGACGTAGGTGCCGGCTTCCACCGAACCCGAACTGGGGCCGGGGCTCATGCGCCTGATGCACATGTATTGCAAGCTGTCGCGGTCTTCCCAGCTCTCCTTGCCAAGGTTGAGGCTTGCCAAGTTGAGCAGGCGCTTGGCTTCTTCAGCCGACTTGCCGATGAGGTTGGGGACTTTCACGTTGCTCTTGTCGTCGCCGATGCCTACGCTGAGCACGATCTTGCTGCCTTTCACCAACTCGGTGCCTTCGGCAACGGGCTGTCCTTGGTAGTATTGCTCGACGACGTTGTTCTTGTACGAGTAGTTGACGTAATCCAAATGGTCGACCTCCAAGCCGCTCGATTCAAGCCTACCGATGGCCTCGCGCAGCGAAATGCCTTTCAGGTTGGGCATGGAGGTCTTTTCGGGCGTCACGGCCACGATGATGGCGTAAACGTTTCTCCCTTTCTTGATTTTCGATCCGGGCAACGGATCCTGCTGGTAGATGCTTCCAGGCTGCTGCCCCTTCGGATACACGCTGTCGATGAGGATGAAATGGAAGTCCTTTGCGTATTCGCGCTTCACCTCGCGGTAGTCCTGCCCCACAAAATCAGGCATGGTGTAGACCTTGTCGTGGCGCGTGTATTTATCTAACATCCTGAATGTTAGCCAAATCAAGACGACGCATAGCACCAATATGATGAGCAAGTTGAGATAAAATTTCTTCTCTTTGAGAAAGTGTAGACGTCCCATATTCCTATTTTTACTATTTTAGCCGTGTTTTTTACAACTCAATTTCGAGTGCTTTTATTGTTCAATCTTCATCCCGAACCTCAGTCCGTACTTGATACGGAAGTGATACGGGATTTAAACCGACAAAATTACAAAAAATATGAAAAACGTGGCAATTATTTGTGGCGGAGATTCGGGTGAGTTCGAAATTTCCGTCAAAAGCGCCCAGGTGGTGAAGCAAAACCTGAACCCGGAGCTATATAATTCGAAGATTATCGTCGTCTCGAAAAAGGGATGGTACGGGCTTCTGAAGGATGGCACGCGGGTGGATGTCGACAAGAACGACTTCTCCATTTCGGTGGGCGGACACAGGACGAAATTCGACGTGGCCTTCAATGCGGTGCATGGCGAACCGGGCGAAAACGGTCCGCTTTCGGGCTATCTTGAGCTATTGGGCATTCCTTGCACCTCATCTCCTCTGACCACCTGTGCACTTACGTTCCACAAGGACTTTTGCAAGCGCGTGGTGGCGTCGTATGGCGTCAAGGTGGCGCCTTCGGTGCTTATCAATGAGGGCGAGAAATACGATGCCGATGCCATCATCAAGAAGTTGGGGCTGCCGTTGTTTGTCAAGCCGACTTGCAACGGTTCCAGCGTGGGCGTGACCAAAGTGAAGACGGCGGAAGAACTTGGACCTGCCATTTTTACGGCACGTGCCGCTGGACGTCAGATCATGTGCGAGAAGTTTGTCGACGGACGCGAATTTGGCTGCGGTGCCATGGACTACAAAGGCAAGATGATGGTATTTCCGCTGACCGAGATTTGCAGCAAGAACGAGTTTTTCGACTACGAGGCCAAATACACTGCCGGCAAGTGCGACGAAATCACCCCAGCCCAAGTCGACGAGGACACCGAAATCGAAATAAAGGCGACAACAGCGATGTTATACGAAAAATTGGAATGCAAGGGCTTTGTGCGCATGGACTATATCGTCAGCGACGAGGGCGTGTTCTTCATCGAGGCGAACATCGTTCCTGGCATGTCGGAGGCGAGCATCATCCCCAAGCAGGCGCAGTGTTTCGGCCTGTCTTTGGGACGGCTGTTTGAAATGGCGATTGAGAACGTGCTAAAATGAAAAAAGGGGCTTAAGCCCCTTTTTTCATTTTACACCGTGAGGATGTCTTTCGACTTCAGTTCGGTGAGGTCGTCAATCTTCTTGATGTACTTGTCTGTAAGTTTCTGGATCTCTTCCTGAAGGAGTTTCGACTCATCTTCCGAAATCGTGTCTTTTTCTAATTTTTTGGCTTCGTCGTTGGCGTTGCGGCGGATGCCACGGATGCCCACCTTGGCTTCCTCGGCGGCGGTCTTGGTTCGCTTCACGAGGTCGCGACGGCGTTCTTCGGTCAAGGCGGGAACGGCAATACGCAAGATTTCGCCGTTGTTGATGGGGTTGAAGCCCAAGTTGGCGTTCAGGATGGCCTTGGCGATGTTGCCGAGTGCGCTCTTGTCGAAGGGTTGCACCACAATCATGCGGGCGTCGGTGCAGCCGATGTTGGCGGTCTGCTCGATGGGCACCGTCGTGCCGTAGTATTCAACCATTACGCCGTTCAGCATCGCCGGACTGGCTTTTCCTGCCCTGATGCCCTGGAACTCGTGCTCCAGGTGTTTGATGGTGTTGTCCATGCTTTCAGTGGCTTCGTCCAATACAAATTGAGAGTCTTCTGTCATAGTCGTCGAAATTTTGGTGCAAAAATAAAAAGATTTGTTGAAAGTTGTGTGGTTTAGTCCTTTAATTGTTTGAAATTTAGTTTAGCGGATCATACAAGCCAGTCAAGACGGGGCTTTTCTTCGTGGTGTAGTAGCTCGTCTTTTCCAACGTCAACTGGCCAAAGCCTTGGTTCCAGAGGTAGGTTTTGATGGTCTTGCCTTTGGGTGTGAGGTTGTCGTCGAAAATGATGGCATCGGCAACAATGCGTTGCCCTGGCGCAAAACTTCCATCGTTGGGCAACGAGCTGTGCCACAATACGATGGAGTCGGTTTCGTTGTCGTGTAATTCGATGACCACCATGCATTTGTGGACGCTATCCAAGGCATTGATTTGGGCCACGATGCTAAGCGCCTCCACATCGTCGGGCAGCGAGTCGCAGCTCAGGAAACAGGGCTTGCCCCATTCTTTGCCTAACATTGGAACGGCCTCCTCCGAGAGCGTCGTCAGCATGTATCGGCTACCTTCGATGGGATTTTTGCTGAGGGTGAGGTAACGTGAAGTGAACCAGTCTTTTGTCTCAATAAGATAAGGATAGTTCCCCACGGCGGTGGCTTCCCATGACGGGCTGATGTAGTCGGTCCAGCCGAAGCCGAGCATCGGGACTTTGTCGTGCTCGCTGAGCCATCGGTTGAAGTCGCCCAACTGGGGTTCGCGCACAAAATCGCCCTTTTCGGTGTAGATACGCTTGAAGACGATGCGCTCCTCAATGCCTAAGGGCTTTTGGTAGAACTCGGCGGCTTCCCCAATCTCGGTGCATGTGGCGAACTGGATCTTGTCGCCATATTGCTCCTTGTCTTGCTTCATCTCGGCGGCAATCTGGTCGAAGCCTTGGTGATACATCAGGTCGTAGTGCCGACGCTCGTTGATCAATGAGGTGGTTCCGATAAAGAGAATGACAACCACCACCAAAGCCGTTTGCCAAGGCGAAAGCGTGCGTGTCCCGAACATTGAGAAGGCCACGATGATGACGAAAGGATAGCTGAAAATCAAGGTGCTGTATTGGATGATGGGTTCGCGCAGCATCGAATAAATGAATGCTACGGCGAAAACGATGACAAACCATGCCAAGCCCGCCCAACGCAGGGGCCGACGTTGTTTGCTCCGCTTGCCGAGTATGAGCGGCAAAAGGATGACAACACCCACGGCAAACATGAACAGCATCGAATAGTTCATCGTGTATTGGATGAAATCGGTGAGGAACGTGGCCTTTGGTGCCGCTAACCAGCCGCCGATGCTGCCGCTCACAAATAGCTGTTGGTAGAAAATGGGTAGGGTGGGAGCGAACAACAAAACCGCCCCTATGCCGCTGAGCCAATAGGCTTTACGCCGTTCTTTGGGTAGGAAAAACAGACCAGTGAGAAAAATCAAACCAGCCTGCGCGATGCTGAAATATTGGATGAGCGAACAGGCCCAAGCCGAGAGCGCGAATCCGATGTAATCCCGAGTCGTCGTTTTTGTCCCGAAAACGACCTTGTACCAGAAATAGGCCATCAGCAGCACAAAGAACAGTCCCGCTGAATAAGGCCGCGCCAATTGGCTATAGAAGATAGAGAACTGGCTGACAGCGAAAAAAGCCGCCGAAAACAGTCCCACCTTTCTGTTGAACCATTGTCGCCCTATAATATAAATAAGGTATATGGAGCCGATGCCCATTAGCACGAAGGGCAGCTTGATCCAGAACTCGCTCCACCCGAAGATTCGCACCCAGAGCCAAAGGAACGCCTCCACCCCGATGGGATGGCTGTCGGGCATGATGCCTTGCTGGATGAAGTCGTTGAAGTTGTCGAAACGGGTGCGCAGCAAGGCGCTGAACTCGTCGTGCATGAAGGGCACCTGACCGAGCTTCCACAGCCTCAGCACGGCTGCCACGAGCATGATGATGCCAAGCAGGATGTAATCCATCCGCTTGCTCGGCACGTTGTGGATTTTGCGCAGGTGATGTTTTCTATTCTTCATCTTTAGTTGTCGCTTGACGTCATTGCGAGGAGGAACGACGAAGCAATCTAGGGTTGGCTGTCTAGACTGCTTCGTGCCTCGCAGTGACGCAAAGCGTATTCGGTGTTATTACTTGGTAACCAATGTTCCGATGTTCTCGCCACGCAAGACCTTCATCAGGTTGCCGCGTGTGTTCATGTCGAAGACGTACATCGGCATGTCGTTTTCCTTGCACATGGTGAAGGCGGTCATGTCCATCACCTTCAGGTTGCGCTGGTAGGCCTCGTCGTAGGTGATGTGCTCGAACTTGGTGGCCGTGGGGTCTTTCTCGGGGTCGGCGGTGTAGATGCCGTCCACGCGGGTGCCTTTCAGGATGATGTCGGCCTTGATTTCGACGGCGCGGAGGGCGGAGCCTGTGTCGGTGGTGAAGAAGGGATTGCCCGTGCCGGCACCCATCACCACGATGTGGCCTTCCTCAAGCAAGCGGATGGCCTTGGCGCTGCTCATCGTGTCGGCGATGCGGTCGATGTAGAGGCCAGCCAAAAGTGTGGCTTTTTGTCCTTTGCTCTGCAAAGTTGATCGCATTGCCATCGAGTTGATGACGGTGGCGAGCATACCCATGTAGTCACCTTGGATGCGATCCATGCCCTTCGAGGCACCTTGCAGGCCACGGTAGATGTTGCCGCCGCCGATGACGATGCCGATTTGCACGCCCGCTTGGGCGGCTTCGATGATTTCGTCGGCATATTCGTTGAGGCGTTGAGGATCTATGCCGTATTGTTGGCTGCCCATGAGGGCCTCGCCACTGAGTTTCAGGAGTACTCTGTTGTATTTCATTTCAGATTCAAAATTTAAGATTTAAACTTCAAGATTCGTGATTTGTAAGAGACTACAAAAGTACGGATTTTATGGATTGCTACAGAACAATCTTTAATTTTGTAAAAAAGTGTCCACGAAGAGCCGAAAAACTGTTTTCGTGGACACTTTATTATTCAAATTATGTCCACGAAAGCATAAATATGTCATTTCATGGACACTTTTTTGATAGATATATGTCCACGAAAACAAAAAAAAGAGCAGAACCCGATTCAGATTCCGCTCGATTTTTGTTCAAAAGGAATATTTATTCCATTCCTTCAAGCCGTCCGTGGCAGTTCTTGTATTTCTTGCCGCTTCCGCAGGGACAGGGGTCGTTGCGGCCCACTTTTTTCTCCACGCGGATGGGCTGGGTGACTTGCTTCTGTTGCGTGTCGCTGTGCGACTGGGCCAGCAGGTCTTGGCGTTGTTCGCGGATCTTCGACTTGTCAATGCCTTGCGGGCCACGCGACTCGCGCACGGTGTTCGGGTCTTGTGTCGGGATGTCGGCACGCATCAGGAACGAGATGACGTCTTCGTTGATCTTCTCCAACATGGCCTTGAACAGGTTGAACGACTCCAACTTGTAGATGACCAATGGGTCTTTCTGCTCGTAGGTGGCGTTTTGCACCGATTCCTTCAGGTCGTCGAGCTCGCGGAGGTGTTCCTTCCAGGCGTTGTCGATGAGACCGAGGGTGATGCTCTTCTCGATGCAGAGGTTCACCTCGCGTGCACCGTTCTCCACCGCTTTCTTCAGGTTGACGATGACGTTCATGCCACGCTTGCCGTCGGTGATCGGGATGGCGATGTTCTCGAAGTGGGTCTGGGTTTCGTACACGTTCTTGATGACGGGCAGGGTCTTCTCGCCAATGATGCGGGCCTTGTCGCGATAGTGTTCCAAAGCGGCATCGAAGAGTTTCTGTGAGAGCGTGTCGGTCTTTTCTCTATTGAACTCGTCCTCACCGAAAGGCACGTCGATACCCATGCTCGAAAGCACTTCCATCTTGAGGCCTTCGTAGTCCTTGGCGTCTTGGTACTCGCTGACGAGTTTTTCGCCGAAGTCGTACATCATGTTGTTGATGTCGATGCTGAGGCGTTCGCCAAACAGGGCGTGACGGCGTTTCTTGTAGATGACCTCACGCTGCGAGTTCATCACGTCGTCGTATTCGAGCAAGTGTTTACGCACGCCGAAATGGTTTTCTTCGACCTTCTTCTGTGCCTTCTCGATTTGCTTGGTGATCATCGGGTGTTGGATGACTTCGCCTTCCTGCAAGCCCATGCGGTCCATGATGCCCGCGATGCGCTCGGAGCCGAACATACGCATCAGGTTGTCTTCCAACGAGACGTAGAATTGCGAACTGCCCGGGTCGCCTTGACGGCCTGAACGACCGCGCAACTGACGGTCGACACGGCGCGACTCATGACGCTCGGTGCCGATGATGGCCAGACCGCCGGCTTCCTTAACGCCGGGGCCTAATTTAATATCGGTACCACGGCCAGCCATGTTGGTGGCGATGGTCACGGTGCCGGCCTGACCGGCTTCCTTGACGATTTGGGCCTCCTTGAAGTGCAACTTGGCGTTCAACACGTTGTGCGGAATGCCCTTGCGGGTCAACATGCGGCTGAGCAACTCGGAGATTTCCACCGAGGTGGTACCCACCAGCACGGGACGGCCTTGATTGACAAGGCTTTGGATCTCGTCGATGACGGCATTGTATTTCTCGCGCTTGGTCTTGTAGATCATGTCCTCTTGGTCGATACGGGCGATGGGACGGTTGGTCGGGATGACCACCACGTCGAGTTTGTAGATGTCCCAGAACTCGCCAGCCTCGGTCTCAGCGGTACCGGTCATACCAGCTAACTTGTGGTACATGCGGAAGTAGTTCTGCAAGGTGATGGTGGCGTAGGTCTGCGTGGCGGCTTCCACCTTCACGTTTTCCTTGGCTTCCACGGCCTGGTGCAGTCCGTCGCTCCAGCGGCGGCCTTCCATGATACGACCCGTCTGCTCGTCCACGATCTTGACCTTGTTGTCGATGATGACGTAGTCGACGTCCTTTTCAAATAAGGTGTAGGCTTTCAACAGTTGTTGCACGGTGTGCAGACGCTCCGACTTTTCGGCGAAGTTACGCATCAGTTCGGCCTTGCGCAGCACCTTTTCATCGTTGCTAAGGCCGGAATGCTCCAAATCAGCAATCTCGGCACCCACGTCGGGGATGATGAAGAACGACGGGTCGTTGTAGGCCTGCGCTAATTGCTCGCTGCCTTTGTCGGTGAGGGTGACGGTATTCAGTTTCTCGTCGATGACGAAATACAGCTCGTCGTCGATGATGTGCATATTTTCGTTGCGGTTCTGCATGTAGAAGCCCTCGGTCTTCTGCATCAGGCTCTTCATGCCTTCCTCGCTGAGGAACTTGATGAGGGCGTTGTTCTTCGGCAAGCCGCGGTAGGCGCGGAAGAGTTGGTCGGCACCGTGTTTTTTCTCGTCCTCGGTGGCGTTGGGGTCGGTGAGGATGCGTTTGGCTTCGGCCAAAATGCCTGTCACATAACGTTTTTGGGCTTCGTAGAGCTTCACCACATCGGGCTTCAGTTCGTCAAACTCCTGCTGGTCGCCACGCGGGGTGGGACCGCTGATGATCAGAGGTGTACGGGCATCGTCAATCAACACCGAGTCGACCTCGTCGACGATGGCGTAGTGATGTTTGCGTTGCACTAATTCTTCGGGGTTGCCTGTCATGTTGTCACGCAGGTAGTCGAAGCCGAACTCGTTGTTGGTGCCGTAGGTGATGTCGCAGTTGTAGGCGCGGCGACGTGCGGCCGAGTTGGGCTCGTGCTTGTCGATGCAATCCACGGTGAGGCCGAGGAACTCGTACATCGCGCCCATCCATTCGGAGTCACGTTTGGCCAAGTAGTCGTTCACAGTGACCACATGCACGCCCTTGCCTGCCAAGGCATTGAGGTAGACCGGCAACGTAGCCACGAGGGTTTTACCTTCACCAGTGGCCATCTCAGCGATCTTGCCTTGGTGCAACACAATACCGCCGATGATTTGGCAGTCGTAGTGCACCATGTCCCATGTGACCATGTTGCCGCCCGCCATCCAGCTGTTCTTGAAGTAGGCCTTGTCGCCTTCGATGGTGACGTGGTCGTATTTTGCGGCCAGCTCGCGGTCGAGGTCGGTGGCGGTCACTTCCACCACTTCGTGCTCGCAGAAGTATTTGGCGGCGGCCTTCACCACCGAGAACGCTTCGGGAAGTATTTCGTTCAGTGCCTCTTCGATGTGGTCGAGCTCTTGCTTTTCGAGTTTGTCGATTTGGTTGTAGAGCTTTTCCTTTTCGTCGGGGTCCATGTCGGGGTTGGCTTCGGCCTTGGCTTTCAGCTCGGCGATTTCGGCCACCTCGGCAGCGGTCTTGTTCTTGATGTATTCCTTGAATTCCACGGTCTTATGACGGAGGCTGTCGATGTCGAGTTTGACAATTTGGTCATAAGCCTTGAGGGTCTTTTGGAGTATGGGCTGCAGGGCCTTGTTGTCGCGTGAGGCCTTGTCGCCGAAGAGTTTCTTGAGGAATCCCATTTATTCAGTTATTTAAGATTCAATATTTAAGATTTAAAATTCAACGAATTGCACGATGCGCAAAATTCGTGCAAAGGTAGTGTTTTTCCGTGAATTGTGGAAAATATGTGCCAAAAAGTCAGATGATTTTGGTTACAAAGGAGTTTGAAAGCGAAATCAAGGAGAAAACATTTTGCGATTCTTGCTGTTTTTGGCGAAAAACATTTTGCGACAATGTAAAAAGTTGTATTTTTGTAACCTCTAAATCAATGCAATCATGCAAGACGATTCAAGACAGGGTTATGTGTATATCTTGACAAATCCAAGCTTCAAGGAAGATTGGGTTAAGATTGGAAAGAGTTCGCGTCCAGTCGATGTGCGGTCAAAGGAATTGGACAACACGGCTGTCCCATTGCCGTTTGAGATTTTTGCGACCATGAAAACCTGCAAGTATAATGAGGTGGAGAAATTGGTCCATAAAACCATCGATCGTCTTACGGATTTGCGCATTCGCCAAAACCGCGAGTTCTTTAATGTTGCTCCTCAAATAGCTCTTGATATCTTTAATGATATTGCTTCAACAATCGATGATGCGGAAGTTGTTCTCTATAAGGACAATCAACCTGTTCAAAAGTGTGAAGAGACAAAGGAGGGAGAACCTCACAAGAAAACAAGGCCTCGTTTTAAGTTTAGTATGGTAAACATTCCGATTGGGGCGATTTTGACTTTTATTCCTACGGGCATTAAAGTGAAAGTCGCTGGAGATGACCAGATTGAATACGAAGGAAGAATCTATAAACTATCGCCATTTGTGGGGACATTTATGCCCGTTGAAAAACGTAACACATCAGGAGCATATCAAGGCCCAAAGTTTTTCAGTTATAACGGTAAGGTTTTGGATGATTTGCGGACGGAAGTGGAGAATCAGACGTCTTGATAAAGTTTTATCTCAGGAATCACCAGCTCCTCCATGTCACGCACGAAGTTCTTCTGATAGAACATGCAGTAATACACGGGCAGGTAAACGACCCCGTTTTTTTCGGTAATCTCGCGCTTGTTGTTGAGCACTACTGCCTGCTTGATGCCATAGTCGGGCGTGGCGAGGAATTTGTCCAAGGCACTATGAACAGTGTAGTCTTTTCCCGATTTCACCTCGATGGGAAGCACGGTCAGGTTGGCATAGTCGTCAATTAGGAAGTCCACTTCGCCCTTTTGCTTGTTGTCGTAATAGTGCAATGAGTAACCGTGCGCATGGAGTTCTTGGGCCACCACAGTCTCATACACCGAACCGAGGTTGACGCTCCGCTCGTCTTGAAGTACTGCGTTGATGTTCAAGCCGTAGAGTAGGTTGGTCAATAGGCCGACATCGTTCAAATAGAGCTTCAGAAGGTTCTTGTTTTCCGATTCGAGCAAGGGGAACTTTGGGTTGCTGATGGCTTGCACCGCAAGGGCAATGCCAGAATTGGTCAGGTATTCAAACTCGTCGGCATAGTCGCTGAATTGCTTGTGGCTGGCGGTGTCTTCGATTCGCTTCACGACGATGCGCTTTTTTTTGTTTTCCATGTTGGAAGGCACCATGTCATAAATCTTGCGAATGGCCAATTTCTTTTCCGCGTCGTATTGCGAGGCATCGATTCTATATAAGGAATAGATTTCCTGTTGCACCTTTCTCACTTGAGCGATGTTCCTGTTTTCCAAGAACTTGTTGATGGCTTCGGGCAGCCCGCCAACTAAGAGATAAAGCTTGAATTGCTGCAACATATAGTTGTGTAGCGATTCATTCAACGGTTCTTTTGCGAGGAACTTCTCCCTTACTCCGTCGATGGTCTCTTGGGCACAACCCATTGCAAGCAGAAACTCTTCGAAATCAAGTGGGTACATTTCTTCAATGGAAATGCTTCCAATCGGAACGGAAGCGGTTTGCATCAGGGCGACGCCTAATTGCGAGCCGCTGGCGATGTAGGTGTATCTCCCTTCTTGATTGAGGAATTTCAGCATCGTCATCAGATGGGGATAGGATTGTATCTCGTCGAGGAAGATTAGCGTGTTTTCCTTTGTCCCGATACGATTGCCCGCGATAGCTCCAAGTTGCATATAGAAGTCCTCTGTGCTTTTCACCGAGGCGAAAATGCCAAGGCTTTCCTTGTCTTCCTTGAGGTTGATCTCGATGTAGTTCTTGAAAAGCTTCTTGCCGACATATCGGATGAGATATGACTTGCCGATTTGTCGCGCCCCGTTCACCAAAAGAATCTTGTTCGGCTCTTCCTGAAAGAACTTTTCGATGCGCTTTTCAAACTTCCTATACAACATAATCTTTCTAATTTTGCTGCAAAATTATATAAATCAATCCATTCACACAATAAAAAGGGACTTTTTCTATAAAATTTGGCTCAAAAAAGGGACTTTTTCCGTTTTTTTAATCCTAAAAATGGGACTTTTTCCGTGATTTTTGTGCGAAAAAAGGGACTTTTTCCGTTTCTTACTTCCCGTAAAGCCGCCGCACACGTTCGTCCAAATAACGCTCGGGCGAGGGGGCGGGAGCTTCGCCAATCTTGGTGCCGCGTGTGATGAGGATGTACTCAGGGAAGGTGCGCACGTTGTAGGCTTCGAGCAGCAGGATGTTGTCGCCAAGGTCGAGGAGGGGCCAATCCTGGCGTTTTTCTTCAAAATATTGCTTGAAAAATGCCATCTTGTCGTGCGTGGCGATGGTTAGGATTTGCACCGAGTCCTGCCATTGGTGGTGCAAGCTGCGCAACTCCGAGAACTGGTGGTCGGTGACAGGCGACATACCGTCCACAAACTGTAAAAGTACCAATTTGTCCTTATAGTCAGTGAGTTGAAAGTCTTTTCCGTTTTGGTCTTTCAAAGAAAAGACTGTGGCAGTAGCTCCGGCAGCCAATCGGTTGAACTTTTCGAAGAAGTTGCTGATGATGGCCTTGTGTTCGGCATATTTGGTCTGCGCTTTTATATAATTAAGGTGGTCTTTGGCCAAACGGCTGGTACGTCGGTCGCCGTAGCAGAGTTTCTGCACATTAAAGATGGTGATAAGCTCTGCCAAGCGTGGGTTTTTGGCCATCAGCGGGTCGGTGTCGAGGTATTTCTTGAAGGCGGTGGGTCCTTCGGCGAAAGCATCGTTCAAGCGGTGGATATCGTAGGCCGTGCTGTTGAAATAACCGTCGAAGAGTTCCTTGAAGAGGTCGATGTAGGCGCTTTGGGTGTAAAGAACGGGTTGCCCGTTGTAGTAGTCGTTAATGGTCTTCTTGCCGCCATCGGTGCTGATAGCCAGACGAATGGAAGCGGTCTTATAGCGGATGTGATTCTTCACATAATCCGACTTGAGGTCGGGCATTTCGTGGTCGATGGTGTTTTGGATGGAGTCAAGGTAGCGCAACTGACGGCCTCGGTAGATCTGGTTGAAGTGTTCGATGAGGTAGGTGTTGAAAACCTCTTCGGCGAGCACCAACTGACGGTACACGCCCTTGTCGGTGGCGCGTTTCACGCGGATGGTGGGCAGTTCCTTCTCGAAATAGGAAACGTTCTCTTTTTGTTCGGGTACGATGATTTCGACATCGTAGGTGGCATTGGGGGAGAGGATGAGGTCGACATACTCCAGGCCGACATAGATGCGGGCGGGAAGAATCTCGTCCACCTTGCCTTCGAGGATAAAGTTGCCTTGTGGGTCGGTCTTGCCTTGGTCGAGCAGGGTGCCATGGTCATTGATTAGATCTTCGTAGACGAAAAGCCGCGTCAGTGTGTTCGTCTTGTTGCTCCGTCCGGTGATGGTCACGTTTTGTGCCGTAGCTCCCAATGCGAGCAACAACACGGCAAAAATCATTATTCTTTGTTTCATGTTTTTGAAACGAAGAATCAAGGAAAATATTGTCAAAAAACGACTATAACAATGCCCTGACAGACTTGGCGACCGAAGGAACCGTTTTTTAGTCCGTCAATTCCTTCAAGCCTTGGTATACAAAGATCCTGTTCGTCCCCTTTGGCACCCGCTTGATGTAGAAACGCTCGTCCTCCTGCACAAACTTGAAGTGCAGCAAATCGCCTTTCGGGAAGCAATCGATTGAGCTGATTCTCATTATATTGTGCGTTTGGTACGAAAAATCGTGCGTCTTGACGAAAGTGACTCTTTTCCCGCTCTTGATAATGCTGGTGTTGAAACCGTCGAAATAATTGCGGTTACCCCATTTTCCAGCAAACTGCTCGGGATTCTTCAAGTCATGGATATAGACACGGAACTGTTTGGCGTTTTTCGGTTGAACCTCAAGAACCTTTTGAAGGATGACTTTCTCATTCATGGAGACCTCCAAATAAAGCCATTGGAACGGGTCGCCCATGCTCTCCCAAATGGGTGTGAAGTGCGCTTGCGCTGTCGTCGAATCGTTCACGATAACGGTGTAGTCGCCCTGCATGGTACGATAAAACTGTTTGGCATCCTCAACGGTAAACTTGGGCTGCTTCTGTGCAAAACCGCTAAATGTCACAAAGATAGCGGCCAATATCAATGCAAATCTTTTCATATCATTTCTAAATTCGGCTTCAAAAGTACAAAAAATTGGTCAAACTCAGCCATTTTTCAGCACATCCAACATAAAAGCATACTCCAAAGCGACTTCCTTGTAGCCTTCGAAACGTCCCGAAGCGCCGCCGTGCCCATAGTCCATTTCGGTTTTCAGGTAGAGCGGATTCTTGTCTGTCTTCAAGGCACGCAGTTTGGCGGCCCACTTGGCGGGTTCCCAATACTGCACTTGGCTGTCGTGCAAGCCCGTGGTAATCAGCATAGCGGGATAATCTTTGGCTTCCACATTGTCGTAGGGCGAATAGGAAAGGATGTAATCATAGTATTCTTTCTCATTGGGGTTGCCCCACTCGTCATACTCTCCCGTGGTGAGCGGAATGCTCTCGTCAAGCATCGTCGTGACGACATCGACAAAAGGCACTTGTGCGATGACACCCTTCCACAAGTCGGGACGCATGTTGACGACCGCTCCAACGAGCAAGCCGCCCGCGCTGCCGCCCATGGCAAACATCTTTTGCGGCGAGCTATAGCCCATATTAATAAGGTGTTCCGCACAAGCAATGAAGTCAAGAAAAGTATTCTTCTTATGGAGCATCTTACCGTCCTCATACCATTGTCGTCCCATCTCCTCACCACCACGAATGTGGGCGATGGCCCAAACGAAGCCTCGGTCGAGCAGGCTCAATCGCGCCAATGAGAAATAGGCATCCATGCTGGAGCCGTAAGAGCCGTAACCGTAAAGCACAAGCGGATTCTGTCCGTTTTTGGACAATCCCCTCTTATACACAATCGAAATCGGCACCAAAACACCGTCGTGCGAAGGTGCCAGCAGCCGCTCTGTAACGTAATCGTTTGGGTTATAGCCACCTACAATTTCCTGTTGCTTGAGCAAGGTCTTTGTGCATCGTTCCATGTCCCATTCAAAGACCGATGATGGCGTGGTCATCGAGGTGTAGGCATAACGCACCGTGACGGCATCGAAATCGGGATTGGCACCCACACTGGCGGTGTAGGCTGGTTCTCCAAAGTCGATGTAATAGTCGGTCTGGCCGTCCCACGACTTGACGCGAATCTTCACCAAGCCGCCCTCACGCTCCTCGATGACGAAAAACTTGTTGAAAATGGTGAAACCTTCAATCATCACCTGTTCACGCGGGGCGACGACTTCCTCCCAGTTCTGTTTCCCTGTTTGCCCGACGGGTGTCCGCATAATCTTGTAGTTCTTCGCCCCGTCGGCGTTGGTTTGGATGTAGAAATGCTCGCCGTAGTGGTCAATGCCGTAAAGCATATCGGGCTGGCGTTCCTGAAAAACGCGGAATTCGCCTTCGGGCTGGTCGCTCTCCAAAATTCTACATTCCGAAGAAAGCGTAGATTCCGAATTGATAATCAAATATTTCCTTGACTTTGTCTTGCTGATGTAGGTCACAAAGGTCTCGTCGGTTTCCTCAAAAACCGTCACGTCGTCTTTTGGGTTCGTTCCAAGACGATGGCGCATAATCTTGCACGGTCTCAAGGTCTCGTCCTTCACGCCATAGAACAGCGTTTGGTTGTCAGAGGCCCAAACCACGTTGCCCGATGTGCCCATGATAGGCTCGCCAACCAATTCCCCCGTTGCCAAGTCCTTGACATACACGGTGTAAATCCTGCGGCTTACGGTGTCGACCGAGAAGGCCAATAGCCTATCGTCCTCGCTCAAGCTGACCTCGCCGATGTCGAAAAAGGCGTAGCCCTCAGCCAAGGCATTTCCGTCGAGGATGATTTCCTCATCGGCTTCCAAGCTATGTTTCTTGCGGCAATAGATGGGATACTCCTTCCCTTCCTCGAAGCGCGTGTAGTGGTAATAGTCACGAATCTTGATGGGTACGGAGTTGTCGTCTTGCTTGATGCGTCCCGTGATTTCCTTAAACAGCTGTTCCTGAAGCGGTTCGGTATGTTTCAGGCAAGCATCCGCATATTGGTTTTCAGCTTCAAGATACGCCAAAACCTCGGGGTTTTCGCGTTCGTTGAGCCAATAATAGTTGTCGATTCGGGTATGGCCGTGCAGCGTCATCGCGTGTGGACGGATGGCGGCCTTAGGTGGGTTCGGTAAAGTATTCATTGGTTCGTATGGGTTCAGAACGAGAAAGTCAGGCCCAAAGTGGGCAGGATGGGCAGCTGACGGGCCACTTCGCTGGTCACCAAGTTGACATAGAACACGTTGTTGCGGTTATACACGTTGGTCACGCCGAGGTTGGCCTCAAGCATTACGTTTTCTGAGAAGTAGAACTTACGCTTCACGTCGATGTCGAAGCGGTGATACGTGGGCAGGCGGCCTCCGTTGAGTTCGCCATAAAGCACGCCCAACTCGCCGTTGGTGGTGGTGTAGTCGAAGTTGATGCCGTTTTGGAAGGAATAATACTCATAGAAGCCCTGTACTTGGGTAAAGGGGAATCCCGTGCCGAAGTTCCAACGTCCGCTAAACTCCCACTGGCGCTTGGATCCCGCAGTATAGGTCAGGATCACGTTGATGTTGTGGCGACGGTCGAAATGGGGCGCATATTCAACGAGTTCAACGCCATCTTCCACGGCTTTCTCGTACTCGCGAGTCACGAAGCCCAAGGCATAGACGGCCCAAAGATACCAATGCTGGTCCTCATATTTGACCGAGACATCGAATCCGTAGGCATCGCCAGTCTCCTTGGTGAAGTCCTTTTTCAGCAAGTCGGGGATGTCGGAAACGCCGTCGGGATAAATCTTGTTGCGGTTGATATTGGTCAGCTGCACAAAGTCTTTCCAATAGCCTTCGATGTTCAACGTGGCCTTTTGCGACAGGTCGAACTCGCCACCCAACACAAAGTGGTTGGCCTTTTGAAGGTAGCTGGTGATTTCCTTCCCGTCATAGGTCTTCGGAAGGTTGTCGATACCCGAAAGGAAACCATAGAACAGGTTCACCACGTCGCGATCGCTGGTGGCAGCCACAAAGTTCTGCGAATACATGCCAGCGGCTGCCTTCAGGCGGAAACGGTCGGTAGCGTTGTATTTGGCTGCAATGCGAGGCTCGGGTGATAAACCGCCTTTCGTCACAGAAGGATAATACTGCAAGCGGAAACTCGGTTCGAGCAAAAGATTGCCCAACACGGCCTTGAATTTGGCATAGGCTCCTATTTCGGTAGAGTTCACCTTTGACCCGATCTTATTGTGGCCATACACACTATATGTAAGATAGTCAGTGGTATAGCCAAGCATTTCAATACCATATTTCAGCGTGTGTTTGCCCATGAACTGGCTGAAATCGAAGCCCATGTTGAAGCCGTTGATGGTGCTATAACGGTCGGGGCTGTCAACCTCCTTCATCCGTGAAGTATAGCTTGAATAGGCAATGTTACCCTCAATCATCACAGGCGATTTGCCAGGAATGACGAGGAAATTGGCACCTGCGCCGAATGAATTCCATCCGAAGTCGGACAGCGACATGTAGTTGTTCACTTGGTCGTTGAACGAGAAGCCGAACAGGTTGAACTTGCTGCCGTTGGGCGCGTTGAGCGAGACCTTACCGTAGATGTCCTGAAAATTGAACGGCAGCCCGTCCTTGGACGCATACGGATATATGATCTTGCTGGTCTGCTCAAGATAGGAGTTCTTGGCCGAGAGGATGAACGAGATGGAGGTCTCGTCCGGTGTCTTGGATTTCTTCAGGGGGCCTTCGAGCATCACGCGAGCGCCAAACGTGTTGCCGCCCACCTTGCCCGATATGCGCTTCTTGTTGCCGTCGCGGGTCGAGATGTCCATGATGGAGGAGATGCGTCCACTGTATTCGGCGCCGAAGCCGCCTGTGTAAACGTCGGCGTTGCGGATGATGTCGGTGTCGAACACAGAGAACAAGCCGATGGAATGGAAGGGGTTATATACCACCATGCCGTCCAAGAGCACCTTGTTCTGTATGGGCGAACCGCCACGGATGTAGAGCTGGCCGCCTTGGTCGCCGGTGAAGATGACACCTGGCACCACTTGCAAATATTGCGCAAAGTCGGCCTGACCACCCACGCTCGGGATCTTGGTGATGGTCTTGGGTGTCACGGTGATGACCGAGGTCTTGGTCTCGGTGCGGGCCTCAATCTTGTCGGCCGTGATGGTCACCGATTCGAGCTTGTGGCTGGTCTCTTTCAGATAGTATTTCCGATTGACAGTCTCGTTTTTCGACAGGTTGAACACTTCTGAAATGGTATCGTAGCCCACGCTTGTAATCAACAAGGTATAACGTCCGTCGGGGATGCGGTTGATGTTGAAAAAACCGTTCTCGTTGGTCGTGCTTCCATAAGTGGTGCCCTTCAAGTATACGTTGGTAAACATCATAGGCTCGCCCGTCGACTCCTCGTAGACGAAGCCCTTGATGCTATTGTCTTGTGCGAAAACAGCGGTTGAGGTAAGGAAAAAGAGTGTGATTGCGATTGACAATCTGGCAATTAGTCGTTTATTCATCGTTGAAAATCTGGTTATTCGTTGATACCTTGTCTAAAAAGTTGCAAAGTAAATAAATTATCGCGAATAATCGGACAAAAATCTTCAAATTTGATACAAAATCACACTCACTGCCAACGCGGCCACAACCAACACTGTCTTCAGCCAATCTTTGACGGGAAGCATTACGATGCCGATGATGACCAGCAACATGGGCCATAGCTTCCATGCCATTCGCCAGCTGAAATCAATGACACCCAACGTGGCCAACAGGGCTACCACCCCAATGGCGATGAAAAGAACGCCCATGAACCAATTCCTGCTTTTCATGACTTTTGCGATTTTGAGGGGAACAACAAAAGGATGCCAATGATGATCAGTGCGATGGGCCAAATCGTCTGCCAATTGAATTCGGGGACGAAGCGGTGCAGCAATCCTATCGCGCCCACGCCGATGAGAATCAGGCCGGCCACAAGGCTGCCCTTGCTGCCAGGGTTGGATGGGTTGGTTTCGGTAAGGTCGGCAACATTTTGCCCGTCATTTTCAATCTGGACGCGGCTCGCGGCTGGCATCACGGCCCAAAGGACGAGATAGACCCAAAAGCCCGCGCTCGCAAAGAGGAACAAAAGTGCGAAAAGCACCCTCACTAACGATACGTCGAGGCCGAAATAGTTGGCTAATCCTGCACACACGCCTCCAATCACCTTGTGTTGCGTGTCTCTTTCAAGTTTCTTGTTGTTTTCCATGGTCTTCGTATGTTTTTAGGTTAACACCGACTTCCTTACAAAAATAATGCCGCACCTTGTGGGCACGGCATTATGTCAGTTTTTCAGAGACAATCACTTCTTCACAATGAACTTTTCGGTCTTCACGGCCTGTCCGTTGACGAAGAGGTTGCAGAAATAAATGCCTTCCGCAAGGTCGGCAACCGAAATCGCCATGTGGTTTTGCATGGTGTTCACCTGCTGGCCCATCACTTTCTGGCCCATCAAGTTGTAGACTTCAACCGAAGCGTTGGCTCCGGCAGCGATGCTGTAGTCGAAGTTGACCGTCGACGTGGCAGGGTTCGGGTAGGCGTTGCCAAAGCTGTAGGCCACCTGCTCGTCGATGCTCTCGGCATTGTAGGCAAACCAAATCTGGACGCAAACCTTGTCATCCTCCTGGCCAAAGGGGTAGGCGTAATACTTCACGACGGAAGTGCCGACGATGAAGTTGTTCGGGTCGCCCGACATTTCGGGATCGATCTGATGATGGAACGAGAGGTCGTGCTCACCGCTCAAAGCACCGGCATTCAGGGTCACAGGCCTCGGGCTGATGAACACTTCGGGAGTGTAGCAGCTGCCCCAGCAGAAATAGTTGGCCGTGCCTTCAACGATGTCGACTTCCTCCTTTTGGACCATCACTTCGATGGCTTCGTTGGTGAGGTTACGGAGCTGCATGTCCTGTTGCAGCTCGCCCCATTCGAGGATGTTGGTGCAAATGATCCTCTCTCCGTTGGCGAGCGCTTGGCCATTGAGTTCGAATTGCAGCGATTGTGCTGAACCCCAGCCCATCATGGCCAAAAAAACCAAAGTAAAAATAGATTTTTTCATCATAGAAACTGTTTTAAATGATACATATTCGATTTTCAACTTGCAAAATTGCGAAACTTTTCCCAATCCCGCAACAAAAATATTGTCATTTTTTGAAAAATGCCTACTTTTGTGCTTGGAAATACACTTGATTCATTGCCACAATGAAAGTTTTTCTCCGATTTGGGCTTGCCGTTTTGATATTTTTGGGGTTGAAAGTCAGCGCACAAAACGATCGTGTGATGTTGGTCGAAAGCTTCACCAACACGGGTTGTATGCCTTGCGCCCAGCAAAATCCGGCTTTTGATTCCTTATTAGAGACCAATATTGACCGTTTGGCCGTCATCAAATACCACACCCGTTGGCCTTTGGCGACCGGCCCCATGTATCTGTCCAATGCAGCCAGCATTGATGCTAGGACTGATTTCTACAATGTTGTCACCGTGCCCACCGCCATCCTCGATGGGAACCGCTTTTTCTCAGCTCCATCAGGAATCAATCAAAACATTATCAATCAATTGCTCAATATACCTCCTCGCTTTGAGATGCGAATCGGGTCCGAAATTCAACCAGTCGATAACATGATTACCATTCGTGTCGAAGGCGAAGCAGTGTCATCGGTCGGTGGCGATTTGCGATTGTTTGTCGCCCTTGTGGAAAGAGAGACCCACTTCGATGCGCCTCCTGGCACAAATGGCGAAACCGATTTTCTTCATGTCTTGAAAGAGTTCCTTACCGATGCTTCTGGCCTCGACCTCGGCAGTTTGGAAATGGGCGACCATTTCGACTACACTTTCGATTCGCAATCGACTGACAATCAATGTATCGAGAACCTATCAGCCATAGCATGGATTCAGAACTACAACACGCATGAAGTCTATCAAGCGTGCAAACACAACCTTGTATCGGCCTCCGTCAATGAATCCATGGAAAACGCCATTCAAGTGTATCCTAACCCGACCGACGGCATCGTCAACATCAGGGCGGACGGACGCAAGATTACCTTATATAATATGCTGGGGCAACGCTTTTTTGAAAGCGAGGGAAAAGACTCCCTCAGCATTGACCTAAAGCCCTTTGGATCTGGTATTTACATTATGGAAATGGAGGGGCAAACTCATAGAATTGTCGTAAAATAAGCATTATGTCGCTCGTTTATTGTCATCTGCAAACCATCGACTCAACCAACGCCTACCTGCAACGAATGCAGCTGGAGGCTGACATCCGCAACCATGTGGTCAGCACCGACGAGCAAACCGCAGGCAAAGGTATGGGGAGCAACGGCTGGGAAAGCGCCAAAGGACAAAACCTCACGTTTTCTTTGGCCCTTGATACGAGCTTCCTGCCCGCCGAGCGGCAGTTCCTGTTGTCGCAGGCGGTGCCATTGGGCATCGTCAAAGTATTGGATGGATTTTTGCCCGTCGAAAAACTCTTCATCAAATGGCCTAACGACATCTATTACGATGGCCACAAACTTGCCGGCATCCTTATCAACAGCACGATAAAGGCGAACATGATGGACACTTCCATCATCGGCATTGGGATGAATGTCAATCAAATGAAGTTCCAGGATTGGCCTACGCATCCCATTTCGCTGAAGCAGATTATGGGAAAGGATTACGAATTGCAGCCGCTGTTGGAACAAATCGCGGAAAGCATCGTAGCCGAAGTGGAAAGGCTCAAAAAAAACAGTCCCGCCATCGAGCAGGACTATTTGTCGAGATTGTTCCGTTACCGCACTTGGGCTGATTACCGGGTTGGCGAAAAGACCTTGCGGTTGTTTATGACTGGCATCGACCCGTTTGGACGATTACTGCTTGTCGACAAAACAAACAAACCGTATTGCTTTGACATCAAGGAAATTAAGTTCGTTATTTGAGAAACAAATCTCAGCAAATCGAAAACAAATGTTTATGCAAAATTTGTTTTTATAACTTAACTCCACCTGTCACTCCAAGCCTGCTGGTCCTTGCGCCACTCCTTCAGCGATTCCACATCTTCCTCAGTGACATATTTTTCCTCTACCGCCTTGTAAATCAGCGTCTCGTAGTTCGACAAGGTGTAGAGGCAGCAGTTCTTCTCCTCGAAGTTATGCTTGGCGAGTTCCATTTGGTAGGTGAAAATGGCCACCATGCCCTTCACGATGGCACCGGCTTCGCGCAAGGCATCCACGGCCATCAGACTCGACTTGCCCGTGGAAACCAAGTCCTCGATGACCACCACCGACTGCCCCGCATTGATGACGCCTTCAATCTGGTTTTGCATCCCGTGCGACTTCTTCTCGGAGCGCACATACACGAAAGGCAGTCCCAATTCCTGAGCCACCAAAGCGCCTTGGGCGATGCCACCCGTGGCCACGCCCGCAATCACGTCGGGCTTGCCGAAGTTTTGCATGATGGTCTCCACAAACTGCTGGCGGATGTAGGTGCGCACGGCAGGATAGGAAAGCGTCACGCGGTTGTCGCAATAAATGGGGCTTTTCAGTCCCGATGCCCAAGTGAACGGGGCTTTCGGGCTGAGTTTCACGGCCTTGATTTGCAGCAGGTGCTGGGCCAATGTCAATGCTGAATCGTCGTATTTCATAAAAGTTGTATATTTGTCGCCTAAATTGAAATTCAAAATCGGCTACAAATGTACAAGATTTTTCATGAAAAAAAGGCATTGGTTTTCCCAAAAATTGACAGTGACACCTTAAACTTCGGCGCAACAGCCCAAGAATCTGACAGATACGATGCGGAACTTTTGTGTGATTTTCTTCCCGAATGGCTTGATGAGCACGCTGCGGGCGACACATTCATTCATGAAGTGAGCCAAAGCGCCGTGGCCTTGGCCCTTAAAGAGACCTTCAAGATGGCCCCTGCGGCAGGTGGCATCGTCGAAAAAGACGGCAAATTTGTCGGCATCATGCGCAAAGGCATCCCCGACCTGCCCAAGGGACATATAGAAAAAGGCGAGACACCCGAGCAAGCCGCCCTGCGCGAGGTGGAGGAAGAGACGGGTATTAGCAAGTTGAAGATCGTCAAGGAATTGCCTTCCACTTGGCACTGCTATTTCGAAAATGGCGAATGGAAACTGAAACGCACCTATTGGTACTTGATGCAGACGGATGACGCCATTCGACCCAAGCCTCAAACCGAAGAAGGTATCACGGAAATAAAACTCATTGGAAACGAGGAGCTTGAAGCGTTTTTGAGAGAAACTTTCCGTTCCATCAGTGAAATTTTGGCGAAAGATTTGCGTCAAGTCGTGTCGAAATCCTAATTTTGCACCGTTTTTCAAACCAACACAATGAAAAGAATAGCCGTTTTCCCCGGTTCCTTCGACCCCATCACCTTGGGGCACCGCAGCATTGTTTTGAGGGCACTGCCCATCTTCGACGAGATTTATGTCGCCGTCGGCATCAACATGGAAAAGCGTTCCACTTTCGACCTAAAGGATCGCATTGCGTGGTGCGAGGCCGTCTTCAAGGACTACCCGCAAGTGAAGGTGGAAAGCTACGAAGGCCTCACCGCCGACTTCTGCAAGAAAGTGGGCGCCCGCACCATCATCCGTGGCCTGCGTTGCGGCAGCGACTTCGAGTACGAAAACATGATTGGCCATGCCAACAAGCGCCTCCATCCCGAGTTGGAGACCATTTTCCTCCTCACCGAGAGCGAGTTGGTGGGCGTGTCGTCGAGCGTCGTCCGCGACATCTACAAGAACGGCGGCGACACTTCCAAGTTTTTACCTTTGGAAGTGAAACTCGGGACGAACGCATCAAATTAGTGATAAATTCATCAGGTAGGCCCAGTTCCATGCGGCTTTGACTCGTTTGTTGACGAGGCTGATTTTATGGAATTTAGGCTGTTTACCCTGCTGAGCCTCTCGAAGCGTCGAAGAAACCGTTTTTATCATTTTATTTCATCTTGAACACCCAAGCCGCTGTGCTACGCAAGTCGCTGTATTTTAGTCCGCTGGTGTCGATGAAGAGCTGGCCGTCCTTGTATTTCCATGGCAAATCCTTCACTGTACCCAACAATCTCACTTTCATACTTGGAGCGGGTTCGTCAATGTTCAAAATGAGTTGGTCTTCAGGATAATCCAACGCGATGGCATAAAGGGCGTTTTTGCCTTGTGTGTAGCAAACCGTAGGTTGTTCGGAGGTGTAGGTGGCCTTCAGGCCCATTGCAGGCAGCATCGCACCTTGCTGGAAGTTGGTCATCACTTGTTTTTCCATCGTTTTCGACGACCACAACAGGTGGATGGTGGCTTCGAGGTCGTCTTCCTCATAGAAAACCTCTATTCTATGTTGGCCTTGGGCGAGTTTCATTTTCCCGGTTTTGCCCTTTTGCGTGTCGATGACCTCTTTGTCGTCGATGACGAGTCGGGCTTGGTCATCGGTTTGGATTTCAAAAGTATAGGTGTCGGCTGGGCAGTGGAACACACCTTGCCAATGCGCTTGGAAGTGGTCGCAGCTGATGGCGGGGTCGGGCGCGTTGCGTTTCCAGTCGAAGTCGATTTGCTGGTCGCTGCGCGCCACTTTGACGGGCTTCATCTCGTAGAATTTCTTGTAAGGCCGTGTGCCGTAAATGGCTTCCCCGTTGATGTCGAGCCAACGACCGAGGTCAAGCAGGCGTTCTTGTTGCAGAAGAGGGATTTTGCCGTCGGCGGCGGGACCCACGTTGAGCGTCATGCCGCCGCCTGCTGCCACGAGGACGCAGAAATGGCGGATGAGTTCGTCGGAAGTCATATAGTTTTCCAAAGGCTCGTTGCGGTTGAGGCCAAACGAACGCCCCAAGCCGCGACATTCGGCCCAAGGGCGGTCGGTGAGGGTGATGCCTGCACTGTATTCTGGCGTACGGAAGCCGTGTTGCTGTCCTTCGCCCCAGCGGTCGTTGACGATGGCTTCTTTGCCCACCGTGTTGTAGTACCATGAAATCAACTCCGTGGCGTGCCATTGCTCAGCGGTGTTGCGCCATTCGCCATCGGTGAAGAGGATGGTAGGTTTGTATTTGGTTATCAATTCCTTAAACTGCGGAATCATGTGCGTGTCGACGTAGGCGCCGATTTGGTCGTCGGGGTCGACATACCAGCGGTGGATGTCGCTTTTCCATTCGGGCAGCGAGTAATAGAAGCCCATTTTGAGGCCTTTTTTGTGCACGGCTTCGGTCAGCTCGCCGCAGATGTCGCGTTTCGGCCCAAGCTCGACGGAATTCCAGCCAGGCGCATATTGGCTCGGCCAAAGGCAGAAACCGTCATGGTGCTTCGAGACCAAAAGCACATATTTCGCTCCCGATTTCTTGAAGAGGTCGGCCCATTCTTCAGGGTTCCAAAGCTCGGCTTTCCACATCGGCGCAAAGTCCTCATATTTGAAGTCCTTGCCATAGATGCGTTCTTGGAAAGCCTTGCGGTCGTCGTTGGTCATCAGGCCGCGATAGTACCATTCGGCGTAGCCTTCGAGGCTCGCGTAGGCCGGCACGGAATACACACCCCAATGGATGAAAATGCCCAATTTGGCGTCGCTGAACCACTGCGGGTAGCCACGCTCGTTGATGGATTCCCAAGTGGGTTGCACTTGGGCGGAAAGGATGTTGCTCAGCAGCATGGCTGCAATAAGAGGTAGGATTCTGTGTGTTTTCATAATGTGCAAAAGTAGTATATTTTTTCAAAACGGCAGATATTGACGGAATTTTTCTATTTTTGCGATATGAATATCTATCAACTCTTTGTACGGCTTTTCGGTAACAAACAGACCGAATTGCGTTTTAATGGCAGCAAGGCTGAGAACGGCTGCGGCACTTTCAACGACATTGACGATCGTGCGCTCAACGCCATTAAGGACTTGGGTATCACTCACATTTGGCTGACGGGCATCTTGGAACATGCCTCCGAAAGCACGGGCACGCACCCCGACATCACTAAAGGTCGCGCAGGCTCGCCCTACGCAGTCACCGACTATCGCGCCGTCGACCCTGATTTGGGCACGATGGCCGATTTCGAGCAGTTGGTCAATCGTATTCATAGTCACGGGATGAAAGTGATCATCGACTTCATTCCCAATCATTTGGCGCGACAGAACAAAGGCTTCGACGCCTGTAATTTCTATTATTGCGAGGGACAGGCGTTTGTTTCGCCTCGTAGGATGGCGGAGCAACCTTATGTGGAGTTTCCCGCCATGGCCACGGGCAACAATGTCTTTGCGCCCAATCCGAGCCTCAATGATTGGTACGACACCGTGAAACTGAACTACGATTGCCACGACACTTGGGAAAAAATGCTGAGTATCTTGAAGTTTTGGTGTGCCAAGCAGGTCGATGGTTTCCGTGTCGATATGGCCGAGATGGTGCCCGTGGCGTTTTGGCAGTGGGCGATTGCCGAATTACGCAAGGATTACCAACCACTGATGATTGCAGAAATCTACCAACCAGCGCTTTACGATTCATTCTTGGAGGCTGGATTTGATTATCTGTACGACAAGGTGGGGCTGTACAATACTTTGGAAAACATTTTGTGTCATGGTCACGAGGCGAAAGAAATCACCCAAGTTTGGAAGGATTTGCACGACCTCGACCCGCACATGCTGCGCTTCATGGAGAACCACGACGAGAAACGTTTGGCCTCGCCGCATTTCGTGGGCGATGCTTTTGCGGCCTTACCCGCCGTGGCGCTTTCCGCCTTGATGAACACGGGACCATTCATGGTTTACAATGGCCAAGAGAGCGGGGAAGAGGCGAATGGAGAAGTGGGTTACAGTGGCGACGATGGCCGCACTTCCATCTTCGACTACTGCCACATGCCGCAGCACCAAAAATGGATGAACGGAGGCCAATTCGATGGTGGCGGTTTCGATGAGGCGCAACAGAAACTGTTTGGCTACTATCGTAATCTGTTGCATTTCAGGACGGAACATTCTGCCATCGGCGAAGGCAAGTTCTATGATTTGATGTGGTGCAATCCGTGGTATTCCAATTTCGACCCGCAGTTTGTGTATGCCTTTTTGCGCTATACCGAAACGGAGCGTCTGCTCGTCGTCGTGAACTTCAACCGCAGCGAAGCCCGCGATGTGGAGGTGAAAATCCCGCACGATGCCTTGGCCTTGATGGGCAAACGAAAGGCCAACGAGTTTGATATGAACGACTTCGCCAACGAGGTGCATCCAATGCATTTGGAGCTTTCAGAAACCAAGGTCGTGGATTTGGATTCGGGCGAGGTTGTTTTCCAAAACGCATGGAATTGAGGAGAATTTGGTAATTTTGCAGTGTTAATTGTTGAATATGACGGAATCCAACAGAATAGAATTCAAGCGCGAGCTGACCGACGAACTTGATATTGAGAAGTTTGTCATTGCTTTCCTCAATTACAGGGAAGGTGGAATCATTTATATCGGTATTGATGACGATGGCAAAGCGGTTGGCGTGGCTGACATTGACGGCGACATGCTGAAAATCAAGGACCGCATACGGAAAAATGTCATGCCTTCGCCGATGGGATTGTTTGATGTCACCGCTGAAATGGTGGATGGCGTGAAAGTGATTAAGGTGTTTGTGGCATCGGGAAGCGAGAAACCGTATTACAAAGCCAAATTTGGCATGAGTACACGCGGTTGCTACATCAGGGTGGGAACGGCTGCCGAACCGATGACTACTACGATGATAGAGGATTTGTTTGCCCATCGGGTCAGGAATTCTTTAGGTCGCATTAGGTCGCCACGGCAGGATTTGACATTCAGCCAGTTGAGGATTTATTATGAGGAAAAGAAGCATCCGCTTAACGAGAATTATTTGCGCAACTTGGAATTGCTGACCGAGGATGGTGCGTTGAATTACGTCGCCTATCTGTTGGCCGACGAGAACGGTAATTCCATCAAGGTGGCCAAATATGCAGGCAAGAATCGTGTGGACCTTATCTCGAACAATGAATATGGCTATTGCTCTTTGCTGACGGCGACGAGGCGCGTGTTGGAGAAATTGAAGGTCGAAAATGCCATTTCGACGGAACTGACCTACATGAGCCGCATCGATACGCCGCTATGGGACGAGCGAGCCATTCATGAGGCGGTCATCAACTTCATCGTGCATAATGACTACAGCCGAGAAGTGCCCCCGAAGTTCGAGATTTTCTCTGACCGTCTTGAAATCACTTCATACGGTCGTTTGCCCGAAAGTATGTCGGAAGACGAGTTTTTCAACGGCGTCTCTATCCCGCGAAACAAGGAACTGATGCGAATTTTCAGGGACGTTGAAATGGTCGAATCGTTAGGCTCTGGTATGCCGAGAATTATGGAGGTATACGGGCGCGAGTGCTTCACTTTTATGGAGCATTTCATTCGGTTTACGGTGCCGTTTTATAAGAATGTCACCGATAATGTCACCGAAGGAAATGCCAACTCGCAAAATCATGTGGAGAAAGGCCAAGAACACGTGGAAATGGATATAGAACACGTGGAAAAAGATGAAAAATACGTGGAAAAAAGCCAAGAATACGTGGAAAAGAATAAAAAACACGTGGAAAAAACATCGGAATTGATTCTTGATCTAATTCGTAAAGAACCAGGTATTACTTTAAGCGAAATAGCCAAAAGGACAGGTTTGGTTCGTAGAAGTATTGAAGACCAGTTCAATCGTTTGAAACAAAAGAATCTTATCAGACGTGTTGGTTCAAGAAAATTTGGCCATTGGGAAATAATAGAACAAAATGATTCAGAAGAAGGTAAATGACATAGAATGAATACTTTTCACTAATATTGCAAAATAATACAACTATAACTATAGAAATACTAATTAAGATGAAAAAACACATATTGTTATTCTTAACTCTAATAATGAGTATGATGGTAACCGCGCAAATTACTATTCAAATGGAAAAAGAAGGTGGCGTTTACAAAGTGCCTTGCACCGTTAATGGCGTGAAAATGAAATTCATTTTCGATACAGGTGCGGCCACAGTGAGTATGTCTCAAACGATGGCTCAGTTCCTTTTGGATGGAGAATATCTGTCAGAAAGTGACATTAAAGGAACAGGAAAATCTGTTTTGGCCGATGGAAGCATTGTGAACCATGCAACTATCAATTTAAGAGATGTTGAAATCGGTGGTATGCATATTCATAATGTTGAAGCAACTGTGATTGAAGGCCAAAATGCGCCATTTCTATTAGGCCAATCTGCAATTCAGGAATTAGGTATGGTTTCAATTGAAGGAAGTAAACTCATTATTCATTCTGTTGATAATGAATTAACAGACGAACAATTAGAAGAACTTGATAAACAAATAGAAAGATTAATGGAGGCTAATAGTTGGGCTGCTGCGATTGATTGCTTGTTAAAATTGGAGATGGCAGATGGTTTGTCAGAATATGGTTTGTGGGAATTGTTCATATGTTATGCTATGAATAAGCAACACGAAGAATGTATACAATCTGGTAAAAGATGGCTGTCGGAATACGAACTGACAGGTGATGTGGGTTATAAACGAAGTGTGTATTCTAATTTGGGTAATTCGTATTATTATGGCAGAAATGATTATAATACGGCTTTGTTATATTATCAAAAGTCATTAGATATATTGGAAAGCGGATGTCTTTTAAAGACTAATTCATTCGACTATACAGAAAAAATGCTTTTGAAGCTAAAAGCTTATGAATATCTATCGATTGGCGGTTGCTACAATTATTTGGGCATTTATTATAATGCTACAAATAATTACAAAAAAGCTATAAAGATACAATGTGATTATTTGAATGTAACTATGGAAAATGTGCAAAAGGGTCAGGTTAATGATGAAGATTTAGGGCTGATGTTAGCTCAATATGCTTTTAATTGTTATGACCAACAAAAAGATTCAGAAGGTAACGAATTGATGAGAATATCTGCTCTTTGTGGCTGTCAATCATCTATTGATTATTGTAGAAATAATAATCTTAACTATCAGGTAAAATCTAGTAGTTTGTTTGAGTAATGGAAGAGTTTTCGTTGTTGGATTTTTTTGGCACACTGGATGATTCTAGAAGAAAAGTACGTGGTATTTCTTTTGGATGTTCTTGTGAAGGTTGTGATAAAGAAACAATCAATAAATGTCATTTGATACAACAGAATCCGTTCGTTTACTCTATTGCAGATGAGAATAGAAAAGTTTTTCGAATATGTGATAATGAAATCCATCCAAGAGAAAGTGGTTTTGATTTTTTCAAGCCTAGTATTACGACTGTAAAAAATGCGTTGTGTTTGCCTTTGTTTTGTTCTAAACATGATAATGAGATCTTTAAGCCAATAGAGATTTTAGGGTTTGATATAAATGATAAAATGAATCAATTATTGTTTAGTTATAGAGCATTATGTGCTCAAAGGTATTTGGAGCAGAAAAGGTTGGCATTTTATGAGGAGAATAATTTTGAAGGAGTATTATACGAATCTCAAAGACAGAGTTCTAAGTATTGTATTGAAAGGTTCAATGTTTCGATAATGCAAATATGGAATGATATTCAAACTTCAGCATTCCAAGATTATATATTTAAGGTAGTTGTAATGCCAAGGATTCCTATTTGTTTGTCAGATAGTATAGTAGATGAGATTGATTTATGGAGTGTTATTGATGAGAATAAACCATGCAACATTGTTTTCGTACATATGTTGCCATTTGAAGAGAATTCAAAGCTTATCATTGGATATAATAAGAAGTATGTGTCGCAAACACAATTGAAATACTATGAATCATGGAAGTGCACATATGATTCCATTGATATAGATTTTATTATTAAACTATTACTTAGGTGTAATAATTGGTGTTGTCACCCCAATTTTTTCGCTGATAAACAATATTATGTGAAAAATTGGGATTCTGAAAAAGTGAAATTGTTTATCAAAGAAAGCTTAGGTTTATAATAAAATGCTGTTATTATGAGTACAATGCTCCTTGTAAAAAACGACCCTTGGCTCACCCCCGTCAGCAAAGCCGTTGACGACCGCCACAACCGCTACGAATGGCGGCTTCACGATATTGTCAATCGTTACGGTAGCCTCAAGGCTTTCGCCACGGCGCATCAGTTCTTGGGCTTCAACTACGACAAGCGTCGCCACGGCTGGTGGTATCGCGAATGGGCACCTGCCGCGCATTACCTCTCGCTGATGGGTGAGTTCAACGGCTGGAACCGCTACGAATACCCTTTGGAGAACGTCGGCAACGGCATCTGGGAAATCTTCTTGCCCGACAGCGAGTTTGCCCATCGCCTCACGCACGGCAGCAAGCTGAAGGTCATGGTGCAGTCGCAAATCGGGGAGCATGAGCGCATTCCCGTGTATATCAAGCGCGTGATTCAGGACGAAGGCACCAAGGACTACGACGGCCAATTCTGGAATCCGCCCACACCTTATATATATAAGCACACCGCGCCGCAACTGAACGGCGAGCCGCTGCTGGTTTACGAGGCGCATGTGGGCATGGCGCAAGAGGCCGAAAGGGTAGGGACCTACAAGGAATTCACCCAAAACATCCTGCCGCGCATCAAGGCGGACGGCTACAACGCCATCCAGCTCATGGCCATCGCGGAACATCCCTATTACGGCTCGTTCGGCTACCATGTCTCCAATTTCTTCGCACCGAGTTCACGTTTCGGTACGCCCGAAGAATTGAAAGAACTCATCGATACAGCGCACGGCATGGGCCTGCTGGTCATCATGGACCTCGTTCATTCCCACACGGTGAAAAACATCCGCGAGGGCATCAACCTCTTCGATGGCACTGATTTCCAATACCTTCATGCAGGCGAGCGCGGCAGCCACAACCTTTGGGACTCCAAACTGTTCGACTACGGCAAGGAGGAGACGCTGCAATTCCTGCTCTCGAATGTGCGCTATTGGATGGAAGACTTCCACTTCGACGGCTTCCGCTTCGATGGCGTGACTTCGATGCTCTACCTCAACCATGGCATCGGGACGACTTTCGATGCGCCTGAGCAATACTTCGGCGACAATGTGGACAACGATGCAGTGACCTATCTGCAATTGGCCAACACGCTCTGCCACCAGCTCAATCCCAATACCGTCACCATTGCCGAAGACGTGAGCGGAATGCCCGGCCTTTGCAACCCGATTGCCGAAGGTGGCATGGGCTTCGACTACCGCTTAGGCATGGGCGAACCCGACTTCTGGATCAAGGTGCTGAAAGACCAGCCCGAGGAACGGTGGAACATGAACGAGTTTTTCTTCACCATCACCAACCATAATCCGCAGACCAAGACGGTGGCCTACGCCGAGAGCCACGACCAGGCGCTTGTGGGCGACCAAACCATCGCTTTCCGCTTGATGGGCAGCGAGATGTACAGCGCGATGAGCATTGACACCCCTTCGATGACCGTCGACCGTGGCATTGCCCTGCACAAGATGATCCGCCTCTTCACGCTCACCTTGGGCGGCGAGGCGTGGCTCAACTTCATGGGCAACGAGTTCGGGCATCCCGAATGGATTGACTTTCCGCGTGCAGGCAACAACTGGAGCTACCAATTCGCCCGCCGCCAGTGGTCGCTCGTCGACAACGAGCACCTGAAATACCGCTTCATGGGCGCTTTCGACCGCGCCATGCTCGACTTGGAGAAAAGCCATGTCGTGATGCAGGCTTTGCCCGCATGGCTTTTGTTGGCCGACGAGGCGAACAAGACCATCGTCTACGAGCGAGGCAACCTGATTTTCGTCTTCAACTGGGGCCCACATTCCATCCCCGACTACGAGCTTCCCGTCAGGCAAACGGGAGACTACCGCATCCTTCTCACCACCGACGATGCGGCCTTTGGCGGCTTCGGCAACATCAATGTGTCCACCAGATTCCCTTCCGAGCAGCACGGCGACCGCATCACGATGAAGGTCTACAATGTGAGCCGCGTGGCGACAGTGTATGAGCGGGTTTAGCCTTTGGTCATATCCAAAATACCTCGTTGAAGCTATGGCTCGTCCAAAAAAGATGCGTATCTTTTCCCCGTCATAAAACGAAACGCCATGAAAGAAGAAGACACTTTGGTACCTTACACGATGGAAGAAGTCGAAGTTATGCTTGACGAAACGGAAATCAATTCCTATGACGACATGGATAAGGAGTTTTTACACTCCCGAAGAGGTCTATGAGTTGATTATGCGCGACATCAGGGCGATATACGAGATGAAAGATGCAGTATAAGTACGTTTAGCGTATGCAGAATGATTACTTACATTTCTCTTGCGGATACGACACCATTGAATTGATGCACAACCATGAAATGTACCCATCGAAACCTACATAAGAAAACCGTCACGAGGTATATCCCTACGATGGTTTATCATTTTTTTCTATCTTTGCTCCATAAATCTATAACGATTATTTTGTACCAGTTATAATGAAAACAAAAAGTGTCATATTATTATCTTTTCTCTTTGTTATTGTGTCCTCTCTATTCGGCCAAATCAGAATCGATTGGCAGCAGACCTACGGTGGTCAATTGCCGAACTGCTATGACGAAGCATGGGGAATAGCACCCACTGACGATGGGTATCTTGTCGCAGGAGTTGGGCGTTCGCCTAATTCTGGGATGGTCACTTGCGATTTCGGCCAACAAACTACAGGGAACTGGCTCCTAAAAATCGGATACCATGGTGAGCTACTTTGGCAGACTTGCTATCCAGCAATCTATCCTCTTGATTTTGATAGATCAATAACCAACAAGAATGTCTATTATTCTATCGGTGAAGGAAGGTATCCTACAACGGGGAAAGCATCACTCGGCATAGCCAAGTACGATGCGGATGGAGAATTGCTGTGGTTACGGAACTTGGGGAACGAGAACTACAGCTTCCCCTACGAGAAATATGGCTGTGCCACCACCGATGGAGGTGTGATAGGAGGGGCGCAGCTGGCCTTTCCGGAGGGAGGAGACATCGGACACTACTATGGTCAAAGCGATGGTTGGATCATAAAGCTTGATAGTCTTGGGCAGGCGGAGTGGGAGATTTCGATTGGTACGACGGGAAATGAATTTATTCACCATCTCTCCAATGCAGCCGATGGAGGTTACTATGCCTTCCTGTCGGGCTATACCATAGGGGATGGCTCCATCGAGGCCTGCGACATACATGTGGGGCTCTACACCAATGACAACATCCTAGTCAAACTTAGCTACCAAGGTGAGGTGGAACGGACCCGATGCTATGGCGGGAGTAATAGTGAGAACAGTTATTGTTTTATGGAACTGGACGATGGCTTACTCCTGGCAGGAATCAGTGATTCCGAGGATGGAGATCTCCAAGGTGCCAACTACCACTTAGGCTATTGGCATACCGGTGTCCGCACTACCGATGTGTGGCTTTTGCGTACTGACATAGATGGCAACATACTCTGGAGCCGTTGCTATGGCGGTAGCGGGTTTGATACCCCCTGGCGGGTTTTCCAAAACGTAGACGGCGGGTTTACTGTGTTTGGACTTACCGAATCGAAAGACGGCGATGTACAAAGTGCCCAAAACCTAATCTATCCCACTGGTGACTTGGGCCGAAAGCTTTGGATGTTTCGCACAGATGCCAACGGCAACCTGCTTTGGGAAAGGGCCATAGGACACACCATGTGCTCGAGGATAGGAATTGGCGATGTTTTAAAAGAAAGTGACAGGGAATACGCCATTGCAGCAACCTCCGAAACCATGCTTGGCGAGCACAATGGCGACTATTATTGCACCAACGACACACTTTTTGATGGCCACACTATGAATTATTGGGTTCTTCATGTCACCGATACGGTAAACTACGACACTTTGGGCATTATGGAACACGGAGTGCTTGCCAATGGTCAGTTTGAAGTGTATCCCAACCCAGTGACCGAGAAGCTGAAAGTGTGCTGGATAGGTCATGAAAACGGGTATACCACCGTTTCCATTTTCAATCTATACGGACAAAAGGTGATTCAGCAAACATTTTTTGGGGAAGAGGCAGAAATAGACATTGAAGATCTTCCACAAGGGGTCTTTATCCTAAAAGCCCAAAACAATAATACAGTAGTTACTAGACAAATCATAAAAGAAATACAATAAACCCAAATTGAGTCTAATAATGAGCAGATTATCATAACTGTTTCTGTATATCCGCATTCTAAATCAATCTTATGTAAACAAAAAACGTTTGCACCACTGTCATTTCCTGATTTAGGTTGACTGTTTTATGTCGTTAATCGCTGGTTGGAGTTGACCTTGTTGGTTATTAATACTGATATTGGTTGACTGTTCTTTTTTATTCCTGATATCGGTTTACTCACCAAGGGTTATCCCTGCCCGTTCTTCCGAATTTGCAATTCGGAAGCGTTGAGAAGGGGATTTGCAATTCCCAACGATGATCGTAGAGACGTCACGATGTGTGGCGTCTCTACGTGTTTTTATGCCTGTCGGGGTGTTGCCGTAGTCAAAACCCCACTTGTCCCTTAAACCAAGCCTTGTCCTCGTCCTTCAGCCCCATGCCTTCCAATGAGCCGTCAAGGTCGTTGAAGTATTGGCGGAATTGCTCGACGCTCTCTTTCAGCGTGTTGGGGAAATAGGTCACCTGTTGGCCGAGGCAGCCAAACGAGCCAAAGGCGTCGTTCACCTCGATGTTCGACTTGTGGTTCTTGATTTCGGCGACGGCCTTTGCAGCGCGATGGTAGTTGCCGATGATGCCATCGGTGAGGTTGAGGGTGCCGGTTTGCGGATATTCCACACGGATGTTGGCTTGTTCTTCCCAGTAGCCTTCGGGCAGTGGCACCACGAGGGTGAAACTTTCGCCGTCGTAGCTCCAATCGGTTTCCTTGCCGTTGAGGAAAACGCGCTCGGGCACGTCGGAGGCCACGAATTTCAAGGTGACGTTGCGCGAGGCCATCCTGAACTTGCCTTCGGCGGGGTAGAGGTTGGCGAAGTATACGTTGCCTTGCCGCGTGGCGCGGAAACGCACGCGCATGTTGTTCGCGTCGTAATCCTTGTCGTCGCCGTCGTCGTAGTACATCGTGAAGTCGCCGTCGGCACCAGGGTAAACCATCAGGTCGAAACGTGTCCATTCAATACCATCCACATGTTGGCGGTAGTCGCTGTATTGCGGGATGATGGAGCCGGCTTTCACATACAAGGGGTATTCGTCGATCTTGAAGTGTCGCGTCATCACCTGTCCGCCTTGCAGCATCGTCCCCGTGCTGACCTCATACCATGTGCCTTGAGGCAGCCACACCTCGATTTCGGAGAAGTTGCCTTCCATCGGCGTGGTGATGGGCGCGACCAACATGTTGTCGCCGAACATGTATTCGTTGCGGAACGTGTAGGCTTCGGGGCTTTCCGGCCAGTCGTAGTAGAGCGGACGGCAGAGCGAGAGGCCTTCGTCGTGTGCCTTGCGGGCCATGGTGTAGATGTAAGGGATCATCTGGCGGCGCTGGTGGATGGTGTTGCGGATGATTTCGGTGTAGGCGTCGGGGAAGGTCCAAGGCTCTTTCTTGATGGAAGCGTCTTTGGTGGAGTGGCTGCGGAGGATGGGACTCAGGGCGCCGAACTGCATCCAGCGGGCGTAGAGTTCGGGCGTGAGCGTGCCGCCCCAATGTCCACCGATGTCGTGACTCCAAAAGCCGTAAAGCACGTTGCTGGCCGTCGAGTTGAAATAAGGCTGGAAGTTGAGCGACTTCCAAGAGATGACGGCATCGCCCGAAAAGCCGATTTGGTAGCGGTGGTTGCCCAAACCGCCCCAACGGTGGTAGAGCATCGGGCGCGTGTCGCGGGTGTGCTCGAAGTTGGAGAAGAAGCAATAGTTGATCCACCAGGTGTTGCTCAGGTTGGTGAGGCGTTTGTCGTTGGGCCACTGCTGCCAGTCGAGCCACCAGAAGTCGATGCCGTTGCGTTCCATGGGCTTCAAGACCACGTCGAACATGCCCGACATGAAGCTTTTGTTAGAGCTTTCCCACGGGATGGCGGGCCTGCCAGTCGTGTCGAGATGCATGTAGGCGGCTAATTCGTCATAGCGTTCCTCGTAAGGCTCCATGCCGCCTGCGGGGTGCAGGTTGAGCGTGGTGCGGATGCCGCGACGGTCCATGTCGGCGAGGAGGCGCTTGTAGTCGGGGAAGAGTTTCTTGTTCCACGTCCAGCCGGTCCAGTTGCCTTTGCCTGGCTCGGTGTAGTGCCAGTCCATGTCGATGACTAGCACGTCGAGGGGAATGTCGTATTGGTCGAACTTGTGCACCAAGTCGCGGAGTTCCTTGTCGCTATACGACCAGTAGCGCGACCACCAGTAGCCGAAGGCGTAGCGTGGCGGCAGCGGCACCTTTCCGGCAAACACGGTGAAGTCTTTCAAGGCCTGCTTGTAGTTGTGGCCGTAGCCCATGAAGTACCAGTCTTGATGGTCGAGGCTCTCGCGTTCCTTCACCCAAGGCCAGTCGCTGTTGTCGAAGAGGAAGCTCTGCGAGTCGTCGATGAGCGTCCAGCCATCGGTGGCCAAGAGGCCGTCCTCGATGGGCATGGCCTTGTGGTCTTTGCCGACCGAGGTCTCGCCGTCGAAGCTGTCCAAGGTGCGGTAGGTGCCTTTCAGGTTGTGTTCTTGCACCATGCCGGGTTTCCAGACGAAGCTTGGAGCGATGCTTTTCAACGAACTGATGCTCAGGTTGTCGGCACTGAAGGCGCCGCTGTCTTTCTTGTATTGCAATTTCAGTTTGGCAGTCGTGATTTCGATGGTCTTGCCGTCTTTGACCACATAATCCACTTCGGGATAGTCGCGGACGACGGCCACCTGCGAGGCATTGTCGACGAAATGCCCGTCGGGGGCGTATTCCATTCGGATGGTGCCGTCGGTGATGACGGTGAAACGCACGGTGGCGTCTTGGTAGGCGATGTTCTTGCTCTGCGCCTTGAGGCCGATGGCCAAAAGGACAAACGTGGCGAGGGTGAGAAGTTTTTTCATGTTCGATAGGTTGACGTGAATGATGCAGCAAAGATAGGGATTTTTTCCAAACGAAAAAAGGCCGCCCCGAAGAGCAGCCTATTTTGTAGAGACGCAAAACCTTGCGTCTCGAAAGGATTTCGATTTTAGAAGTTGTAGTACAGACCAAACGTAGGGGCGGCAGCGGCAAAGCCAAAGGTGAAGCCTTTGTCGCCATAGATGCTGGCGCCACCATTCAGAAGTTCAAATCCTTCCAAATTGTTGTAGCCAATGAAGCCCCAACGGAAAGCGGCAGTCCAGTGCTTGGTGGGCATCCAGGCGATACCGGGTTGCAAACCCACTCTGAAGCCTTCGCAATCTCTGAGACCGAAGTCGCCAGTCAAATCCAAGAAAAGACCGAACTTCTCGATGTTGCAGACGCTGTAGCGCAGATAGGGCGAAAGGGTGATGTAGTGGGCCGTTAAATCAGCTCCGGTAAGTTTCTCTTGCAGGAAGCCGTAATGGGCACCGATGGCGATGGTCAGCGGGGCACCCTTGAAACTGTAGCCGATTTCAGGGGCAATTTCAAATCTGTTCATTTCTTTGTTGAAAGCTCCATTGGTGGAACCACCAATCCAAAGTTGAGCGTTTGCGCTAAAGATGCCAACGAAGGCAAGAGCTAAGGTCAAAAATAATTTCTTCATTTTTTTGATGATTTTAAATTAAACATTTAGTGAATTGAATTCTGAATTTTAATGAACCGGCAGGGGATAATCAATTTCCGTGCCAGAAATCCGAAGGGTTTTTGTAGAGACACCATAATATGACATCTCTACATTTATTCCAATCATAACGGTTTTATTTTTCAATGAACGCGATGGTGTCACCTTTGCTGACACGTTTGCCTTGGTCAGCCGTGGCCTCCACAATCTTGCCGGGCCAGAGGGCATAGACGGGTTCCAAGCCGAGATTGGTTTGGATGGCGCAGAGCAGGTCACCTTCTTTATATACGGTGCCGGGGGCAGGCGCAATCGACTTGTCGTCGAAGTCCACTTCCCACATCACCACACCGCTCGCGGGAGCGATGACAGGCTCGGCGTTGGGATGGCGCAGGGCGCGCAGGTCCGGAATCTTGGCCTCGCCACCAGCCTTCTCGAACTTGGCCTTCATCTTGGCTTCGAGTTCTTGGTTGAAGCGGCGCTTGGCCTCGCCCGACTTGTACTCGCGGTACTGCTTCTCGTGCATGGCAAACTCGAAGAGTTCTTCGTCGTCCTGGCCACGGTCCCAGCCTTCTTGCTTCATCATCTCGATGAAGTGGGGCAGCTCGTTCGGGTAGTTGTCCTGCGGGTTGCCAGTGAAGAACTCACGCTTTTGTTCCTTGGCCAAAGCGATGATGGCGGGGTCCAATTTGCCCGGCAGTTGGCCCGACTTGCCTAAGATCATGCCCCACATGGCATCGTCGAGGTCGCTGAAGTCGGGTTTGCCCATGCTGCGCCCGATGAGGTTCTTCAGGGCGATGTTCTTGGTGTATTGGCTGAATGGCGTCACCAAAGGCGGGTTGCCGACCATGGGCCAGATGCGTTGCACTTCGTCGAAGAGTTCGACGAGCAACTCGTCTTCGCTGAGTTCGGCCTTGCCTTGAGCCTTGTAGTTCATGTTGATGAGCGCATGGGCGCCTTTGAGGTCGGCCATGAGCGAGCCCATCATGCCACCGGGAAGGCCGCTGCCCAACATCAATGAGTTGATATAGCGGTTGCGCGGGTCGATCCAATAGCCGAGGAAGTCGTCGATGAACGATTGCGTCATGCTGCGGGCGGCCATGTAGGCCTTCATGTCGATGTCCTTGACGAGGAATCCGGCATCCTTCAGCATGGCTTGCACGCTGATGACGTCGGGGTGGACGGTGCCCCACGACAGCGGCTCCATGGCCACGTCGACGTAGTCGCAGCCGGCCTTGCACACCTCAAGCACCGAGGCCATCGAGAGGCCGGGCGTGGTGTGGCCGTGGTATTGCACCTTGATTTCGGGGTGTTGTTTCTTGATATGCTCGACGATGCGGCCCAAGCTGACGGGGCGACCCACGCCGGCCATGTCCTTCAGGGCGATTTCCTTGGCACCGGCTTCGATGAGTTGGTCGGCAATCTTCATGTAATACTCGGCGGTGTGCACCTGAGAGTGGGTGATGCTCATGGCGGCTTGCGAGATCATGCCAGCCTCGTTGGCCCATTTGATGGACGGGATGATGTTGCGCACGTCGTTCAGTCCGCAGAAGATACGGGTGATGTCGACGCCTTGGGCTTTCTTCACCTTGTACATAAGTTGGCGCACGTCGGCGGGCACGGGGTTCATTCTCAATGCGTTGAGGGCGCGGTCGAGCATGTGGCACTCAATGCCGCCCTTGTGCAATGCCGCCGTGAAGGCACGGACAGACGGGTTCGGGTTCTCGCCATAAAGCAGGTTGACCTGTTCGGCGGCGCCACCGTTGGTCTCCACGCGGTCGAAGCAGCCCATGTCGATGATTAAGGGCGCGATTTGCTCTAATTGGTCCTTGCGTGGCACATATTTGCCTGACGACTGCCACATGTCGCGGTAAACTAAGCTGAATTTGACTTCTTTCTTGCTCATATCTTGTGTTTTTTATACCTTATTTATTTGGGGCTGCAAAGGTACGAATTTATTGGCAAATGGATTCAAAAACGATTTCATTATTTCCGATACAGACTTTTTCTCTGTTTTTTATCCAATTAAGCCTTTGTTTATTGACTTTTTTTGTAATTTTGCACCCCAAATCGAAAGCCAAGATTTGAATTGTAAGATATTGATAATCAGTTAAAATAATGAGTTTGAACATTTCAAAATTGAGAAACATCGGTATCGCGGCGCATATCGATGCAGGAAAGACTACGGTTTCGGAACGCATCCTGTTCTTCACGGGCGTCAACCGTAAGGTGGGTGAAACGCATGATGGACAAGCCACCATGGACTTTATGAAACAAGAGCAGGAGCGCGGCATCACCATCGCTTCGGCGGCCATCACCGCGCACTGGAACGGCTATCAGATCAACTTGATCGATACTCCCGGCCACGTCGACTTCACCGTCGAGGTGGAACGCTCGCTGCGTGTCATCGACGGCATGGTGGCAGTGTTTTGCGCTGTGGGTGGCGTGGAGCCGCAGTCGGAGACGGTGTGGAACCAGGCCGACAAATACCGCGTGCCCCGCATTGCCTTCGTCAATAAGATGGACCGCACGGGTGCCGATTTCCAAGAGGTCGTCAACCAAATGCATAAGTATTTGGGTGCCAACGCTGTGCCGCTGCATCTGCCCATTGGTGTGGAGAACACCTTCGAAGGCATGGTCGACTTGGTGCAGATGAACTCTGTCCGCTTCGTCGAGAAGGAACGCATCGTGGGTCCCATTCCGGAAAACATGATGGAGCAGGCCAAGGAAGCCCGCCGCAACCTCATTGAGAAGGTGGCTGACCTCGACGACGAAATCGCCGAGCTTTACCTCGAAGACAAGGAAATCCCGACCGACAAGCTGATGGCCGCCATCCGTACGGCTACCATCAAACTGATGATGGTGCCGGTGCTCTGTGGCGCCGCCTATAAGAACAAAGGTATCCAGCTCCTTTTGGATGCCATCGTCGACTACCTGCCTTCGCCGAAGGACTTGGGCGCCGTCATCGCGCACGACCCCGCCAACGAGGAGAAGACCTATCAGCGCAATCCCTCTGAGAATGAGCCTTTTTCGGCTTTGGCCTTCAAGCTCATCAACGACCCGTATGTGGGCCAGCAGACCTTCATCCGCATCTTCAGCGGCAAGCTGACCAACGGCATGAGCGTCTATAACACCAACAAGACCAAGAGCGAGCGCGTGGGCCGCATCTTCCGCATCAAGGCGAAGGAACGCGAGGAAATCACCGAAGCCAGCGCGGGCGAAATCGTGGCACTCGTGGGCATGAAATACACCAAGACGGGCGACACCCTCTGCGATGAAGACCAGCCTATCTTGTTGGAATCCATCAATATACCGCCTGCGGTTATCGAGATGAAGGTGAACCTCGATGACAAGAAGAACCGCAACAAACTCGGTGAGGCTCTGGCCAAGCTCTGCAACGAGGACCCGTCGTTCCGCGCCCACTTCGACGAGGAGACGGAAGAGACCATCATCGCGGGCATGGGCGAGCTGCATCTGGAAATCATCGTCGACCGCCTGAAGGAAGAGTTCAAGGTGCCGGTGACGGTGGGCGCACCTTCGGTGTCGTTCCGCGAGACCATCACCGCGCCGTTCGAGTGCAACTACAAATACGCCAAGCAGACCGGCGGTAAGGGCCAATTTGCCCACACTGTTATCCGCTTCGAGCCGAATCCGGGCAACGGCTTCGAGTTCGTCGACATCACCAAGGGCGGCGTCATCCCAAAGGAATACATCCCCTCGGTGCAGAAGGGTCTGGCAGCGGCCATGAACAAAGGCCCATTCGCGGGCTATCCCGTGGTGGACGTGAAGTGCGTCCTCGTCGACGGTAGCTCTCACCCCGTCGACTCCAGCGACATGGCCTTCCAGCTCTGCGCCCAGATGTGCTTCAAGCAGGCCTTCATGAAAGCCAGCCCCGTGTTGCTTGAGCCTGTGATGAAGGTGGAAATCAACACGCCCGATGATTATATCGGCAACGTGACCGGCGACCTCAACAAACGTCGTGGCCGCATCGAGGCCATGCGTCGTTTCCGCAAGGGCTCGCAGAAACTGGATGCCTTCGTCCCGCTGATGGAGATGTTCGGCTATGCCACTGCCTTGCGCAACCTCACTTCGGGCCGCGCCAACTACTCGATGGAATTCCACCAGTACATGCCGACCCCGAAGGACCGTCAGGAAGAGATTGTGAAGGAACGCAATCAGAAGGAATAAGCAGCTGTCGCTTTGCGTCACTGCGAGGAACGAAGCAGTCCAGAAACTTATTCCGGGCTGCTTCGTCGTTTTTGTACCTAATGACGCAAAACATGCCGAATGGTTATTGATTTCACATTTTGTGTTACACATTTTGTGTAATTACGTTGTTTTTTGGGCGGTTTTTTCGAAAAACGCCCATTTTTCATAGGGACAAAATTTTGTCCATGCCAAAATTATATCATTGATTTCCAATGAAATAAATTCGGACAATCAAAAAACACATGGACAAAATCCGGAGGCTCCCCAAAAACCTCTTGACAAGCGTTTTTTCTGTATATTTTTGCATCGACGGACACGCTTGGCGTCACTGCGAGGAACGAAGCAGTCTAGACATGAAGTTTACCGCTCTAGATTGCTTCGTCGTTCCCCCTCGCAATGACGCGAAGCGGCAGAGAAGTCCCGAGTCAAAAATTAAACGCCTATGAAAGCAAAAACAACAAACCTAATCCTCTTCACCCTCGCCCTCGGCGTGGCCCTCGCAGCGTGCGACTCGCCCGCCAAGCGACATCAGCAGGCGCGCACCTTATATAAAGAAGGTGTCGAACTGCGCGAGCAACGCCTCTCGGAGGAGGCCGCCGAGCGCTTCCTGCAAGCCTTACAGGTGATGCAAGGCTGCCAACCGACCACCGAGAACCTTCAACTTGAAGGCGACCTCAAGGACAACCTCGGTGCGATGTACAACAAACACGGCCTCTTCGACGATGCCCTCACGATGCACCGCGAAGCCATCGCCGCCTTCAAGCAGGTGGGCGACACTGTTGGCCTGATGACCGCCTACCGCAACAGCGGCCGCGTGGCGAAAATGCTCGAACAGTTTGCCCAAGCCAAGCAGTTCTACGACACTGCCTTCAGCATCGCCACCCTCAGGAACGACGAGGCCATGATCAACGACCTCAACCTCGAAATGGGCCGCGACTACTACCTGTCCATCGGCAACTATCCCAAGGCCATCGACTGCGTGACCCGTGCCATGCAAGGCGGACTGGAAAGCAACGACCTCGACATCGCCAACATGACGCTCGGCGTGCTCTATTACTACACCGACGATTACGCCACAGCGAAGACCCACCTCAACGCCGCCCTCCGCAGCGAGAGGGCAGGGCTGAAGCAGTCGGTCTACCAAACGCTCTATGCCATCGCCTACAACGAGGGCAACCTCGCGCAGGCCATGGAATACCAAGACCTGTTCACCGAGTGCATGATGCAGGCCGACAAGGAACACGCTTCCGACAACCTGCAACGCCTCAAGGCCGAATACGAACTGAAGGCGCAAAAGAGCGAAATGGAGAGTCTGCTTCGTAACCGCAGCCTCAAGCTCTGGCTCATCATCGCAGCAGCGGTGATTGCGCTATTGGTCATCGTGCTGATTGTGAGGAAGAAGGTGAGCGACCACAAGATTGCCGTGGAGCAGTTCCGCAGTCAGGTGGAGCGCGACCAAAACCGCATCCACGAGTTGGTGAGCGATATGGAGAACCTCATCCGCACCAACGACGACCTGCGCCGCGACCAGCAGACGCTCTCGCAAAAGGAGCTGCTGATGACCAACAAGATCCTCTCGCGCAACAAGGTTTTCGCCACCGCGCAGGCCCTCAGCGAGCAGATGACCGCCGACACGATGAACTTCGCCATCGGCGACGACGACTGGGCCGACTTCATCAGCCTCACCGACCTGGTGTATGACGGCTTCTCGCAGCGCCTGCTCTCGCTCTATCCCAAACTCGGCAAGTGGGACGTGCGCATCTGTTGCCTCTCCAAGAACGGATTCTCCAACTCGGTGATTTCCATTCTCTTGGACACCCAGACTGAGTCGTACTACAAACGCAAGACCCGCATCAAACAGATGAAGATGGACCTTATGGATGACACGCGGAGCTTTGAGGAAATCGTGAATGCAGTATAAGCTATTAGCAATAAGCTGTTAGCTATTAGCCAGCCTCGGTTTCAACGGCCTGTTGCAGGGCTGGCAGCTAACAGCTAAAGGCTAAAAGCTAACAGCCAAATAAAATAGAAATCAAATAATTAACAATCAAATAATTAAAGCAATGAAAAAGTTAGTATCAATCATCACGGCCATTGTTGCCTTCAATTTAAGCGTTATCGCACAAGCCAATTTCGACTTCTCGGCAGCTTGCGAGTCGGGGCAGACGCTTTACTACAGAATCACCGATGCCGACGCCCACGAGGTGGCTCTGGTGCCTCCAACAAGTGGCGGCTGGGGTAGTTATCCTCGTCCAAACGGTAAAATCACTTTCCCTGAAACAGTTGAGCACGAAGGTGTTACCTACGACCTCGTGGCTATTGCCGACAGCACTTTCTATAATTGCAGAGGCATCACGGGTAGCCTTGTCTTGCCCGACAACATCCGCACTATCGGTGCGCTCGCTTTCTATGGCTGCTCTGGCGTGACGGGAACGCTTACCCTTCCCCAAAACCTGCAAGAGATGGGCGTGGGCGCTTTTTGGTGGCTTGAGTACCTGACGGGACCCATTACGATTCCCGAAGGCGTTACAAGAATCGAGGAATTGACTTTCTTCGCCAACCGTCACATCACGAGCTACGAGATACCTGCTTCGGTGACCTACATTGCCCAACGCGGCTTGGGCAGTGGCTTCGGATTGGAGACCATACACGTCGACGAAGCCAATACCAATTATTATGTGGAGGGCAATGCCTTGATTGAGCGAGAGTCGAAAATCTTGCTTCTGGGAACAAAAAACACGGTCATCCCTGATGATGTGGTGGAAATTGGAGTGGCGGCTTTTCATTTTGCAGCTTGGGCGCAAGAGTCGCAACCTCTTGTCATCCCGAATTCGGTCAAGCGAATCGATGACGCAGCTTTCCACGTTTCTAGTTTCCCTTCCATCACGTTACCAGATTCGTTAATCTATATTGGTGACAATGCTTTGGTTTATAACACTTTGGCTACATCTGACCTTCCTCAAACGATAACCCATATTGGCGATGGAGCTTTTATGGACTGTGAATTCATTGACGGTGGCGTGTCCATTCCTGAAGGTATCGACACCATTGCCTCCAAAACTTTTAATAATAGCCATATTACGAGCGTTTCCATACCGGCCTCTGTCGTGTATATAGGCGAGGAAGCCTTCAATGACTGCGATGAGCTACAAAGCATCACTTGCCTTGGAAGCATTCCGCCCGATTTGCACAGCTCGGCTTTCCAAAATGTCGACAAAAGCATCCCGGTTTACATTCCTTATGGGAGTTACGATTATTATCACAATAGCCTTTATTGGCAGGAGTTCACCAATTTCATCGAAATGACGGAAGGGCCGGCCTTGAATACGGAATGGTACTACGAAATCCAAAAGGAAAACGGCAGTATTACTTACCAACATCTGGAATGCGTTGCCGACACCGTCATCAACCATAAGGAAGTGACGGTCGTCATCCGCACCAACACCTTGTACGATAAGAGCGAATCTACCGAAGTGACCCGAGAATATGTTTATGAAGCGAACGATGTGGTGTATTGGTGGAACAAGGATTTGCAGGAATTCACGGTGCTGTATGACTTTGGCGCAGAGGAAGGCGATGAGTGGGAAGTCGGTGTGGGCGAGGAAAGCATCACCTTGCACGTGGATGCCGTGAGCCAATTCGAGTATTACGGAATCCCTTATCGATCACTGACGGTGAGCGACGAGGCCAACTTGTTCAGCGGTACAATCGTCTGTGGCGTGGGACATACGACAAGTTTCTTCCCGGAAAGATTGATCCAGAAAGACAATAGTTATCAAGTAGAGGGCATCCGCTGCTGTTGGAAGAATGATGAACTGGTTTTCAAAATGGGCGACAGCGACTGTGATGCTATCTACAATGAATTACACGGCATCGAGGAAGACGGCCCTTCGACGGGCTCAGGGATCTTCACCGTTTATCCTAATCCGACCAACGGCGTTCTCTTTGTAGAGACGCAAAATTTTGCGTCTCTACCGACCCAAACCTACCGCATCACCAACCTGATGGGCCAAACCCTAATGACGGGCCAAATCATCTCCGAAACCGAACAAATCGACGTGTCCGGTCTGCCCGATGGAATGTATTTCATCACCGTGGGTGGCACGACGCGGAAATTTGTGGTGCGTTAATCGCGGTCCTGTAGGGCTGTCGTATTACGGTAGCCGCAGGCTCGCATTTGGCCCGAATGCAACAAGACGCGGCGGCCACGGTGTGACAGCCCTACAGACCGAAACGAAATAACAAATTGATAAACAGTTAAAAATCAGATAAAATGAAGAAGACATTATTTGCGAGCCTCTTTCTGCTTATGATTGCCCTCGACGGTGTGGCTCAGCAATGGGAAATTGACATTTTGGACAAGTCGAACCAAAGTCCTTATACCATCATCGACGCTGGTACGATGGATGCCAATGGCAATGCCGTGCTGATTGGTCGACAAGGCCGTTACAAGGATTCGAAGACCTTGTTAATCAAAGTGTTTCCTGATGGAAGCCACGCAGAACGCATTTGCGATGAACTTCCCAACACCTTGAAAATGTGCGATGTGGTGCAATTGGAAAACGGCAACTTTTTCACCGTGGGAACCCAATGGCAGGACACACTCAACCCGCTTTCGCTTGGCGGGCAGCGGCTTTGGGCCATCGTCTTCGATCCTTACCTCGCGGTTGTCGAAGCCAAGCCTTACGTTCAGGACACGGTGAGCTATTACATCGAGCCTAACCTGTTCGTGGACGATGATGGCACGGTGGTGGCTTGCGGGGCGTTTCGCACACGACGTTCCACGGGCAATTCGTGGCGGCAATACCCTTATCTATACCGATTCAATTCCGATGCCGACACCTTGGCTTGCCGTTATGTGATGCCGGGCGAAACCGATTTCACCCATCCTGAGTTTCCTCTACATTCGTTCTATTGCAACAGGATTATGAAGCAGCCTACGGGCAATGGTTACGCTTTCCTTTGCAATGGACCGTTTGGCGGCTTGGGGATGGCTTGTTATGATGCTGGTTTCCAGTACCAAAACTCGTTTCGGTTTATGCTGCAAATGCCGCAATGCCCCGAAGTGTTTGCCCTCGGCGACGAAGGCTATGCCGATTGGCTGACCGACAACCAACTGCTGTTTTTCGGGACACGCAGCAGCAACAGCGCGATCAACTCATTCCATCTCTGTCTTGCCCATCTCGAAATCAGCGGCACCGTAAGTCGCTATGAAGAAGGCTTTTGCCATCAGACCGTGCCTTATCGCGACGAGATTACCTCGAAGGGCAAGAGTATGGCCGTCGTCAACGATTCCACCATTTTTGGCTCTTTTATGACGGAGACGTATCCATCTGGCGAATTACAATTGTCGGCGGGCATTTGCCTTTTCGACAGGGATTTGGAGGTTTTGGGCGACATCGAATTTGAAGCACCGGAATACCTGAATTTCTATTCCCGATTTGTTTTGCCCGTCGGTGATGATGGCTGTTTATTGGTCTTGTCGGGAGGCAGTGCGACGGGTTTATGGTATAACGAATGCAAAGGCAAGATAATCAAGTTGTTGCGCGAAGATTTTAATCCCATTCCTACCGAGGTCAACGAGATGCTTGTGGACGAGACACGATTTACCTTCCATCCCAACCCGACCAACGGCGTCCTCTTTGTAGAGACGCGCCATGGCACGTCTCTACCGACCCAAACCTACCGCATCACCAACCTGATGGGCCAAACCTTGATGACTGGCCAAATCACCTCCGAAACCGAACAAATCAACGTGTCCGACCTGCCCGATGGGATGTATTTCATCACCGTGGGCGGCACGACGCGGAAATTTGTGGTGCGTTAATCGCGGTCCTGTAGGGCTGTCACACCGTGGCAGCCGGCTGTGCAGCCATGACAACTGACGGCTGCCGTGGTACGACAGCCCTACAGACCGAAACGAAATATCAATTGATAAACAATTAAAAATCAGATAAAATGAAGAAATTGAATTTGTTATGGGCTGTCTTGCTGCTGCTTACGGCTTGCGGCAAGGATCCGTTGCCCACCGATGTCGTCGCAACCCATTCGCGCGACAACGATGGAAGCACTTATATCCAAGTGGCCTACGGCGACGGCACCGAGCAGTATTTCAAGGTGCTTTCCGAAAACACCGCTGAGGTGGTAGGCGTCACGGAATACTTCGGCGGCATTGAGCCTCCCATCGACTTTGGCGGCACGGAAGTGCTCATTCCTTCCGAAATCTCCCACGACGGACAAACCTATACCATTGTGGGCATCGGTAGCTATGCGTTCTATGACCGTCAAGAGTTGCGCTCGGTGGAGATTCCCGGCACCGTGCAATATGTGGGTGCTCGCGCTTTCGACTTCTGCCTCAAACTCAAGACCATCAAACTGCCTGACGGCGTGAACCGAATCGGTAAAATGGCTTTCAGGAGTTGCGTTGAACTGACCACCGTGGAATTAGGCTCAGGACTTACGGGCCTCTACTACGATGCTTTCGATGATTGTCGAGGACTTGCCACATTGGTTTGCCATGCGCCAACCCCTCCGGAAATCCTCGTCGATGTGCCAAATCCAAGTTTTTTATGGAATTGTCCCATCAACGAAATCAAGGTCCCTGCCGATAGCGTGGAGGCTTACAAAACAGCCTACCTTTGGAACGAATTATCGGATAGGATTGTAGCTTTGTAACCAATTGATTGTCAACTCAAAATTTAAATGTTATGAAAACTATTGCAAAATCAGTGTTCTTGCTCTTGGTCGTGGTTTCTTTCGCGTCCTGCAAGAAAGACCCGCTTTACCTGTTTGACCCCGCACAGAATGAGATGGTCTTTGGCACCTACAAACAAGAGATGAATGTGGCTTACGCTGAATACGAAGACTATTTCAACATTAGTGCAGAATCCAAAGGTGGATTTATCACCCCGACGTTTATCTTCCGTTTTCGGAATGTTCCTTACGAAGTGGTGGGCCAAACCATCCGTTTGGACGAAATGTCGGATTATACCTTGTCGTTTGAGCTTTTGGGCGAGGTGTCGTGGTTCACTTCCCCGGAGAAGGTCTGTGGCAAGATTTGGAATTGGGATGATCAGCTTGAACAAAACGTGGCTACCGACTATCCCGACAAATCGCCGTTCAGCAGTGGCTGGATGAAATTTGAGGAGGACGAAACGGGTCTCACCTTCACTCTTCACGGCGTGATGAGAAACGGCTACACCCTTCGGACGAAGCTGTTTTTCCCTGCTGAGGAGAAATAATCGACGGATTGGTTTCCAAAAAACGCCCGAGAAGCGATTCTTGGGCGTTTTTTATGATGCTTTTTTCTACAGAAACGTGCCAAATCTATCAAATTTTTGAAGATTTGGCAGGTTTCTGTAGGATATTTTAGAATCTGAACAGGTCGTCTTCCGTTACATCATTCTGAATGTCAAACGAATTTGCGTTTCTAACCAAGCCCATCGAGGTAACCATCGTGATATGGACGGCTTTTGTGGTCTTGGTCTCTGTTTTAAACAATGCGCGTCGTTGCTGAAGGGTTTGTGCGTAATCGTCGTCGATGGAAAAAGCTGTCTTCGAATACTTCATTTCGCAAAGGTTGATGACATCGTCGTTCCGGTCAATCAGCAAGTCGATTTGTGCGCCGGGATGCTCTTTCGTCTTTTCCACGCGCCATGCGTATTCGCTGCTGACGACACCACTGATACCCAGCTTCTCCTTGATTTGCCTTGAGTGTAGCAGGCAAACGCGCTCGAAGGCCAAGCCCGACCAAGTGGAAAACAATGGGGTGTCGTGGCTTTTGGTCCAATAGTGCTCGTCGTTAATCAGGTTGTCTTCGATGAACTTGAAGTAGAATAAGGTGTAATTGTCTATCAGTTGGAATATGGCGTTCTTGTTCTTCATCCCTATGCTGTGGTATTTGCGAATGAATCCGCAACTTTCCAGGTCTTTCAGTATGGAGGTCAGCTTGCCGTTGCTGCTTTTTTTCCACGATTCCACCAGCTCCTTTCGGGTCATCCCTATTTTTTTCTTTCCTAACAGGTTGATGATGTCGATATATGGTTCTGGATGGTCGAAAAGCGAGGCGTACAGTTGCGAGAACTCGTTGCGTAGCTCGCCGTTTTGGGCGAAAAACAAACGGTCGATGTTTTGCGCCAATGATTTCCCTTTTTTTAGTTTTGACCAATAGTAGGGGATGCCTCCCATGATCATATAGCACTCCATGATTTGCTTTCGGTTCATTTCCAAACGAAGGCCTTGGGCGTATTGCTCACATTCGTTCAGGGTGAAGGGCTGCAATTGGATGTTGTAAGTCAGGCGGTTGTGAAGTCCGCCATGATTGTGGACGATTTTGTTGATGATCCATGAGGTTGACGAGCCGCAGATAACCAAAAGGATGTCTTTTCGAGCCGAGGCCCATCCGTTCCAAAAGTGTTCCAAAGCGGTCAGAAAACTTGAGCGGGGCGCGTCCATCCAAGGCATTTCGTCAATGAAAACGATTTTTCGCTGGTCTTTCGATTGGGAAAGCAGTGCTGCCAATAAATCGAAGGCTTGGAGCCAATTCTCAGGTTGTGGTGCCTTAGGCATGCCTTGCGATCGCAACGACGACTGGAAGTTTTGCAGTTGGGCTTTGGTGTTCTTTTTGGCCAAACCCGTATGCGAAAAAGTGAATTTGTAGTCGAAAGTCTCTCTGATGAGAAACGTCTTGCCCACCCTGCGGCGGCCATAAACCGCGACAAATTCAGAATACTCAGATTCGTATGCCGACCTCAGCTCTTCCTGTTCTTCAAGTCTTCCTATCAACATCTTGTTATTCAGTTTGATTTTTCTGCAAAGGTAATCATTTCTTCTACAGAAACGTGCCAAATCTATCATTTTTTTTGAAGATTTGGCAGGTTTACGTCGGTTTTTCCAAAAATAAAGGCTGCCGCAATCCCGCGACAGCCTTAATGCTTTTTGTTTGTAAAGACGTTGCGCGCAACGTCTCTACAGGTTGGGTTACTTAAACGCGTTCTCGCTCAAGCCCTTGCCACTCAAAGCCAAATCCTTCATATAGCCAGGCACTTCCTTGCCGAGGTACTTGTCAACATACAGTTTGGCGAGGTATTGGCCGAGCATGAAGCCGTGACCGCGCAAGCCTGTGAGGATACCGACCTCTGGGTCGACGATGTAACGCGGCTCGGTGTAACGACCAGCCCAGCAAGCGAGGAAGCTTACCTCACCCAAGTTGGGGATCCACTCGGCGAAAACCTCGGAGACGATCTCCAAGAACTCCTTGCTATTGTACTTGATGTTCTGGCGTGCCTCGTAAGCGTCGGTGTCGGGGCTGGCGCAGCCGATGATCTGGCCGGTGTGGGCCCACTGCTGTCCGTAGACGGCGCTGAAGCCCTTGTAGTGACGGCGGTCGATGATCATGTCGAGCGGGCCACCATTGGGTCCCATCATGGGCAGACGGCGCGTGATGAAGGCTTGGTGCTTCACAGGATAGAGACCTGTGTCTAGGCCCAGCATGTCGTTGAACTTCTCGGCACCCCAACCCATCGCGTTCACGAAGTGGTCGCAGGTGTATTCGATGAACTCGCCTTCGTGGGTGCGTACCAAGGCGATATAATGACCATTGGCCTTCTGCACGTGGAGCAGCTCGCAGTCCTCGAAGTAGCGGCCGCCTTGCTGCACACCGATCCAGCGGATGTAGTCGATGACGCGGCCAGGCGTGGCTTGCCAACAGTCGCGGGTGATGAGGGCGTGGCTGTAGGTGTCCTTGCTGTCGTCCCACAGCGGCGAAATCTCTTTCTTGAAGTCCTTGCGTTCAATCATGTAGGCATCGCTCCAAGCGCGTGAGGCATCGAGCGAGTTGTAGGTGGCTTCATCGTGTACCAAGTTGACGTAGTGCGTCAGGTGGTAGTTGATGTTGTGCTCCTTCTGCATGTTCTTGAAAATCTCGTGGTTGTGCACGGCGATGTCGGCGATGTCGGGGTTGGAGAAGGCCGGACGACCGCCGCCGATGCAACGCCACGAAGCGCCTCGGCTGTAGTTGATCATCACGGGCTTCTTGCCGGCTTCCGAGAAGTAGCGGAACAAGGCGCTGCCCGCAATGCCGCCGCCCGCGATGAGCACTTCGATTTGCTCTTTCTTCACGCCGTTCATTTCGGGGAAGATGAAGGTCTCTTTGGTGTGCGGGTTGTAGAGGTCGGCGAGGCTGACTTGGTTCGACAGCGGGGCACGTGGCGTGGCGTCGCCCACCAACTCGATGCCGTAGGAACGCAAGATCTGACGGGCGCGTGGGATGCAACGCTTGCCACGGCACGGACCCATACCCATGCGGGTGATGTGTTTCAGCTCGTCCACCGAGATGGTCTTACGGTTGCCGATGACGCGCAGGATGCGGTCCAATTTGATGTCTTCGCAGTGGCATACGTAGGTCTCGCTTTCGCCTTCGGCTAATTTCTTCTGGGAAATGGGCGTGGTGAGTTCCTTGTTGGCATTGTAGCGGTCTTTCAGGATGAAGCCTCTCACGTCGGTCAGCTCGAACACGCGGCTTGCCTCGCCCGACGGACGCGACGAACGAGCTTTCACCCGAGCCACGTTGGTCTTGTTCGACTTCTTGAGGATTTTCTCGATGACGCCTTCGCCAATCTTTTGGCCGTCGTTGTCGACGAGATAGACCTCTGCGCCTTCCTGTGCTTCATATTCGATGGGCAGGAAGCAAAGCGACTTCTGTACGTCATAGCCGAAGATGGCCAGACCCGGGCAACTCGACACGCACAGCATGCAGCCGATGCACTTGTTGTAGTCGATGGTGGGCGTGCTGCTGGTGGAAGGCTTGCTGATGGCGCCTTGTGGGCAGCTGAAAGAGCAGGGATTGCAGGCGAAGCCGTAGAGGCAGTCGGCCTGCACGAAAGCCTTCTGCATCATGCGCTCGGGCGTGGGCAGGTTGGGCTTCTCGAGGAGACGGACAGGATGTTGTTGCGAGTCGATATATTGTCTTGAAATCTCAAGATAATCGTCGTAGTTGAAGCGCACGCCGATGGCTTGGGCCACCTCGTAGGCGACCTGCTTGCCGCGCAGCACGGCGCTGGTGCCTTCGCCAATGCGGATGGCATCGCCGGCGCCGTAGGTGTTGAGGCCGAACACCTCGCGACCTTTCACCAACAGTTGGTTGTCGGGGATGAGGCCGGTGCAGATGTTGATGATGTCGATGTCGTCAATGACTTGCTCGGTGCCAGGGATGGCCTTGAAGTTCTCGCACTTAGCGATGACGGCACCCGTGATGCCGGTGTAGTCGGCATTGGGGATGGCACGCACCAAGACGTAGCTGGTCATGATCGGGATGCCGAGACGGCGCACGCGGTTGGCCTGCACGGGGAAGCCGCCCTCGCGGGGCATGGCCTCGATGATGGCCTTGATGGTGGCTCCGGCTTGCATGCCTTGGTAGGAAGTCAGGTAGCCGATGTTGCCTGCGCCCACGGTGAGGACTTTTTTACCCAGCAAGGTGTGCTCTTGGTTCATCATCTTCTGGAACACGGCAGCGGTATAGACGCCCGGCACGTCGTCGTTCTCGAAGGTCGGCATGAAAGGCACGGCACCCGTGGCGACCACGAGATGTTGTGCGTCGATGTAGCCAATCTCGCCTGTGACGATGTTCTTGATGGCCACGCGACCGCCTTCAAGCAGGTCCCAAACGGTGTTGTTCAAGAGGATGCCTTCGTGGTTGTCGCCCGCCAAGGTCTTGGCGATGTCGAAGCCACGCATGCCGCCGAATTTCTTTTCCTTCTCGAAGAAGAAGAACTGGTGGGTCTGCATGTTGAATTGTCCGCCGATGCTGGCATTGTTGTCGACCACGATGTTGCTGATGCCGAAGGCGTTGAGCTGTTCGCGGCAGGCGAGGCCTGCGGGACCCGCACCGATGATGGCGACTTGGGTCTTGTAGACCTTCACCTCGCGCGGCTGGTGCTCCTTAGGCTCGGGCAGGATGTTGGCTTCGTTGTCGATGCGGCGCACTTCCTTGACACCGTCGACAGGAGTGATGCAGATACGGCGGACCTTGCCGTCGACCAGCATCTCGCAGGCGCCGCATTTGCCGATGCCGCAGTTGAGGCTTCGGTTGCGGCCGTCGAGCGAGTGGCTGTGGACGGGAAATCCAGCTTGGTGAAGGGCGGCTGCGATGGTCTTGCCGCGCTGACCTTTGACGGTCTTGCCTTCATATTTGAACTCCACAAGGTCTTCCTGCGGGATGTCCAAAATAGGGTGTTTTTCGATTTTGTACATATAGAAATGAGTTTTGAGTCGTAAATAGCGACCGCAAATTTAGGAAAATCTGAAAAAACAAATAAATAAGCCTTATTTTTTTGCAAAAAAAGACATTTTAGGCTCTCAAAACAAACTGCATCGTACTCCTGCTACTTTGCTTGATGAGGACATTTTTGCCTGCAATGAAATCGCTCTCCGAGCCTTCATGATAGTGGCGAATGGTGAACAATTGCAGTCCTTCGTTGTACTTGATGCTGAAGTCGTCCTTGAGATAGGTCATCATCTGTTTCAGTTTGGTCTTGTCGCTGTCGAAGCAGAACGAAAGCATCAAGGCCGAGGTCTGGATCATGTTGGCGTGGATGTTCAGGTCGGCGCAGACTTCGAAGATGGTCTTCAGGTTGTGCTCGTCCATGAACGAGTAGTCGCGGGGCGAGATGGAGACCAGCGTTTGGTTATCCTTGACAATATAAGAAGGTATGCTCTCGTCGTTTTTCCTATGGCCGCCGTCGATGAGCGAAGGTTCGTGGTCGGGATGGAGGAACGACTGCACTTTCAGTGTTATCCCCTTGTTTTGCAGTGGTTTGATGGTCTTGGGGTGGATGATGGTGGCGCCGTAGAAGGCCAATTCGATGGCCTCGGAGTAGGGGATATGCGGCAACTGCACCGTGTCGGCGAAGCGTTTCGGGTCGGCGTTGAGCAGACCGTCCACGTCCTTCCAGATGGTGACTTCCTCGGCATCGAGGCAGTTGGCGAAGATGGCGGCAGTGAAGTCGGAGCCTTCGCGCCCCAGGGTGACGCTGTGCTTGCCGTCGGCAGTGCCACCAATGAAACCCTGCGTGAGGCACACGATGCCACGGATATGCTCGTCGTTCAGCTTGCTGATTTTCAGCCGCGTCTCGTCCCAGTCGGGGTTGGCGGCGCGGAAGGTGGGTTCAATGTCGGTGATGACATATTTCCGAGCATCGAGCCAGCGCGTGGGGATGTCGCACTTGCTGAGGTATTCCTGGATGATGCTGGTCGAGATGAGCTCGCCGTAGCAAACGGTTTGGTCGTATTGGTAGTCGTAGGGCGCATCGGTCTTTTGCAGTTTCTCCCACAGCTCGATGAAGAGTCCTGCGATGTTCTCGCCAAATTCGGGGTTGGCGTCGTCGCCGAACAGTCCTTGGATGATACCGTCGTGGTAGCTGATGACCTCGTGCAAGGCCTCCATGCCGAGGTTGCCGTCGTGCTCGCGGAAGTCGGCCAACACCTTTTCCAACATGTTGGTAGTCTTGCCCATGGCGGATACCACAAGCAAAATGTCCTCGTCTTTGTGCTGGCCTACGATTTGGGCCAAATTGCGTACTGCATCGGCATCCTTCACCGATGCGCCGCCGAATTTATGGATTTTTTTGATCATTGTGTTTGTTTCGATTATGCTGCAAAAGTAGAAAATAAAGCCCGATGTGCCGCAATAATTCCATTAAATAGGAGTTATTAACCCAAATAACCGCTATTTTTGCACGCTTTTTGATGGGCCGTCAAAGTCCTGAAAGGACGACCCGATGTCAACAGGGATTTCAACCCCCGCCCATAACAATGCAAACAACAAAAACAAACATACAATGATAGAAACTGACATTCGCGAACTTAACGAAAAAATCCAACGTGAGAGCCAATTCCTTGACCTCATCAACCTCGAAATGAACAAGGTCATCGTCGGACAGAAACAGATGACGGAAAGACTCCTTATCGGCCTGTTAGCCAATGGACATATCTTGCTGGAAGGCGTCCCAGGCTTGGCCAAGACGCTGGCCATCAAGTCGATGGCAAGTGCTATTGATGCCGACTTTGCCCGCATCCAATTCACTCCCGACTTGCTGCCCGCCGACCTCATCGGTACGCTGATCTACAGCCAGAAGAAGGAGGAATTTGTTGTGCGTCGCGGCCCCATTTTCGCCAACTTCGTTCTCGCTGATGAAATCAACCGTTCTCCCGCAAAGGTGCAAAGCGCCTTGCTTGAGGCCATGCAGGAGCATCAGGTGACCATCGGCGACGAAACTTTCCAGCTGCCCGACCCGTTCTTGGTCATGGCCACGCAAAACCCAATCGAGCAGGAAGGCACCTATCCGCTGCCCGAAGCCCAGGTGGACCGTTTCATGCTGAAGGTGATCATCAACTATCCCAAGAAAGAGGAGGAAAAACTGATTCTGCGTCAGAATATCGCTAATGCCGGTGCCAAGATTAACGCCGTGGTGAAACCTCAAGACATCATCCGCGCCCGCGAAGTGTGCCGCGAGATCTATCTCGACGAAAAGATTGAGAATTATATCACGGACATCGTCTTCGCCTCGCGTTATCCTTCGGATTACAAGTTGAAGAAATTCGCCAACATGATTAGCTACGGCGGCTCGCCGCGTGCCACCATCAACCTGGCTCTGGCAGCCAAGGCCTACGCCTTCATCAAGCACCGTGGCTACGTCATCCCCGAGGACATCCGTGCCGTGGCTCCCGATGTGCTGCGTCACCGTATCGGATTGACCTACGAGGCCGAAGCCGAAAGCATCACCACCGAAGAAATCATCAACGAGATTTTGAACACTGTTGAAGTGCCGTAAAACCAAGTCCCGTAGGGACGACAGCAATGTAGGCAGGTGGTGTAAACCCCTGCCAACAAAATGGTGGACGGGGTGTAAACCCCTGCCAACAAAATGGCGGACGGGGTGTAAACCCCTGCCGAAAATGAAATAATGATGGTTTAAAATATGGAATCAACAGAAATATTCAAGAAAGTCCGCAAGATCGAGATCAAGACGCGGGGCCTCTCGAACCACATCTTCTCGGGGCAATACCACAGCGCCTTCAAGGGGCGTGGCATGACCTTCAGCGAGGTGCGCGAATACGAGTACGGCGACGACATCCGCAACATCGACTGGAACGTCACCGCCCGTTTCAACCGGCCTTTCGTCAAGATTTTCGAGGAAGAGCGCGAGATGACGGTGATGCTGCTCATCGACGTGTCGGGCTCCAACGACTTCGGCTCGAAGGAACAGACGAAACGCGACCTGACCGCCGAGTTGGCTGCCGTTTTGGCATTTTCTGCCATCCAAAACAACGACAAGGTGGGCGTGATTTTCTTCAGCAGCAAGATTGAGAAGTTCATCCCGCCCAAGAAAGGCAGCTCACACATCCTGCGCATCGTCCGCGAAATCGTCGACTTCAAGCCGACGGAACGCGGCACCGACATCGGCGAAGGCTTGCGTTTCCTGACCTCGGCCATCAAGCGCCGCACCACGGCTTTCCTTATCTCCGACTTCATGACGGACAGCAGTTTCGAGAAGGAGATGCAGATTGCCGCCAACAAGCACGACCTTGTGGCCTTACGCATCACCGACCGCCGCGAGATGGAAATCCCGAAGGTGGGTTTGGTCAAGTTCCGCGACTCGGAGACGGGCAAGGAGCGTTGGGTCGACACCTCCAGCCGTGCCTGGCACGATGCCTACCAAAAGATGATTCAGCACAAGTCGGCGGAACTTAACCGCGAGTTTACCAAACATGGTATCGACAACTCGTTGATTTACACCGATGAAGATTACGTCAGACCTTTGATGCAACTCTTCAAGAAAAGGGAGGCAAGAAGATGAAAAGATACATATTGTTTTTGATGGCATGTTTCGCCTTAGTGGGCGGCTTAATGGCCCAGCAGGTCGAGGTGGAAGGCACCGTGACCGACACGAAAGTGCAGGTCGGTAAGCCTTTTACGCTCGATTTGAGCCTCAAGGTGCCTTACGGTTGGTTCGTGGAGTGGAACGAGTTTGCACAAGACACGCTGTCCGAGCAAATCGACATCCTCAAACGCGGCAATGTGGAACGTACCGCCGATGCCGATAGCAATGTCATCGTGAAGCAACAACTGACGCTGATGACGTTTGACACGGGTCAAATCGTGTTGCCGTCCGTAGGCCTGAAATACGCCAAGTCGTTCGACGACCCGATGCGTCTGGAGGCTTTCACCGACCCGATTAAGCTGTATGCCACGACGATAGCGGTCGACACGACGATGGCCTACAAACCCATCGTCGAACCACTTGCCGCACCCATCACGATGAAAGAGGTGTTCCCATGGATTCTGGCGCTGCTGTTGGCCATTCTGCTTGGATTGGGCATTTGGCTTTTCCTCAAACGGCGCAAAAACAGGGTGGACGAAAATGGCAACATTGTCAAGGGTCCGGTCATTCCGCCTTACGACAAGGCCGTCGACGAACTGAAGCGCTTGCGTGAGGAAAAGATGTGGCAGTCGGGCAAGGTGAAGGAGTATTTCTCCTCGCTGACCGACATCGCACGCGAATACATCGAAGGCCAATTTGGAGTGAACGCCGTGGAGATGACCACCGACGACATCTTGGACGAAATTAAGCCGTTGCGTTTCCCGAAAGAGACCTACGACAAACTGAAAAACACGATGGAAGTAGCTGATTTGGTGAAGTTTGCCAAATATTCTGCCTCGACTTTAGAAAGCGACACCGCATTGAGTGATATGACAGAGTTCGTCAACGAGAGTTATGCACATTATCAGAAGACAATGTCGCCATCTGCGTCCCCGCAGATGGAACAAACCGACCGTGAGACGCAGTCATCAACAGTGAAGGCTGACCGCGAGACGCAGTCATCGACAGTGGGAAAGGAGGAAGTGAAAGATGCTTGAAAACATTGAATTTGCGAATCCTAAGCTGCTGTGGCTCTTGTTATTGGTGCCTGCCCTGATCGTTTGGTATGTGTTGCGCCACAAGAAACAGGAAGCCTCGGTTCAGTTTTCCGATTTGAGGAACTTTGCCGAGCTGCCGAAGAGTTGGAAACCCTATCTGCGCCACTTGCTTTTTGCCTTGAAGATGGCGGCTTTGGCCTTGCTCATCGTGGCTTTGGCGCGTCCACAAAGCTCGTCGACCAACTCGACTGAAAATATCGAGGGCATCGACATTGTGATGGCGATGGACGTCTCAGGCTCCATGTTAGCCCGCGACCTCAAGCCCGACCGTCTGACTGCCGCCAAAAACGTGGCCTCCGATTTCGTCAAGGAACGTCCTGGCGACCGCATGGGCTTGGTCATCTTCTCGGGCGAGACCTTTACTCAAGTCCCCTTGACCACCGACCACGGCGTGATGCTCAACATGTTGGCCGAGATGAAAAACGGCCTCATCGACGATGGTACCGCCATCGGCGATGGTCTGGCCACAGCCATCAGTCGTCTGAAGGACAGCGAAGCCATCTCGAAGGTAGTCATCTTGCTCACCGATGGTATGAATAATGCTGGTTCGGTTGACCCGTATACCGCTGCCGAAATGGCCAAGCTCTACGGCATCCGTGTCTATACCATCGGCGTAGGAACCTATGGCACTGCACCTTATCCTGTGCAGACACCATTTGGCACGCAAATCCAGCAGGTGAAGGTCGAAATCGACGAAAAACTGTTGGCCACCGTCGCCAACTCGACGGGTGGCAAGTACTTCCGTGCCAACAACAACCAAAAGTTGGACGAGATTTATCAGGAAATCGATAAGCTGGAACGCTCCAAGATCGAGGTGACGGAGTTCCGTCGCCTCCACGAGGAGTTCTATCCGCTGGTGGCATGGGCTTTGGCTTTGCTGCTCCTCGAATTCCTGTTGCGTAAAACGGTTTTCAGGACTTTAATGGATTGAGACTATGGAAAACGTATTGCGATTCGAACATCCAGAATACCTTTACGGACTGTTAATCATTCCGTTATTGGTCATCATTTATATTTTGTTCCGCTTGGCGCAAAAGAAGCGCTTCGAGCGTTTCGCCCAAATCGGGATGCGCGAGCAATTGGTGCCGACCTATTCCACGCGTCGTGCCAACTTCAAGTTCGTCATCTTCCTGCTGATGGTTTCGAGTATCATCATGGCTTTGGCCAACTTGCAGAGTGGCAGCAAGATGGAAGAGGTGAAGCGCGAAGGCATTGATCTTTATCTTGCCATCGACGTCTCCAATTCAATGAATGCCGAGGACATCGTGCCGAGCCGTTTGGAACGCTCCAAGCAAGCCATCAACAAGCTCATCGGCGACATGAAAGGCGACCGCATCGGTGTCATCGTCTTTGCCGACAAGGCCTTCGTGCAGCTGCCCATCACCACCGACTATTCGGCAGCCCGCATGTTCCTTTCGACCATCAACACGAACCTCGTGGCTTCGCAAGGCACCGCCATCGCAGAAGCCATCAATCTGGCGCTCAAGTCGTTCCCCGACGAAAACCATAGCCGCGCCATCGTCATCATTTCCGATGGCGAGGACCACGAAAACGATGTCGCAGTGAAGGCTGCGCAAGAGGCCGCCAAACAGGGTGTACATGTCTATACTATAGGTATGGGTCTCCCCGATGGTGCCCCGATTCCGGAGTATAACCAGTACGGCAACCAAATTGGCTATCGCAAGGACCGCAACGGCAACACCATCATCACCCGCCTCGATGAGCAGATGCTGCAAAAGATTGCCGCAGCGGGTAATGGCATCTATGTGCGTGCCAGCAACTCCAATGTGGGTTTGGAGAAGATTTACGGCGACATCAACAAACTCGACAAGTCGGAAATAGATGCCAAGGTCTTTACCGATTACGAAGACCAGTTCCAATGGTTCGTGGCCGCTGCCATCATACTTTTGCTGATAGAGATTTTCGTTTCGTCAGGCAAGAAAGGCTGGGAGAGGAAGTTTAACATTTTTGAGAAGAAAGATGAATAGGTTTAGCAAATATTTGATAATCATTGCGTTTTTGTGCTCAGCGTTGTCGGTTTCTGCCCAAAGCGACGAAAAGGCCATCCGCAAAGGCAACCGCCACTACAAAAGCGGGAACTATGAGGAGGCTATCGGTCAATATCGTGAAGCCTTGAATATCAGGCCAAACAACGCCAAGGCGCAGTTCAACTTGGGCGATGTGTATTATGCCAAACAATCGTATGACACAGCCTACACTGAGTTCCAGAAAGTGCTTGAGCTCTCGCCCGATGCCAAGCTGAAGTCGGACGCGCTGTTCAACATGGGTAATTGCCTTCTTGTGCAGGACAAGTTCTACGACGCCTATAATATATATAAGGTGTCGCTGAAGATGAATCCCGACAACGGGAATGCACTTTACAACCTCGAATACTGCCGTGCCCATCTCGTCAAGAGCAAGATTTGGGTGGTGCAGCCCGAAAACGGTAGGGTAGAGGCCAAGGAAAAGGAAGCCTTCAATGGCCAGCGTATCACGCTGACGGCGCAACCCGACGAGGATTATGCCTTGTCGCAATACATGGTGGTTCGTGCCGACAACCAACAGGTGACGGTCGATGTGAGCGGCAGCAGTTTCATCATGCCCAAATTCGATGTGGCGGTTTCGGCTGAATTCAAGAAGGCGCACAAGGTTGAGATTGAAAAGAACATCAAGAACGGCAGCGTGCGTGCCGACCGCCAACGCGCCATCGAAGGACAACAGGTGAAATTGGAGGCGCAAGGCGAAAACGACTTTGTGCTCGACAAGTTCAAGGTCTATCGTACGGGCAATCCTAGCGATACGGTGCAGGTCAACAAGGACGCGTTCCAGATGCCAAATTTTGACGTGACCGTGACGGCTACTTTCCGTACCGCATTGAAAGTCAGTATCGACAGTGTGGCAAATGGCACAATTACGGTTACGGACAGCTTGGTTAAGCCTGGCGACAATGTGGGTATCATCGTGAAGCCCGAAAAAGGTTTCCAATTGGGTGACCTGCGCGTGGTCAGCAATCGCGATGCCACCGAGTCGGCTCCCGTCAGCGACGATAATATGTTCCAGATGCTCGCCGACGATGTCACGGTGAAAGCCGAGTTCGTGGAGGCTACCGATTATTATAAGGTGCAGCCCGACACGACTTTGAAAGGCGGCCATGTGTTGCTCGACCAAACCGAAGCCACACGCCGCGAGACGGTAACACTGCGCAACGCTCCCGAGCCAGGCTATCAGTTCAAGGAATATGTCATCCATCAGGTGGGCGACACCGCCGTGAAGGTGCAGGCCTTGGGCAATTTCTTTACCATGCCCGACTTCGACGTGGAGGTCTCCGCCATCTTCGAGAAATCGGAAGGTGAGAACCAAAACCAGCAGCAGCAACAACAGGACCAGCAACAAGACCAGCAAGAACAAGAGCAACAGCAGGACCAGCAGCAGAACCAAGACCAGCAACAACAACAGCAAAACCAACAGCAGCAACAGATGTCGAAGGAGGATGCCCAGCGAATGCTCGATGCCCTTGAAAACCAAGAGAAGAAGACAATGGAAAAGGTGAACGAACAAAAGGTTCGCCAACAGCCCAAGAAGAAATCCGACAAAGATTGGTAATTCACAAAGCCCCGTAGGGGCGACAGATATTAGGCAGGCGGTGTAAACCCCTGCCGAGAGAGAGTAGAAAAGGAATAAAAACGTATTTTTGCAGCGCGAAAACAAACGATACAATGAAAAGCATATTCAGGTTAGTTTTTTTGATGGCATTGGCCGTGCCGTTAAGCCTTTGGGCGCAAGACGACCCCAAGCTCAGCGTCTCCACCAAGAGTCAAGTCATGGTGGGCGAGCGTTTCCAGGTGGTTTTCGAAGCCAATGCCGACGGAAAGAATTTCCAAGCGCCGTCGTTCGACGGCTTCACCGTGTTGGGCGGCCCGTTCACGTCGTCAAGCTCCAGCTTCTCGATGGTCAACGGCTCGATGTCGCATAGCGTGAAGGTTACCTATACCTTTGCCCTTCAGGCGTATAAGGAAGGGACCTTCAATGTCGGTTCGGCTTCGCTGTCCGTCAAGGGTAACAAGATCAGCAGCGAACCGTTCGACATCAAGGTGGTGCCCGACGATGGCAGCCATTCTGCTCCCTCAGGTGGCGGGTCTTCAAGCCAAGGACAGTCGCAGCAAGGCACAAACGACCCGCAGGTCAGCGGCAAGGACTTGTTCCTCCGTGTCGTTCCCTCAAAGAAGTCGGTTTATGTCGGTGACCAAGTCGTGCTCACCTACAAGCTCTACACCAAGGTGCCGGTGTCGTCGGTCTCCATCTCCAAGATGCCGGCATATGCTGGTTTCTGGACCAAAGACATTTCCGACAACAGCGGAACCCTGAGACAGTCGAGCGAATACGTCAACGGCATTGAATACACGACTGCCGAGATTCAGAAAGTCATCGTCGTGCCGCAGCGTGCGGGCAGTCTCGCTATCGACCCGATGACGATGGAATGCATCGCCCAAGTCCGCACGGAGAGCAACAACAGTCGCAGCATGGATCCTTTCGAGGCTTTCTTCAACGACCCGTTCTTCAACCGTAACATTGTCAATGTGAGGAAGGAACTCTCAACGCAGTCGCTTAGCCTCGAAGTCAAAAACGCCCCTGTGGCCGGTAAGCCTGATGGCTTTGCAGGCGCCGTGGGCAACTACAAATTCACGTCGTCCATCGACAAGACGGAGCTGAGCACCAACGAGGCTGTCACCATCACTCTCACTGTTTCGGGCACGGGCAACATTGAGCTTCTCCAGATGCCTCAACCCGTCTTCCCGCCCGATTTCGAGGTCTACGACCCCAAGATCAGCATGACGACAGATGTCACGGCGCAGGGCATTACAGGCACGAAGAAGGCCGAGTTTTTGGCCATCCCACGCAGGGCCGGCAAGTTCTCGATCCCCGCCGTCGAATTCTCGTATTTCAATCCCAACAACGAGTCGTATCAGACCTTGCTTTCGGAGCCTTACGAACTCAACGTCCGCAAGGGTAAGGAAACGGGTGACGAAGGTGGCGGCGTGTTCGCCTCCAATCAAGAAGACATTAAGTATTTGGGCAGCGACATCCGTCACATCATGGGTGGCAATGCCAACCTGAAACCTGTTCAAACGACATTCTTTGCTTCCTCGGTCTATTTTGTGGTGTTGCTTGCCCTGCTGATAGCCTTCATCATCCTGCTCATCGTCCTCAAACAGCGCGAACAGCTGAGTCAGGACACGGCGGCCAATCGCAACCGTAAGGCCGACAAGGTGGCACGCGGCAGGCTGAAGAGCGCCTACAACTACCTGAAATCCAAAGACCAAGAGAAGTTCTATGTTGAGATGTCGCAAGCCCTTTGGGGTTATATTGCCGACAAGCTCGGCATCGAGCGCTCGAAATTGTCGATGGAAACGGTGAGCGAAACGATGAAGGAAAAGAGCGTGCCCGACGAGTTGACGAGTCAGTTTGTCGATACGCTCAACAGTTGCGAGTTTGCCCGCTTTGCCCCAGGCAGTGCCGAGGCCAAGATGGAGGACCTCTACCAACGGGGCATTGAGGTGATTTCGAAAGCCGAAAAAGTCTTGTAATCAAGGAAAGGAAAAACTGAAATGAAAAGATACACCTTATTAATATTATGTGTCGTCGCCGCCATGGGAAACATTTTGGCCCAGAATATCGGCGACACTTGGTTCGAGCAAGCCAACGCAGCCTACAATGCCGGCAGCTACGACACCGCCGTAGTGATGTACCAGAAAATCATCGACGCCGATATGGAGTCGGTGCCAGTCTATTACAACATGGGCAACGCCTACTACAAGCTGCACAACTACCCGATGGCCATCTACAACTATGAGAAGGCCTTGAAGCTCGACCCGTCTAACGACGACGTGCAAACCAACCTTGCCATCGCCAATCTCGCCATTGTCGACAAGATTGAACCCATGCCACAGCCTTTCTATGTCAGGTGGTGGCAAAGTGCGCGGGCAAGGTTGTCGGGCGACCAGTGGGCGTGGTGTTCCATCGCCTTCTTTGCCCTTCTGCTGGTCGCATTGTTCATGTTCTTGCGTTCGCGACGCATCGGCGTTCGGAAACTGGGCTTCTTCGGTGGAATCGTTTTCCTCGTTGTTTTTGCCGTCTCCGTCGTTTTCGCTGCCCAGCTCAAACAGACAGCTGTCAACCACGACCAGGCCATCGTCATGGCACCGACGGCGACCGTCAAGAGTACTCCAAACGAAAGCAGTGTCGACTTGTTTGTGTTGCACGAAGGCACCAAAGTGACCATTTTGGAGACCTCAAACGGCTGGAACAAGGTACGAATCGCCAATGGGAGCTTGGGTTGGCTTGAAGCGGATAAAATGCTTTCTTTCTGAGCCTTTCGAGGGAATAAAATGATTTTTTGAGAAAAAAATGAATTTTTTTTCCTAAAAATGTAATTTCTTTGAAAGAATGTCCTATATTTGCAGACCATATTTAAAGTGAAAAAGTGTCAAAACGTTTGTAATTAGAGAATTAATTAAAATTTCAAGATATGAAAAAGAGATTTTTACCTATCAGTTTACTTTTGGTAATCATGGTCTTAGGCCAAACTTTGGCTGTTGCTGACCAAGGTGGACACTATGTTCCGCGCACCCAAAACAACGATGCGGAGAGCTTTATGGGCAGTCTTCGCGCTAACCAACACACTGGCTTGATTGATCCTGCCGACGTGCTTAAGGCAATGCAAGCTCCTGCAACAAGGAACGATGCCAACAAGCCGCTCTATTGGCTCACTATGGGCCCCGACAACATGGGTGGCCAAACCACGGCTGTCCTTTACGACAACAGACTTTACGAAGGCCATACCAATGGCCAGATTTACATCGGCTCCAAAGGTGGCGGCGTCTACAAGTCCTATAACCACGGCATCACCTGGCATCAGGTGGGCGACCTCGCCTTGATGGTCAGCTGCATGGCTCAAGATGCCGATGGTGTCATCTATGTGGGTACCGGCGATGGTAACAATGGCGTGAAGTTCAATGGCCTCGATCAACAAGGCTACAATAACAGCTTCGTCGGAACCGGCCTTTACAAGCTCGTCGACGATGTGTTTGAATTGGTCAAAGCCCCGACTGAGGATTCTTGGCTCTATATCAATGAAATCGCCGTGGCTGGCAATGCGTTGTTGGTGGCCACCAACGATGGCCTGATGTGCTCCAACGACAAAGGCCAAAATTGGACCAACGCCATCCCGGGCAACGCCATTTCGGTGAAAGTCGGCAGCGACAACACTATCGTCGCCGTGGTCGAGAACCAAGTTTATATTGGTTCGGACATCAACCTCATGGTTTCACACACCGGCACCAGCACCAATATGTTGGAAGGCGACAGCCTGCTGCCCAAACCCGCCGGTTTGGTCGACATCGCCATCGCCCCCTCCAACAACAATGTGATTTATGTGGCTGGCATCGATGGCAACGGTAACCACATCGGAGTTTTCGTTTCTGAAGACAAGGGCGAAACTTGGGCTACCGCTTTCCCGACCGTCACACCTTCGCAAGGCAATACGCTTTATGCCGGCTTTGGCCTCTATAACCACGGCATTGTTGTCGACCCTGAGAACGAAGGCCTTTTGTATGTGCTTGGCTACAACCTCTGGTCGCTTACGAAACCCGTGAACGGTGGTTTGTATCTCGCCAGCCAAATCAATGCAGATTCCTATTATTACATGCCCGACTATCTCCACGTTGGTCTCCACACCATGGTGTTCAATCCCAACAATAGCCAGGAATGCTACATTGGTACCGATGGTGGTGTCTTCAAGGGCACGGGCAGGTTTACCTTCAGCAATTGCAACCGCAATTATGTCACTTCGCGCATGTTCAATGTGGCCGTCTCTGGCAAAGATACCCGCATCCTTGCCGCTGGCCTTGATCATGGCACGGTGTTGATTGAGGGTGATGAAAACACCAGCGATGTCAATGCTGGTTTGTGGATCAATCCTATGGGTGCCAACAATGGCATCTTCAACGATGATTCACACGCTGGCCCTTGCGCCATTTCTGTGCTCAACCCGAACACTTTCTTCGTCACCTATAAGGGCGGTGGATTGCAACGTACTGAGACCGCTGGCGAAGACTGGGTGTCGACCAACTTCACCTCCCACTCGTCGCTTGGCCTTAGCACCACTTCGTTCCGCCTGCCTATCCTTCTTTATGAGAAATATGACAACCAAACGAATCCCGAGACGGCTTGGTTCTTCAATGAAACAGGTGCTGAAATCCCGAGCGGTACCGATGTGATGGTGGTGGGTGCCAACAATTTCCCCTTCCACTACACCCTTACGACTGCTCTTGCAGCTGGCGACTCCATCGAAGTGCACGATCCCGTTACCGCCACCTTCTTTGTGGCCTTCACCGACGTTCTTACCATGACGCGCACGCCTCTCCAATTCAATGTGGAAGCCCAATGGTATAAGGTTGCCGACAGAGCTCACTCTGGATTCACTGGCGAACCGCTGAGCATGGCTATCACTCCCGATGGCGACAATATGTTTGTTGGTATGAAGAGTGGCAGACTCTTCCGTGTCTCTGGCCTCAATACCGTCGTTGATGAAACCTCTGGTACCATCACCGACTCGCTGTTTGCTGTGACTACCACTGAAATCGAACTCCCCATCGATGGCCAGTGCATCACCTCAGTGAGCGTCGACCCGCGTAACAACAACAATGTGATTGTGACTTGTGGCAACTATGGTGCCGACAATGTATTTGTGCTCTATTCGACCAACGCCATGGCTGATGCCCCGACCTTCGTGAGCAAGCAGGCCAACCTGCCCAAGATGCCGGTTTACTCCTCTGTGATTGAAATGGTGACAGGCGATGTCATCATCGGCACCGAACGTGGTATCTACAGAACGAAGAACATCACCAACCCCGACTGGATTGCCGAGACTAAGATGATGGGCGAAGTGCCAGTCATGGAACTGAAGCAACAAATCCTCTTCCACGAAACCGAGACTATTGAAAACGAGACTGAGGAAGGTGTCTTCGTCACAGAGTATCCTGGTGTCTACAATACGGGTGTCATCTATGCCGCTACCTATGGCCGTGGCATGTTCCGCTGCGAGAACTACAAGAAGGAGTTTGCCAGCGTGCCCGAAAACAACGAGGTTGTCAGCGATGTTACTGTCAGCTTGTATCCCAACCCGGTCAGCAGCCAAGCCACTGTCAGCTTCGAACTCAACGAAAACTGCAATGTCAGCTATCAAGTGTTTGATATGACAGGCCGCATGGTGATGAACCAGAACATGGGTCGCATGACCGAAGGCGAACACCAAATCAACCTCAATGCCGAAAACCTCAGCGCTGGTTCCTACATCTTGCGCCTCAACCAAGGTGCCAACAACGCCAGCGTGAAGTTCTTGGTCTATTGATTTCCTGTTGAGACGCGACCTGGCACGTCTCTATGAACAAACAAAAAAAATGGAAAGACAATCTGCAAAGGTTGTCTTTCTTTTTGTATTTTTGCGTTTCATTGAATCGTTATGAACAGCAAGAAAATAAACAAGGTGTTGGTGGCCAACCGTGGCGAGATTGCCGTGCGCGTCATCAAGACGCTGCGGAAGCTCCATATCGCCTCGGTGGCGGTGTTTGCCGACAATGATGCCGAAGCACTGCACCGACGCTTGGCCGACGAAGCCTGTCCACTGGGCAATGGCACACTGAAAGACACCTATCTTAATGTCCAAAAGATTGTCGATGCCGCCTTGGATGCCGGTGCCGATGCCATTCATCCGGGTTATGGTTTCCTCTCTGAGAGTCCCGCCCTTGTTGAGGCTTGCGAGGCCAACAATCTCATTTTCATTGGTCCCGATGCCCATTCCATGCGGCTGATGGGCAACAAGATCGAATCCCGTAAGGTAGCCGTCAAGAATGGTATTCCCGTCACCTTTGGTGCGATGGGGAGCCATGAGGAAATCCTCGAAATGGCCGACGCGCTTCCTTATCCTGTCTTGATCAAGGCAGCAGCTGGTGGCGGCGGTAAAGGTATGCACATCGTTTGGGAAAAGTCAGACCTACAGTTGGAGCTTGAACGTGCTTCGCGCGAAGCGGAGAAGTACTTTGGTGATGGCACGGTGTTCATCGAGCAGTACATCGAGAATCCTCGGCATATCGAAGTGCAGGTGCTTGCCGATCATTTCGGCAATGTCATCCACCTTGGCGAGCGTGAATGCACCATACAACGCCGTTACCAAAAGATCATTGAGGAATCGCCGTCGCCAACGCTGAGCGACGAGAAACGTCAGCAGATTTGCGATACCGCTGTTAAACTCTGCAAAGCCATCGGCTATCGCAACGCGGGCACTGTTGAGTTCTTGGTCGACAAGGACTTGGACTTCTATTTCCTGGAGATGAACACACGCATCCAAGTGGAGCACCCCGTCACTGAGATGCGCACGGGCATCGACATTGTGGAAGAACAAATCCGCATTGCTCGTGGCAAGGATATGGGCTGGACGCAAGACACGATGCAGCCCCAAGGCCACGCCATCGAGTTGCGTATCTATGCGGAAGATCCTGCCAAGGGTTTCCTGCCCACGCCAGGCAAGGTGACCGCTTATCACGAGCCGCAAGTGCGTGGCGCCCGTGTTGATAGCAGCATAGATGGAACTTGCATGATTTCAGAGGCTTACGACCCGATGATTGCCAAACTGAGCTGTCATGCCAAGGATCGTCAGAGTGCTATCGAAACGGCCCGACAGTCGTTGAAGGATTTCATCATCCAAGGCTTGACCACCAACAAGGCCTATCTTTGGGAAGTGATCAAGAATGAGGATTTTGTTGAGAACCGAATCGACACTTCGTTCTGTGCTACCCATCAAGAAGCACTTTTAAACGCTTTGAACGAAACTCGTAAAAGTCAGAATGTCAATGATATAGTTGCTGCGTTCTTGATGTACGATTTTGGCAAGAAGCACTTTGGGCAAAAACCGGAGAATGTGTGGGAGGAGATCGGCTATTGGCGCTATAGGATGCAACTTACGGTTGATGTGGAAGGGCAAAAAGTGCCTGTCGACATCCGTGCCACCGAGGCGAAGAAGATTATGGGTACGATAGGGGAGATGCCTTTCGTGGTGGAACTTATCCGATATGACAACAAACAGCTGAAAATCATGCTCAACGGTCGCACTGAGACGGTTTATTGTTCAGTCAACGATGAACAGAAGACCATCGTCAACTTCCATGGTCTTAACTTCACCTGTTTCCGAACCGACCAACTCAACGATACCTTGGATTATGCCTGCAAGGAGTCGGTCAACGACAGGTCGCGCTTGGTGTCGCCTATGCCTGGCAAAGTGGTGAAAATCAACGTCAAAGAGGGTGATACAGTGAATGAAGGAACGATTATGATGGTGGTGGAAGCCATGAAGATGGAGAACAACATCGTGGCACCGGGGCAAGCCAAGGTGAAGAAGATTTTGGTTGCCGAAGGCCAGATGGTGGACAATAAAATGCAGTTAATTGAGTTGGAATCTTAAATCTTTGAATTTTAAATTTTGAATAATACATGAATTTCGACCTGACACCCGAACAAGAAGCCCTGCGCCAGCGTGTGCGCGACTTCGCCGAACAGGAAGTGAAACCTGTGGCTCGCCAAAATGATGAAGACCAGCATTTCGATGTGGAACTGACCCTCAAGATGGCCGAACAAGGTCTTTTGGGTATGACAGTCCCGAAGGAATATGGCGGACAAGGGCTTGATAATCTGAGTTATATCATCGCAGTGGAGGAGTTGGCCCGTGTGGATGGCTCCACAGCTGCCACCATTGCTGCCGACAACTCGCTCGGCATCGGTCCCATCAAGGATTATGGCACCGAGGAACAGAAGCAACGCTATCTGCCCCGCCTCTGCAAAGACCGTCTCTGGGGCTTTGGCTTGACCGAGGAAGACGCGGGCAGCGACTCGCGCGGCACCAAGACCACTGCCGAATACGACGGTACGTTGTGGCATCTCAACGGCTCCAAGATTTTCATCACCAATAGTGCCACGCCGATTTCGCTTGGCACCACGGTGCAAGCCGTGTCGGGCATGAAGGATGGCAAGCCGGAGTTTACAGCCCTGTTGGTGGAAAACAAGAAGGAAGGCTTTACGCAGACACCCATGCACGACAAGATGATGTGGCGCGCCTCCAACACAGGCAAGCTCGTCTTCAACGACGTGCGCCTCATGGACGACTGCGTGCTTGGCAAGCCGGGCGAAGGTTCCCACATCATGCTGGCCACCCTCGATTCGGGTCGCTTGTCGATTGCCGCCATGGGTTTGGGTTGTGCGCAAGGTGCCTACGAGATGGCCTTGGCCTACTCGAAGAAACGTGTGCAGTTCGGCAAGCCCGTCTGCAAGTTCCAGGCGGTGGCCTTCAAGCTCGCCGATATGGCCGTGAAGATTGAAGCGGCCAGAAATTTGCTCTATCACGCCTGCTGGCTCAAGGACCAGCACCGTCCCTTCGGCAAGGAAGCTGCCATGGCCAAGCTCTATTGCTCGGAAGTGGCTGCCTCGGTGTGCGACAATGCCGTGCAGGTGATGGGCGGTCACGGTTTGCTGAAGGAGTTCGACATGGAGCGCTTCTACCGCGACCAACGCATCCTGCAAATCGGTGAAGGCACCTCCGAAATTCTCCGTTTGGTGATTTCAAGGGCCATCGGATGCTGATTTACGGGGTGAGAAACTGTAAATTCCGTCAGTCAACTGACGGAATTTAGCTAAATTCCGTCAGTTGACTGACGGAATTTACAGTTTTTGCTTGCCATGATCCGAAAAAGTCGTATTTTTGCACCATAATTAATAATGGTATGGATACGATTCATAGAGCTTTGCAGAAGCAGATAGAGATGCGCATGAAACCGCAAAAGGTGATGTTGGTTTTCGGGCCGCGTCGCGTGGGTAAGACGTTCCTGCTCAGGCAAATCGTGCAGTCGTTTTCGGGCAAGTCGCTCGTCCTCAATGGCGAGGATGCCGATTCCGCTGCGTTGTTGGAGCCTGTCAGCATCGCTAACTATCGTCATGTCCTTCAGAATGTCGAACTATTGGCCATTGACGAGGCACAACACATCCCCGACATTGGTCGAAAGCTGAAACTCATTGTCGACGAAATTCCAAACATCCGTGTCATTGCAAGCGGATCGTCGTCGTTCGACCTAAAGAACCAAGCGGGTGAGCCTTTGGTGGGTCGCAGCACCCAATTCACGTTGTTGCCCTTCTCGCAACAGGAAATTGCAACCATAGAATCGCCTATCGAAATCAAGAGGAATTTTGAAATCAGGCAATTATACGGTTCTTATCCCGATGTGGTCGCCCTTGAATCCTTTGAGGAGAAAAAGGAGTATCTGATGGATATTGTGGAGTCGTATCTCCTCAAGGACATACTTGCCGTTGATGGTATAAAAAACTCGGCCAAAATTCATGACTTGTTGCGTTTGGTGGCCTACCAGATGGGCGACGAGCTTTCTTATGAGGAGGTTGGTAAACAATTGGGAATCAGTAAGAACACTGTGGAGCGTTATTTGGATTTGCTCCAAAAGGTCTTTGTGTTGTATCGGCTTGGTGGCTATTCCAAGAACCTGCGGAAAGAGGTCACGAAATCGAGCAAATGGTATTTCACCGACAATGGTGTGCGCAATGCGGTCATTCGCAATTTTGAGCCACTTTCGCGGCGTACCGATATTGACCGTGGCGCACTTTGGGAGAACTACATCATCACGGAGCGGCTGAAACGCAACTACAACAATCGGCTGCTGCTTGATTTTTATTTCTGGCGCACTTACGACAAGCAGGAAATCGACCTGCTGGAGGTGGGCTCTGGCGTGATGAACGCCTTTGAGATGAAAGCAGGGAAAAAGACGCCGACAGCGCCGAAAGCCTTTGCTGAGGCTTATCCTGAAGCATGTTTTTCAGCGGTTAACGCAAATAATTACATGTCGTTTATCTGACTTTTTCTATCTTTGCAAAATCTTAAAACAAAACTTATACCCAATGAAGACTTATGACATCATACTGATTAGCGCTTTGGTGACAGCCATCGTTGCGTTGTGGATTGTCAGCGTCAAGGGGGACACCTCCGACTTGAAGAAAGCCGAAAAGAACCGTTTTTCCTCCATAATTGCCAATGGAATTGCTGGAGGTACTGTTGGTGCGGCAGTAATGCATGGTATCGAACATAACCGCTATTGGGTCCCTTTGGCGATGTTCGTGGTGTTGGTTTTGAACAATGTTCTCATCCGAAATCGTATGCGCTCAAAATCTGGATACAATCAACTTAATAAATAATAATCAAATGAAAATCAAACATCTAACTCTCATTGCGGCCTTGGCCATTGCCGCCACGGCCTGCGACAACAACAAGCAACCTGAGCAGCCTCAAACGCCTGCCCCGCAAGAAACACACATGGCCGACAAGTACGCCGAGTACACCTTGACGACCAACATCGACCACCTCTCCGCCAACGAGAAAGAAATGCTGAAGCTCCTCTTTGAAGCCGCCGACATCATGGACGGCCTCTTCTGGCAAGAGAACTACGGCGACAAAGCCCAACTCATGGAAATGATTGGCGACAACGCCGACATCAAGAAACTGGCTACCATCGCTTACGGCCCTTGGGACGGCCTCGACGGTAACAAGCCTTTCGTCGACGGCATCGGTGCCAAACCCGCTGGTGCACAGTTCTATCCCGCCGACATGACCGAAGAGGAATGGAACGCCTTCGACGACCCGAACAAGACCAGCCAATACACCATGATCCGCCGCGATGAGAACGGCGCCCTGAATTGCGTGTGGTATCACGACTACTTCGCCGAACAAATCGAAAAGGCCGCCTCGTTGCTTGATCAGGCTTCCGAGCTGGCTGGCGACAAGGAGTTTGCCGAATATCTGAAACTCCGCGCCAAAGCCCTCCGCACCGACGACTATCTTGAGAGCGACATGCAATGGATGGACGTGCGCAACAACAACATCGACATGGTGATTGGCCCCATCGAGAACTACACCGATGCGCGTTACGGCATCAAGGCCTCGCACGAAGCCTTCATCCTCATCAAGGACCAAGAGTGGACCAAGCAGTTGGCCCGCTATGCCTCGTTTGTGCCCGAGCTGCAAAAGCAACTGCCCGTGCCTGCCGAGTATAAGAAGGAAGTGCCCGGCTCCGATGTCGACTTAGCCGCCTACGACGTGGTTTACTACGCTGGCGACTGCAACGCCAACTCCAAGACCATCGCCATCAACCTGCCCAACGACGAGCGCGTGCAGCTGCAACGCGGCACCCGCAAGCTCCAGCTCAAGAACGCCATGCAGGCCAAGTTCGAGAAAATCCTTGAGCCTATCTCCAAGGAACTGATGACCCCCGAATCGATGGAGCACATCAAGTTTGACGCCTTCTTCTCCAACGTGATGTTCCACGAGACCGCCCACGGCATGGGCATCAAGAACACCATCACAGGCAAAGGCACCGTTCGCGAAGCCCTTGGCAACCAATACAATGCCCTCGAAGAAGCCAAGGCCGATGTGTTGGGCCTCTACCTTGTGACCAAGTTAGCCGAGATGGGCGAATACACCACCACCACGATGGAAGACAACTACACCACCTTCATGGCGGGCATCTTCCGCTCGGTGCGCTTCGGTGCCGCCAGTGCTCATGGTAAGGCCAATATGCTTACTTTCAATTATTTCCAGAATGAAGGTGCCTTCGTCCGCAATGAGCAGGGTCAGTATGCCATCGATTTCGAGAAGATGAAAGTGGCCGTTGAAAAGCTGGCTGGCGACATTCTCCAACACCAAGGCAACGGCGACTATGAAGCCACCAAGGCTTGGATGGGCGAGAACTGCGTCATCCGTCCCGAGTTGCAAAAAGACCTCGACCGCGTGAACGCCTCGGGCATCCCGGTTGACATCTATTACAACATGGGACCCGATGTCCTGTTGAAGTAAATGATTTGGAAACAAATCTTACATAAATCTTAATAAATCGTTTTTGTGCAGAGACGGTGTACACACCGTCTCTACACAAAAACCAAAAAAATCAACAACATGACAACATCAGAAATACAGGCTCTTATCGCCAATAAAGAATTGAAAGACATCGACTTTGGTGGCCAAACCCTCGAAAGCCTCGACTTCAGCGGCTGCACCTTAACGAATGTTAACTTCAAGAATGCCACATTGAAGCATTGCCGTTTCGACGAGGCTGTTTTGGACAGCTGCGACTTCGACCACAGTGGCCACTCCGATGAACCCACCTTGCAGAGCGTCTCGTTCAAGAAAGCCACCCTTGAAAACTGCCGTTTCCGCTTTGCCAACATCGCGTGGAGCGACTTCCGCTATGCCCGCATCAACAACGCCACCTTCGAGGATTCAACCGTCGACTTCTGCGATTTCTACCGCTGCTTTTTCGAGGGCGTGGTACTGTTCAAGCATTCGTCGTTCGGCAATTGTAGCCTCTTCAACACCTATTTCGGTGATGGCGCCAACATCCGTCGCGACAATCTGCGCCAAGGCAAGATCATCCAGCAGGACAAGGAAGCCTACACCAAGTTCCTCGTCGACTGGCACGACTTCGGCACGGGCGAGCGTACCAACGACCGCCGCCAGGTGTCGGACTGGAGTCCCAACGCCGCCGTGAAAGCCCGTTGGGCCGATGCTGAGGACATCTACAAGACCCTTAACGGCCTTTGGGCTGGCAAGGGCTACATCGCCGACGCCAATTGGGCCTACGTGCAAGGCCGCCGCATGGAACGCCGCCGCATGATGGCCGAGATGACCGATGCCAACGTGAAGGTTTCCACCAAAATCGGCAACCTGTGGCGCATCTTTACCAATTGCCTTTCCGACCTCTTTTTCGGCTATGGCGAGAGTATGCTCAAGATGATTTTGACCTACATTTTCACTGTTTTGGTTTTTGCTTTCATCTTCAGCAAGGAGGTGTCGCTGCTGCAATACGTGGAAGCCCTTGGCGTGAGCCTGAAGAACATGGCCGGCATGGACTCGGAGGTGCTGCAAGGCGTGTCGCCCTTGGTCGACATGCTGAATTTGGTGCAGACCACCATCGGCATCCTGTTGACCGGTATCTTTGGTTTTATTTTGGGGAATAAGATTCGCAATCAATAGGAAGCGGATGCGTTTCTCCCCGGCAACGCCGCAATCAGTTTTTTGGTGTAATCATTCTGCGGATGCTCGAACAGGGCATCCGCTTCGTTTATCTCGACGGGCTTGCCGTTGTACATCACCACCACGCGGTCGCTCATGAAACGTACTACGCTCAAGTCGTGTGAAATGAAGATAAAAGTGAGATGACGCTCTTCCTTTAGCTTGTTAAGTAGGTTGAGTACTTGTGCTTGCACGCTCACATCCAATGCCGACACCGATTCGTCGCAAATCACCAATCGAGGATTGACAGCCAAGGCACGCGCGATGCAGATGCGCTGACGCTGTCCGCCACTGAATTCGTGCGGATAACGATTGTAGTGTTCAGCCTGTAAACCAACTTGTTCCAAAAGTTCGCAGACCATTTCGTGCCCTTTCTTGGCATCGTTTTGGATACCGTGAACCAACATGGGTTCGGCTATCGCCTCGCCGATGGTCATGTGTGGATTGAGGGAAGAGTAGGGGTCTTGGAACACGATTTGGGCCTGTCGGCGAAAATCGCGCAGGGCTTGTCCTTTCAAGGCAGTCACCTCGATGCCGTCGAACCACACCTTACCGCTTGTCGGCTCGGCCAAACGCAGGATGCTTCGCCCCAAGGTGGTCTTGCCGCAGCCCGACTCGCCCACCAAACCTAAAGTCTCGCCCTCGTAGACATCCAAAGTCACATCGTCGACGGCTTTCACATAATCATAGACGCGGCTGAAAACGCCTTTGCGAAGTGGATACCACGTCTGCAAATGCTCCACTTTCAGCAACGGCTCGCGGCCGTAGAGTTGTTTGAGGTGCGCCTGCCGTTCCTCGTTGCCGATTTGCAGGTCGTGCAGGATTTGCGTCTTGCCGCCTTGCCACTCACCGTCGAGAAACTCCTTGACGATGGGCAACCGTTTGAGACGCACGTTAATAGGCGGTCGGCAGGCCAACAGTCCTTGTGTGTAAGGATGTTGCGGATGGTTGAGGATTTTCTCCACACTACCGCGTTCCAAGATTTCGCCGTTGTGCATCACGGCCACGTCGTCGGCGATTTCGGCCACCACGCCGAGGTCGTGGGTGATGAAGATCATGCCCATGCCAGTTTCGGCTTGCAGCTTGCGCAGCAGCTTGAGGATTTCGAGCTGCACGGTGACATCCAAAGCAGTGGTCGGCTCGTCGGCGATGAGCAGTTTGGGATTGCAGGCAATGGCCATGGCAATCATCACACGTTGTTTCTGTCCGCCCGAAAGTTCGTGGGGATAGCTGTCGTAGATGGCCTCGGGTCTCGGCAGCATCACCTGTTTGAAAAGCCCGATGACCCGCTCTTTGGCTTCTTTCTTGCTCACAGGCTTAGGCCCCTGAGCCAGTCGAAGGGCCGACTTCCCTTCGTGTTGCAAAATCATCTCTGCCACCTGAAACCCGCATTTATAAACAGGATTGAGCGAGGTCATCGGCTCCTGGAAAATCATCGCGATGCGTTTGCCTCGCACGTCGGCCATCTGTTTTTCCGAAAAGTCCTTTATTTCGTCGTCTTCGATTTGGATGCTGTCGGCCTCGATGCGGCTCAACCTGTCGTTGAGCAGGCGCATCACGGCCAACGAACTCACCGACTTGCCGGAGCCTGACTCGCCAACGAGGCCTAAGGTGCGTCCCGCAAACACGTCAAGGTCAATGCCATGCACGGCTTCGCTCCATTTTCCGTCGCGGAAAAAGCTGACTTTGAGATTGCGCACTTGTAACAGCGGTGATGGCATAGTTGGAATTTTGTCGCAAAGGTATTGAAAAAATGCCTACTTTTGTGCAAAATCTTTCGTCATGAGAAAAACCATCCTTTTATTCCTTGCCCTCATGCCGATGATGGCCTGGGCGCAATTCGACAAGTATTTCACCGAGTCCTCGTTGCGCGTCGACTATTGCTTGACGGGCAACCACAACGAGACCACCTTCTCTTTGAAGGAACTCATCCGCGAACCCTATTGGAGCGGCTCAAAGACCAACCTCATCGATAACTTGGAGTTTGGCAGTTATATCGTCAAGGTCTTCGAGGCTGGAACGGATAACCTGCTGTTTTCCAGAGGCTACCAAAACCTTTACGGCGAATGGCAGACCACCGACGAGGCCTTCAAAATCACAAAGACCTTCGAGGAGTCGGTCATCGTGCCGTTCCCCAAGGTGAAAATCGACATCGCGCTTTGCTACAAGACTTGGGAAGGCCAACTCAAGGAAGGGATGCGCTTTACCGTCAGCCCCGACGACTATTTCATCCGCAACTACGACAACCTCAACCTGCCCGTCTACGAGGCTTGGATTGGCAACAAAGACATCACCAAGGCCGTTGACATCGTTATCTTGCCTGAGGGCTACACGCAGGCCGAGATGGGCAAGTTCCTCAAGGACTGTGACTTCTTTGTTGAAAGCATGTTCAACTATGCGCCCTACGACCGCTATCGCGAGAGCTTCAACATCCGTGGCGTGATGGTGCCTTCGGCGGAAAGCGGATGCACCATGCCCGGCGACCACATCTACAAGAACACCGCGATGCGCTTCAGCTTCTGGACCTTCGACAGCGAGCGCTATTGCATGAGCACCGACAATCGTGACATCCGCGACCTGGCCGGACAAGTGCCCTACGACCAGATATATATCCTCATGAACACCGAGAAATACGGTGGAGGCGGCATCTACAACTTCTATTGCTCAAGCGCGAGCAGCAACGGCTTCTCGAGCGATGTCATCATCCATGAGTTTGGGCACGGCTTTGCAGGATTGGCCGACGAATACTACAATGACGACACCTATGGCGACATGTACAACAATGACCTTGAGCCTTGGGAGCCCAACCTGACGACGCTCGTCAACTTCGACGCGAAATGGAAGGACATGATGGACAAGAAAACGCCCATCCCCACGCCGCGCGAGAAGAAATACGAGAACGCTATCGGCGTCTTCGAGGGTGGCGGCTACGAGCCTGAAGGCGTTTACAGCCCCAAGATGGACTGCTTGATGAAGACCTTCAACGGCCACGAGTTTTGCCCCGTCTGCCAACGCGCCATCGAACGAATGATTCTTTATTATTCAAAATGAACTACTTAGACATCATTATCGCCATTGTGCTCTTCATCTTCGGTTGGTGGGGCTGGAAAAAGGGTCTAATCCTTGAGGTAGTCACCCTTTTGGCCTTTGCCTTGGGCATCTACGGTGCCATGCACTTTTCCGATTTTACGGCGGCACACCTTCAAGAAGTCATGGAAATCAACCCTAAATACCTCAACACCATCGCTTTCGTGCTGACGTTTGTCTTGCTCGTTATTTTGGTCAATATCATTGGGAAGTTGGTCACCAAGGCGGTGAAGGCGATGAATTTGGGCTTTTTCAATAAATTGGGAGGTTTCGTGTTCGGCGCGGCCAAAGGACTGCTGCTTTGCAGTACTTTTGTATTGGTGCTCAACAATTTGCAGTTTCTTGGGTTGGTCAAGGAGGAGGTGAAGAAAGAGTCGTATTTGTATCCCTATGTGGAAAAGACGGTGCCTTATCTTTACAAGGGCTTCGATTTGGTGAAAGGCTATGCGCAGGAACTGCTGCCTGCCGATGAATCCGCTGGGGGAAACGAAAAAGCTGAACCTTCAGACTCCACAGTGATATTATGACGATTTGTATGGAACATCTGGAAATACGGAAAAAACGGAAATTCTGTTTCTTCCGTTTCTTCCGATGTTGAAAAAGAACACATTCAAATCACGCCGCGTTCGAGTAGCGTCATGATGGTTTCAATCTCGTCGTCTTCGGGATTGTTGTGCGGGTCGTATTCCGTTTTGAGGTTATAGCCCCACAGTCGCGCGAAACCTTGGTAGAAGAAGGCACGCACCTTGCCGCGCAACTCTCTGACCACTTGGTAGGTGGTGTTGCCCGTCTCGCGGTCAATGAGGCGGACGAGGATCAAGCCTTGCGTGATGGTCAGGTTCTTCAGCTCTTCGGTATATTGGTCGGTGATTTCCTTTTCGGCTTGTTTCATCAGGCGGTTGCGCTCGGTTTTGTCGTTAATGTTGGCTAATATCGAGTCGTATTCCTGCATCTTGGCTCCAGCGAGTTTCGCATAAGGATAGACCTTCTTCACGTTGTTGGCCAGCCGACGGCCTTTATTGGTCTCGGTGATTTGCAAGTAGCGTTGCATCAAATCGATGTCGACTTCAGGCAGGTAGACCAACAGTGTGGTGTCGCCGTTTTCTTCGATTCGGCCATAGACGACGGTGCCTTTGACGGGTTCTGTGGGCGAGTTGAAGTCGACCACTGCCGACTTGGGCTGTTCCGTAGTCTTTTTGATGGTCATGACCTTCTTGCCGTTGGGCTTGGAAATCATTTGTGCGTATCCGCCGAGGCTCATCAAGGCCACCAATGCGATTAAGGCTATTCTTTTCATCGTTTTGTCTCCTATTTTTATTGGTCAATGCCCGACATAATGCAACTATTGTGCCAAAACAAAAAAGCATCGGACGAACCCGATGCTTTTCTTTCATCTTTTTGATATTCAGTCTCCCACATGCAGTTTTTGCAGCCCCGACTTTTCGAGCTTGGCCTCGGCATAGGCGCGGTCGATGACCAATTCCGTGGCCTCGATTTGCGAAGGCATCTCAAACATGGCGTCGTTGAGGATGGCTTCCATGATGGAGCGCAGTCCGCGAGCGCCCACCTTGAACTCAATGGCTTTCTCCACCACGAAGTCGAGCACGTCGTCTTTGATGACCAATTTGATCTTGTCCATGGCAAAGAGTTTCGTGAATTGTTTCACCAGAGCGTTCTTGGGTTCGGTGAGGATGCGTTTCAGCGCGACTTTGTCCAAGGGGTTGAGATGGGTGATGACGGGCAGACGACCGACGATTTCGGGGATGAGACCGAATTTCTTCAGGTCGGCAGGGGAGAGGTATTGCAACATATTGTCCTTGTCGATGGCTTCGTTGCCTCCGGCGCCGTAGCCAATCACGTTGGTGCGTTTGCGGGCTGCTATGAGGCGTTCGATGCCGTCGAAGGCACCGCCGGCGATGAAGAGGATGTCTTTTGTGTTGACGGCGATCATCTTCTGCTCGGGGTGCTTGCGTCCGCCTTGCGGCGGCACGTTGACGACCGAGCCTTCAAGCAGCTTCAGCATGGCTTGTTGCACGCCTTCGCCGCTCACGTCGCGGGTGATGCTGGGATTGTCGCTCTTGCGTGCGATCTTGTCGATTTCATCGATGAAGACGATGCCGCGTTCGGTGGCCTGCACGTCGTAGTCGGCGGCTTGCAGCAGGCGGACGAGGATGTTCTCCACGTCTTCGCCCACATAGCCGGCCTCGGTAAGCACCGTGGCATCGGCGATGGCGAAAGGCACGTTGAGCATCTTGGCGATGGTGCGGGCCAGCAAGGTCTTGCCCGTGCCGGTCTCGCCCACGAGGATGATGTTCGACTTCTCGATTTCCACTTCGTCGGCTTCCACCTTCTGGCTGATGCGTTTGTAGTGGTTGTAGACGGCCACGGCCAAAGTGCGCTTGGCTTCGTCTTGTCCAATGACGTATTGGTCGAGGAAGGCTTTGATTTCGGCGGGTTTCTTCAGCGTCATCCCCGACGAGGAAAACTGCTTCTTGTCGTCGCCAAACTGTTCCTTGACGATGAGATAGGCTTGTTCGGCACAGGCATCGCAAATCTCAGCGTCGATGCCTTGGATGAGCAGCCTTGTTTCGTTGGCTTTTCTGCCGCAGAAGGCGCAAACACCTGACTTCCGTGCCATGGATTAAGCCTGTTTGTTCTTGATGAGCACTTCGTCGATCATGCCGTATTCCTTGGCTTCGGCGGCTGTCATCCAGTAGTCGCGGTCGCTGTCGGCCCACACCTTGTCGTAGGTCTGGCCTGAGTGCTTGGCGATGATTTCGTAGAGTTCCTTCTTCAGCTTCTGGATCTCGCGTGCCGTGATCTCGATTTCGGTGGCTTGGCCTTCCACGCCGCCCATGGGCTGGTGGATCATGATGCGCGAGTGGGGCAGGGCCGAGCGCTTGCCTTTGGCGCCGGCGCACATCAGCACAGCGGCCATCGAGGCGGCCATGCCGGTGCAGATGGTGGCCACATCGGGGCTGATGAACTGCATCGTGTCGTAGATGCCCAAGCCGGCATACACGCTACCGCCAGGCGAGTTGAGGTAGACCTGGATGTCGCGCTTCGAGTCGGTCGACTCAAGGAAGAGGAGCTGGGCCTGGATGACGTTGGCCACATAGTCGTCGATGGCGGTGCCGAGGAAGATGATGCGGTCCATCATCAGGCGGCTGAACACGTCCATCTGGGCCACGTTGAGCTGGCGCTCTTCAATGACGGTGGGCGAGATGTAGCTCGTGTTGTTGATCTTTGAGATGTATTGCTCAAGGCCAAGGGTGTTGATACCCACATGCTTGGTGGCATACTTGAAGAATTCGTTCATTTCCGTTCCTCCTCAAGTTTCTTCATGAAATCGGCAGCAGTGACATCGGAATAATTAATATTCATTTTTCCTTTCAGGAACTGGGTCATCTTGACGTCGGCCAATTGGTTCTTCAGCTGTTCGTTCTGCTTGCCGTCCTTCAGGTAGTTGGCCGCAATCTTGTCCAAGTTGGCTTTCATGTCGTCCTCAAGGGTGTTGTAGTCGATGCCGGGGAAGATCTGGCGCAGCACATAGTTCTTCAGCTCCTCGTCGGTGATGATGAGTTCGGGATTGGCCTTCACGATGCTGTCTTCGATGAGTTGCCAACGCAGGCCCTTCACATAGTCCTTCTCGTAGTTCTTTTCGATGTCGTCGGCCTTGATTTCGCCACGGCTGTTTTCGACGAGCCAGCGTTTCAGGAAGGCATCGGGCAGGTCGAAGTGGACGGCGGCCACCAATTCGTCAACCATCTTGTTGAAGAGGATGGGGTCGGCCTCGGCTTCGTGCTGTTTCTCCATCTCGGCTTTGACGGCCTGCTTGAATTCGTCGAGTTCCTTGATTTCCTTGTCGGGGAAGATCTTCTTGAAGAAGTCCTCGTTGAGTTCGGGTTTCTCGTCGCGGATGGCGTCGTCGATGATGATGTTGTAGTCGCTGTCGACGGGGGCATCCTCGCCCAGCACTTTGGCCACGGCTTCTTCGCTGTCGAAGGCCTTGGCGAAGTTGATGATGAACTCGGCGCCGACTTCCTTGCCGACGATCATCTCACGGCTTTCCTTGTCCTTGATTTGGTCCATGTGGATGAAGAGGCCGTCCTTTTGGAAGCCACCTTCCAGCTCCTTGCCGTCTTCGGCTTCGCGCACCTTCAGTTCGAGGCGGTCGTTCTCGCCCACGGTCTCAGGATGGCTCGTGTCGGGGTTGCGTTGTTGCAGGTCTTCGACCACCTTGTCCACTTCCTCGTCGGTGGGGATGATATGGTAGAAGTCGACCATCGTGTTGGTGTAGTCGACGTTGATTTCGGGACGCAGTGCGGCCTCAAAGTAGAAGTCGATGTCCTCTTCCTTGTCGAGGTCGGCAGGCTGTTGCTGGTCAAGGTCGCTGAGCGGATAGCCGATCAGGTCGAGTTTGTTGTCCATGATATGCTTGTTGAGGCTGTCGGAGACCACCGTGTTGAGGGCTTCCATTTTTGCGCTGGCGCCATACATCTTTTTGATCATGCCCATGGGCACCATGCCGGGGCGGAAACCGGGCACATTGGCGCGGCGACGCATATCTTTCAGGGTCTTTTCAACGGTCTCTTGGTAGTCGGATTTCTCGACGCTAATCTTGATGGAGATCAGGTTGTCTCCTTTCGTGCTCTGTGTGATGTTCATTTTTATATTGTTGATTATCTATAACTTGTGCGGATGAAGGGACTCGAACCCTTACTACTCTCGTAACCAGATCCTAAGTCTGGCGCGTCTACCAATTCCGCCACACCCGCTTACGGTCGGCTTTTTGAGGGCGCAAAGATACAACTTTTTTTGATACGGCTCCGCTAATTAATTATCCAATTGCAGGTTTTCTGTCGCTTTGCGTCATTGCGAGGAGGAACGACGAAGCAATCCAGAACAGCATCTATCCGTCAGGTTCATTCCTGGACTGCTTCGTGCCTCGCAGTGATGTGAAACGGCAATAATGCTATTAGTTCTTTACGTCCAACGCTTCGCGCAATGCGTTTCCGATGAGCATGAAGGCCAAAACCAAGAGCATGATGGCGATGCCCGGCAAAATGGCCAGATATGCCGCGTCGAGGATGATGAAGGCATAGTTTTCCTTGATCATGCTGCCCCACGACGGCATGGGTGGCTGCACGCCGATGCCCAAGAAACTCAAGCCCGCCTCAAGCAGGATGGCCGAGGCGAAGTTGGCCGCCGAAACCACGATGATGGGGTTGAGGATGTTGGGCAGGATATGTTTGAAGATGATGCGCAAATCTTTGAAACCTAATGCTTTCCCAGCTTCCACGAAAGTCGTCTCGCGGATGCTGAGAATCTGTCCGCGCACGATGCGTGCCACCTCCACCCACATCGTCAGGCCAACGGCGATGAAAACCTGCGCGATGCCTTTGCCCAAGGCGAAGGTGATGGCGATGACCAAGAGCAGGGTAGGGATGGACCACACCACGTTGATGAACCATACCACCGCGTCGTCGACCTTGCCACGGAAGAAACCGCCGAGGCTGCCCACCACGATGCCGATCATCAGGCTGAGCAGCACAGCGATGAAGCCTACCGTCAGGCTGATGCGACTGCCCAAGACGAGGCGGCTGAGGAAGTCGCGCCCGAATTGGTCGGTGCCGAGCAAAAACTTGCGGTGCTTGACGCAATGGCTGCGGATGTATTGGTTGGCTTCCTCCGCAGAGTTGAAACCTGCTGTCGTTGAACCTGCCGAAACGCCGCTTGCCAGCAGCTCAGTGTTGTCGACAATCTCAGTCCTTACACTTGATGCCTCTCCCGACTGATACAGAAACACCGTCGTTGTCACCTTATTAATATGCAGGCTGTCGAAGGGCAAGTAGATGTAGTCGTCGGGCCGTCCGTCGAAAAGGAATCGGAAAAACGGTGTCTTTTCGGGTGGCGTCTCCTTCGGCACCATCAGCATGTCGACCTCGAAGCCGGGTTTCTTGGTGCTGATTTCGAGGATTTGGCGGTTGGCGTTGGGCGTTTTGTCGGGGATGACGAGGTAGGCAAACAAGGCCAACAAAGCCCAAATAATGACATAGAAGCACGACAGCATTCCGAGCTTGTTGCTTCGGAAACGCTTCCAAGCCAACGCTTTGGGTGATTGGCTTTGTTGCTTCTTTTCGTCCATAAGTCCTTCCTTTTTGAGCCGTCAAAAATACGGAATTCGAGGCTGATTTTGGGCAGGAAAGAGAAAAAATGAAAAATTTTGTCGAAAAAATGTCGCTGTTTCGGAAAAATGTAGTATTTTTGCAGCCGCAAATCGAAAGATTGGCGCTACTAAATCAGATGGTGGGTGTAGCTCAGCTGGTTAGAGTACCGGATTGTGGTTCCGAGGGTCGTGGGTTCGAATCCCATCTCCCACCCAAAACAAAAGAGGCCCAAACGAGCCTCTTTTTCAATTTAAACGACATGGCAAGGATAATGGCTATCGACCTTGGGCGCAAACGCAGCGGCATCGCCGTGACCGACCCGTTGCAGATCATCGCAAACGGGCTGACGACGGTGGAGTCGCACAAACTCGTCGACTTCGTGCAGAACTACCTGAAGCAGGAAGAAGTCGAGACCATCGTCATCGGCGAGCCCAAAGACATGAAAAACAACCCGTCCGACTGCTCCAAATACATCGAGCCCATCGTCAACCGCCTGAGAAAGGTGCTGCCCGACATGAAAATCGTGCGCTACGACGAACGTTTCACCTCGGTGATAGCGCACCAAACCATGATTGACGCTGGCTTGAAGAAAACCAAGCGTCAAGACAAGGAACTCGTCGACACCATCGCCGCCACCATCATCTTGCAATCGTATATGAGTTCGATTAAACCTATGTAGCGGCGCTTCGACAGGCTCAACGACCTTGGTCCCTGTGCTTGTAGAAAGGCCAATAACAACTGAACAACTGAATAACTGAATAACTGAACAACTGAACAACTAACAACTGAAATGATATTACCAATAGTAGCATACGGTCACCCCACGCTGAAGCTCATCGCCCAGCCCATCACGCCCGACTATCCCGAGCTTGGGAAACTGATTGCCGACATGTGGGAGACCTTGGCCCATTCCGAGGGCGTCGGCTTGGCCGCTCCGCAGGTCAACAAGTCCATCCGCCTGTTCGTCACCGACGGCAACCCGTTCTATCCCGACTATCCCGACGCAAAGGACTTCAAGCAGGTGTTCATCAACGCCGAACTTATCGAGACCTTTGGCGACGAGGTGCCGTTCAAGGAAGGCTGCCTCAGCCTGCCCAACATCTATGAGGAGGTGATGCGCCCCGACAAGATCCGCATCAAATACCTCGACGAGAACTTCCAAGAGCACGAGGAAGTATTTGAGGGCATCCGATCGCGCATCATCCAGCATGAGTATGACCACCTGCAAGGCCATGTCCACGTCGACCGCATCGCACCGTTGCGCAAGACCTTGCTGCAAGGCAAGTTGCGTGCCATCATGGACGGACGTTGCGATGTCGACTACCGTATGATTTTCCCGCACAAGAAGAAACACAGATAAAAACAGAATACATGAAAAACACCTTAAAAACTACGTTATTCTTCCTGCTCGCTTGCGGTATGATGGCTTGCGGCAACAAAGAACAGAGACTGACGCAAGACGACATGAGGAAGGCTGAGGCCACTTTGCTTAACGAAGACCGAAGCATGAACTTGGATGTGGCCCCTCAAGTGGCTGAAACCTACTGCCAGTTTGTGGAGCAGAACCCCGACGACGCATCGGCACCGCTCTGGCTTTTCCATGCCATGGAAATCAACGTGCAGCTGAAGAATGCCGACAAGAGTGCTGAGTTGTGCGACAAGCTGTTAGCCAAGTATCCCCAATCGGAATGGGCACCGAGGAGCTTGTTCCTGATGGGGTCGTTTGTCTACAACGACCAACTCAACGACACGGCCCAGGCACATGCGGCTTTCCAAAGGCTCATCGACACTTATCCCGAAAGCGATTTGGTGGATGATGCCAAGAAATCCATTGAGTATCTTGGTTTGACCCCCGATGAGATTATGACCATGTTTATGATGTCACAGTTCCAGGAGGAAGAGGGAGACGAATAGTCTCAAAGTGTAGATACATTCTTGAATAAGAAAGCCTGCGACTTTCCCCGCCAGAGGTAAGTCGCAGGCTTTTTTTGTTTAGTGAGTTTAGAGACCGAAGGCCGCTTTCAGTTCGTCCACCAAGTCGAGTTTCTCCCATCCGAAAAATTCGACGTCCTTGTAGGTCTTGCCGTCTTTCTCGTAGGTGTGTTCGTCCTTGTAATGCACTTCCACGGGGCGAGTGAAAGGCTTGCGACCGAAGTGACCATAGGAAGCCGTCTCCTCGAAGATGGGGTTGGTAAGGCCGAAGCGCTTTACGATGAAGTAGGGACGCAAGTCGACCATGTCCTTCACCTTGAGGGCAATCTCGGCATCACTCATCTTGACGTGAGAGGTACCTTCCGTGTTGATGTAAAAGCCCACAGGCTTGGCCATGCCGATGGCGTAGGCGATTTGCACCAAGGCTTGGTCGCAGATGCCGGCGGCCACGAGGTTCTTGGCGATGTGGCGGGCAGCATAGGCTGCCGAGCGGTCCACCTTGGAGCTGTCCTTGCCCGAGAAGGCACCGCCGCCGTGGGCACCGCGACCACCGTAGGTGTCGACGATGATCTTGCGGCCCGTCAGACCCGTGTCGCCGTGGGGGCCACCGATGACGAACTTGCCCGTTGGGTTCACGTAGAGCTTCATGTCGTTTCCGAAGAGCTTTTGCAAGCCTTCGGGCAGCTGTTTCTTCACCCTCGGGATGAGGATGTTGCGCACGTCGGCCTCGATTTTGGCCAACATGGTTTCGTCGTCGGCAAACTCGTCGTGCTGCGTGCTGATGACGATAGTGTCGATGCGGAGCGGTTTCCAACCTTCGCCGTATTCCACCGTCACTTGCGACTTGGCGTCGGGGCGGAGGTAGGTCATCACCTTGCCTTCGCGACGAATGGCGGCCAGCTCTTTCAACAGGAGGTGCGAGAGGTCGATGGTGAGCGGCATGTAGTTTTCGGTCTCCTTGCAGGCGAAGCCGAACATCATGCCTTGGTCGCCAGCGCCTTGGTCTTCAGGGTTTTGTCGGCCAACGCCTTGGAAGATGTCGTTCGACTGTCCATGGAGGGCAGAGAGCACACCGCACGACTGGGCGTCAAATTGGTACTCCGACTTGTTGTAGCCGATTTTTTCGATGACCTTTCGAGCCACTTCGGGGATTTCGACATAGCCGTTGGTGCGGATTTCGCCCGCCACGACGACGAGCCCCGTTGTGACTAAGGTCTCACAAGCCACCTTCGAGGCGGGATCGTTGCTGAGAATCGCGTCCAATACGGCTTCGAGATTTGGTCGGCCACCTTGTCGGGATGACCTGCCGAGACGGATTCTGA
>R27__coassemble_19_pt1 | contig 165255 bp, 133 predicted proteins | sample R27__metabat2_low_PE_013 | metagenome-assembled genome bin R27 | reverse complement strand
ATTCCGATAACCAATTGGTGCTCTTTTGATTGCTTATATCGAACTCACGTTATTTTAATAAAGGAGATGGCTTAATTGACCAGTTTGATACGGGAAATCTTCATTGGGGTCAATCCGTCCGCCTCGTCCACAACGCTGGATTGATTGTGAACACCGACATCATTAACGATGTGACGGCTGGCGGTAGCATCTTCAGCGGCTGGACCAATGGCGGCGGCGATCCTTGGGACGACCCGACTCCGGGCAGCGGCGGCAACACTTTAGGCGGCTGGAGCAATGACGGCAATGACCCTTGGGGCAATTAATGAAGACTTACACCAAAAAAGACACTAAAATGAGAAGTAATAACATAACGCTTTTAACGTCATGGCGGAGAAGCATCCGCCATCCCCTGTGCGCGAAGATGGTCTTTCACGCTCGGGAGATTACGGGTCAAGCCCGTAATGACGGTTATCGGTTTAGTTCGTGGTTCCCGTGTTAATAACGAGTTTTAATTCTAAACAATTACTAATTAAATACAAATGAAAAACAGAATCTTCATAGTCGCAGCGATACTGGCTTTGCTGACGACTGCATGTAAAAAGGAAAACCCGCAAAACGACCTCGCCGTGACCCCCATCACCATCAGCGCCTCCTACGGCGTAAACGACGACACCAAGGTGGGCTACACCGAGAGTGGCGACGCCATCACCGCCACATGGGAGGCGGGCGACCAGCTCTATGTGGTCTATGACGGCCATGTGAATACCCTCACCCTGACGGAAGGCGCAGGCACCACAACCGCCACCTTCACGGGCACCGTCGTCGGTACACCCACGGCAATGAGCGTCCTTATCTGCTATGTGCGTGACGCCAAAAACCCCTCTGCAGTGGAGGTGAGCGCGACAGGCGAATACACTTACACCAGCGGCGTCTTCCTCGCCCAGGACGGCACCCTCGCCAGTGCGGCCAAGTGCAACCTTTTCTACGGCACCACCACCTATGGCAACGGCTCCAACATCAGCTGCACCTTCACTCCGAATACCTCGATGATGAAGCTTACCGTCTCCGCTCCCGATGGCGTTTCGGCAGGCGCAGAAGCCACATTGACCTACAAGAGCGGCACTACCGAGCTTGCCAAAGCTTCTTTCACCGTAGGCACAAATGGTATAAACACCATTTACTTAACCGTTCCTGCTGGAGAATACACTGGTGAGCAGACCCTTGTTTACCACAGCGGCGAAGTCGATGAGACGGAAACGCTTTCCGATACTCAAGCAGCCTTCTTGGCGGGGCAGACATATAGTAAACCTGTCAGCTTTGGTGCTATGGCATTGGCAGTCCTTAAATCAAAGATTAACAATGGCGAGGATTGCACAAGCTATCTCGGTCAGTATGTGACTGCCACGGGCATGGTGCAGCCGTTCGCTACCGATGCCATTGGCATTATTGCCCATATTGCCACAAGCGCTGTTGACTCACATTTTACTGACTCTCGCATTCTTGTTCTTTCAACGGTTGATATCGATCGTGGTTGGTGGGGGCCCTCAGATAGTAATCATACAACAAATGATAGCGGCTATGAGAATACACAGAATATAGTGGCTCTCAATAATGCGGACTATATTGCTTTCATACAAGCATGGAATTATAGTGCAACTACCCCTGAGAGTAAACAATGGTTCCTTCCGTCAAAGGCCCAATGGAGTAATATTTTGGCCTCACTTGGTGAAAACGACACTCAAACATTGATAGATAAAACCGGCATGGTTTCCGCCCCCTATTACGCTGGCATGACTGCTTACTGGTCAAGTTCTCAAAGAGTGAATGATACTCCGTATACATTAACGCTTTATTATGAAAACCATTTGATTGATGCGAATCATATATGGGATCGGGGTTATCCCAAAGATTGGGGTTGGTTTATCCGTGCGGTCTTTGCCTACTAAATGATTTGTTTCGATACCAGCCCAGTGCTTTTTGCGAGGCATCGGGCTTTTTTTGTGGATTCGCCCCTAATCGGAATCATAATTGCGAGGCAGCCATAAGGAAAATGGCCGCCTTTTTTGGTGAGTTTATTTGTCTTCGTAGTGGCCGTAAGCCGTTAGCACTAACACGATGACTTCCGTATCGTGGATTTCATACGCGTGTAGCCTCTTCCTTGAACTCAATTTCATACCTCATGGCCAAGTCGTCTTAAAAAGGTAGTCAAGTCCTCGCCGGGAAGCATACGGTATGACGGTCCTTTTTTGGCCTCATCCACACGAGCAAAGAATTCTTCCTTTGTCATCAGTGTAGGGTCTTCTTTTTTGGCCACTAATTTCTTTAGATATTTGGCCAATTGATTCATCAGCATTTCGTTGTCGGCAATCTCCGCCATGTCGCGCCAAATCTGCGCGTTCAATTCCATTGCTGTCATTTTCTCATCCTTTCTGTTTTGTTGCGGCAAAAATAACAAATAAATTCCATATTGCCATAAAGAAGTAGAGACGTAGCGTGCTACGTCTCTACAATTTCTGCGTATTAACTTCGTTGAATGCTACGCATTTCTGCGTGAACCAAATTATTCCGCGCTGAACTTGCAGACCAAATTCCTGTCGCCGTAGGCATCGTCGATGCGGGTGACGTGCGGGAAGTACTTGTCCTGAACGTCGCTCTTCATCGGGAAGCCGGCCTCCTCGCGGGTGAAGGGGAAGTTCCACTCGTTGGCCATCAGCATCTCGGCGGTGTAAGGCGCGTGGCTGATGATGTTGTTGCCCTTCTCGGCCTTGCCGTCCTCGATGTCCTTGATTTCCTTGCGGATCTGGATCATCGCGTCGACGAAGCGGTCAAGCTCGGCGATAGGCTCGCTCTCGGTGGGTTCCACCATCAGGGTCTCGTGCACGGGGAAGGCCACGGTGGGAGCGTGGAAGCCGAAGTCCATCAAACGCTTGGCGATGTCGATGGCGGCCACACCCACGGTCTTGTTGATGCCGTTGATGTCGAGAATCATCTCGTGAGCCACATGGCCGTGGTTGCCGGTGTACAGGATCGGATAGTAGTCTTTCAGTCTCTCCTTCAGGTAGTTGGCGTTCATGATGGCACCCAAAGTGGCTTTCTTCAGGCCTTCACAGCCTAACATCTTGATGTAGCAGTAGGTGATGGTGAGGATTTGGGCACTACCAAACGGGGCTGCCGACACAGCGCCTTCTTGCTTCTCGCCACCGCAGTGGAACAGGACGTGTGAAGGCAGATAGGGCTTTAGGTGCTCGGCTACGCCGATAGGACCAACGCCTGGACCGCCACCGCCGTGAGGGATAGCGAAGGTCTTGTGCAGGTTGAGGTGGCACACGTCAGCACCGATGAAGCCTGGGCTGGTTAAGCCGACCTGGGCGTTCATGTTGGCACCGTCCATGTAGACTTGACCGCCGTTGTCGTGAACGAGTTTTACGAGGGTGCGGATGCCATCCTCATAGATGCCATGAGTGGAAGGATAGGTGACCATGAAGGCGGCCAGGTTATCCTTGTATTGTTCAGCCTTAGCTTTAGCGTCCTCAAGGTTGATGTTGCCGTGCTCGTCGCAAGCGACCACCACCACCTGCATGCCAGCCATAGCGGCGGAAGCGGGGTTGGTACCGTGGGCTGAAGCGGGGATCAAGCAGATGTTGCGGTGACCCTGGCCGTTGGCCTCTTGGTAACGACGGATGGTGAGCAGACCGGCATATTCGCCGCTGGCGCCGGAGTTAGGCATAAAGCTCATGCCCTTGAAGCCCGTGATTTCGCAGAGGTCTTTCTCCATCTCGTTGATGAGTTCGAGGTAGCCTTCCACTTGGTCGGCGGGGACGAAGGGGTGGATGTTGCCAAACTCAGGCCAGCTGAGGGCATACATCGAGGTGGCGGGGTTCAGCTTCATGGTGCAGCTTCCGAGCGGAATCATGCAGCGGTTGAGGCTGAGGTCGCGGTTCTCGAGCTTCTTCATGTAACGCATCATGTCGGTCTCGCTGCGGTACTTGAAGAACATCGGGGCCTGCATAAACTTAGAGGTACGTTGCATCTCAGCAGGGATGCCGCTGAACTTCTGGCAGTTCGGGTCGCAGACGAGCTCTTCGTGCTGTTTGCCGAGGGCTTCGGCGACGACTTGGCCAATCTCGTTGATGTCTTCGCGAGCGGTGGTCTCATCGAGGCTGATGCCGAAGTGTTGCTTGTCGATGATGCGGAAGTTCATGCCGTGTTTCTCGGCGGCTTCCTTCACCTTGCAGGTGCAAGTGCCTTCAGGCATTTCGAACAACAGAGTGTCGAAGAAGTGCTTGTTGAGCTGTTTCACACCCAGCTTGGCCAACTCTGAAGTCAGCTTGCCGGCGAGGCAGTTGATATGGTGGGCAATCTCAATCAAGCCCTCCGGGCCATGATAGAGGGCGTAGAAGCCCGACATGATGGCCAACAGGGCTTGAGCCGTGCAGATGTTCGATGTGGCTTTCTCGCGCTTGATATGTTGTTCGCGGGTTTGCAGGGCCAGACGGTAGGCAGGATTGCCCAGAGCGTCGATGCTGATGCCGATGATACGGCCAGGCATCTCACGCTTGTAGGCTTCGGTGGTGGCGAAGTAACCGGCATGAGGACCGCCGAATCCCATCGGCAGACCGAAACGCTGGTTGGAACCCAACACGACATCAGCACCCCATTCGCCAGGAGGCGTGATGAGAGTGAGGCTCAGCAGGTCGGCAGCGACAGCCACTTGCATGCCTTTTTCTTTCCAAGCGGCGACCTTGGCGCGGTTGTCTACGATTTCACCGAACTGGTTGGGGCACTGGAGCAAGATGCCGAAGTATTCTTCACTGCAATCGAACTTGTTGACGTCGTCCACCACGACCTCGATGCCCTGGAAGTGGGCGCGGGTCTTGATGACTTCGATGCTTTGCGGGAATACATCGTTGGCGACGAAGAACTTCTTCACGCCGGCCTTCACTTGGGCGCGACTGCGTGCGTGCCAGAACATCAGCATGGCCTCAGCAGCGGCGGTGCCTTCGTCGAGCAAAGAAGCGTTGGCCAAAGGCATGGCGGTGAGGTCGCTGATGACGGTCTGGAAGTTCAGCAGGGCTTCGAGACGGCCTTGCGAAATCTCGGCCTGATAGGGAGTGTAAGAGGTGTACCAGCCCGGATTTTCAAGGATGTTGCGCATGATGACGCCGGGGGTGATGGTGTTGTAATAGCCCAAGCCAATGTAGGTGCGGAACTGCTTGTTCTTCGCGCCGATGGCCTTGAGGTGGCTGATGACTTCGTATTCGCTCATGCCTTCGCCGATGTTGAGGTCTTTCGGCAGACGGATCTCTGGAGCGATGATTTCGTCGACAAGTTGTTCTTGCGATTTCACGCCGATGACCTTGAGCATCTTTTCAGCATCCGATGCGGTGGGGCCGTTGTGGCGTTTGATGAAGTTGTTTCTGATCATATTTGATTTATTTAAGTTGTTGTGTTTCTTGTTACTATGACCATGAACCCATACCCTGACCAATTGTAGTCAGCGGTTAGGGTGCAACGGTCATGGTTGTATCTCGTTAATCTTGTTCTTCAAGTCGTTGATAGTGTTGATGGTTTCCAGTTCGGCGACGGGCACTTTGTGCAGCTTCGTGTACCAAGCCTTGAACGAGCTGTAGTCTTTCAGGATGGTGAAACGAAGGTAGTCGTACTCTTCGCCTTCGGCCTTCCCCTTGTATTCCTTGAAGAGGGCATCGTAAGGGTCCATCATGATGGTGCGTTGGTGGATCAGCGTCCAGAAGGCTTGCTTGAACTGGATGTTCGGGTCGTCGGCAACGGGTTGTGGCGTTTCGGCCATGCCTTCTTGTTGCTTTTCGTCACTGTCGACAATGACAGCGGTTTCGTCAGCCTGTTTGGTTGTGTCAGAAGTTAATGTCGCATCGTTGCTTTCGGGCTGGACGGCCTTTTGTGTCGTATCTGTCGCAGCCACTGTGGGTTTCTGCGGCTTGACTGGCTTGTTTGGGCGGGGATTGTTGAATACGTTGACGGCCAAGACCACGACCACGGCGATGACCGCTATGATGGCCAAGGCAAAGAGGAATTTCCATAAGTTCGACTTGAGGATGGCGTTGAAAGGTTCTTTCTCGTATTCCGCGATGAGCTTGCCGTCGTAGATTTGGTTGCTTGCGTCGGGATCGAAACGAAAGCCCTTGAAAACATGCCCCTTTGGGGGGATTATGTAATCCTTGACATCGCGTCCGTCTTCATAGATGGAATAGGGACAACCATCCATTTTCTTCCCTTTTCCAGGGTCAATACTGAAACGTCTTTCCTTAAAATCCATTTCTTTTGCTTTCGAGAGGTCAGTTCAAGACTTTGTTCATCGTGATGTAGTCGGGGTAGGCGAGTTGCTGCCCGTTGATGGAGATGTAGGGCTTCACCTTGAGTCCGACGTTGACGGGTTGGCTGCTGGCACCGGCCAACTTGAAGGCTAAGTTGACGATGGCATCAGCCGACTCGCCGCTGAACAGCTGGAACAGGTCGGTGGTGATGGGTATGGAAACGACGCTATTCGAGTTGGGGCCGACGCTCACACTTTGGTTCATCGTGGTGCTGATGACCTCTTTGCCGTTGAGGCTGACGATGTAGTCCATCTTGGCCATCGAAGCGGCTATGGCATTGGGGTTGTTGACATCGACATTGACATTGAAAGTCACGGGCAACTTCTTGTTCATGAGGGCATTGGCCAACGATAAAAGTTGCGTTGCATTGAGGTCGCTTTTCGACATGCCTTTGCTCAAATTGACGCCGAGCATCTGTATGTGGTCGACACTGTTGAAGTTGAATTTGCAGTTGGCGAAGTTGGCCATTTGTGCCACTTGGTTCAGCACTTCGCACGACGAAAGTCCCAATGCAACAAAAAGAATAATAAGTGTTTTCTTGACTTTTGACATATCTGTAACTTTTTTATTATCAAATGATTAAATAACTCGTTTTGATTGCAGAATGACCTCGGCAATGGAGTATCCTACAAGTCTGCAATAATACGAAAAAAGTCGGACACTCAGCCCGACTTTCAGGAAAAAAATATTCGTCTGTTATAAACACGAATTATCTTTGAATTGAATCACGAATTTTCATAAATCGAATTTTTGTCAATTCGTGTATCATTCGTGTTAATTCGTGTAAAACAATCTATTACTCTTCGCCACGGCGCGATGCGCGTTTGCGTTCCAGCTCGTCGAGGATGATCTTGCGCAGGCGCAAGCTCTTGGGCGTCACCTCAAGATACTCGTCGTCGCGGATGTATTCCATGTATTCCTCCAACGAGAAACGCACGGGCGGGATGAGGCGGATGGCCTCGTCGGAGCCGGAGGCACGCACGTTGGTTAGGTGCTTGGTCTTGCAAACGTTGATGACGATGTCGTTCGAACGCGTGTTCTCGCCGATGACCTCGCCGGCATAGACGTCTTCGTTCGGGTTGACGAAGAAGGTGCCACGGTCTTGCAGTTTCCAGATGGCGTAGGGGATGGCTTGGCCTGTCTCCATCGAAATCAGTGCACCGACGTTGCGCTGGGGCATCTCGCCCTTCCAAGGCTCGTAGTCCTTGAAGCGGTGCGACACGATGGCTTCACCTTCAGTAACGGTCAACAGTATGTTTCTCAGTCCGATAAGTCCGCGCGACGGGATGTCGAAGTCAAGGCACATACGGTCGCCCTTGGGTTCCATTTGGGTCATTTCGCCTTTGCGGGCGCTCACCTGCTCGATGACGCGGCCTGCAAAGTCCTCAGGCACAAGGACGGTGAGACATTCGATAGGCTCACATTTCACGTCGTCGATGTATTTGATGATCACTTTGGGCTGGCCGAGTTGCAGCTCATAGCCCTCACGACGCATGGTCTCGATGAGGATGCTGAGGTGCAGGATGCCGCGTCCGTAAACCATCAGTGCGTCAGGAGATTCGGTGTCTTCCACCTTTAGGGCGAGGTTCTTCTCGGTTTCCTTGTAAAGGCGTTCACGCAGGTGGCGCGAGGTGACGTATTTGCCTTCCTTGCCGAAGAAGGGCGAGTTGTTGATGGTGAACAACATGCTCATCGTGGGTTCGTCCACATGGATGGGCGGCAGCGGCTCGGGGTTCTCGTAGTCGGCCACGGTGTCGCCAATCTCGAAGTCGTCGATGCCCATCAGTGCGATGATGTCGCCGGCCTCCACAGGCTTCTTGGTGCGTTCCTTGCCCAAGCCTTCAAAGGTATATAGTTCCTTGATGGTCGATTTGGTCACGGAGCCGTCACGTTTCACGAGCGAGACGTTTTGTCCGGCTTGCAATGTGCCGCGTTTCAGTCGGCCCACGGCGATACGACCAACATATGAACTATAGTCAAGAGAGGTGATGAGCATCTGAGGTGTACCTTCCTCGTATTTCGCGGGCGGAATGGTGTCGATGATGACGTCCAGAAGGTAGGAAACATTGTCGGTGACGTTCTCCCAGTGGTCTGACATCCAGCCTTGCTTCGACGAGCCGTAGACCGTCGGGAAGTCCAATTGGTCTTCCGTTGCGCCGAGGTTGAACATCAGGTCGAAGACGGCCTCTTGCACCTCGTCGGGACGGCAGTTGGGCTTGTCGACCTTGTTGATGACCACGATGGGCTTCAGGCCCAGCTCGATGGCCTTTTGCAGCACAAAACGGGTTTGCGGCATGGGGCCTTCAAAGGCATCGACCAAAAGCAGCACGCCGTCGGCCATGTTCAAGACGCGCTCCACCTCGCCGCCAAAGTCGGCATGGCCAGGGGTGTCGATGATATTGATTTTCGTGTCCTTGTAGCGAACCGACACGTTCTTCGAAAGGATGGTGATGCCGCGTTCGCGCTCGAGGTCGTTGTTGTCCAAGATGAGTTGGCCAGGGGCCTCGTCCGACTCCTTGAAGAGTTGCGATTGGTAGAGGATACGGTCGACGAGGGTGGTTTTGCCGTGGTCAACGTGAGCGATAATTGCTATATTTCTGATATTCTGCATTTTGGTTGTAAATTGCTTAAAAATTCAAGTTGCAAAAATACAAAAAAACTGTGTTATTTTTACTGCAATTTCAAGAAAATGACTATTTTTGCAGTCACAGAAAGCGAATAGTCATGGCAAGACCTATCAAAGAAACCCCGATTTTGTTCGGCGAAGATGCGCGGAAATTTGAGGAACGAATGAATGAAAACCGAAAGGAAACTCCTGAAGAAAAAGCAGAGAGAATGGCAGCGTATTATCTGATTATGAGCATCTTGAAATCTTAATTATGGAGTTTGCAGAAATCAGGAATCGGTATGAGGTTCGTAAACTTTCAGTCGGTGAACAAGTGAAGTCGTTCGATTGCGGTGATGCCGATTTGAACGACTTCATATTAAATGAGGCTGTGCCATACCGCAAGGCAATGTTGGCAGTGACATATGTTTTTGAGGACAAAGTTACAAAGCAGACCGTTGCATTCTTCAGTTTGGCCAACGATAAAGTTTCGTTGAGTGATTTTGAGAGCAAGACCGAGTTTAACCGTTTTCGGAAGAATCGGTTTGTGAACGAGAAGCGATTACGCAGTTACCCAGCAGTGAAATTGTGTAGGTTTGGCGTGGACGAATCACTCAAGGGGCAGTCCATTGGCACAATCTTGTTACGATTCATCAAGAGTTATTTTGTCATTGATAATAAGACAGGTTGCCGTTTCATCACAGTGGACGCCTACGCAAATGCCATCCCTTTTTACATGAGGAACGGCTTTGTTCCATTAAACGATGATGATAAAGACGAACCAACAAGGCTTTTGTATTTTGATTTGAATGAGGTTATGGATTGATTATTTCATCCAATAAAACTCCTCCTTAGCAATAATAGGCTTGAAATACTCGTCAATAATCCCTTGTTCAACCAATTCTTTCGGCGTGCCTTGGCGCAAAGGTTGGTGCGGCGCCATCACCCAAAGTTGGTCGCTGTGGCGAAGCAAAAGGTCGAGGTCGTGACTGCTGAAAAGGATGGTTTTGCGTTTCTCCCGTGAAAGTTTGTGCATGATGTTGACTAACTCGATCTTGCTCGGATAGTCGAGGAAGGCGGCGGGCTCGTCCATGAAAATCAACGGTGTGTCTTGGACTAAGGCTTTGGCAATCATTACTTTCTGTTGCTCGCCGTCGCTAAGCGAGACGAAATTCCTATCAATGAGATGGCTAATGCCCACGGTTTCAAGGCTTTCGTAGATGATTTGCTCGTCCTGTTCGCTAAGTCGTGCCAAGAGGCCGAGATGCGGATACCGACCCGAGGAAACGATGTCGAAGACTTTCAAGAAAAGGTCGTCGGGCTTCTCGGTGAGCACGAGGCTGAACAGCGAGGAACGCTCGGTGGGGGAGTAGTCTTGAAGTCTTTTCCCGAACAGCGTCACCTCGCCGCTGATGGGTTTGAGGCTGGCCGACAGCGTCTTGAACAGCGTCGTCTTTCCCGAACCATTGGGCCCCGCCAAGGCCACGATGTCGCCTTCGCTGAGGCTCACGTTGACTTCGGGAATCAACGGCTGGCCTTTGTAGCCAATCAGCAGATGGTTTGTATGGAGTACTTCTTGCATTTTTGTTGTATCGGCTTCGCAGAGAAATCTTTCAAAAATCCCATAAGAATCTAACAAAATGATTTTGAGCGATTTTGGAAATGATTTTTTCCGAATTTCTTGCGAAGCAATCCATATTTACAATGTTTTAGTGTAACGTTGCCGGTGGAAGATGACCCACAGCACGATGGGCGCGCCAATCAGTGCCGTGACCGAGTTGATGGGCAGGTTGCCTTCAAACGAGGGCAGCCGCGCGATGAGGTTGCAGAACAAGGCCAAGTCCATGCCAAGGAAGGCCGTGGCAGGAATGAGCAACTTGTGGTCGCTGCTCTTGAAGAGGAAACGCGCGATGTGCGGGACGGCCAAGCCCAAAAAGGCAATCGGCCCGCAAAACGCCGTGATGAGCGCCGTCAAAAAACCCGAAACCAAGATGATGAGCATACTGCTCCGCTTGATGTTTACGCCAAGGTTTTCGGCATAACGCTCGCCCAACAGCAAGAGATTCAATGTCTTGAAAAGCAGGAACGACGCGATTGCACCTGTTGCCACTGCGATGGCGAAGAACGGCATTTGCACCATGCTGACGTTGGAAAAACTGCCCAAACCCCAGATGACGAAAGAATGTAAGCCTTCCTTTTGGCTGAAGAACTTCAGAATGTCGGTGACCGAACCTGCGATGTAGGCAATCATGATGCCCACCAAGACGAGGCTGACCATGCTCTTGAGCCTTGAGCTGAGGGCAAGGATAAGTAACAGCACCGCAAAGGCACCTATGAAGGCAGCGATGGTCACGCCGAAAGTCGACCAGAGCGACATCGTGCTCACCGAGATGCCGCCAAAGCTGCCCGCCAACAGCACCACAAACGCCACACCGAGGCTCGATCCGCTGCTGATGCCCAATAGTGACGGGTCGGCCAAAGGATTGCGGAACAAGGTCTGCATCAACAAGCCAGAGACCGACAATCCGATGCCTGCTAATAGTGCCGTGATGGCCTGCGGCAGGCGGTATTCGACGATGATGGAGCGGTAGGTCGATGTGTCGCCACCGAACAGGGCGTTCCAGAATTCTTTCCACGGAATCGCCACCGAGCCATAGCGCAGGTTCAAGGCAAACAAAAGGACGCCCACGGCGATGATACCGATGGAAATCAGCGCGATAGGAGGACGTTGCCGGGTGATATGTGTGGCCTCAGCGGTCATGCATTCTTGCCCATTTCGTAAGCCTCTTGCAGCTTGGCGTGGCCTTCGATTTCGCGCGGTCCGCCTACGCCACCGCAGAACACCGTGCCTTTTAGTTGGCTCTTGCCAAAGCAGTCGATCCAGCCGGTGAGGCCCGCCTCGGCGCGTTCGTAGACGAACTTTCCGTCTTCGGCGGCGGTGCAGAGCAGGTAGACCTCGCGGAACTTGTAGTCGAGCGGGAACATGGCGTTCATGCGGTCGATGAGAGTCTTCATTTGGCCGCTCATCTCGTAATAATAGATAGGAGTGGCCCAAACGACCACGTCGGCGTCGAGCACCTTCTCCATGATGGCGTTGGCATCGTCCTTGATGACGCATTTGCCTAGTTTCTGGCAGGCCAAGCAGCCCATGCAAAACTTGATATCCTTCCCTTTGAGGCTGATTTTCTCCACGTTATGGCCAGCGGCCTTTGCGCCTTCGATGAATTTGTCAGCGAGGATGTCGCTGTTCGAGCCTTGCCTCAGGCTCGTTGAGATGACGATGATGTTTTTCATATTTTCACTTTTTGGCAGTTAGATTACGGGCTGCAAAAGTACAAAAAAGAAAAACGAGAACCGAAATTCCCGTTTTGGATGTTTTCACAACGGAATAATCCTTATTGTGAATTGCTGCATATCTTGTGCTGCAAAAGTACGAAATTTTCCAAAGCTGCAAGAACTTTTTGATTAATTTTGTATTTTTGAGGCGTAAAAACCACAAAATGATTATTACCATAAACAAAGTATAGTGTATGAAGAAAATATTAGGCCTTGACTTGGGAACCAACAGCATCGGCTGGGCGGTGGTGAATGAAGCGGAAAACGTTGATGAACAATCTTCTATTGTAAAAATTGGTGTTAGGGTTAATCCATTGACGGTGGATGAACAAACCAATTTTGAAAAAGGCAAACCGATTACCACCAATGCAGACAGAACGCTAAAGCGCAGTATGCGTCGCAATCTCCAAAGATACAAATTGCGTCGCAATTTCTTGATTGAGGTGTTGAAAAAGAACGGTTTTATTGACGATGAAACCATTTTGTCTGAAAACGGGAATCACACCACATTCCAAACGCTTCGGCTTCGTGCGAAAGCGGCTACGGAAGAGATTTCGTTGATAGAATTTGCAAGAGTTTTATTGAACATCAACAAAAAGCGTGGCTACAAAAGCAGTAGAAAGGCAAAGTCGACCGAAGAAGGCCAGCTGATTGATGGAATGGAAATCGCCAAAAAGCTATATAACGAGCACTTAACCCCGGGACAACTATCGTTGCAGCTTTTAAAGGAAGGTAAAAGGCACTTGCCTGATTTTTACCGCTCTGACTTGCAGGATGAGTTTGACAGAATATGGAAAACCCAAAACGCCTTTTATCCCAATCTGCTTACAAATGAACTAAAAGAAGAATTAAAAGGCAAAAACAAGAAACAAACTTGGGCTATTTGCGCCACTCCATTCCAAATTGTTGGCGTCAAAAGACAAACCAAAGCCAATAGTATTGAGCAAAAGATTGAGAATTACCAATGGCGCAGTGATGCGCTCTGCAAACAATTGGATTTGGAACAATTGGCTATTGTGCTGCAAGAGATTAATGGACAGGTCAGCAATGCAAGTGGCTATTTGGGGAACATAAGCGACAGAAGCAAAGCCTTGTATTTCAACAATCAGACCGTTGGACAATACCAAATGGCCCAAATCGAGAGCAATCCTCACTACAGTCTCAAGAATCAGGTCTTCTATCGTCAAGATTATCTGAATGAATTTGAAACCATTTGGGAAACCCAAGCCAAATTCCACAAAGAATTGACTCCAGAATTGAAGAAGGAAATCCGTGACATCATTATTTTCTATCAAAGGCCATTGAAGTCACAAAAAGGCTTGATTTCATTTTGCGAATTCGAAAGCCATCAAATCGAAGTTGAAATTGACGGCAAGAAAAAGACAAAGACGATAGGTCTTCGTGTCTGCCCAAAATCATCCCCCTTGTTCCAAGAGTTCAAGATATGGCAAAGGTTGAACGATATTCAAGTAACAGGGAAGGTCATTCCGAATCAACAAACAGATCTGTTTGGTTACGAAGAAACACTTAAACACGGAAAACGGTTTCTCTACCAAGAAGAAAAAGAAAAATTGTTTGCCGAACTGAATTATAAAGAGAAGCTATCAAAGACTGATGCCATAAAATTGCTTTTTGGCAATGAAAAGGGCATGGACCTTAACTTCAAGGAATTGGATGGGAACCATACCCAAGCCGAATTGTTCAAAGCTTATCAGGCAATTGTGGAGATGAGTGGCCACGGTGAGTATGATTTTGCTAAATTGCCAGCAGAAAAGTCAGTTGGAATCGTTTCTGACGTGTTTGAAACCCTTGGCATCAACGTGGACGTTCTAAAATTTGATGCTAGTATTGAAGGAAAAGCCTTTGAACAGCAACCCATGTTCAAGCTGTGGCATCTGCTTTATTCCTACGAAGGCGACAAGTCTGAGCTTGGCAATGAGAAGCTTATAGATAAACTGCGTGATAGATTTGGTTTCGATAAGGAATATGCCACTGTTTTGGCAAGCGTGGTTTTCCCTGACGACTATGGCAGTTTGAGCTCAAAAGCCATGCGAAAGATCTTACCACACATGAAAGATGGATTGGATTATAGTGTAGCATGTGAATACGCTGGATACAGGCACTCGAAAAACTCCTTGACAAAAGAGGAAATAGAAAACAAGGTGCTGAAAGACAGATTGGAATTGTTGCCCCGCAATAGTCTTCGGAATCCTGTTGTGGAAAAGATTCTGAACCAAATGGTTAATGTGGTTAATGGTGTCATTGAGGAATACGGCAAACCCGATGAAATACGTATCGAACTGGCTCGCGAGCTGAAAAAGTCGGCCAAGGAACGTGAGGAAATGACCAAGTCGATCAGTGAAACAACCAGATTGCATGAAGGATATGTAAAGATCCTACAAGATGCACCATTCCACTTGGAGCATGTGAGCCGCAACGACATCATTCGATATAAACTCTACGAAGAGCTTCAGTTCAATGGTTATAAAACATTGTATTCGAATACTTACATTCCTCGCGAAAAGCTGTTCAGCAAAGAATTTGATATTGAGCACATTATTCCCCAAGCAAAACTGTTCGACGATTCTTTCTCAAACAAGACATTGGAAGTCCGACAAGTCAATCTTGAAAAAGGCAATCTTACGGCTTTCGATTTCGTGTCAGGAAAATATGGCGAACAAGAGCTTCGTGAATACGAGAACCGAGTCGAAGGATTGTTCAAAAACCAGAAAATCAGCAAAACCAAACGTGATAAACTGTTGATGAGGGAAGCTGACATACCGAGTGGTTTCATCAACCGAGACTTGCGAGATTCGCAATACATCGCAAAGAAAGCCCGCGAAATTTTGGAAGGAATCGTGCGATTTGTCGTGCCAACGACTGGTAGCATCACCGACCGTTTGCGCGAGGATTGGCAATTGGTGGATGTCATGCAGGAATTGAATTGGGACAAGTACAACCGGTTGGGGTTGACAGAAATCATCGAAGGTCGTGATGGACAAAGAATCCGAAGGATCAAGGACTGGACCAAACGCAACGACCATCGCCATCATGCGATGGATGCACTAACCATAGCATTCACCAAAAGGAGTTTCATACAGTACTTGAACAACTTGAACGCTCGAGTCCAAAAAGGCGTTGACGACTATTTCGATCTTGACTTGGTTGAATGGTCGAAGCTGAGCAAAGAGGAAAGGACTTCGGCAGTTTATGGAATAGAGAAAAAGGAATTGCATCGCGACAGTCACGGCAAGTTACGCTTCAATTCACCCATGCCTTTGGATGAGTTTAGGGCGGAGGCAAAAAGGCAATTGGAAAACGTTTTGGTGTCAATCAAGGCAAAGAACAAGGTGGTCACGCAAAACGTAAATGTTTCAAAGAAAAAGATAGGGAAGAACAAAAAAGTGCAACTGACGCCTCGAGGGCAGTTACATCTGGAAAGCGTTTACGGAAGCAGTAAAAGATATGTTACAAAAGAGGAAAAGATAAACGCCTCATTTGATGTCAACAAAATCAAAACCGTTGCCAACAAACGATTTAGGGAGGCTTTATTAGCTAGACTACAAGAGTTCGGCGGTGATGCAAAAAAGGCATTCACAGGGAAAAACGCCTTAGACAAGAATCCAATCTGGCTCGACGAGGCACATAATAATAAGGTGCCGGAAAAAGTGAAAACTGTGACCTACGAGACCATTTACACCATTCGAAAAGAGGTCACGCCCGACTTGAAGATTGAAAAAGTTGTTGATGCGCATATCCGACAGATATTGCAAGACAGACTTGATGAATACGGAGGCGATGCCAAGAAAGCCTTATCCAATCTTGACGAAAATCCAATCTGGCTCAACCATGAAAAAGGTATTGCCATCAAGCGGGTCACCATTACTGGCATCAGCAATGCCGAATCGTTGCACGACAAGCGTGACAAAGACGGCCAATTGATTTTGGATGACAATGGCAACACCCAACCGGTTGACTTTGTCAACACGGGCAACAACCACCATGTGGCCATTTACCGAAAGCTAAAATTGGACAAGAACGGGCAACAGCTTTTGGACGACAACGGCGAACCACAATTTGAATTGGATGAGCACATTGTTTCTTTCTATGAAGCCACTTCACGAGCTATACAAGGATTGCCCATTATTGATAAAGAATACATGAAAGCGGAAGGCTGGCAGTTCCTATTCACCATGAAGCAAAACGAGTATTTTGTTTTCCCACGTTACGATGAGGAGGGCAATATAACCTTCAATCCATTGGATTATGACGAGGCTTGGTACAAGAATCCAGAAAACTATGCAACGATTAGCCCGAATTTGTTTAGGGTACAGAAAATAGCGACTAAAGATTATGTGTTTAGACATCACTTGGAGACCACGGTTCAAGATGTTTCCTCATTAAAAGGAATAACTTGGATTCGATGCGGATTGAACGGGGTTGATGGCATTCTTAAGGTTCGTGTAAGTCATATTGGAAAAATTGTATCAATAGGAGAGTATTAAGATGACCAACATCAAACTATTCCAAGACAAGAAAATCCGGTCCGTTTGGAACGATGAAGAAGAACAATGGTATTTCGTCATTGAAGATGTGGTGGCGGCATTAACCGATAGCGCTGACCCCAAGCAATATATAAAGCGTATGAAACTGCGTGATGCGGAACTCGCCAAAGGGTGGGTACAATTTGTACCTACCCTTGCTGTGCAAACTCCAGGTGGTAGGCAACGAATGAATTGTGCCAATGCCAAAGGCCTTTTCCGCATTATCCAGTCCATACCCTCACCCAAGGCTGAGCCGTTCAAACTTTGGCTGTCACAAGTGGGATACGAGCGCCTACTTGAGATAGAGAATCCAGAACTCGCACAAGAACGCATGAAAGAAATATACGAGAAGAAGGGGTATCCCAAGGATTGGATCGACAAGCGAATCCGTGGCATCGCCATCCGCCAAAACCTCACTGATGAATGGAAAAGAAGAGGAATCTCCTCCGAACAAGACTTTGCAATATTGACTGCCGAAATTTCAAAGGCCACCTTTGGAATGACCCCTTCAGAATACAAGGAATTCAAGGGCTTGACAAAGAAAAACCAAAATCTTCGAGACCACATGGACGATTTGGAACTCATTTTCACCATGCTTGGCGAGCGAGTCACCACTGAGATTTCACAAAAGGAGGAGCCTGAAACCTTCAACGAAAGCCAAAAGATAGCACGACGAGGAGGGCGAGTGGCTGGAATTGCAAGAGAAGAAACCGAGAAAGAATTGGGAAGAAGTGTTTCCACTCCAAAGAATTATCTACCAACTCAAAACACCCTGGAATTAGAATCAAATGATTAAACGTACCTTGTTTTTCGGCAACCCCGCCTACCTTTCACTAAAAAACGCACAGTTGGTCATCAAACTCAATGATGCCGCCACAGGTCAAGACGTCACCAAGACCGTCCCCATTGAGGACATCGGTGTTGTGGTGCTCGAAGACCGACAAATCACCATCACCAACGGGGCATTGGACGCTTTGCTGCAAAACAACTGCGCCGTGGTCACCTGCGACGAAAAACACATGCCCGCAGGTTTGTTGCTCCCTTTGGAGGGTCACACGGTGCAAAGCGATCGTTTCCGCTGGCAAATCGAGGCTTCTCTCCCGTTGAAGAAGCAACTTTGGCAGCAGACCGTACAAGCCAAGATCCGAAACCAAGCCTCGGTGTTGAAGCGATTGAGTGGGGCAGAGGTGGGTTGTATGATGGCTTGGGCCAACGACGTGAAGAGTGGCGACAGCGAAAATCTTGAAGGCCGTGCGGCAGCCTATTATTGGAAATCGGTTTTTCCTGAAATGGAGCGCTTTGTTCGCGACCGCGAGGGTGAGGCTCCCAACAATCTGCTGAACTATGGCTATGCCATAGTGAGGGCAGTGATAGCCCGCTCATTGGTGGCCAGTGGCTTGTTGCCTACCTTTGGCATCCATCATCACAATCGTTACAATGCCTTCTGTTTGGCCGATGATGTGATGGAACCCTATCGACCCTATGTCGATGAGTTGGTGATTGAGATTTTGCGTAGTGGCGTTGATTGTAGCGAGCTGACAACAGATTTAAAACGAAAGTTGTTGGGGCTGCCCGTGAAAGAGGTTGTCATCGACGGTCGTCGAAGTCCGTTGATGGTGGCATCTTCACAAACCACGGCTTCGTTAGCGAAATGTTTTGGCGGGGAATTACGGAAAGTGGTTTATCCAATAATGGAATTGTAATGGACCGTTTCAGCGAATATCGCGTTATGTGGGTGCTGGTGCTTTTCGATTTGCCGACGGAGACGAAGAAAGAGCGGAAGGCCTACGCCGATTTCCGCAAGCGCATCATGGCCGACGGTTTTACGATGTTCCAGTTTTCCATCTATCTGAGGCATTGCCCGAGCAGGGAAAATGCCGAGGTACACATCAAGCGGGTGAAATCGTTTATGCCCGAATTTGGTGACATTGGCATCATGTGCATCACCGACAAACAATTTGGCGACATGGAGATCTTCAGCAACTGCAAGCCAAAGGCGGTTGACACGCCATGCCAGCAATTGGAGCTGTTTTGAAACGGAAAAATTGGTCATAACAAAGAAAAATCCCACTCTTTCGGGTGGGATTTTTCTTTTCTGAAACAACTTATAAATTGTTGTGGCTCTTTGTTTTACACATATCGTGTTGTTTCAAAGAGCAAAGATACAAGATAAATGCAAGCAATTCACAACATGCTTGCAAAGGGGTAATAGGAGAAGCCAGTTGTTTCAAAGAGCAAAGATACAAGATAAATGCAAGCAATTCACAACAAAAGCCTGATGTCACGCGACCGGCGAACGGTTGTTTCAAAGAGCAAAGATACAAGATAAATGCAAGCAATTCACAACGGTGAGATATTTGTGCAGGTCTGCCTTCACGTTGTTTCAAAGAGCAAAGATACAAGATAAATGCAAGCAATTCACAACATTATTAAATATGTGTAATAGGAGTTTTTCGTTGTTTCAAATATCAAAGATACAAGATAAATGCTAGATATTCAGAAGTTTATATGATATTGGTTTTAGTCTTATCTTGTTGTTTCAAAGAGCAAAGATACAAGATAAATGCAAGCAATTCACAACCGCCAGTGGCTCTTGATCCTCGTGCCCCGTGTTGTTTCAAAGAGCAAAGATACAAGATAAATGCAAGCAATTCACAACTTCCTGCTACGGGCTATTATCAAGGCATTGGTTGTTTCAAAGAGCAAAGATACAAGATAAATGCAAGCAATTCACAACCTGTCGCCTATACCCACCCTTGTCTTTATAGTTGTTTCAAAGAGCAAAGATACAAGATAAATGCAAGCAATTCACAACAGACTGTCGTCAAGATTGCCCTTGATGACAGTTGTTTCAAAGAGCAAAGATACAAGATAAATGCAAGCAATTCACAACCTCCCTGCGTGGTGATAAAAGCGTTCTGCAGTTGTTTCAAAGAGCAAAGATACAAGATAAATGCAAGCAATTCACAACTAAAAACACGCAGTACAGCACTGTCGCTTCGTTGTTTCAAAGAGCAAAGATACAAGATAAATGCAAGCAATTCACAACTGTGAGGGTCGCGGGTGTCAGGGTCGATGGTTGTTTCAAAGAGCAAAGATACAAGATAAATGCAAGCAATTCACAACCACCGCAAGGTTTTTCGGAAAAATACTACCGTTGTTTCAAAGTACAACGATACAAGAAAATGAAAATCGAAAAGCTTCCTTCATATGTGATTTTTTTCCTTAAAAACATGAAGGCAGTTCCCCTCTATTCCTCCTCCCGATAATAAACCTTGTAATACTTGCCGCGCTCGTCTTCGCCTTGCTCGATGTGGTCGCGGTTGCCGTTGATGATGATCTGGATTTTCTTGTCGCGGTTGATGACGCGCTTGTAGCTGCGCTGCTGTTTCTTGAAGGCGTAGTTGGAGATGGCAAAGCTGTCGTCGATGCTGATGTCATTCTCCGATTCATAGTTGCGTTTGTATTCCTGGAAACTCTCAATCACTTCGGGCTGCTCGATGACTTGTTGGGCGAACTCCTCCATGTCGAAGGTCTCGTTTTCCTTGAAGAAACTCAGCGACTTGTTCAGCAGCTCGATTTGGTCGGCCTTGGTGACTTCAAACGACTTGGATAGTTCCTGCGTGACGAAGCTCTTGGCCATCGCCATGGCGTTATGCGTGTTGGAGTATTCGTCTTTGCGCTGGCGGAGATGGAGGAAATCGTCCATCCAGTATTGCGCCTCGATGCCACGGTTGGTGTTGTCGACCACGGCCACCACAAAGCCTTCCTCGCGGTTCTTGTTGAAAACGAGGCAGCCTTTGTCTAACTTCTTCAGCATGATGCCTTGCTCGCAGTCGAGGCTGAGGCCCCCGTTGTCCAGAAGCACCTTCAGGAAGGTGTCTTTGCTCTCCGACTTGAACAGCCCCACAGCATCGGCGGTCTCGCCATCCACAAAGCAGTCCTTAAAGTGGACCACATAAAACTCGCCGCCTTTGATTTTGGCGTGGGTGCTTTGGTCGTAGAGGTATTTGGCCAAGTTGACAGACTGTTCGTAGAGCGTCTCGGGGTCGTCGAAAATCTGGGCGACGGCACCGTAAACGACGTTGTATTCCAGCCCGCTGTCGTGGTAGAGTTGGAAATATTCCTCCGAGGTGAACGGGGTGAGGAAATGGTTCTCAAGGATGGCCCTCATCGCGTCGTCGAGAGCCATCCTTGAAGCGGAGATAATCGTGCCTTCTTCGGCTGATTTGTTGCCTACGAAGTGAATGGATGCGTTGGTAATCATCAAGTTAAAACTTTACGGTAATATTACCCATGACGGTGAAGCCGGCCATCGGGATGAAGCCGATTTGGTAGTAACGGTTGTCGTTGGCATGGCCGCCGCTTTCGTAAAGGGCTGAATACACCCAGCCGCTGGCGGCATAACGCTTGTTGAAGATGTTGTTGAAGTTCACCTTGACGATGGCTTCCTTGACGACTTTCTTGGGCTTGAGCGAATAGCTGAGGCTCACGTTAGAGGTCGAGAAGGCAGGCAGCGAACGGTCGAGGTTTTGGGTGTTGTCGAGGTACATCCTTGACACGTAGTTGGTGTGCCAGGTGGCGGCAAAGCCTTTGTGGTGGAAGGTGACGAAGCCGTTCACGATGGCCGAAGGCGAGAAGGCCAGAGTGGAGTTGTCGTAGTGGATGACATCATAACCGTCGCCGTCGTAGGCGTTGCCATTGGCGTCGGTGTTGCCTTCCCAGTCATCCCAGTTCTCGACGTGTTCGTCGAAGTCCTTGATCTTGTTTTGGCTCAAGGCGGCGTTGGCCTCGATGGTGAGCCATTTCGTGGGGTTCACGCCGGCTTGCAGCTCCACACCCATGCGGTAAGACTTCTTGATGTTGGTGGTCAGGGCCTCGCCGATGTCGCTGACGGCACCCGTCTGCACAAATTGGTTGATGTAGTCCATGTAGTAGAGGTTGGCGCCTGCCTGCCAGATGTTGCCGTTGTAGTTGTAACCCAATTCATAGTCAAGAAGTTGCTCAGGAACGGGGGCAGGGTAGGAGCCGTTGTCGGTGAAGTTGTTGCGCTCAGGTTCACGATGGCTCCATGCCACGGAGGCATAGGCATGATGTCCGCTCATATTGAAGGAAATGCCGCCCTTGGGGTTGAAGAAGGGGTATTTCTTGTGGATGTTAAGCTCTTGGTTGTAGTATTGGCTGTCTTCTTCATAGAATTTGTCGTTGATGCCGTTGGTCTTGTAGTCCACATAGCGGAACTGCATGTCGCCGAAGACGGTCCAGTGGCTGGCGAAGGTGTAGGCGGCCTTCACGAAGACGTTGCCGTCGAGCTTGTGGGCATCGGAGTCGTAGTATTTGTGTTTCCCATTAACGAGGTATTTGGCGGCCACGTCGGGGTTGGCGATGTAGGTGACATAACCGAAATGGTTGCCGTCGAAGTTTTGGACAGACAGTCCGCCGATGACGTCCCAATGCCCGTCTTTGTAGTTGGCGTTCCAAACGAGGCCGTAGGTGTGTTGCGTGAGGCCTTTCTGACGGATGAAGTCGGTGCGCTTCACCTTGTTGCCTTCGCTGTCGGTGTAGGTCATGCCGAACTTCGAGAGCTTGTTGTTGGGACGGAATTCCTCATAATAGCCATAGCCGTAGGTGTAGTGCAGCGTGGCCGAGGTGGTCCAATGCTCGTTGATGTCCCAAGCGGCTGACAGGAGGTTGTGGTTTTGCCAGAAGTTGTCGGTGGTGCGGTCCCAGAAAGTACCGTCGTTCAGTTGGTAGCGGGCAGTGACGTAGTGGCCGTTCTCGTCCTTGACGAAATTGCCGTCCTCATCGGTGACGAGATATTCATACAAGGAGTTGAATCGACCCAGGCCCACGTTCCACATATCGGCGTAGGTCTTGATGCCTGTATGGATGCCGTAGGTGCCGTCCATGAGGCTCATGTCGTCGTTGCCGGCTGTCACGCCGTTCCAGGCCTGACCGGTCATCTCGAAGTTGCCGATGTTCTTGTAACGGAGTTGGAAATTGTTGTTGATGTAGGTGATACCGCCATAATAACTTCCACTGCGGCCTTTGGTGCCGTGGACGAAACCGTTGGTGTTGGTTTGGTGGTAGGCACCATCAATGATGAGGTGGTTCCAAAGGAGTCCCGTCGAGGCTTTGGCACCGAAGTTAAGGGTGTTGAATGAACCGTAGGAGCCTGTGATTTCGGCACTGGGCACAAACGAAGGCGTTGCCGACGAGAGGGCCACCGTACCGCCAAAGGCGCCGTCGCCATTGGTTGAGGAGCCCACGCCACGCTGGATTTGCACCGAGCCGAGCAGCGAGCCGTAGCTGTTCATGTTGGCCCAGAACACGCATTGGTCTTCGGGCGAATTGAGCGGCACACCGTCCAAGGTGACGTTGATGCGCGAGTCGCCGGCGCCACGGATGCGCATGTAGGATGTGCCTGAGCCGATGCCGTTCTCGCTCCAGGCGATGATGCCGGGCGACTTGGCAAACAGGAAAGGCAGCTCCTGACCCGTCTTCGAGAAATCGTTCAGTTCCACCTTCTTGATGTTGGTGACGGCAAAAGGTGCGTCTTTCTGTACACGCACGCCGCTGACTACCACTTCGTTGAGCAGTTCGTACTTTGTGGTGTCAAATACCACGTCATTGCTTTGGGCATTCACATTGATCGCTATCATCAAGGAAGCGATACCAAAAGATAGTCTTTTCATCTCTTTGAACTTTTAGTTTTACAAATGTGAAGGGGAAGGTTTGACAATATCCAATCCCTACGCCGGCATTACCCGGATCAGGTTAGAGGGTATGATCTCAGCCGTTTTCATCTGCATGTGCAGGAAAGGCACCCCTTTGTTATTTCGGCGGCAAAGGTAAGGATTTTTTTGATGTGTGCTTCAAAAACCAAGAAAATAACAAACGAATCCGCAAACCGCCGCCACCAAAGCATTGATAATCTTTGCCTTGACGAAGCTCCTTTTGCTCTCGGCCAAAAGCGGCAACGAGGCGTGTCCGTCCTGAGAAATCGAACTGGCAAGCAGCACCGAAAACGGCACCACACCCGTGGCAAATAAGGTGACAAACAGCAAATGCGGCCCGCTTTCAGGAATGATGCCGATGAGCACAGCCAACAATATCATCCATGGAATGCTCTTGCTGATAAGTGTCTCGATGTCAAAGTAATGCAGCCCGACTTGGATGACAATCAAGGCACCAAAGGTCCAGAGGAAAACCGGCAGGAAATGCTTGCGGATAATGTGTTCCCAAAGATGTTCCTTGACGACATGCTCGGGCGCGGTGGCGATGAACCAAACCACGAACATGCTGAGGATGGCGAAGATGAGGTTCATCCAATACTCGTCGAAGATATTGAGTTGTGTATGAGCCGTTTCGCCGTGCTCGTGGCTATGCTCGAACATGCCGAAGGCGAGGGCGACGATGAACAGCATCACACCTAATAATAAAGCGATGCGCTCCGCGCTGGCATGACGCATGTTGCGCAGGGTGGGGTTTTCGGGATGGTTTTCGTGAACTTCGTCCTCGTGGTGGATTTGGTAGCCTTCTTCGCAGCCTTCGTGCGCTTCTTTTTTTGCTGGTTTGCCAAATTTGTCAACGATAAGGCCGACCGCCACCGCCACAACAAACAAAATCACCATCAAAAGCAAGGCCTCCTTGGGAATCATGGCGAGCATGACAAAGGCCTCGTCGCCTGAAGAGGCGATCATCATGGCGACCAATGCACCGAAAGTCAGCAGCTTGTGCGAATACATCGACACGGCGGCAAAACCGCCCATGCAGCCTGGAATGAGGCCCAAGCCCGCGCCCAAAACGACCTGCCCGGCAGGGTGTTGGCGCAGCCGTGAGAACCATTTTCCGTGAGAATTAAGGTTGACGAACTCAAGCAACAGCATCATGATGATCACCAATCCGGTGATTAAGACGCTGTTTCTCAGCACATCAACAAACAAATGGAGAAAATCGTGCATGGGTTGAAAAATTGGGCTGCAAAATTAGGAAATTATTACCTTTGCAGCAAAATTAAAAAGACGCGAGACCGCGAGACACGGGACACGAGTCCATTGTCTCGCGTCCTGAAGTCCCGCGTCCCGAAGTCAAGAAAAAGATGAAAAAAGAAGATTGTTTTTACCTTGGCCGCGTGGCCAAAACGCACGGCCTGAAAGGGGAGGTGACCATCAAATTGGAGGCCGACGACCCCTCGGCCTACCTCGAAATGAAGCATTTCTTCCTCGAAATCAACAAGGTGCTAACGCCTTTCTTCGTGGAGAAAATCACACCGAATGGCGACAAGTTCTTCGTGCAAGTGCAAGACGTGAAGACCGTCGAGCAGGCGCAGAACTTGGTTGGGAAGGCGGTTTATTTGCCTTTGGAAATGCTGCCCAAGCTGAGTGGCAAGCAGTTCTATTATCATGAAATCGTGGGCTTTATGGTGGTCGATACAGAGAGAGGCGAGTTGGGGGCCGTCAGCGAGGTGCTGGAATACCCAACGCAGGCCATCCTGCAAATCATGCATGGCAAGAAGGAAATCCTCATCCCGATTCTCGACCATGTGATCCAAAACGTCGACCGCGACAAGAAAATCCTTACCATCACCGCGCCCGAGGGCTTGATTGACATGTACTTGCAATGACCGACGCGCGCCCCTTCCACTTCAAGCATTTCAGCCTCTTTCATCATCGTTCGACGATGAAGGTGGGCACCGACGCCATTCTGCTCGGTCGCTGGGTGGAGGTGAAGCCGACCGATGTGGTTCTTGACATCGGCACGGGTTGTGGTCTCTTGCCGCTGATGCTCTCGCAAAAAGGCGTGGCGCAAGTGGATGCCGTCGACATCGACAAGGCTTCCATTGAGGAGGCGACGGTCAACTTCGAGGCTTCGCAATGGCGCGACCAATTGAAAGCCTTTTGCATGGATATTGCCGATTTCCAGCCTGAAAAGAAGTACGATTTGATCGTCTCCAACCCACCGTTTTTCAATCGTTACTCAAAGTGCGACGAGGAGCGCAAAAGCCGTGCCCGCCACAACGACATGTCGCTGTCGTATGCCTCGCTTTGCGCGGTGGCAGCACGGTTGCTGAAACCCGATGGGCGTTTTGCCTTGGTGTTGCCGCTCAGCGTGACAAACGAATTTATGGAAGCGGCATCAAGGGTTGGTTTCTCGCTTCAAAAACGGCTGACAATCATTCCGATAGAAGGGAAATCACCCAATCGGGTCAATTTGGAATTGGGTTTCGGAAAATGCGATTCGGTCTCTGAGGAGTCTTTTGTCATCCGCGACCGTGACAATGGCTTTACGCCACAATACAAAGCGTTTCTGAAGGATTATTACTTGGGCTTATAATGCCGGATTCCAAATCATCAAATAAAGGAAGCTCCTACGGAGCAATTCTTTGAAACCTGCTAAATATCAACCCCCAACTACCAACTGCAAACTTCTAACTCCTAACTCAAAACTTTCAACTCCCAACTACTCTAAACTCTCAACTCTAAACTCTCAACTCTAAACTACTTCTTCAAAACATCCTTATTCGCCTTCGCGCGGCGTTCGTTGAAGATGTAGACCACGCGCAGCGTGATGCTGTTGTTGTACTGCCTTTGCAGCGGTTGCACGCGACGGTCGTCGGTTTTGAGGATGGTCTCGTTGGCGTCCTTGTAGAACAGTCTGGTTCTGATGGGGGCCAATGAATATTGGTAGCGCAGCTCGGCGTGTATGCCTTCCCAGAGGCGCACGCGGAGGTCGGCGCAGATGTTGAAATCGTGGGCACGATAGCTATCGGAGTTGGCAATGGTTCGGGGCACCAAGTCCTCGATGGCCTCGTTTTGCGAGTAGCCGGCTTCGTATAGCTTGTCCGTCAATGCCTTGATGTCGGCCACATGGCTGATGTCGGGCCGGCCATCGGCTTCTTCCTTCCAGTGGAGCAGGCCGTCGCCCAAACGGATGGCGGTGGCTTGGTCGTTGACGTATTCCTGAAGCCCGACGATGCGTCCGTAGGAGACGCCCACGCCGATGCTATAACGGTCTTTGTCCGTCAGGTAGATCATGACGGGGATTTCTGCATAGTTGAGGTTCAGCTTGTAACGACCCGTGTAAAGTCCAAGGTGCTGGTTGATGGAGTCGCGTTTGTAGGCTCCTTTTTGGTTGAACAGCACCTCAATCCCCACATCCATCCAATTGGTGATGGGAATCAAGGCGCCTGCACCGGCATGTACACCGAGTTTGCGGAAACGGTAGCATTCGTCGCCGTCGACTTGGGTGATGTTGCCGCCCAAAAACACTTCGCCCTTGATGATTTGGGCATGGAGCAGGGCAGGAGAGGCCGCAATGAAGGCCAATAATAGAAGGGTGATTATTCCGTGTCGTTTCATTTCGTTCGGATTTGTTTTCATTAACTGATTTGTGGTGGTTTTATTGCGAATCGGGTGCAAAATTACATTTTCATCGTTAAACTGATTCTGTTTCTGTTGGCATCCACCTCCAAAACCTTGACCTTCACCTTTTGGTTCAGATGCACCACCTCGTTCGGGTCCTTGATGTAATGGTCGGCCATCTGGCTGATGTGGACGAGGCCGTCTTGGTGCACGCCGATGTCGACAAAAGTGCCAAAGGCGGTGATGTTGGTCACGATGCCGTTCAAGGTCATGCCTACGCGCAAGTCCTTGACTTCGCGGATGTTCTTGTCGAACTCGAAGGCTTCGAACGACTTTCTCGGGTCGCGGCCAGGTTTGTCGAGTTCGGCCAAGATGTCGTTGATGGTCTCCAAGCCGAAATGCTCCTCAACGAAGTCCTTCGGGTTGATTCGGGCGATGAGTTCCTTGTTGCCGATGAGGTCTTTCACCTTTACGTTCAGCTTCTTGGCCATTTTTTCCACGATGTGGTAGCTCTCGGGGTGGACGGCGCTTTGGTCCAAAGGATTGTCGCCATTATGGATGCGCAGGAAGCCGGCGCATTGCTCGAAGGCCTTGTCGCCGAGGCGCGGCACGCCATAGAGTTGTTGGCGCGTCTTGAAGCCTCCGATTTCGTCGCGGTAGTGGACGATGTTGTAGGCCAAGGTGGGCCCAACGCCGCTCACATACGACAACAGCTGCTGGCTGGCGGTGTTGAGTTCCACGCCGACGGCGTTCACGCAGCTCTCCACGGTCTGGTCGAGGCTCTCGCCGAGCTTCTTTTGGTCGACGTCGTGCTGGTATTGCCCCACGCCGATGCTCTTCGGGTCGATCTTCACCAACTCGGCCAACGGGTCCATCAGTCGGCGCCCGATGCTCACCGCGCCGCGCACGGTGATGTCGTAGTCCGGGAACTCGTCGCGGGCGATTTTCGAGGCGCTGTAGACTGACGCGCCGCTCTCGCTCACCATCACGGCCATCAGGTCGCGGTCGAACTTGATGCTTCTGATGAAATCCTCGGTCTCGCGTCCCGCCGTGCCGTTGCCGATGGCGATGACCTTGATGCGATAGGCATCCACGAGGCTCTTGATTTTGCGCATCGCGCCCACCGTGTCCGACTTGGGCGGGTGGGGGTAGATGGTCTCGTTGTGGAGCAAGGCTCCCGTCTCGCTCAAGACCACCACTTTGCAGCCCGTGCGGAAGCCCGGGTCGATGGCAAGGACGCGCTTTTGGCCCAACGGCGCGGCCAAAAGCAGCTGTTTCAGGTTTTCGGCGAAGACGCGGATGGCGGTCTCGTCGGCCTTCTCCTTATAATAATTGCGGATTTCGGTCTCGATGCTCGGCTCAAGGAGGCGTTTCCACGAGTCGGCGATGGCCTCGCGCACGAGTTCCGACGATTCGTTGTCGTTCTTCAAGAAGATGCTTTCGAGCGAGTTGAGCACAAAGTCGTCGTCCACCTTGATTTTCAGCTTCACCATGCCTTCCTCCTCGGCGCGGAACAAGGCCAACAGGCGGTGCGAGGGCGCCTCTGAAATCGGCTCGCGGAAGTCGAAATATTGTTGGTAGGTCTTGCCTTCCTCTTCCTTGCCTTTGACCACGGCGGAACTGATGTCGCCCTGGATATGGAAAATCTTGCGGATGCGGTTGCGCCCGTTGATGTTTTCGGAGACCCATTCGGCCATGATGTCCTTGGCGCCTTGCAGGGCTTCCTCCACGTCGTTGACGCCCTTGCCCGCGTTGACGTAACGTGCCGCGAGGCGGTCCACCGTGTCCACGTTCTGCGCCATGATTTGTGCGGCCAGCGGCTCCAGGCCTTTCTCGCGGGCGATGGCGGCGCGGGTGCGGCGTTTGGGCTTGTAGGGGAGGTAGAGGTCCTCTACTTCCTGCAAGGTCTTGGCGTTGAGTATCTTCTGCTCCAGTTCGGGCGTGAGTTTCTCCTGCTCGCGGATGGAGGCAATGACGCTTTCCTTGCGCTTCTGGAGTTCAGTGAGTTGCTCAAGGCGATGCTGCACAGCGGCCACGTTCTCTTCGTTCATCGTGCCCGTCATTTCCTTGCGGTAGCGGGCGATGAAGGGGATGGTGGCGCCTTCGTCGAAAAGGCGTATGACGTTGGCCACATGGTGCGCGGCCAAGTTGAGTTCCTGCGCGATTTGCGGGGCGAAATCGGTGTTTTGCATAAAACAAGATATTAAAGCGACAAAAATACGGTTTTCTTGGCAAACATAGGCCAGTTTTTACATTTCCATATTGGAATATTGTTTTTGGAATAAACTACATGTCCTTCATCGAAAGGCCAACCAAATCAACCTTGTAGCCGATCAAATGTTTTTTGATGTTTTGGTATTTTTCTTCAAGTTCTTTGGGCTTGAACCTTTCGATGTTCCGCTTGACTTCGGCCACAACGGCATGATGGTCAAGACGCTCCAACGCGATAAGGTCGATTTCGTTTTTTCCTTGGTTGTCCCACCAATGCGACACCTCCGTAACCCTTTCCTTCTCGCCATATTTTTGTCTGAAGTACTTTTCCAGCATGAGGCCGCTGAACTGGGTGTAATCTTTTCGGATGGCCTCTTCAAGAAGGTCAAATTTCTCCAATTCCACAAGGGTACGGTTGCTTTCGACGAACCTGAACCAGAACGTCAAGAAACAATCGTCAATGTAGTATTTCACGCCTTGGCTGTTGGGCTTGGCCCACATCGGGCGGAGTTTCCTTACGAGTGAATACTCCGTTTCCAAGGTGTCGAGATAGCGGCCTGTGTTCTTCTCGATGATGCTGTCGATTTCCGATTGGCTTGTCATTCCCGAAGCGATGAGTTGGAGGATGCTGTAATAGATTTGGAACTTGCGCCCAAACTCGCCCACCAGCAATTCGGTGCCTTCTTCCAGGAAGATGCTTGATGGGCGGCAAACGTCGCGAATCATGTCTTCCCAGGTCTTGCAACCGTCGTCCATCAGCTGCGCCACATATTTGGCCACGCCACCTGTGATGGCATATAGCATGAGCAAATCCTCAGGCGTGTATTTGGGATTGTGGTCGCAAAGAATCTGTTTTAGCACCGAAGTCGGGAACGGCTTGAGCTCGATTCGGGCGGTCTTGCGGCCGAAAAGCGGTTCCTTGCGGTCTTCGAAAATCCGTTTCATCATGTTATAGATGCTGCCGCAAGCGATGAGGTGGATGTGCGCTTCGGCATGATGCTTGTCCCAAACCCGTTGTATGTCGCTGATGATGCCTTCGCCAATGTCGGCCAGTCGCTGGAATTCGTCGATGATGACCGTCGCTTTCTGCGTTTGGCTGAACACGAGGATTTCCTCCAAAAGCGCAGCGAAGGACGCGACTTGGCCGTGAATGTGCATCCCCAAAACCGTCTCGGTTTGTTTTTGGAACTCCACGCATTGGATTTGTTCTGCTTTTTTTCCGATGAAAAAGTAAAGATAAGGCCGATCTTTCAGGGCTTCTGTCATCAGGGTCGTCTTTCCAGTGCGCCTCCGGCCAATCAAAACGGTGAATTGCGATGTGTGGCTTGCCATATTATCAATCCTTTGCAATTCGTTGATTTCCTTTTCTCTATCGTAAAATTTCATTCTTTACAAATTTGTAAATTACAAATAATTAAATTTCGATGCAAAGATAGGAATTATTTCTTTTTCAAATATAAGGCCATTTCAAAAAATCGCATTAAAGAAAACTCCTACGGAGTATAACCCATTGGTTCATTGCGTTTTGTTATCAAAAGAAAGCTCCTATGAAGCACTTTTAGAAGCCTCCCATAAAACGTTTGAAATGTTGATAGGAATCTTTGGCTGTAATCAGTTTATTCCAGCACCATCGTCCCAACGCGGTTGTCTGTCGTCAGATAGCAGGCCACATCGGGGAGAACCAGCTGCATCCCAACAAGTGCCTCTTCAGGAAGGGTTATTTCGGTGTCCGTAAAGTCCTTTTGGCCTTTTCGCCAAACGAGGTGATGGCGTTTGCTTCTTTGGTTGTCCACGATGTCGTCGTAAATCACGCCGAGCGTTTCTCCGTCGAAAGCCCAATCCACAAGTTGAGCGTCTTGAGTCGCTTGAATGTTGAAACCGCCGTGGTCAACCACTTTGGTGTTGTATCGGAAAGGCAAATTGAAAACGGTATCTTTTTGTATGTCAAGAAGATATTCAGTGAATGCCAAGTTGAGCAGGCCATCTTTCAGTTTGGGCTTGTACCACAGCAAATCCTTTTGCTCAAACTCGGGATAGTGAATCGGACGCTCGTCTTTCAATGTGAGAATGCCATCCTGCACTTCGCATTTGGCTTGGGTGTAGATGCTTTGTCCCTCTTGGTCGAACTTTTGCGAAACGACATATACATCTTGTAAAAACGGAAGGCTGTTACCGCTGTTGTTGGAATGGCCGAACATCATGGTGGCGAACTCGTTTTGCCTTCCGTCAAAAATCACTTTGAAGTCCTGCGTTGTGTCGTAAAGCGGATAGGAAAGCACTTGATAAGGGGATCGCAGACTGACTTGTCCGTCTTCCATGCTGGGGCAAGAAACCGTGAAGCCAATCCAAATCTCTTTCCCGTTGATGAAGACGTCTTCCACCGAACTGCGATAATATCCAAAGCTCTTGATGGATTGTATCAATGCGGAGTCCAGTTGCCTCAATTCGGGGAAAACATCGGCGGGGTCGACGAGGTTGCCGTCGATTTCGCGTATCATTTTTCCGTCGGTGTTGAATATTTGGCAAAGGTTCATCGGGCTGTTGGTCAGGACGTAGTAGTTGCCTTGCGTGGAAAATTTGATGCCGTCGTTGTTGTAATCGGTCTGTAGGGTCGTGGGTTCCTTTTGCATCAAGGCTTCTCCTTTGGTTTTGATGGCGCTGAGACGGTATTGGGTCGGCTTGTCGAGCCTGAATTGGAACACCATGATCTCGTTGCCTTTTTTGTCCATCAGATGGCCTTCGGAAACGGTGGGGATGGTGTTCAGCTTGGCGTATTTTTCCTTGTCGGAAACGATTTTGAAGCCTTCGTTCCCTTTGACGTATTCGAGCGCATTGGTTTTGAGGAACTGCTCGATGGTTTTTTCGTTCAAGCCGTTGAACACGATTTCCACATTGGCCACTTCCGAGAGGTCGCGCATGGTGATTTGTCCCGAAACACAGCGGAAGCAGTCTGTTTCTTTCATCTTCACCTTGAGCAGATAAGGTTTTTCTGTTTCTTGCTGTCCGTATGAGGCCAATGCCATCATGGCGATGGCGGCAAATAAGATAAGGTGTCTTTTCATTGTCTAGTAGTTTGGTTTTCCAACTGCAAATTTAAGTTTTTTATTGCTTTCTGCCGTTTTTTTCACTAATTTTGCAGCAAAATAATTCTATGACACAGCATAACAAAATCCAGCTCTTCGAGGAGAAGAAAGTCCGCGCCATTTGGGACGACGAGGCAGAGAAATGGTATTTTTCGGTGGTGGATGCAATTGCCGTATTGACGGATAGCGTTGATCCGACTGCTTATTGGCGTAAGTTGAAACAAAGGTTAAAAGAGGAAGGAAATGAAACCGTGACAAATTGTCACGGTTTGAAAATGCTTGCTCCCGATGGTAAGATGAGGAATACGGATGTCGCTGATACAGAGCAACTTTTCCGTCTAATCCAATCCATTCCATCGCCCAAGGCAGAGCCTTTCAAGCAGTGGATGGCGCAGGTCGCGGCACAGCGTCTCGACCAACTGCAAGACCCGGAATTGAGCATCGAGCAGGCCATGATGGACTACAAGCGTTTGGGCTATTCCGACGCTTGGATCAACCAACGGCTGAAGTCCATCGAAATCCGAAAGGACCTCACCGATGAATGGAAGCGGCGCGGCTTGCAGGAAGGTGTGCAGTTTACCACGTTGACTGACATTATCTATAGCACTTGGTCAGGCATGACGGCCAAGGAATACAAGCAGTTCAAGGGCTTGAAGAAAGAGAACCTCCGCGACAACATGACCAACCGCGAATTGGTGCTGAACATGTTGGCCGAGCTTTCGACCAAGGACATTTCGGAAAGCCAAAATCCCGAAACTTTTGGCGAGCACATGGATGTGGCGCGACAGGGTGGCGAAATTGCCCGCCACGCCCGCATGGAGTTGGAAGCCAAAACAGGGAAGCCCGTGGTGACTTCATTGAATGCGAAAGAGGCTTTAGAATTAAAAGCAGCAACAGAAAACGAACCTCAAAATAATTCTTTGTCATGAATTTTAGATTTTGGAAGTATTTATTCTTCAAGTATTCGCGCATTGGTACTTTTGGTGATATAAATGCTGCTTGTTTTTTTACAATTTCTTTCATTTTCTACTTCATGTCACTATGGGTTTTATTGGATTTGTTTGTTTTTCCACAAAAAATGCCACTTCTTCCTCTTTGGCCAGTGCTTATAGTAATCCTTGTTATTGTTATTGGCTTGTCCGTTTGTTTTAATAGTATTGTGAAAAATAAGAAAACGATGAAAAACCTTGAGAATGAGTTTAGGGAATCAAGCAATTGGCCAGCTTTCATATTTGCAGCATTTTCTTTTTTGGTATGGTGCTTGTCCATATATCTTGGATTGTTGCGAAATCAAGGTAAAATATGATTTTCAACTTTTTTCCGAAATAAATCAAATAATGATAGAAAGATGATTAAAAACCTGATATTTGACTACGGCGGTGTGCTCCTCGACTGGAACCCGCATTACCTTTATGACCCTTATTTCGGCGACGTGGACAAGGCCGAATGGTTCCTCACGAACATCTGTACCTACGAATGGAACGCCCAGCACGACAACGGTCGCCCCGTTGCGGAAGGCACTGCGGAACTTATCGCTGAGCATCCCGAATGGCGCAAGGAAATTGAAATGTATTACGGCGAGTTCATGAAGATGATGGGCGGACAGATACCTGGCATGGAGGAATTGGTCAAGGAACTGAAGGACAAAGGTTTCCGTGTGTTTGGGCTGTCCAACTGGTCGGAGGAGACCTTTGCCTTGGTGCGGCCGGTCTATCCCGTCCTCAATCTCATGGAAGACATGGTGATTTCGGGCATCGAGCGGGTGATGAAACCCGACCCGCGCATCTTCCAATTGGCCTTGCAGCGCTTCGGCATCAAGGCCGAGGAGACGGTTTTCATCGACGACAACCCGAATAATGTGGCTACCGCGAATGCTTTGGGGATTACGGGGGTGTTGTTTGAATCAAAAGATAAACTTGTGAAAGAATTAAATGGTTTCGCAATAATCTAATTAAGGAACGGAATATGAGATTTCTGGAATATCTTTATTTCAAATATTACAACTTAGGCGTTAAACTTGGGTCAAAAAAGAACGCCTCCACGTCAGCCATACTCTTGTTGTCGTTTGTGTTTTATCTATATTTGTTTGATGTTGTAATAACACTTGGCTGCCTATTTGAACTGAACTGGGATAACCGTTGGATTGTAGGCTTTTTAATAGCATCATTCATTATTCTGATGGCTGTTTTTGATTTCACATTAAAAAAATCACAGATTGTATCCGAGCACAAAGAGGAATGGGCAGGAAAGAAGAATATAGGAGCAATTTTGTTTTCTGTAATTGCATTTGTTTGGTTTGCTATCGCATTGTTTATTATTGTACCGATAAACAAAGGTATGTCATGAAAATATTGTCAGTAGAACAAATAAGAGAAGCCGACCGCTATACCATTGAGCACGAGCCTATAGAGTCCGTCGATTTGATGGAACGGGCGGCGACGAAAGTCTTTGAGTGGCTCTATCGCCGCACGCCGCGCGACAAGACCATAAAGATCTTCTGCGGCATGGGCAACAACGGTGGCGACGGCCTCGTGGTGGCCCGACTGCTTAACCAACAAGACATTGTCCCGCAAGTGTTTATGGTGCGCCACAGCGACCGCATGAGCCACGACTGCGAGGTGAACTACTACCGCCTCGTGAACGAGACCAAGGTGCCGATGTTCGACATCCTCACCGAGGACGACTTCCCGAAAGTGGATGCCAACGATGTGGTGGTCGACGCCATCTTCGGGTCGGGCCTCAATCGTCCGCCGCAAGGCGTAACCGCCGACCTGATTGCCTACCTCAACCAGACCAAGGCCATCCGCGTGGCCATCGACATCCCTTCGGGCCTTTTCGCCGACGACCCCAGTGCCTTGGGCTTCATCTTCAAGGCCGACTACACGCTGACCTTCCAAAACCCCAAGTTAGCGTTCCTGCTGCCCGAAAACGACCCGTATGTGGGGCGCTTCGAGGTGCTCGATATTAGTCTGCACCCGCGCTATTTGGAAGAGGTGGAGACCAACAACCTGCTGACCGTCAAGGCGATGGTGAAGCCGATTTTGCACACACGCACAAAATATTCCCACAAAGGCACCTACGGTCACGCCTTGCTTATTGCAGGCTCCGAAGGCAAGACGGGTGCGGCCTTATTGGGCGCGAAAGCCTGTCTGCGCACGGGCGTGGGCTTGCTGAGCGTACATCTGCCCAAGGTGGCCCAACTGCCTTTGCAGACCGCCATCCCCGAGGCGATGATTGACGGTGACGAGTCTGAAACCTGCTTCTCTATGTTCAGCCATCTAGATGCCTATACCGCTGTGGGTGTGGGCCCGGGTTTGGGCAAGGCCGACGACACCGTCCGCGCCTTGAAACGGCTGATCCAAGAAGTGCAAGTGCCGCTCGTCATGGATGCCGACGCCTTGAACATCCTTTCCGAGAATCCCACTTGGTTGCCGTTCCTGCCCTCCAAAACGATTCTGACGCCCCATCCGAAAGAATTTGAACGCTTGGTAGGGAATACATCGACCTCGTTTGAACGCCTTGAAAAACAACGTGAACTCTCTGTGAAACACAATATTATCGTTGTGCTGAAAGGCGCGCACACTTCCATCACCATGCCCAACGGAACTTGTTTCTTCAACACCACAGGCAACCCCGGCATGGCCACGGCGGGCAGCGGTGACGTTTTGACGGGCATCATCCTCTCGCTCTTGGCGCAACGCTATTCGCCCGAGGAAGCCGCCGTGTTGGGTGTCTATCTCCACGGCCTCGCTGGCGACCTTGCCGCTGACGAGATAGGGCAGGAGGCCTTGATTGCTTCCGACATCACGGAGCATCTGGGTAAGGCCTATGCTGCGCTTCGTGCGAAATGAGTTTTTGAGTAAAAGGACCTATTGAATGACCACTTTTTTGGTCACAGTGCCCTCTTTCCCGTTGGCCACTATGAAATAGAGGCCTTTTCGACCGCTCAGGCTGTACTGTATGGTAGTAGGTACCTTATCATTATAGGTCACAAAACTATCCAACAAATTGCCCATCACATCATACACCTTGATATCCACTTTGCCTGTAAGATGTTCAAAAACAAGCTTCATTTGGCCATCATTTGGATTGGGGATTACGTTGAATCCAATATCTGTGCCTCTTTCTTCAAGGCCATAAAACGAACTGACGAACCAATATCTTTGTACAATGCCCTCAGGGGTACAACGGTTGAAAACGCGAGCTGTCAGCCAAACGGTGTCGCTCACATAGTTTAGTACGTACATTTTGCAGTGTTTGCCCTTGTCGCCGAAAGGTTCGAGCATCCATAGCATTGGCTCTTCGAAGCTCCATGTGACGGTGTCCCAAATACATTTTGGGTTGGTGTCCCAAACCTGAAAATCGTATGCGTTGATTTGGAATTCGGTAGCGGTGACAACCCAGTGTGGGGCTTTGTTTGTGGTATCCATGGGGTAGATTTCGGTGGGTGAAGGCGTGTAATTGATGGTAAGGTCTAAGTCAATGATACTGTCACATCCATTTTGGGCCTGACTTTCGTATGTATAATGTCCTGACTCAGTCAGATAGCCACCATTAGCTAACCGCCATGGGTATTTGTTGCATGCAGTCTCGTTCAAACGGATGCTATAATCTTCCGCGAAAGTAAGGTCAAGTACAAAGATTTCATTGCATCCTGTAGTGCCTACTATTGTGTCGTAATAAACACCATCATGCGAATAAATATGACCATGCCATGTGAACGAATCTTCGCATGTCGTCTCTATTTGTGTTGGATGCACTTGCTCGTGACCTATCGTAAGGTGCAGGGTTACGATGCTGTCGCAGCCAAGGGCCGTTTGGGTGGAATAGGGATAGTCGCCCGATGCCGTGTATGTGGCACCGTGCCAGGTGAATGTGTTGCAGGCGATTGCCGTTGTGTCGCTTTGGACATCGTGTCCAATGGTCAGGTACAGCACAAAGGTGCTGTCGCAAGCGCCGGGCGACTGGACAAAATCGGTGTAGGTGCCGCTTTCCGTATAGGTGGTTCCACGCCAAACGTAGTTGTTGCATGCTGTCACCTCTTCCTCGGAACTGAAGCTGCCGCTGATGTTGAGGTTCAAAACCAAAAGGCTGTCGCAGCCTGCGATGCTTTGTTCCAAATGCTCGTAAACCCCAGGTTCTGTGTAGGTTGTGTTGTACCATTCGTATTCATCACAAGCCGTTACGTTGAGTAAAGTTGTGTCAACCGGATTGATGGTCAGATGCAGCATTATTGTGCTGTCGCAGGATTCAGGCATTTGCACAATGTAGGAATAAGTGCCGCTTTCCGTAAAGTTGGTTCCATGCCAATCATAGCTGTCGCATGCCGTGGCATACTCTTCCGAGAAAGGAGTCCTGACTTCTATCACTTTTGTAAGAAACAGAGAATCCATGTCCCTGTGAGGATTATGAAGCACGTTGGTCACAGTGTAAAAGCCGTCGGTGCTATAGTTGTGTGTGACTTGTTCCCCTTGCGCCGATGTGCCATCGCCAAAATACCACGTCACATCATCATAATTCCAGTTGGTCACCGAATTGAATTCTATCTCTTTGTTGGCGCAGAAATAATGGTCCTCTGGGATTTCCGTATGGTCCCAACCATCTATCGTCATGGTATAAGTGAAGTTTGTGCTAAAACTATGTGCCTTAAGGAAAACACCTGAATCAGCAAACTCGTCACCTACGTCGCAAATGGCCATTTTGATATGGTAACTCGACATGGGAACCACATCAAAGCTTACTTCCATCAAGGTAGTGAACCCGTCAAATTGGATGGTAGCACCGCCTGTATTGTCAATGTAATAAGCAGAATTGTGATTTAGGTTCACGTTATCTATGCTGACAACCTCTGTCGTTCCTGGTATCAAGGCCATGTTTTGATGGTCGTAATACCCTCCCGCCGGATTTGTGCCTTCAACAAAAAAGCCGAATACGTCATTATAACCTTGACCGACATATTCCATATATTCTTCGGATCCGAAAACGAAACTGAAAGTCACTCTGTTATCCCATGGGATAAAATCAAACTCAAGCACTGCGACATCGGTTGTAGGTCCAGAGGCAATGGAAACTAGATTCTCATCATAATATGCTGCGCACGTTGAGGGAACCATTATTTCATCCGTGTCATTTGGGCCGACAGCGACACTCACCCCTCCAGATGCCAGGATGAGGCCGGCCTCCATGCCAATGTTAGTAGGTGTGCTACCCGTCTCGAACTTACCAATGAGGTTGCAACCAATGATTCCATCGGAACCGTTGAATTTGGCGTTTGAAATGGTTACGCCATTGTCCAAAAGAATGTTCCTGACCAACGAATCCGCTGTCCAGCCATTCAATTCGGATGCTTCGGTCACGATAAGTTGGGCATTAAGATTTCCTATAGACGCGAGATTCAGGAATAAGGTAATCAAGAATAGTATGTTGTTTCTTTTCATGGTATGAAATTTTCATGTGACGGCAAAAATACATAATTGATGGGAATATGGAAGGAAAACTGCTTGAAAATCAAAAAATTTTTTTTGCACGCAGAATCCGCAGAACTCGCAAAACCTGCTAGACGCAAATACTTCGTCGCATTGCGATTCATGAGATTCTGCCTGAGATAAATCGTATTCTGCGTGAGATAATTTCCTACTTTTGCACCATGATTAAAACCACCGTTTCGAACAAAGAGATTTGGCGCATTGCATACCCCATCATGTTGGGCAACCTCGCGCAGACCATCATCACATTTACTGATACCGCTTTCCTTGGTCACCTCGGTACCATCGAGCTGAGCGCCTCCATGATGGCGGGACTTTATTATTACGTTTTCACCACTTTGGCCATGGGCTTTGCCGTTGGCATCCAGATTTTTATCGCGCGACGTTTCGGCGAGGGCGACTTGAAGAAAATCGGCGTGGTGTTCCAGCATGGGGCGTTGTTTGTGCTGGGCTTGGGCGTGCTGCTGTTTTCGATTTTGTTCTTCTTCAGCCATCGGTTGCTGCACATCATCATCGAGTCGGAAAACATCTATGCGGCGGCAGGGGAGTATCTGAGGTTTCGGCAGTTCGGCATCGTGTTCGTGGTGTTCAACTTCCTGTTTCGCTCGTTCTACGTCGGCATCAGCAACACGAAGGTCATCACTTTTTCGACCATCATCATGGCCGTGGTCAACATCTTTTTCGACTGGGCGTTGATTTACGGCAAGTTCGGTCTGCCCGAGATGGGCATTGGCGGTGCGGCTTTGGCTTCGCTGATGGCGGAAATCACGGCGTTCTGCTTCTTCTGGATCTACACCTATTTCACCATCCCGCACGAGGAATACGGCATGTTCCGCTGGCACAAATGGCAGCCCGCCTTGATGGGCGACATCCTCAAGGTGGCCTTTCCGAGCATGATTCAGCGACTGTTCTCGTTTGGTGCCTGGTTCATCTTCTTTGTGATGATCGAGAAGATGGGGGAGATGGCCATCGGCGTTTCGTCGGTGGTGAGGAGCACTTATATGATTCTCATCATCCCGGGCTTTGCTTTTGCGGCCACGGCCAATACCCTGACGAGCCGCATTATCGGCGAAGGCAAGAGCGACGAGGTGATGTCAATGCTTTGGAAAGTGGTGAAAAACAGTGTGTTGTGTGCAACGGCATTGGTGTTGGTCACCTTCATCGTCCCAGAACTTGTCTTGCACATTTATACTGACGATGTGGCTTTGGCCCAAGCTGCAGTGCCATCGGTGTATGTCATCGCCGTGGCGACGCTTGTCAGTGCTGTGGGTATGGTGTTTTTCGAGGCCGTTTCCGGCACGGGCAACACCACGGCGGCCATGGCCTTGGAGTTTGGCGTGCTCATCCTTTATATGTTCTACATCTACCTGATGACCAAGACCTCAACCATCGCGGGCGTGTGGACCGCTGAGTGGCTCTACAACGCGCTCATGGGCGTGATTTCGTTCCTTTACATTTGGAAGGCCGACTGGCGACGGAAGAGGATCTGACAAATTGGCGAAGCCCTTCGGAATGATTCAGAAATAGTTTTTTTAATTTTTCTGGTTGCGCAACAGAAAATAGTGTATCTTTGCAGCCGATAAGCGGTGCCGCGAGGCCCAACAGGGAATCGGGTGAGAATCCCGAGCAGTTCCCGCTGCTGTAAGCTCTTCACGCTGAGCACGATGCCACTGAAAACCACGTTTTTCGGGAAGGCGCTAAGCCCAAAGGAGTAAGTCAGAAGACCTGCCGCTTGTCGGACGAAACGATGCTTTCGGGACAAGAGCAGGCGTTCCTTATGGCAATATAATAAGGTGTACTACCATTTCCCGAGGCATTTGTTGACACGAGACTACGTGACATGAGACGTGAGTCTTTGTCTCTCAGGTCGCGCGTTATGAAATGATTGTAAAACATTTAAAATCATATTGTTATGCGTAAAAACTTTACCTTGTTGTTCCTTATGGGACTTTTTGGTCTGTTTTCGACCAACCTCCTCGCTCAAGAGGATGCATCAATCGACCCCGCCAACATCCGTTATTGGATTGGCGAAGGCGAAAACGAAGTGGTTTTCATCGTCAACTGGAACGAACCCGACACGGCTTTGGCTTGGGGCTACCGTTTCAATGAAGAACAAGTCACGGTGGAAAACGTCATGGACGCCATCGCTGAGGCTGACTACCGTTTCTCCTATGATGCCACCAGCGGCTGGCTGAGCGACATCAAGTTCAACGACGGCATTCTCGACCTGCATTTGGCTGGTTCCTATTGGATGTTCAACGTGAACGGCGCCACAGCTCCTGATCTCTACACCAACATCAACGTTGCCGACGGCGACTGGATCAAGTGGGGCGACGAATCTTGCGGCATCTTGATTGACCCCGTCAACTATTACTATGTTTGGACGAAGGAAGTCGCTGCCGTGTATCCTTTGGCCGATGAAGCCACGATTGACTTCTCCGAAATCCAATATTGGATTGGCGAAGGCGCCAACGAGGTGGTGTTTGCCGTCAACTGGGCCGAGCCTAACATCTGCTTGGCTTGGGGCTATCGTTTCGATGGCGAGAGCAAGATCTTGAAGGAAATCATGGACGACATTGCTGCCGCCGATGGTCGTTTTAGCTATGTGCAAGGTGCATGGGGCGTCGACGACATCCTCTACAACGACGGTGAACTCAACCTCGGTGTGTCGGAGTATTCCTACTTCATGTACAACATCAACGGCATGATGGCAATGTATGGCTACGACCAGCAGGAAATCGTTGCTGGCGACTTCATTAAATGGGGCGACGTGGCCTGCGGCACCGAAATCGCCGAGTGGACCTACGTTTGGGAGCAACCCGTTGAACCCGTCAGCGTCTACACCAATGTGAACGAAAATGCCAACACTACGCTTTCGGTCTATCCGAATCCCGCTGTGAGTGAGACCTTTGTGACCATCGCCAATGCTGGCTTGAACGAGGTTTCGGTCTACGACATGCAAGGCCGCATGGTCAGCACGATGAACGTTGAGGCCGTGGCTGGCGACCAAGTGCGCATCAGCACGGCTGAACTGAACGCTGGTGTTTACTTCATTAACGTGAAGAGCGAGAACGCAGTCAGCACAGCAAAACTCGTCGTGAAATGAGGAAACTCTTATCCATAGTGATGGCCATGCTGCCGGCTGCGTTGTGGGCACAGTTTGCGCCTGCGGCAGGACTGCCCGGCAGCACGGCCATGCATGCCGACTCGTCGGCATTCGTGGCTTGGGCTACGGGTTGCACCGTCGAACGCGGCTTGCAAAATATAGCTAAGCCTTCATTGGGTGTGGCCAACTTTGGCGAAGAGGCTTTGGCCTTGGGCAAGCCCGGTGGCACGATGGACGTCGTCAGCCTTGGCGATGGCGGCGTGGCCACCTTGACTTTCGGTTCTCCCATTTACAATGGTGACGGCCCCGATTTTGCCGTGTTCGAGAACGGCTTTGCCAACGCACAACATCCCGACGAATACTTCCTTGAAATTGCATTTGTGGAAGTGAGCTCCGATGGCGAAAACTTCTTCCGTTTCCCAGCCGTCTGCAACGTGCCTTACGAGACGCAACTGAATGGCTCTGGCACGATTGTCCCCACGCTCATCCATAACTTCGCAAGCAAATATGAGGCTTTCTATGGCACGCCTTTCGACCTCGACGAGGTGGAAGACAACGCCTTGCTCGACAAGCAGCGCATCACCCATGTGCGCCTTATCGACGTGGTGGGCAGCATCGACCATGAATATGCCACCTACGACTCGGAAGGACACATTGTCAACGACCCGTTCCCGACGCCTTTCGGCTCGAGCGGCTTCGACTTGGATGCCGTCGGCGTGATTCACGACTTGGCGCACAACGATGTGGCTGAAAACGAGAATGTCCGCGTGGCCATGTATCCCAACCCTGTCAAAGGCAGTCTGCAAGTCAAGGCAGAAGGGCTGCAATCGGTCGAGGTGTTCAACATGACTGGTCAGTTGCTGCTGACTTCGACGAGCGCGTCCATCGACATGAGCGTATTGGAAGATGGCCTTTATTTCGTCCGCGTGGTTTGCGAAGGCGGAATGGCTACGAAACGTATTGTGAAACAATAAATTATTGAGTTATGAAGAAACAAAAATGGATGTTGCTGGCTGCTTTGGCCGCGATGATGTTTGCCTGCAAACCCAACCAGCCTATTGATCCCGAGGGCTTTTCGGTGGGTTCGGGCGTGTTGGTGCTCAACGAAGGCAACTACCAATACTCCAACGCCTCCTTGACGTTCTATGACCCAGTGGCCGACACGGTGGCCAACAACCTGTTTTACCGTGTGAACGATGCTCCGTTGGGCGATGTGGGCCAGAGCATGGCCTTGGTCGATGGGAAGCTCTACATCGTCGTCAACAACAGCAACTATATCTATAAGGTGGATGCCAACACGATGGTGTGCGACACGACGAAGCCTTTCCGCCTCACCGATTTCTATTCGCCGCGCGAGATGCAGTTCGTTGCGCCCAACAAGGCTTATGTCAGCGATTTGTACGGTTCACAATTGTGGATTGTCAACCCGCAGGACATGACCCATTCGGGCAGTATCGAGATGGGCAAGGCCACGGAGAAGATGGTGCTGGTGGGCAACGAACTCTATGTGAGCAACTGGTCGAACACCTTTGTGCAAGGCGTAGAGAAGAACACCGTGCAAGTAGTCGATGTCAACAACGACGTGAAGGTCGCCGAAATCACGGTGGGGAAGGAGCCTAACACGATGGCTGTCGACAGGAACGGCCATGTGTGGGTGCTTTGCGAAGGCGCCACTTGGGAAGCCGATGGCGAGAATCCTACCCTTTGGGAAATCGACCCGCAGCTGAAGACCGCCGCGAAACGGTGCGAGTTTGAAGGCACGGCCTTGTGTGTCAGAGCCAATCCGTCAGGCGACCAACTTTATGTTATCAACGGCAACGTGGTGCGCCGTTTCGACATCGCCACGTTGAGTTTGTCGGAGACGTTCCATATCGAAGGCGAGCCCCAGTCGATGTTTTACAATATGGCTGTCGAGCCGACGACGGGCGACATCTACATCGCCGATGCCAAGAACTTTGTGATGAACGGCACGGTGTATCGCTATTCCAACGACGGCGTGCTGTTGGCTTCGTTCACGGCAGGCCTCATCCCCAGTGCAATGTTGTTTAAATAATTGATATTCTTTTGAGGGGATGGCAAGTCCCCGGCTCTGTTCGGGCGGATGGCACATCCGCCCGAACTTTTTGTTCCGAAAACACATGAAAACGTTTCGTTTTAGCGAAAAAAGTCGTAATTTTGCACAAATGTTACTGAAATGGCAAAAAAGAACCAATCGAATAGATTAACGCAGCAGCATAATGATAGTCACGGTGTTGTCGGTATATTTGGAGAGGAGGCCAAGTTGCATGATATGACAGTGAAAGGTATTTCGCATCATGTCTATAAACAATTGGAATCAGATTACCCGCAACTTGTTTTTAGAAGCAGACAGAGTATCAAAAAGAGCGAAATCAATGAGGCACTCAAAAAGGTTGATGCGGAATTGGGGCAAACACTTTTCCTTGAAAATGCGAATATTGAGCCTGACGGTGGGATTATTGAGGTTAAAGACGATAACGGTAATTGGAGGGTGGTCTTGGTCTCAGAAGCAAAACATCAAGGAAAAGACATTGAGAATATCAGAAAAGGCACGCTCGTTGGCAAAAATAAAAACCAAGACCTCATGGCTGCAGGTAATGCAATAGAGCGGTCTCACAAAAACATTTCTGAAATTGCTAATTTCATGTTGGCAGAATCTCATTTCCCATACGTTATTTTTCTTGAAGGTTCTAATTTCTTGACTGAAACCATTGAAGTGACAAGACCTGACGGAAGGGTGGTGACTCTTGAATACAATTCGGGTACACTCAACCGGCTGGACAGATTGACAGCTGCGAATTATGGAATGCCAATCAATACCAACTTATGTAAGAACAAGTTTGTGAAGCATGGAGACAAGACTATCATGCTTCAGGCAGCTTCCATTTATACGCAAGGCGATGGCGAAAGTTGGGATGCAAAAAAGATGTTCGACATCATGTTGGAAATCTCCAAAACGTCCCTTCAAGTCTTAGGTAGTGATTTGTTCAAACAATTGACGGAGAAATAAGGCCATGGCACGACACGCGACGAACCAATTGCTACAGAAAGCGAAAAAGTCGAAAAGTGATGAGTTTTACACCCAGCTTTGCGACATTGAACGTGAATTGCAGTATTACCAGAATAGTTTCGTCGGCAAAGTGGTTTACTGCAATTGCGACGATCCTCGAACGAGTAATTTTGTCAGATATTTTGCGACTAACTTCCACAAATTAGGACTGAAAAAACTGATAGCGTCTTGCTATATGGAGGATACCATTGATTTGTTCAACAGTAAGGACGCTGAAAACGGATTCTATTGTGTGTACTCTGGAGAAATGGATGCATTCAACCCCAGCGGCTTAGATGTGGTTTATTTCAATGGAAATGGCGATTTTAGAAGCCGTGAATGTGTTGAGTTGTTGAAACAATCTGATGTTGTGGTAACGAATCCACCGTTTTCGTTGTTCAGGGAGTTTGTGGCCCAAATAGTGAAATACGAGAAGCAGTTTTTAATTATTGGCAATGTAAATGCCATTACCTACAAAGAAATTTTCGATTTGATTCAGAATAACAAAGCATGGTTGGGAGTTAATTTGGGAAGAGGAATCTCGGGCTTTATTGTACCCGACCATTATGATTTGTATGGTACGGAAGTGAGTGTAAATAGCGAAGGCCAAACTGTTATTGCTACAAACAACTGTCTGTGGCTCACTAATTTGGAATTGGAACAGCGTAATGAGGAGCTTGATTTGTCAAGAGAATACGCCGGCAATGAAAAAGATTATCCGAAGTATGATAATTGTGATGGCATCAATGTGGACAAAACCCAAGACATCCCCAAGGACTACGATGGTTTGATGGGTGTTCCGATCACGTTCCTTCACAAATACAACCCTAAGCAGTTTGAAATCGTCAAATTTCGAAAAGGTGATGATGGTAAGGATTTGAGTGTCAATGGGAAATGCCCGTATTTTAGGATTTTGATAAGAAATAGGAAAGTAAATGTTGTTGGACAACAGCTATAAATTAAACGTTATGACCAAAACCTGTCCCCGCTGCGGAAAAACATTCGAGTGCGTCCACTCAGTGGACTGCTGGTGCGTCAAGGTGAAGCTCACCGATGCCACGAAAGCCTATTTGAAGGAGAATTACAGCGACTGCCTGTGCAAGGACTGCCTCGAAAAACTGAACCAACAATGAGAAAACTTTGGCTTTTGCTGTTGTTTCCCTTGATGGCTTGTAGCTACCAAACGAAACAAACCCAGGTGATGACGCAAGGCGACAACCTGATGCGCTATGCGAAAAACATCTCGGTCTACGAGAAAGACTACGGCTATCGCGCCGAGGTGCTCTGCCCTTGGGACACCACGCTTTCGTTAGGTTCGTTTGCTTTCGTCAAGGACACGACGAAGGTCGTTGATACCGATGTGAAAGGCGTTTTGAATGTTCCAGTCAATTCAGTGATTTCGTTTTCGGCCACGCAATGGGCTGTGTTTTTGCGTTTGGGTGAAATCGACCGCGTGAAAGGCATCCTCGAAGGGCGTTTCGTGGTCGATTCTACAATGCTTAGCCTGTTGGCAAAGGAAAAGGTTTACGACATTGGTACCGAGGCCGCCGCCGACGTGGAGCGGATGATCCAGCTGAAGCCCGATGCTTTGCTCTATTCCCCTTATTTCGATGGCAACCAAGGTGGCCTGAACGTCACGGGGGCGGTGTTGTTTCCCTTTGCGGATTATATGGAAAACACGCCCTTGGGTCGGGCCGAGTGGATCCGTGTCATCGGGATGCTTGCGGGCTGCGAGGACAAGGCCGACGCTTGGTTTGACGACATCGAGCGACGCTACAACGCGCTCTCAGGATTGTGTGCCAATGTGGGAACGCGTCCAACGGTGTTTTCCGACTTGGCCTTCAACGGGCAGTGGTATGTGGCGGGCGGTCGCAGCTACATCGCCAAGCTCTTCGCCGATGCAGGCGCCGACTATATCTGGAAGGAAAACCCCTCGACGGCCAGTGTGCCGATGGATGCCGAGAGTATCCTCGCCAAGGCACAACATGCCGACTATTGGCGCGTCATCAACTCCAACCCGTTCCCGATGACCTACGAGTCGTTAGCCAAGGAAAGCCCCGTCTATCCGCTTTTCGATGCCTTCAAAAACCACAAAATCATCGTCTGCGACATCCTTTCGACAGGTTATTTCGAGCAGTCGCAGTGCGAGCCTGACCTACTTTTGGCCGATTTCATCCATTTCTTCCATCCCGAACTTCTTACGGGTGAATGGGCTGATTATCAGCCTAAATATTACCATTTAGTGGGCAAGTAATCACCGCCTGAACGGGCAGTCAGCCGAACAGTTGGCACAGCCGCTGCAATTCCCTTTATTCTTTCCGTCACTGCCACAGGAGCATTTTCCTTTGCTGTTTCGCAAAGTGTGGATGGCCAAAGCGACCATCGCTGCGACGACCAAAAGCACTATGATGGTAGCGAGGTTCATGCAATGACGGCGTTGGCGATAAGGTAAGCAACGAAGGCGACAATCCACGCGATGACGCATTGGAACAGGATGATGAACAGCATCCACTTGGTGCCCAACTCTCGGCGGATGGCGGCCACGGCTGCCACGCAAGGCGTGTAGAGCAAGCAAAACACCAACATGGAGACGCTGCTGGCTATGGTGAACAACGGCATTGCGTTCAAGACTTCCAAGGTGGCGATGACGCTCTCCTTGGCCATGAAACCACTGATCAAAGCCGTGACGACTTGCCAGCTGCCCAGTCCGATGGGACGGAACATGGGTGCAATCCAACCGGCCACGCTCGCCAACATGCTGCCTTCGCCATTTTCCACCATATTGAAATGGAAATCAAAGGTTTGCAGGAACCAGATGACCAAAGTGGCCAAAAAAATGACAGTGAAAGCGCGTTGCACGAAGTCCTTGGTCTTGTCCCAAAGCAGGTGGGCGACGTTCTTCGCGCTCGGCAGACGATAGTTGGGCAGCTCCATGACGAAGGGTGCCACATCGCCTTTGTCGCCGAACCATTTGGTGAACAACGCTGTGACGATGCCGACGAGGATGCCCAACAGATAGAGGCAAATCAGCACCAAGCCGCCATGACCAAGGAAGAAATAGCTCGTGAAGAAGCCGTAGATCGGAATCTTGGCCGAACAGCTCATAAATGGCGTGAGCAAAACGGTGCGCCAGCGGTCGTGGGTAGAGTGGAGGGTGCGCGTGGCCATCACCGCAGGCACGGTGCAACCAAAGCCGATGAGCATGGGCACGATGCTGTGGCCGGTGAGACCGAGTTTGCGCAAGAAGCTGTCGCTGACGAAAGCCACACGGGCCATATAGCCGCTGTCTTCGAGCAGACTGAGGAAGAAAAACAGTAAGATGATGATGGGGACGAAACTGAGCACGCTGCCCACGCCTCCGAAGATGCCGTCGACGACGAGCGACTGCACGGCGGGACTAACGTTCCAGTTGGCTAAAGCGGTGCCGACGATGCCGGCGAGCCAACTGATGCCTTGGTCGAGCCAGTCTTGCAGGGGCGCACCGAGGGCATCGATGCTGAGCCATATGATGCCTACCATGACGAGGATGAAAATCGGGATGGCGGTCCATTTGCCGGTCAGGATCTTGTCTATTTTGCGGCTGCGGCGGTATTCCTTGCTTTCCTTGGGCTTGACTACTGTCTTGTCGCACAGCTTCTTAATGAAGGAGAAACGCATCTCAGCCATGGCCGCTGCGCGGTCGAGGCCGCGTTCCTCTTCCATCTGAACGATGAGGTGTTCCAAGGTCTCTTTCTCGTTTTGGGTGAGTTGCAAGGCTTCGAGCACGATGGGGTCGCCTTCCACGAGTTTGGAGGCGGCGAAGCGCACGGGGATGTCGGCACGCTGGGCATGGTCCTCGATGAGGTGCATGATGCTATGGAGGCAACGGTGTACGGCACCGCCGTGGTCGTCCTTGTCGCAGAAGTCCTGACGCGCAGGGGCTTCCTGATATTTCGCCACATGGAGTGCATGGTCGACCAACTCATTGATGCCTTCGTTTTTGGAGGCCGAGATGGGCACCACGGGCAGGCCGAGGATCTTCTCCATCTCGTTCATCAAGATGCTGCCGCCGTTGTTGCGCACTTCGTCCATCATGTTGAGTGCCAGAACCATGGGTTTCCCCAATTCCATGAGCTGCATGGTGAGGTAGAGGTTGCGCTCTATGTTGTTGGCATCAACGATGTTGATGATGGCTTTAGGCTTCTGTTGCATGATAAACTCGCGCGAAACCACTTCTTCGTTGGTGTAAGGCGAAAGCGAGTAGATGCCCGGCAAGTCGGTGACCGAGGTGTCGGGATGGCCTTTGATGACGCCGTCCTTGCGGTCGACGGTGACGCCTGGGAAGTTGCCCACGTGTTGGTTGGCGCCCGTCAGTTGGTTGAAGAGCGTGGTCTTGCCGCAGTTCTGCTGTCCGGCAAGGGCGAAGGTGAGCTTGGTGCCTTTGGGCAGTGGGTGCTCGTGGGTCTTGTCGTGATAGATGCCTTCTTCGCCAAGGCCTGGGTGGGCGTTGTGGTCGTGCAAGGCAGTGATATAGAGTTGTTCATTGTCTTGATGGTCAGTGCCTTCGGACTCTTCGGAGGAGTTGCAGGGTTCAACTCCGATGAGGGCGGCATCGGCCTTGCGTAGCGTGAGGGCATAGCCGTGCACCATGATTTCCATCGGGTCGCCAAGTGGGGCGAATTTCACAAGTTTGATGGTGGCATCGGGGATGAGTCCCATGTCGAGGAAATGCTGGCGGCGTTGGCCTTCGCCTTCCACTGTTTTGATGCGTGCGGATTGGCCGATTTCAAGTTTATCGAGGGTTGTCATTTCGTTCTGGTGTTTTCGACCTGCAAAAATACGGCTTTTATGTGTGCGGTTGGACTCATTATTAATAAGGTATCCACACTTACAATATCATCATTTGTGGTGAAAAACGGGTAAGACTTTCAGCATTTGTGGAAAAGTCAGGATCGTTCATTCGTTTCGGAATTTGAGGAAATGGTTGGCGGTTCATCGGATTGCACGGTGACGAAATCGCCGCGCTCTTGGAAATATTCCACTAACTTTTCGTAAAACTTCGTCTTACCCATCGTCTCGGCGTTGCCGAAGACGATGAGTTTCATTTTGGCACGGGTGATGGCCACGTTCATGCGGCGCAAGTCGTTGAGGAAGCCGATGTTGCCGCTGGCGTTGTCGCGCACCAGGCTGATGAGGATCACATCGCGTTCCTGGCCTTGGAAACCATCGACCGTGTTGATGGTGATCTGGTGGCGTAAGGGCTTCAGCATCTTGTTGTTACGCATGTATTTGCGCAAGAGCCTCACTTGTGCTTTGTAGGGCGAGATGATGCCGAAGTCCACCTGCTCGCGCAGGAGATGTTCCATCCCGATGAGTTTCACGTAGTCCATCAGGGTCTTCATCAGGAGTTTGGCCTCCTCGTGGTTGCTGCGGCTGAGGCTGCGGCTCTGCTGCTCGCCGAAGTCGCACTTCGACGTGTCGACCCACATCAGCGGCTTGTCGATGGGGGAGACGAGGCGGTCGGCCACAGAAGGGGCGGCTTTCAGCTGGCCGTGGTAGAACTGCCGCGAGGAAAACTCCATGATGTCGCGGTTCATACGGTATTGCACGTCGAGAAGGGTGACGCACGCGGGCTTGTTTTTCACCACTTTTTGCATCAAGGTGCGTTCCAAGCCCTCGTGTCCGGCCTCTTTGCATTTCACCGTGGGCGGCAGCTGTTGGTGGTCGCCAGCGAAGATGACGCGGTCGGCCTTGAGGATGGCCGTCCAGCAGGCGGCTTCGAGGGCTTGTGCGGCCTCGTCGATGAAGACGGTGCCGAAGTGGCGGCGTTCCATCAAGTGGTGGGCGCTGCCGATGAGGGTGCAGGCGATGACACCCGAAGTGGCAAAGAGTTCCTCGCGGATTTTCACTTCGAGTTCCATCTCGCGGTGCTGCAACTTGCGGATTTGGTTGTGTTCCTTGTCGCCGAGTTTGGGTCTGCTTTTTATCTCTCGCAACGACGAGCGCACGCTGAACAGCTCCAGATAGTCGGGGTGGTTGCCGTAACGGTATTCATAGGAACATTCCATCATCACATCGTTGATCCTTAATGGGTTGCCGATGCGTAAGACGGAGATGCCACGCCGATAGAGCTGCTCGCTGATCCAGTCGACGGCAGCATTGCTTGGGGCGCACACCAATACTTGCGTCTCGCGGCGCAGGGTCTCGCTGATGGCCTCCACGAGGGTGGTGGTCTTGCCTGTGCCGGGCGGACCGTGCACGATGGCGGTCTCGCGGGCGTTGAGCACCCTGCTGACGGCGGCGTTTTGGCTCGCGTTGAGCCAAGGTATCGTGTTGAAATGGTTGTCGCGGAAGGTGGGCTGTTTGTCGCCGATGAGCACGTTGCGCAGGTTGACGAAATCCTCGTCGGTGCGATCCCTTACCTGCCTGAGGCTGCTCTGCATCACCTGATAGGAGTAGTCGTCGATGCCCAACAGCACGCCGATCTTGCCTCGTGAGGCCAAGTTTTCCAAGGCCATCAAGACGTTACGGTTGTTCACTGCAATCTCCATGTGGAAGTCTTGGACACGGCTTACGGTGCAGTTGAAGTTGAGCACGCGCATCTGTCCGTTCTCGAAGCTGAAGAAGTTGACGATCTTGCCTGGCTCGAAGTCGCTGCTCGTGTCTTCGGGTTGTGCGCCATCGTAATAAACATCCACAACCAATTGGTTGGCAATGTTATAGGAAGTGTTGCCCAAACGGATTGGATACCAGCAGTCGCCTTCGGCCACGTCGCCGTTCATCGGGACGCGCTTGACGGCTTCGAGGTATTCGGCCTTTTCGTATTCGTATTCCTTGCGGAGGAGGTCGGACTGGAGGTAGAGGGATTCGAGGGGATGGGACATTGGGTTTGGAGTTTGCAGTTGTCTATTTGTTCAGTGTGCAGGGACTTACGTCGCCTGCTTATGGGCTGTCGTCCCTACGGGACTATGGCCTGTTCGGGGATTTGTATCTCTCCCGTTGGCAGGGACTCACGTCGCCTGCTTATTGGCTGTCGTCCCTACGGGACTATGGTTTCTGGCTTGCCGCGCGTGATGTATCTCAGCGTCACTTCGGGTTGTTTTTCTTTCTCTTTTATCATCGTGCACTTGAACGTCACTTCCGATGGGCCATCGTCGAGTATTGAAACGCCTTGCGGCAGTATTTCTTCAATCTTGTTGAAATTCGCGTCGGTAATATAGGCTGTGCCGTCAAAATCGTAAACCAGATATTGTCCCGCCTTGACGGTGCAAGGGAAGTAAAGGATGCCGTTTGGCGTCCTCAGTTCCAGCTTGCTGACGCTGCCTTTGCCTTCCACTTCGATGCGAAGGGCAAAACGGCCTTGGTAGGGAGTGTTCCATTGCCAGCTGTCGTTCTCGAAATTGCAAGAATAGCCTCTCGAAACATACTGAGGATAAAGGAGATAGCTTGAATCTTCGGCCTTTTCGATGTGCCAATCCTCGTAAGGGTCCTTGAACAGTTCCTTTTGCGCCTCGCTGAACGCGCCATTCAGCCGCAGCGTTTCCCAAATGTTGATGATGTCCAAGAAGGTGTCGGTCAGGCCGTGGGTTTTCATCGTTTCCGCACTGAAAATGAGGCCGAAACCTGCATCGAAGGCGGCTGATTTGGAAAGGAACCACTCCAATTCCTCGATGGAGGTGGCTTTTTGGTATTTGTCGGCGGCTACAACATGGAAGTTACCGATCATCCACGTCATCTGTGTCTTGCGGAAGAACTCTTGCTTTTCGGTAAGCGTTTCCACGATTTTGGTGCGCATCGAGGCGTTCCAGAGTTGGTTTTCGTTGACGCGGCTGAGGTAGTGCCACGAATTAGGAGTGAGCAGGTCGGCTTGAAGGAGCTTGTCGGGATTGTATTTTCGCATTGTGTCGAGGAAATGGCCGATGGCCGTGTCGCCATATTCGTTGTAGGCGTAGCTTTTCAGGTCGTTGAAAATCAATAATGTGTAATTTGTCTTAGCCAATCGCTGTGCCTCTTTTTGGGCCATTTGGTCTTGGATTTCCAAGTCGGGGAGGAGGGCGCGTTGCGGGGTGTCCCAAAGCTTGTAGACGATGGCATCCTTGGAGTGGGCCGACTTTTTCGTGCCGAACGCGCCGCGTGTGCAGTTGTAGAACATGTGTATGTGGGTCGAGGGTTCGGTGCTTCGGTAGGTAATCAGTTCGTCGTCGATGAGCAGGACATTGATGGTGGCGGGTTGGTCGAACAGCTCCGAACGGTAGACGGCAAACTCGGTGTCCTTTTCGTCGAGGGGCAAGAGTAAACGCAAAGCACCTTGGCGGAGCAGGTGTTCCGACGGCCTGGGCGAAACGAGTTTGCTGTTGGTGGGGATGCGGTTGGCCAACACCTCAATGCCCATGTCGAGGCCTGCCTGTCGGCATTTTTCGGCCAAGTAAGCACTGTCTTTTTCGCCCTCCTTGACGATGAGGTACGATTTCGAGCTTCGCAGCGGAAGGGTGTCTTGGGCTTGCGATAACAAACCGGAAAACAACAAAACCAAGATGGCTAAAGTATTCTTCATCAGTCTATTCCGCTTAAGTCTTTGTAGAGTTTTACGGCGTAAAGGTCGGTCATGTTGGAGATGAAGTCGATGACGGACTGGACTCGGGTATAAGTGTCGTCGGTTGCCACCATGAACTGTTCGGGGATGAGCGAGAGCAGCTTCTTGTTGTAGGGTGTGTTGGGGTTGAGTACGGCATCGACGAAACCCTCCAAAAGCGACCCGATGACGTTGAAGCCCGTCAGCTCGATTTTGACGACCGAGGGGTGCCGATAGATGTGCTCAACCGACTCTTTACGGCATTGCTCAAGGGCATTCTTCTCGTATTCAGGCAGATGCGCAATCAGGCTTTTCTCGAAACTGCCTTCCATGATTTTGTCGTAGTTTCGGCAAAAGATGTCGCTCGCGCAATTGACCAATTTATTGATGAGCATGGCGCGGAGGAAGGCCATCCGCTCGTTGACGTCGGTGACTTCGCGGTAGGCATCTTCCTTGTGCTTGAAAAAGCTCGCGTCTTTCGTGTTTTTCGGGTTGAAGAACGAAACGAAACAGCTCTCGATTTTCTCCGTGCTGACGATGCCGCGTTTGTGGGCGTCTTCCATGTCGAGGACGAGGTAGCATATGTCGTCGGCGGCTTCCATCATATACGACAGTGGATGACGGGCATACACCATGTGTTCGTCGTCGATGCGCGGAATGCCGCATTCTTCGACGACTTCCTTAAACGCTTCTATTTCAGAATAAAAGACATTGTATTTCTTGCGATCACCTTTGTCGAGGGAAGGGTAGGGGTATTTTAATAAGGTGGCCAAAGTGGCTGATGTCAGCGAGAAGCCTCCTGCGCGGCGGCCTGTGAATTGGTGCGTCAGTTGGCGGAAGGCGTTGGCGTTGCCTTCAAACGCAATGAGGTCGCTCCATTGTTCTGGCAACACTTTGTCTTTCAACTCTTTGCCTTTCCAATCATTGAAGTAGCTGCTGATGGTGTCCTCGCCCGAATGGCCGAAAGGCGGGTTGCCCAAGTCGTGGGCAAGGCAGGCCGACGACACGATGGTCTCGATGTCGGACTGGCGTTCTTTCAGTTCGGGGTGCTTGTCGGCGAGTTTCTCCACCGTTCGGCAGGCGATGGAGCGGCCCACGCTTGCCACTTCGAGGCTGTGGGTCAGGCGGTTGTGAACCATCTGTGCGCCAGGCAGGGGAAACACTTGGGTCTTGTTCTGAAGCCTTCTGAATGGGCTGCTGAAGATGATGCGGTCGTAGTCGCGTTGGAACGAGCTGCGTATGTCGGCGCTTTTGTGCGGCTGCGCGTAGCGTTTGTTGGAGAGGAGGTCGGTCCAGTTCATAGGTCGTGTTTTGTGTCGCAAAATTACGGAAAATCACCATACCAGCCTTGCCAAAACAAAAAAACCGTACTTTTGCCGCCGATTTTCAAAACACGATTTGAGCCATGTGGGTAGTTCTATCATTGGTTTCGGCCTTCCTGTTGGGCTTCTACGACATCTTCAAGAAACAGACCGTCGTCAATAATGCCATCATCCCAGTTTTGTTTTACAGCACGATGATCAGCGGGCTTATTTTCCTGCCTTTGGTGCTGCTGTCGCAGTTCAAGCCATATATTTTCGCAGGCGACTTCATGCAGAAGCTCTTCATCGAGCCGCTGACCGCGAGGCAGCACCTGTTGATATTGGGCAAGACCTCGCTTATCCTCGCCTCGTGGATGTTCAGCTACTCGGCCATGAAGCACCTGCCCATCACCGTGGTGGGGCCTGTCAACCAGCTGAGGCCGGCCATCACGGTCATCCTGATGTTCATTGTCTTTCGCGAGAGCCTGACTTGGCTGCAAGGCACGGGTGTGGTGTTGGCCATCATCTCGTTCTATTTCATGAACCGTTCGGGCAAGCTGGAAGGCATACAGTTCAAGTCGAACAAGTGGGTGTATATGCTGCTTGGATCGGCAGTGCTGGTCGCCTTTAGCGGGGTCTACGACAAGTTCCTCCTGAGCAAGGAAAGCATCTCGCCATCGACTATCCAGGCGTGGTACACCATCTACGACTTCCTGATGATGGCCGTGCTGTTTTTCTTTGTCTGGTATCCGAGGCGCAAGGCGCAGCCCTTCGAGTGGCGTTGGGGCATCGTGGCCATGGCCGTGTTTGTCACCGTGGCCGATGTCATCTACCTTACCGGTTTGAAGCAAGACGCCGCCGTGGTGGTGCTCATACCTCTTATATTATATGGTGTCCGCCTGATCGTTTCGTTCGTCTACGGCATCTTCGGCTTCAAGGAGCAGAACATCCGCAGCAAGATCATCCCTTTGCTGATGGTTTTGGCGGCTTTGGTGTGCCTGTGCATTTGACATTGCGCGCCGCATGAAGCAGATGAACCTTGACCCTGACGCCATTTGCTTGGCCACCGGATTGAACCGCGAAGAAGTGGATCGACTGTAGCGTTTTTTTATTGACAGCTTCCCAATATTTTTTGTACGTAATTTTCAAAGTTATTGAAAATCAATTAGTTTACCCCCCCCCCATGACAGTATCAAAAAATCCAATGAGTTTTCACTTTTTTTGGAAAAAAATACCTAATTTTGCAGCCCATTATACGGAAATCTATTGTTGAATTATCAAAGATGCTAAAGGAAATGAAAAACTTTGTTTATCAAATGCTTAGGGGTCGGATAATTGAAGACAGTATGTTTTTGAAAGGTATTCGTCTCACCCCTTTGGGTTGCGTAATATAAGTGCCGTGTGCCGGCATTCTGTTCCCGCGAAAGGCACGATTCTTGTAAAGTCCGGGGACGGCTTAGCCTTATTTATCAGAAGCGAATTGCAGTTGTAGTGCGAACTATGGTTGTCGATTTGTCATTTTATTGAGTTTATATGCAACAAAAAGAAAAAAAGGATAAAATATGAAAAGACAAGATATTGGGAAACAAAGTGTGCTTAAAGGGAGCAAATGGCTTCGCGGCACGGGATTGATGATGCTGATGCTCTGCGCTTGGAACGGGGCGATGGGGCAGACGCCAACACCAATCAATGATGTGGCTGGACTGAATGGGATGACCGCCACGGGCAGTTATGTTATAAAAGATGACATTGATGCGGCAGGCTACAATCCGTCGCTCAATAGTGCTTTCACTGGCACATTGACTGCCCAAGCAAAGGCTGATGGCACTTTCCCTGTCATTTCAAGACTGACGCGGCCTTTGTTCACCACAGTGACAGATGCTTCTATCAGCAACATCATGCTCAAAGAGGTGGCCATTAGCCAGGCTGACGACGTCGGAGCTATCTGCTGCACTGCCAATGGAGATACCCGAATTTACAGTTGCGGCATCTTGCCTACAGATCCGGTTCATTTTTCTGACCATCCTTCCACCGTTGCCAGTAGCGATAACCATAATTGCGGTAGCCTTGTCGGTTTGCTTGACGGAACGGCCCGCGTCATCAACTGTTTCAGTTATGCCTGGATTACCAAAGGCGGTGGCGGCAACTATTATGTGGGCGGACTGGTGGGCAACAACAGCCAGACTTCAACCCAAGACGATATAAAGACCATCGTGGTGAATTGCATGTTTTATGGCGACATTGATACTCAAAACTGTGTGAATTTTGCTCCTGTCTATGGTAACAATGTCATCGAGAATGATTCTGACACAGGCATCAATCCGTACGATTTTTTCCGTGAGAGTGCCACTTTTGATAATGGATTGGCCATTGCCGACCATAAAACCTCATGGCCTGTCTTGGAGGAGTATCTGACCCGATTTGAATATTACCGCAGCATCTTCAACAGCAACCGTCGCCTCTGCACATGGTGGGTGAACGGAACCAATGGAACGGCACCTACCGACGAGGAAGTCGCAACGTTGGACCTTGCCAAGTGGGTGCTCGACCCCAGCATAGCCCCTTATCCCATCCTGAAGAAGTGGGGCAAGTATCCTTCCGTCATCAATCCCGATCCGGACAAGGTGTGGGACGAGACAACGGGCAATTGGGTGCAGCGTACCGATGCCGTGGCTTTTCAAGGACGAATCATGGGAGAGACGGGGTATCCCGCCCAACCTGGCAAGCTGAAAGTCACAGTGAATGCGGGTTCCAACAATTCAGGTGCTTCAGACGTGGTCCTTTATCTTCCTATTATCGACATGGACACTTTGCACCATGATTATTGCTATGCCAAGGTGCAACTTCCTTATTATAATGAGCAGTTCGGCCGCCCCAATGGGCAGACACATGCCGAGAAATACGGCAACAACTACACCGACAAGGTGGTGACGGGCTGGAAGATAACCTCGGTGACTGGAGGGACGCAAGGTAGCTTCAAAGGCTATGCCTATTCTTCCTCGTTTGGTAGCTACACACCCGACGAGGTTTCAGCAACGGCATGGGAAGACGGTTTCAATTTTGCCGACCGTAATTGCACCAACAAAGACCTTTATGCAAAGAGCGGCCGTGTATTTGCCCAAGGTGGCTATTATTATGTGCCAGAAGGCGTGACCGAGATCGCCATCGAAGCCTATTGGGGCAAGGCATTCTATATGCACAATACAGATCACTACCTCGATCGTGTGAAGATGACCAACAATGCGGCCAATGGTAGTGTGAAACTCGGAGATCCTTTTGTGCCCGCAGGAACCTTGCCAACCACATTCCAAGGCCAAACGGTTTATTCCGATTGGCGTGAGGCGGTCAAACACCTTGATGCTGCCACACTTTCGAACAATGTGTTGAGTTTCACGGTTTACGACCAAGCCATTGTGCTTGTTGGCAACATGCAGTTGAGGAACGAAAACGGTGCTGTAGGATATGACATCGACAACAAATGGCATCCTTACACGATAATGAGTGTCGATTTGGACTTTGACAACGAGCCGGACTATTGTTTTGAATTGCAATTCCGCAGGCTATGGGGGCGTCCTGGCATCCAACCCATACGGTTTGATTTCCTTCCCGTGCCTGAGTTGGGTATGGCTGTCCGCCATAGTCAAAACCAAAACACCATCGGCATTATGGTGCCTCAAGGACATTTTGAAATCACCGAGACTTCATGTTTTCACACGACCCAGTTTGAATATGACTTTAGTGGCACAAAAGTCGAGGCTCCTGTGATTCTTAATGGTGGCCATTTCGAGCAGATTGTTGTGCGTTATGGCGATAACAAAAGAACCTCCTATTTCATATTGGGCGGCCATTTCCGCATGTTGCGCTTCACGCCAGGCCGACACTGCAACAACGACAGTAATGGCAAGAAGACCAGGCATTGCGCTGTCAACGTCTTGGGCGGAGACTATCCCGAATTCTATCTTTCGGGCATCTACAATGCCAATGCTGGAGCCTATCAGGACAATCCGCACTGCTACACGAATGGCGGACACTTTGGCATGATTGCGGGTGCGGGTTACGAAAAGGTGGATGGCAATGTGACTTTCAAGATTGACCATTCCATTATCGGTGAGTTCTATGGCGGTGGCATCAATGGCACCAATCCGGTCACTGGCAGTATCGATGTCACCATCGACCATAGCTTGGTGGAAAAGTACTGCGGAGGTCCCAAGATTGGCGCAATGACCGATGGCGCAACGGTCACCACCCATGCCACAGGCACCATCTTTGGCCGTTACTATGGTGGCGGCAACGGTGGCACCAGCTATTATCGTCAGCAGAAGCAGGATGGAAACGTGGCTTTACCCAACCCCACCGCCGCAGGTTGGGCCAACTATGGCTATGGGACATTCAATCCTCTCAACACCGTTAATGGAGTCGCTACGGCATATGAAGGAACGGGACAGAACAAAGGCTATCATGCGCTTTTCGAGTTCGAGTGTTTCGTGGAGTCCAATGGATTGGGCGAGAGCCCTACGGTTCGGTCCTACCTGCATTGGGCGCAGTTTGGCACCACCACCACGGGCGATGTTACCAACATATTGGTCGATTGTACGGTTAAAAAGGACTTTTACGGCGGGGGCAATCTCGCCAATGTCAATGGCAATGTCACTTCAACGCTTACAGACTGTACCATTCTGGGCAATGCTTTCGGCGGCGGCTTTTCCGGTAAAATCGAGCCTTTCCGCATTCACGACAAGAATAATGCGCACTTCCCCTATCTCGACGGGGCCGGTCTCATGCAGGATGGCTTGAATAGACTTAACTCTTTAGAATACATCGACCGTGAATACACTTGGTGCTACAAGAACAGTGCTGGCCAGATGTTCCCGCAAGGAGTGGTGATCCCGTCAAATGCCAATACGGGAGCAAACGCCACCTTTGAATATCCTGTTGGAAGTAACAAATGGTACGTGCTCACCACGGTGCCGTTGGAAGGTCTTGGCGCTGTCTCAAATGATGCCTCGCTTACCTTGGAAGGTTCAACCACCGTGGGTACTCCAGGCGTTAGTGGTACGGGCAACGTGTTCGGCGGCGGCAACGAGAGTGCCGTCAGTGAAAACACCTTCGTCCACATCAAGGACCAGACCAAGGTGTTCGGCAACATCTATGGCGGCGGCAATATGGGCGAAGTGGGAGGCAATACGAAGGTGATTGTGAACGGACAACAACCATAACCGAAAAATAGGAGCGATTCAATATGAATAAACTGAAAGGTCATTCAAAAATGAAAACATACCTTATTAATAATATTATATCAAAGTTTACGCAGAGGTTTTTGTTAGGCAGCCTGCTGCTCTTCGCCTTGGCGGGCAACGCTTGGGCGCAGACCGACCAGCCTTACGTCATCAAGCTGACGAATTACAACAATACCAACGGCGACCATTATCTGGCACACGTGAAAGTGGGGGAGGTGTGGGTGCTTCAGGATGCCACCACATTCAGCCCCAACTGCCTTTGGTATTCGGGCCGCGAACTCAACCTCTCCGGCACCAACCACAACTATTATTTCATCGACGACGCGAACAACTACCGCTTCCTCTCCGCTCCCTTGCAGGAGGGCGGCTCGCTCTCGCTTTCCGACTCCAAGCCGGAGGTGTTCCTCCTCAACAATACCGACCACAACTACTACTTCTATGACTGGGACTACGATAACTATCCCGAGGGTTCAGGCGTGGCCCGTGGTCACCAATACAACGGGGTGGTCTCAGAAGATGAGTGTCAGTTTGACTGGGAAGACGAACAATGCTGGGAAGTGTACTGGGTGGAATATTACGAAAATGGTTGGAAATTGTCGCCCGACCATTCCTATAACATCACCGAAAACAGCGGCAGGTTCCGCCTTGTGACCGACACTCCTAATGATATGCAGATTACAGGCGACGGTTTGGCAGATTTGACGGATTTTATTATGGAGTTTACCAGCCCCTCACATCTTCTTTCTGCCACAATCGGGACTTTCACTTATATACCTGCCTACCACAAGTATGATTTTGACGAAGTAACCGTTCCGGGCACTCAGGGTACTTCTCCAACCTTGCAGCACCACACCTATTACTATCCCTTTGGTGAAACGAATACAAATCCACCCACGACTCCACAATCCAGCGGCGAACCGAATGACTGGACCTACAACTGGACCATATCGGGCGAGGGCGCGGAATACCTTTCGTTCACGAATGAAGGCGAAATGAGCCATACCAGCTCTTTGCCCGCCCCGACACTGTATTACCGCACCGTGAACAACACTGGCGACAAGCAGGCCACGCTCACCCTTACCGTCACCTATAGCGGCGAGTCGAGGCAAACCAAGTCGGCCAGCGTTACGGTGAAAACGCCGTGCCAAAACCCGTCGTTCTCGGCCAATGTCAACTACGAGGGTGTCACCATTTCGTGGACCCCCACCGCCGAAAGCTATGTGGTTTCGTGGAAAAAGCAAAGCGACTCGGAATGGCAAACAGCCACGGTGGACAGTCCCGAAACATCCTATTTCCTCGCTAATCTGGATTACGCCACAACGTATGACTACAAAGTGAAGGCCACTTGCGATTCAAACGAGCCAACCCCGCTTCAATTCACTACACTTCATCAGCCTAAGGCTGTGGTGGGTGGCGCAGTGTTTGGAGGTGGCCGCATGGCCGACGTGCACGGCAAGACCGAGGTGGTCATCATCAATACCGACAGTATCGGCGCGGTGTATGGTGGCAACGACATTGCGGGCCAGGTGTTGGGCTACGATGGCGACACCCCAGGCGTTTACGGTTCAACCATTAAGTTGGGCGTGACCTCCAGTGACCCAGATGCTGTGACCTATAACAACAGCCAAGCCTCAACCAAAGTCAGGATCGGCGACGTGTACGGCGGCGGCAATGGATATTATGCTTACGACGGCTCCACTTTCGTGGCCGCTGATGACAATCATACAACTTTCGAGGTCCCTAATGGTGGAACTGTGAAGGCCATGACCCAGTCGCACCAAGTGGGCGAGGTGGTATGGGAAAACACGACGGGTGCCGATTACATCCTTGCCGTGCCCACCATCATCAAGACCGCTATCACGGTTTCCAATGATGTCGTGAAGGTCGACTCCATCTTTGGCGGTGCCAAGAATGCTTTCTTCACCAACACGGAAGATGATGCCAACGGCACTTCTGTCACCGTTAATGGCGGCACGGCTTTCGCCGTGTTTGGCGGCAACAATTTCGGTGGCAACCAGACCGCCGGCAAGCACTATATCGAGATCAATGATACAAAAACCAACGTTAACAGCTATCCTGATGGCCTTGGCATCGACTATGGCATCTGTTATGTTTTTGGCGGCGGCAACAAAGTGCAAGGCCTGACGACGGACATCATCGTCAGTGGCGGAATGTGCGACACCGTCTTTGCCGGTGGCAATGCCGCCGACGTGACAACAGCTGATGTGACTGTCAACTGTAGCATGGCAAGTGGCTCTAACGGTACATTCGGTAATGTCTTTTCCAACGCCATAAGTTCATACAATGGAACGGTGAGCATTAATAACAGTTACCCGTGGAACGGCACTGGCCTCTATAATGTGCGCGCCCTCTTCGGCGGCAACAACAGGGCCGACATGGAGGGGCTTCCTACAGTCACTTTGACGTCGGGCAGCGTGGGCACCGTGTATGGCGGCGGCAATTCGGGCCGTATGCTGGCGCAAACGCCTGAAACATCGGATAAACCCATCGCCACAGAGTTCGGGGCCAACTATATCGGAGATGATGAGCTTCCTATCTATTACGGTACTCATGTCATTATGGACAGCCCCAACATGCTCGTCGACTATCTTTATGGCGGATGCCAGATGAGCGATGTGCTCTACAGCACTTGGGTGGAAGTCAAGGATGGGCATGTGGGCACGGTGTATGGCGGCTGCAACATTGGCGGCGACGTGGGAAGCACGCGGCTTTCTTTCGATATACCTAATGATGATTTGACCAACGAACATAAGCAGGCTGTGCAGGGCGCTACATACGTTAAAGCCTCTGGCGGCACCATCTATGGCGACCTCTATGCCGGTAGCAACGGCTATTACCACTGCAACGATGGCGTGCATTATGTCGCAGGCCTCGATTTCTCCGACCAATACCATGTGGGGAGGACTATCCCCTCGCACAACGAGACCCATGTGAAGGTGAGCAAGCAAGATGCCGAACATGCGGTCACGGTCAAGGGCGATGTGTATGCAGGCGGCAACTTGGCCTATGTGGGTTTCATCAATGCCACGACCAATGGTCGCAATTTCCCGACGTTCAGGGGATTCTGCTCGGTGCGCATGGATGGCGGCAGGGTGGAAGGCAGCGTGTATGGCGGCGGCAACCGTGCCTCTATCTTCGGCAGCAACGAAGTGCAGGTGTCGGGAGGCAGCATTGGCTACAACGCTTCGGGTAATCCCACCGGCGGTGCCCTCTATGGCGGCAACGACAAGGCAGGGCAGGTGGCGCAAATCACCAACCGCGTGCTGCCTGACAGTTATTCTGTGGCTTCCGATGGCGCAACCAATCTGAAAATCATGGGCGTGAAGACTTATGTCGGGATTACGGGGAACCCCCAAATCAATACCGTTTATGGCGGCGGCAACGGCGCTTACGATTATACTCCCGATCTGTATTGCGACGTCACCGACCAGCCTGTGCAATCCAACACCTTCGTTGACGTCTGTATTGATGCCGATGGGGGCAGCCAAACTGGCGGCTATATTAATACGGTGTATGGCGGCGGCAACGGCGTGACTGTGCTCGACCGCATCACCGTGTTCCTCAACGTGCAGAATGCGAACAATATGTATGACCACGTAGGCACCATCTTTGGCGGCAACAATATGGGTGATTTGGACATTTTGTCCGACATCGTCTTTGTGAACGGCCAGGTCAATACGGTGTATGGCGGCTGCAACGAAGGAGCCATGTTGGGTAGCTTCACCGTGGGCGACTATTCCAATGTGGGCAGCTTGATACAGCGAGGAGTCAATTATATTCCGGTAGGCACTTCGGTGCCGCGTCCGCTGAATGGCGTCATTAGCGGCTATGCCTACGGCGGCTGCCGCATGAACGGCGTGACCAACAATACTCTCGTCCTCGTGGAAGGCGGCGAGCATCCTGCCACATTCTTCGGCGGCAGCGATGTGAGCGGCGACATTGGCGGCTTGTCGCAAGTGGTCGTCACGGGAGGCTCGACGGGCACGGTGTATGGCGGCGGCAATGGCGGCTATGAGTATTCGGGTTCTGACCTACCGCCTTATTGCACCGCTTCGCGCGTCGATGTGTTGGGCGGCACTTGCACGGGCAATGTCTTTGGCGGCGGCTTGGCTGGCGAGAGCGGCGAAACCCATGTGACCGTCGATGGCGGCTCGGTGGGCAACAACGTGTTTGGCGGCGGCAACGAGGCTGGCGTAAAGATCTATGCAATTGATAGTGAAACCAATACCACGGGCAACAGCACCATCACAATGAACGATGGCTTTGTGGGTGCAGGCGTCTATGGCGGCTGCAACACCCTCGGTGCCATCGAAGGCGACGTGGCCATCACGCTTACGGGTGGCACGGTGGGAACGGCAGACAACCCTGCTTACATTCATGGAGGAGGGTATGGCGAAGACACTTCAGTTGCCAACAACATTGCCATCCAGTTTGGCGTGGTTTCAGCCACGGCTAACGAGTATCCGAAACTCTTTGGCGATCTCTACGGTGGCTCGGCCTTCGGCAGTGTAAATACCACTTCTTCAAACACCACAACCATCAATATCAATAATGGCACCATCAACGGCAATGTGTATGGCGGCGGCTTGGGCGATACCGATGATGCCTCCAAAGGATGGGTTTATGGTGAGGTGCATGTCAATGTAGGTGGCGAAAACCCTGATGGCACTTATTACGGTAAGGCATCCTTCAACAACACCTCCATTTTTGGTGGCAATAACGCCAATGCTTCGCCCCAAACCGATACGTATGTCGACATTTATCAGACGGCTCACACCACGGAAGATACCTATACTTACACTGGCAACGACCGCACATACGCCATTTATCGTGTGTTTGGTGGCGGCAATGTAGCCGACTTTGCCCCTGAAAATGCTGATCCACACTCCACTAAAAAGGCTCACGTCAGTGTGCATGGCTGCGAAAACACCATTGAAGAAGTGTTTGGAGGCAGTAATGCCGCCAATGCGATAAGCACGCACACCATCGTTGACGGCGGTCGTTTCAACTACATCTTTGGCGGCGGCAATGGCATTATCGCTGCGGCCAATGTGGGACTTTTTGAAGGCGAACACCACACTTATAGCCAAATCAAAGGCGGTCATGTCGGTTTTTGTTTTGGTGGCTCCAATCGTTTGGGTAACTGCGTTGGCGTAGTCCAAGACACGGAAACACCAAGCAATTGTGACGCATTGATAATAGACAACCTCTTTAACGGAGGAAACAATGCCGACCAGATCGGCGAACAGGTGCTCAACCTCGACTGCTCCGACGCAAAGACCTATCTTTCCGCTTACGGCGGATGCCGCTTGGGCACGGTTTATGGCAACATCACCGTCAATGTCACAGGAGGAACGATTGGCAAACTTTTTGGCGGTTGTCAGGGCGCCAGCGACTATGCTGCTGATGTGAAGCGCTATCCTACCATGGAAGAAATTAATCAGAATCCAGGGAATTATACGCAAGAAGTGATTGATTTTATGCGTAACAATCCCTCCCTTGCAGGCACGGGTGGCAACATCACCATCAATATCCACGGTGGTGCCGTTGGCGAGGTGTTTGGCGGCTGCGACATCAAAGGCAACGTGGAGGGCAAAATCACTGTCAATGTGGAAAGAACTGACACAGGGTGCGGCTTCTTCCTTGGCAATGTTTATGGTGCCAGCAATGCCACCGATTACAGTCCGTTGGATGCTACGCTTGCTTCGCCCGAGGTGAACATCATCAAAGGTGAAGTAGGTGGGGAATACGACTTTAATGCAAACGGAACGATCCAAGATGAAGAGAAATACGCTGGCAATGTGTTTGGCGGAGGCAACATGGGCGACGTGACCGCCAATCCGAAAGTGAAACTCGGCGACCCCGAGCATCCCACAACCAGCCCTGTCACCATCTTGGGCAACGTGTATGGCGGCGGCAAAATTGGCAAGATCAATGGCAGCACGAATGTGATCATCGTGCCAACGGAATAAGACATTCAACATTCAAAAACCGGAAAGAATAATCATCAATAAAGCATCATAACAGCTATGGAAAACAAAAATATGGTTGTAATGAAGACATTGAAATTGAAACGTAATGCGCTTCTCTTGTTGGCCATGCTGCTCACGGGCGGTGTGGCATCGGCGCAGGTGGTCGTCAAAGGCAGCGTCTATGGCGGCGGACAAGGCATCGAAACCGACGAAACCTCCGGCCTTGTGACGGGCAACGCCACCGTGACGATGAACGGCGGCACCGTCGAACGCAGCATTTACGGCGGCGGCGAGCTTGGCTCGGTGGGCACTTTTACAGCGTTTACGACCGTTGAGTACACCGAAGGTGAACATGAAGGGCAAAGCGTGCAAGTGCCATCCAAATGTGCCGAAAACACCGGCGTGGCCACGGTGACCGTCAACGGGGGCCATGTGGGCAAGAACGGCTCGTTGATGGGGGTCAATCCCGATGATGACGACCGAGGCTGGATCTTCTGTGGGGGGCGTGGCGAGGCTGACTCCATCACCTATCCCAAGGCCATCGCGCTCGGCGTGGTGGGCAGCACCCATCTGACCTTCGGAACCCTAGCTAACGCTCCCCAACCGCTCGTCACGGCATCTGTGTATGGCGGCTGTGAGAACGGCTTGGTGCTGGAGGATACCCATGTGGAGATTCTGGGCGGACAAATCGGCACGGGTCTTGTCTCCAAAACGCAAGGTGAGAATAATGTGTGGATTGGCAATTGGGATCCTGTATATGAAGAAGACACATGGACCGATGCCATTAATGCGGTGCGGTCTGGAAATGCTTCTGAAATTAATGCTGCTGCGGGCGAGTTCCATGAGTGCGATGCCTGGCCCTACGGCGACGGCAACGATCACTACTATGTTTATGACATTTACGCCGGTACATCAGGTTACGACTCGCATGGAGGCGCCTTGCAAGGCTTTACCGGACAAACGTTCTTCGGCTGTGTTTTTGGCGGCGGTTCGGGCTACTATCCCATCAGGCCCGGCGTATGGCGGCGAACGGCTGGTCAGGTGAACGGCAACACCCTTGTGGAAGTCACCGGCGGCCACATCCTCACTTCCATCTATGGCGGCAACGAGCAAACCGACGTGAAAGGCACATGTACCGTCAATATGACCGGTGGCACCCTCGGTGTGCCGCGCACCTTGGCGCAAATTAAGGCGCACCCCGTCACCTGCTACCTCTTTGGCGCAGGCAAGGGCGACCAACGTGTCATGTTCAACAGGTGGACCAATGTGCAGAATGCTGTGGTCAACATCGGCGGCGATGCCTTCTTCTTCGGCTCGGTGTTTGGCGGCGGCGAGGACGGCCACGTGCTCGGCGATGTGACGGTGAACATTAATAATTTAGCCAGCGGTGCCAACAACGCCTTCATCGGCACATTGGGTTATTCCTACGTGGACGGCAACGTGTTCGGCGGCGGACGTGGCTTCTCAGGCGAAGGCATCACCTGCGGATCGGTGGGCGGCGATATCACCGTGAACATTAATGGAGGCAACATCCTCGGCTCCATCTATGGCGGCGGACGCATGGCCTCGGCAGGCATCGGATTCGCACTCGAACTTGACCCTATTATAGGCTATTTCCAGCCCGACATTCCCGACGACCCCGAAACCCCTGAGGATGAATCGGAAACCCATGGCCACGTCACCATCAACATCAGCGGCGGCACCATCGGCAACGACTACGAGTCGAAGCTGCACCTCGGCAATCCCGACCTCGAAGGCGGGCGCACCCACGGCGGCAACGTCTTCGGCGGCTCGATGGGCCGCTTGACCAAACTCGATGGCTCCATCAACCCGAAATGGCCCATCTTGGGTCAGGTGAAGACCACCGAAATCAACATCGCAGGCGACAACACCATCATCAAGGGCAACGTGTACGGCGGCGGCGAGTTTGGCCTCGTGCTCGACAGCACCGAGGTCAACGTCAGGGGTGGCACCATCTGGCGCAACGTGTACGGCGGCGGCTACGGCAGCAACGACAACACCACCAAAACGGATATCCAAACCGGCCAAGCGGGCGTGACCTTCCGCTACACGCCCATGGCCTTCGCCGGCGTGGTGAGCAAGAAGACCTTCGTCAACATCAGCGGCGGCTGGGTGAAGAAGAACGTGTATGGCGGCGGCGAGATGGCCTCGGTGGGCCTCATCGACTACAGACTCAACAATGCCGGAACCGACTTCGAGAACATTACCAAACACGATAACGAAGCCTCTTCCTTTGCCTTGAGCTGGCCATACGATTATCAGTATTTCACAGGATTCGACGGCAACACGCACGTGGAAATCACAGGCGGACGCATCGGCATCACCGGCAAGGACTTCATGGGCCCGTGGAACGCTTCGGGCACGCCTTTGGTCATTCCCGAAGGAGGGACTGAATATGTAGCCTATGACGGATCGGATGCACACAAAAAGGCCCTCAAGGCTGCCCGCCAAGACAACGGCGACGTGTATGGCGGCGGCCACGGCATCGCGGGCGACCGCTACGACTTGGCCTTCTGCGCCAACGCCAACAACACCGTGGTCAGCGTTGACATTACCTCTGATGCTGCCAATCCTACCACATACAAGCCCAATGACTGGGTTTATGGTTTTTTACCCAAAGCGAATGATTGGACAAACTACGGCACCTTAGCCTGCATCGCCGGTTCGGTGTATGGTGGTGCCGAAAACGGCCATGTGCTAAACACGGCTAACCTCACCCTCGACAAGGGCTTGATTGGCCATGCCATCTACGGCGGCGGCAAGGGCAAAGACACCTATACGGTAAGACTCCTGAACTTGGGTTCCACGACTGAGTATCATAACGCAGAAATCTACAGCCTCACAGCAGGCAAGGTGTATGGCAGCACTTCGGTGACCATGAACGGCGGCTATGTGATGCGCAACGTCTACGGTGGTGGCAACATGGCCTCGGTGGGCAAGGGCAACTATGCTGGCGGCTCTGACGACTATTCCACGGCTGGTTACGGCGAGAAAGTCGCCAACTTGTGGACTGGTGGAGCGGGCAGCAATGCCTGGCACTTCATGAACAGCGGAAAAGCCACGGTGAACATCGTTGGCGGCACGGTGGGTACCGCTGGCGGCGAGAAAGACGACCTGCCCACAGGCAACGTCTTTGGCGGATGCCGCGGTGAGGCAGCACCCAACATCCCCAACACACCGCGCTACCAATATGCCCCTTCGTTCTTCTCGGGTTATGTCAACATGACGGATGTCACCATAGGCCGCTTGGCCGAAGGCACCGAAGGGCAGGAAGGCTATGTGGCAGCCTCTGGTCCCCTCATCTATGGCTCGGTGTATGGCGGCAGCCAGGATGGTCATGTGCGCCGCAGCACCAACGTGACGGTCAACTACGGCGAAATCGGCTTGGCCTATAATGCAGCTAACATCGCAAATGTTGGCACCGTAGACGAAAACGGCAACCCTGTTACCTTCACCCATTTCAAGTGGCTGCTCCGAGGCAACGTGACCGGTTCGGGATCGGGCATCAGCAAGTATGAATACGACCTGCCCGACAGCAACCCGACATTGAACTACGATGGCATCATAAATGAAAACCACACGTTCACCTACACCTATAACGGGAGAACCATTACGCTCAGTGAGAAAGACTACAGCAACTCGTCAGGCTCGGTGACCGACAGTACCTCGGTCGTCATCAATGGCGGCACGATCTATCGCAACATCTATGGCGGCGGCTCGTTGGCCACGGTGGGGCCACCCTATATTCCAGGCACCATTAACCCTGATGAGGAGTTAGGCAAACCATCCCATTGGTCGAAGAACATCGTTGAAGTCAAGAGTGGCACAGTGGGCGAACGCAATGGAGTGGTGGCTGGCTACGGCGGCCATGTGTTCGGCGCAGGCCGTGGTGTTGAGACTGTCGACATCGAAAAATTCTCCACCTCGGTGCAAACGCAGGTCACCATCGGAAGCGAAACCACTCATGACGCCCTCGTCTACGGCAATGTGTATGGCGGCGGCGAAGTCGGGCAAGTGTCCGACGACACCGAAGCCAATGTGGTGAGTGGACAAGTGGGCACGATCGACTACACCGACGCCAATAACGATGGCACTTTTGATGGCGTCACGCACACCACCGGCGGCAAAGTGTTCGGTGGCGGCAAGGGCCTTGCGAGCGTTGTTGAAGCGGCGCGAGTGAAAGGCAACTCAAATGTCAACATCAGAGGCGGCCATGTGCTCTTCAACGTGTATGGCGGCGGCGAGATGGCTTCCGTGGGCCTGAGAGAGCAATACACCTACACTACAGGCGAGGGAAACGAGCAAACCGAACACACAGACTACAGACCTAAACTTAATACTGGCTTGGCCAAGGTGACCGTCACCGGTGGCCAAGTGGGACCTGCTCCGAGAGAGGGAGAGGGCTACAACATCCCCATCGGCCTGAACGGTGTTGACGGCTACGTGTTTGGCGGTGGCAAAGGCATCGCCAACGACTATATCACCGATCCGACACATCCTTATAGTGGAAGTTATCATTCCTTTGCCGATGTCAATAATACAGAGGTCACTGTGCACATACCCGCGTCAGCCGATGCCAACACCAACCGCATTTGGGGCAGCATCTTCGGCGGTGCCGAAGACGGCCATGTGCTTGGCGATGCCCATACTTATTATGTTAGTGGTCTCATGGGCACCACTGGCACCACGAGCTACGACGGCAACATCTTTGGCGGCGGACGCAACTTCAGCAAGGCCAACTACAACGCAGGCCGCGTGCGTGGCAACATCACCGTCGAAATGAGCGGCGGCCAAATCTATGGCTCCATCTTTGGCGGTGGTCGTCTTGCCTTGACGGGTGTCGACCTCTATGGCAACGTCATCCCTGACGAAGAAGGTGAAAACGGCCAGAAATTCGGAAATGTCAAAGTGAAGGTGACAGGCGGCAAGGTGGGCAATGAGACACTCATCGAGAACTTCACCACCTACAGCATGGGCAACGTGTATGGTGGTGGCAAGGGCGACAAGACGGGTATCGTAGCCGCCCCTGGCACCTATCATCCCAAAGCATCGGTCTTGCTTGTCTCCATGACCAAAAACACTGAAGTTGAGATTTCGGAGGCCAATCCAGCCGTTCCCACCAGAATCTACGGTTCGGTGTACGGTGGCGGCGAAATGGCCAATGTGGGTCAATACACTTGGGATTTGGTTCCTAACCAGGAGCCGCAAAACATTACCCTGAAGGACGGCACGGGTGTTGCCAAGGTCACCGTAAGCGGCGGCATCATTGGTATTGACAATATGTCGTTGAGTTCGGATGACATCCATGTCGATGAAAACTTCAATCTTACCAGAAACATGGATATCGGCCATGTGTTTGGCGCTGGAGAAGGCATTGTGGATGACCCCAACAGACTTGACGACAATAATCAACCCTTATATCCCCAGGTCAGTATCGTTGAAGGTGGCCAAACCATTTCTCTATCCCTTTTCAACTTGATGAATACCGTGGGCGAAACCCAGGTGACCGTCAGCGGTGATGCCTTTGTGAAAGGCTCGGTGTATGGCGGCGGCTTGAACGGACATGTGGAACGCGACGCGAAGGTCTATATCCAAGGCGGACAGATTGGCTTTGGCGAAAACGCCGATGGCACGGATAAGCTCAAGTATGACAATGATTTGTTTGTCAACCCGCTTCAGGAAGGGGGAATCACCACTAGTTTGGCGGGCTGCCCCCACTGGGATTTGGGCAATGCCTCCGGTACCATTATTCCTTACGATCCTGTTTGGATCTCCCAAGGGAACCCACCAAGGGATGGAACTTCATGGTATGGCAACGTGTATGGCGGCGGCTCCGGGTTGTTCCCATACGTTGTTAAAAACACTTCTAATAATCAATGGGAGAGCCATTGGAACAGTTATTCGGGACAAGTGAAAGGCAACACCCGCGTGGAAATCTCGGGCGGGCACATCCTTACCAACGTGTATGGTGGCTGTGAGATTACGAATGTCGGCTCATACGGCTACGATAACACCCAAGGTGTCACCAATATTTCAGGCGATGGCAAAGGAAAAGCCACTATCGTAATGAGTGGCGGCTCCATCGGTGTGCCACGCACTGCCGATCAGATTGAGCAATTCCCTCTTTCCGGCGACCTCTTTGGCGCTGGAAAGGGCGACCCGCGCACCGCTTTCAACACTTGGACCAACGTGGCCAACACCGACATCACCATAACGGGTGGCTTCGTCTACGGCTCCGTGTTTGGCGGCGGCGAGGACGGCCACGTCATCGAAGACGCCAAGATCTTGGTCAGCAAGGCCGAAGGTAGCGACTTGGTCATTGGCTCCCACGGCAACACGGGCTTGGAAGGCAACGTGTTTGGCGGTGGCCAGGGCGATGACCCTGAAGCCCTTACCGCTGGCGGTTTGGGCGGCAACACCCTCGTCGAAGTGGAAGACGGCAACATCCTCGGCTCCGTCTACGGCGGTGGCAGCACTGGCTCGGTAGGCATTCGCTTCGTGCCAGCAGGCCATCAACAATATGGTTTGGTTCAAGATGGCGAAAACCACGGCTATACCACCGTCAACATCAGCGGCGGCACCATCGGCCATGTCGACAACACGGGGCGCATTGGCGGCAACGTGTATGGCGGCTGCAAAGGCCTTGCCGGCCCTCCAGGCTCCATCTTCCAGAAAATGGCCAAGGTCAAGGAAACCCATGTGAACATTTCTCAAGCCAATGGCAAGCAAACCTTCATCATGGGTTCGGTGTTCGGTGCCGGCGAGGACGGCCATGTGACGAAGGACACCCACGTCGCCGTTTCAGGTGGACAGATCGGCGGTGATCGGTATTATGCTAGTGACGCCACGCCTCATTTATGTGCAAACGAATTCCACGGCAATGTGTATGGCGGTGGACGTGGCTTGGACACCTATACCGACAATAACGGCAACCCGCAATACAGCATCACCGCTGGTAAAGTGGATGGCAACACCAATGTCAGCATCACGGGCGGGCGCGTTTGCCGCGACGTGTATGGCGGCGGCAATATCTCCTCGGTGGGCGACCCCAATGAAGAACCCGTGAACGGACAATACGCTACAGGCTTGGCCACCGTCATCGTCAGTGGCGGCAAAATCGGTATCGGCAGTGGCGAATACAACAACGACTATGCAAGTGGACACGTGTTCGGCTCGGGCCACGGCAAGGCCGGCACATTGTATGCCGACAAGTCCTTTGTGAAGAATACCTTTGTGAACATCAAGGAGAATGCCATCGTTTATGGTTCGGTGTTCGGCTCGGGCGAAGACGGACACGTGCGCAAGAACACCCATGTGAAGGTTGAAGGCGGCACCATCGGCGTTACGGGCACCACGGGCTACGAAGGCAACGTTTACGGCGGTGGCCGTGGCCTCGATCCGGATGCCCAAGGCAACCTGAGTCCTTCGGCAGGAAAAACCGAGGGCAACACTTTGGTTGAGGTCGTGGGCGGCTGGGTGAAAGGCTCCGTCTTTGGTGGAGGCCGCTTGGCTTCGGTGGGCGACCCCGATGAGGAACCCGATGCCCAAGGCAACTATCATACAGGCTTGGCCGAGGTCGTCATCGGCGACGGCACGGGAGACGAAACAGCTACTATTGGCACCACACATGAAACCCAGACTTCCGTTGAATTCGGCGGCAATGTCTATGGTGGCGGCAAGGGCCAGGCTGGAGCGACCTACAGAGACCTCACCTTTGTGAAAAACACCTCTGTGACCATTCAAGAGGGCGCTGCCGTCCACGGCTCGGTGTTTGGCGGCGGCGAAGACGGCCATGTGCGCCAAACCTCGACGGTGAATGTCACTGGCGGCACCGTCGGCGACAATGAGTCAACTTGCGCAAACAAATACCACGGCAACGTGTATGGCGCAGGCCGAGGCATCGACAACACGGGGCAAGGTGTAGGCGGCTACAGCTGGACGGCAGGCCGTGTCAACTGGAGCGCGACGGTCAATATCAGCGGCGGCCACATCTATCGTAATGTTTACGGTGGCGGCAACCTTGCTTCGGTGGGTCGCGTGAAGCGAGACGAGAACTATAATTTGGTCCTGCTCCCCAATGGCGATATGAATCCTTTGGACCAAAACGACCAACCGATGTTCGATGATGAGGGTAACGAAAACAGCGATTTCGATTCGGATTTGCTGACAGGTTGGGCGCATGTGAACATCACTGGGGGCACCATCGGCAGCGATGCAGACATTGACGACTTCCACGGCAACGTGTTCGGATCGAGCCACGGCATGGCAGGCGAGGATTTCAAGAACTTGGCCTATGTCCACAATGCCGAAGTGAAGGTTTCGGAGGCTGGCTCGGGAAATCCCACTTTGATAAAAGGCTCGGTGTTTGGCGGCGGCGAGGACGGCCATGTGACCCTCGATACCAAGGTGACCGTCAACGGCGGCCAAATCGGTGCCAAAGACAATGACGAGTATAAAGGCAATGTGTACGGCGGGGGCCGTGGCATCGACGTTGACAGCGGGGGCCAACTTAGCTCCACGGCGGGCATGGTGAAAGGCCACACGAGGGTTTACGTCAATGGTGGCACCATCAAGAATAGCGTCTATGGCGGTGGCAACCAGAGTGTGGTGCGCCATGAGAAGGTGGTCAACATCAACGGTGGCACCGTTGAACAAGACGTGTTCGGCGGCTGCAATGCCGTGCCCGAAGGCCGCCAACATATCGGCCTGAAGACCGTCAATGTGCGCAACGGCCGCATCAAGGGCAACGTGTATGGTTGCAGCCATAACTCCACCGATGGCAATGCAGAAGTCACTCCCACGACAGACAACCCATCTTGGACGGCATTTGTCAACATCAGCGGCGGCGTGATTGGCGGCAACACCGACAAAGGCAACGTACACGGTGCAGGCTTTGAAGGCATAGTGAATGGCTCGGTGTGCGTCAACGTCGGAAAGGATGCCATTGTTAAGCAAGTGAACGATGCAAACCAACCCCGCATTGCGGCCAACACGTTCTACAACGACTGTGGCGGCGACGAGCCAGGTCTCGCACCAGGCCAAACAGCCATCGAGCCTACCGTGGGCAAGCTCATCATCCGAGGCTCGGTGTTTGGCGGCTCCGACTATTTCGGCAGCACCCAATCCACCAACTGGGACAATTTCGACATCACGGGCTACAGTAACCTCTATATCGACGGCACTGGCTACAACACCAGTGCCGATGATGAAGCAACGCCTAACTACATGGCCATCGGAGGCGGGTTGTTCGGCAGCGGCACACATTGCGAGTCGGGCCGCTTGGGACGCAACGTTTTGCTCAAGGACTACGGACAACGCACAGAAACCGGCAACGTGGAGATGACCACTGCCACCCGCACCTTGACCACCATCCAGCGTTGCACCGACCTCGTCGTGTTCAACTCCAACGTCAACTTGACGGGCATCGCCGACATCAGCGGACAAGGCTCACGCAACTATGCCGTGAACAAGATTTTCGGTGTGACAAACCTCAACGGAACCAATCAGGTCGTGGGCGGCATGTATGTGTCCGACGCTTCCAGCTTGGTCTTGGGCAGCTCCGAATCGTCGGCCTACATGGATCAGATCAAGCAGCTGAACAGCCTCCACCTCAAACAAGGTTCGATCTACAACATCTTGAACGGCAACCAAATGGAATGGCATTGGTTGGGCATCAATGACCAAAACCTGGATGCACACCTTTATTATATTGACGGAAACACAATCTCTGGTTCGGCTTTGACCAAAGACCAGGAAAACGTCATCCTCTTCAACGGCGACTCGCGGCTTTGGGTTCGCTATGTCGATGTCGACAACACCCAGAAATATGGCGAGCTTCGCGGTTTCTTCCGCATGAAGAGTCCGTTTGAGCCTTACGGCACCGAGAGCTTCGCCTACGCCCGCCCGAAGATCACGGATGAATATGCGACGAACGACAACGAGGCCGACGGCGGCTTCCTGAGCTACAACAACGACTACAACTTCTTCACCGACGGTGGCGAGGCCTACACCAATACGAAGCAGCATCCTTACACCAATGTGCTCTATTTGGGCAAGGGCGACCGCCAGGAATACCGCGAATGGGTCATCCCCAAGCGTAAAGGCCGTTGGTATGTGGACGGACGTCCCGGACAGTGGGGACACGACAACAAGTCGAAAGTCACCGATGCCGCAGGCCTCTTCCCCGACAAGCCCAAGAAGACCATCTTTGGTGAAGTGACAACGGGTAGCTTTGGTGGTATCATCACCGAGCATTATCCTGAAGAGTCACCCGATGCCAGGTTTAACTATTCCTACAAGAACGACGTGATTTACGTTGTTGGCGCTTTGTCGGCTGCCGATGAGAAAGCCATCGTTGAAGGCAATGCAACCTACACTATGCAAGATAGCATTGGCGGTGGTGTCCACTATCCTTTGAAACTCTATCGTTATCCCGGTGGTCACGAGATGAGCAATGGTTTGATTGACCACGGTGGCGGTGGACACATCAATAAGGAAGACTTGTGGGGCGTGGCCGAGAACAGCACAGCAGGTCCAGGTGCCAACTATGGCGCCATGCTCAATGTGGGTGAGAACAAACAAATCACATTGCAGGGCGTGATGATGGATGGATTGTATGGCTTCACCAATGAAGACAAGGTAACCCATCAGATTCCCACGAATTTGGAGCCTTCAACCAGCAACTTCGACCCCAAGCGAGTCATCATGCCTTTGGTTGTGACCTATCCCAACGCGACGCTTACCCTCAATGGTGGCACCGATTTGAAGCGGGGATACAACAACAATGATGCCGCCACTGATTGGTACAACAACGCTGACTTTACGCCTTCAGACGATGTCATCCACGGCGGTGCGGTCTTCGTCAACCAAAGCGCCACAATGAACGTGAGTGGCATGGTGACCGTCATGGGCAACAAGCAAAAGAACGGTGACGGTGAGGTGGAAAGCAATGTGTATCTGCCCACTTTCTACAAGAGTTTGAACATCACCGATGCATTGGCCGAGACAACAGCAATTGGCATCACCAGCCCGAAACGGAACGACAAAACCAATTACACCTACAACACCTTGTCGCCTGTGGCGGAGGCTACGTCGTATGCCAATGCCCTAAGTGCCTGGACGAATTGCAACTTCCGCGACGACCAGGATTGGTTCTTCGTCAACGGCAACACGCAAGAAACGCCAAGAACCACCTATTTCGCCCAAAATACCGAGGACTTCAAATTGTATTTCGGCTGGACTTGGGCCAACGTGGTGCGCAAGGCCCCTGAAGAATTTGCCTATGACAAGATCAATTCGCCCGAAGACTTGGCATGGCTCATCAGCAAGTCGGCTGGAATGAACGGCCAGACAGCCATTGACTTCACAGGCACCACGATTTCGCAAACCGACGACATCGACATGCAGCAATACGTTTGGGTGCCGGTGGGAACCGAGAGCAATCCGTTCAAGGGAACCTACGATGGCAAAGGCCATCTTATCAAGAACCTCAGCATCGACTACATCGGCTCGGGCGACCTTCGTTACGAGCGGAGCAACTACGGCTTGTTTGGCCACGTCACCGACGGCACCATCAACCGTACCTTCGTGGTGAGCGGCTTGGTCAGCCCCGAAGGCGCTGCCGAGATGGAGCTTGGCGGCTTGACGGGTACACTCGAAGGCACTTCGGCCAAGGTTACAAACAGCGAAGCCGCCGTTGCCATCGAAAGCCCCAACAACAGCAGCAACTCGGGTGGCTTGGTCGGACAAATGCTGGGTGGCACAATCCATTCTTCCATGGCCATGCCCGACTTCACCCTCAGCCAATATGGTGCCGTGGGCGGTTTGGCCGGTATCACAAAGAACAGCGGAGGAGACAACCCGATCACGCCGTCAATCAAGAACTCGTTTGCACAAGTGAAGTTCGACTTCCCGACAAACGCTGTGTCAAATGTCGGCGGACTTGTCGGAAAGAGCGTGAGCTTGAGTTTGGTCAACAACTATTCGCACTTGCGCAAAATCACTCCAGCGACCTCATCCAACTATGTCTCGTTGGTCGCGCAGGCCGAAGCCTCCACAGCTGGAATATTGCTATGGCGATGCGGGTAGCTATCCGTTGGTCAATCCTTCCACCCTGACACTTGTCAAGAGCGGAAAGCACACTGCTGTCATCGGTTCCGACAACTTGGGCTATATGTATGCCGACAACAAAATTGAAAACGACACTTCGTTGTTTGTGAGGCTCAACAAGAACGCCATGAGGATGAACAAGGACCCCAACGTCAACGACAGCACCTACGCCCACTGGGCGCGTCCGGGCTTGGCCGAGATCAACGGCGACCTGCCCGTGTTGCTCCTTAATGAATTTGACGAGGGATCTTCCTACAAGTATCAAGGCAGCTTCCGCAGCGTGGCCACCTACGAGGGCGGTCCGGCCTTGCAGTATGGCGGCCCCGTGCGCGATGGCGAAAACGACGGCAAGGCGCTCAACGAACTTGATGCGGCCATTGCCCGACTCACCGCAACCGACAATTTGATGATTTACGGCGACATCACGGTTGCACCTACAGCCACACCGCCTGCGGGATCGAAAATCAGCATCAACGAACACGTCACCATTATGCATCCTGGTACGTTGGCCAACTTCGCTGAAACCTACGTCGGCATCACTTTCGATAATTCGTACGGCAAAGCCTATTCGACGCCTGGCGTCAACTACGGCCTCGTCGGCATGGGCGGCTTCCTCTTGCCCCGCGACTGGCACATGTTCTCGACCCCGCTGAGCAACGCGCCCTTAGGCTTCGATTATGTGGTGGATGGCACCAATACGAACACATCGAGTTATTCAGGTGGCGACCACGATAACTATTTCAACAACCCGTGGGTAAATTCGAGCAGCGAGTTCAGCTGGCTCAACGGCATCGGACGTGGACGTTATTGGATGAAGGCTTATGCCACCGCCGATGGCTATTTCCCGACCCAAGTCGACGGAACGGCTGTCGTTGAAAACGACAAGCTGTTCATCGTCGGCTCCGACGAATGTCCCACCCCGGGTGTACACCGTTTCCCTTATGGCATGGACTTCTACACTTGGTATGAGCCTCAGTATCACTGGATCAACTTCAAGCGCAACGGCCCCAACCACTGGCACAGCGACGAAAACAGCCAGGGCGTACACGAACATCTTGATTATGTCCCTGTTGATGGTGCTACGCCCAACCAGAACGAAGACAACCTGATTGTGGGCAAAGGCTACATGGCCAGCATCACCATCCCGACGTTCATGCAGAGCCACGGCACGCTCAACCAAGGCGACAAGAGGATCGCGCTGACCCATGACGGTGCGCACCTTACAGGTTGGAACCTTGTGGGCAACCCCTATCATGGCTACCTCGACTTCACCAAATTTGCCAAAAATGAAAATAATGCAGGCGTGCTCACCACCAACGTCGATAACCAACCATTCTATGTCGTTTACGATGCCGACCAATACGAGGAAGGTCATCAAGGGAGTGGGTTCCTGTATTATCCTATGGATGGCTCAAGAGGTGGCGAGTATGCCGGAAGGTTCATCCACCCGCACCAAGGTTTCTATGTGAAGGTGGCCGACAACGCCATGACGAATGAGTCCAACGAGTTGCAATTCAGCGAAAGCATGGTGAAGCCGCGTTCCGAAGTCTCGGAGAGCCACTTCCGCGACGAGGAGCCTGCCTATCCGTTGGTCAATCTTTACCTGAGCAGCGACAAGGGCTGTGCTGACGTGACGGTCATCGAGTTCGGTCGTCCCGAATGGGGCGGTGCCCGCAAGCTGAAGGAGCTGCGCGTGGGCGACGGCCTCTTCTATGCCCAACACAACGACACCCATTATGCCGCCCTCTTCACCGTGGAAGGCATTGAGCGCGTGCCGCTGTGGTTCGAAGCCAAGGACGACGACATCTTCACCATCAAGTGGAACACGGCCAACGCCAACTTCCAATCCATGTATCTCGTCGACAACATGACCGGCGTGCGCTACGACATGCTCCGCAACAACAGCTACAGTTTCGAAGGCCACAAGGGCGACTATCCGTCGCGCTTCTACATTACTTTCCGTTTCACCGACGTCGAAGAGAATCAGGACCATCCGTTCGTGTTCTTCGATGGCTCGCAATGGGTCGTCACCGGCGATGGCGAGGTCGAATTTATCGACTTGCTCGGGCAAGTGTTGGCACGGAGACAGGTGAGCGGCCAAACGAGGTTGAATTTGCCCGAGGTGGCTGAAGGCGTCTACCTTTTCCGCCTGATTGAAGGACAAGAAACGAAGATACAGAAAGTCATCGTCAAAAAATAATAAGGAGGAGTGGATATGAAAAACATCAAGAGAATAATCAGAATCACAATGGTGGCCTTGACGATGGCCATCGCCATCCCCACGCAGGCTCAAATCCTCATCATGGATGACGAGTTTGAAGGCGAGCTGCGCTTGAAGTCGGATGAAGACTATTTCTTCATCATGGGTCAAGGTGAGGGTGCCGATGCTTACACACCTCTTGGCGACGGTTTGATAGTGCTGTCGTGTCTCGGCGGTGCCTACCTGCTTGCGAAACGGAAGAAAAAACATTGAAAAATAATCCGTTTTCGGTGCAAAAAAGTTGGCGCAAATGGATTTTTCCTATATTTGCGCCAACTTTTCTTTTGAAACGAAAACACTTTGGATATGGAAATTAAAAGAGTTTTTGACCTTCTCGACAACTATGTGGAGAAGTACCCCAACCAAAAGGTGGCCCTCGCCGGAAAGAAGAACGGGCAATGGGTGAACTACAGTTCGCTGGCCTATAAGGAAAATGTCGACATCCTGAGCTCGGCCCTCATCGAATTGGGCATCGAAAAGGGCGACAAGGTGGCCATCATCCTCAGCAACCGCCCCGAATGGAACCTGCTCGACATGGCCATCAGCCAGGTGGGCGCCATCGACGTGCCCATCTATCCCACCATCAGCGAGGAAGACTATCGCTACATCCTGGCCGACTGCGACGCCAAGATGGTCGTCATCGACGGCATCTCGGTGATGAACAAAGTGACCAACATCCTCCCCGACGCACCCAACGTGAAGCTCGTCTACACCATGCTCGACCGCGAGAAATACCCCTATTTCGACCAACTGCTCGAACTCGGCAAACAGCATCCCCACATCGAAGAGATAGCCGCCCGCAAGGCCGCCGTCGACGAGATGGAATGCGCCACAATCATCTATACCTCTGGTACGACTGGCACACCCAAGGGCGTGATGCTCTCGCACCACAACCTGATGAACCAGTTCCCGAATTTCCACTATACCATTAGTGACACGTCCAACAAGGCGTTCAGCTTCCTGCCCGTGTGCCATGCCTACGAGCGTGCACTCAACTATTGCTACCAATATCGCGGCATGTCGATTTACTATGCCGAAAGCCTTGGCACCATCGCCAGCGATATGCGCGAAATCCATCCCACGATGATGTGCGCCGTGCCGCGTGTGCTCGAACGCTTCTACGATGCCATCATCCAGTCGGGCAACAAGCAAAAAGGCATCAAGAAGAGCATCTTCTTCTGGGCCGTGCGCCTCGGCGAACGCTACAAGATCGACTCGGTGAGCCGCCATTGGTTCTACGATTGGAAGTTGGGCATTGCCGACAAGTTGGTCTACAGTAAGATACGCGCCAACATCGGGGCCGAGAACTTCGACATCATCGTGTCGGGGGCCGCCGCCATCTCGCAAAAGATCGCTGGTTTCTTCTCCGCCATCAAGATGCCTGTGTTTGAGGGCTATGGCCTGACGGAGACTTCGCCCGTCATCGCGGTCAGCAACCGCAACCCGCATGGGCGCGAAGTGGGTTATGTGGGCCAACCGCTGCCAGGTACAGAAGTGAAAATCGGCGAAAACGGCGAGATCTGCTGCCGTGGCCACAACGTGATGATGGGCTATTACAAACACCCCGAGCTGACCGCTGAGGTCATCGACAAGGACGGCTGGTTCCACACGGGCGACATGGGCGAGTTCGACCAATACAACCGCCTGAAGATCACGGGCCGCATCAAGAGCCTCTTCAAGACTTCGGGCGGCAAATACATCAACCCCGACTTCATCGAAGCCAAGTTCTGTGCCTCCAAATTGATAGAAAACATCCTTGTGGTGGGCGAGAACCAGAAGTTTGCCGGAGCGCTCATCATCCCGAGCTTCGCCGACCTGAAGGCCTGGTGCGCCGAGGAAAAGATTGCCTACACGACCAACGAGGAGATGATCAAGAACCCAGAGGTGCTGAAGCGTTTCGCAGCCGAAGTCAACGAGCTGAACAAAGGCTTGGGCGAGACGGAGAAAATCAAGAAACACGTCCTCCTCGCCGACGAGTGGAGCATCGCCAACGGACTCCTAACGCCTACGCTCAAAGTCAAGCGCAAGGTGCTCATTGCCAAGTATAAGGATATGATTGAGAAGATGTTTGCTTGATGGTTGGTTAATACATATAAAGGTGCGGTGTCTTGCAAAAAAGAGGGGGCTATATACCAGTTGACAGTAAATAAATAACGGAGTCAAGAGATTGACTCCGTTTCTTTTCATGTCCCCATCCAAACAAGGGATTTTTTCATCCTTTATCTTTGTTTATTGATATTTTCCCTATCTTTGCCCCATGCATTTAATTGGGGTACTATTTAACCTGTCGAGATACTGTATATGGAACTGATTGATAACGTCACCAAGACGCTGCGCGATGACTTAACTGTGGAGATTAAGTCGGCAAGCAAGATTTCAATGGCTGCTTGCTGTTTCTCTATCTATGCCTTTCAGGAGCTGAAAGAGCGACTCAAAGACATCAAAGAGTTGAGGTTTATCTTCACTTCGCCCACGTTCACAGCCGAGAAAATCGACAAGCAAAGGCGTGAGTTCTACATCCCGCGCATCGACCGTGAACGCACCCTTTACGGCTCTCCCTTCGAAGTCCGCCTCCGAAACCAACTCACACAAAAAGCCATTGCCATCGAGTGCGCCGAGTGGGTCAAAAACAAAGTCCGTTTCAAGTCAAACATTACGAATAACACCCTCCCCGGATTCATCATTGCGATGCTGCGCTGCCCCTGATGGGCATTGACATGGACAAGGTATGGGAGCACATAGTGACGACCATTGGAGGCTTCGAGGTGATGGAAGGCGTGACGATCGAGGAACAGATAACGATTGACGGAGAGAGGCTGAAAGTCATCAAGCAAATTGAAACGCTTGAAAAGAAGGTGAGGACAGAATGACAGCCTCGAAGGAAATATGAATTGTATCAGCAATTATGCAAGTTGAAAAAAGAGCAATAGGTGCCACGATTAGTGGCACCTATTTGGCGATTTTTGCTTATCCTTCTGGAGGACAAGGATCATTGCCGTAGCTGTTCTTTTGGCGGATTTTGCCATCGACGCCATGAATACAGACTTCTTGTCCGTTGTTTTTGGCTATTTGTTTGGCTCGTTCCACTGCTTCAGCTTGGGTGTGGAAATTGCCAGAGCTTCGCTTGGCTTTCTCTTGGACGGCCGACCAATGATCGCCTCTTTTTACTATGTGTATATTCTTACCCATAGGTTTTGTTTTGGTTAGTATTAGTGTGGTCGCCTGACCGGACCACTTCGGTCGCTCGATTCTTACGGGATGAGCTGCCCGAAGCAAATCACAGATTGCTTGGTACTGGCACTAATTCCCAGCAAACGTTGAATTCGTCAGTCCTTTGGTTGCACGAGCGGCATATTGGAGTGATATACCAAGACTTGTCGGTACTATTCACTTTTTGTACGTGTGCTCCAACGAGGTCTGTCTTGCTACATCCAGAGACACCGCAAATGCTGACTTTCTTGCCGGTTTGGTGCTCCCAGTAGTCTAGCCAAGTGCTATAACCTTTTGGCGCTGGAAATCTGCTAGAACCAATAATGTTTTTTACTAACATGGTCTTGCTGATTAGAGTGTTAGCATCCTATTCCCTGATAGTTCAGCTTCAGCCCGGTTGCTTTATACAGGTGTTGAAGTATCCTGTCGAGAAAAACGTGTCAAGTTGTGTACCACCGCATTGATTCTGTCAAATTCTCGTTTAAATATGACAGAATTTTCACTTTATATGTCAAATTGGCATAATTAATGCGAATTTTTGATATAAAATGCAAAAAATTTCGATTTTATTTGGCGATTTGGATGCAAAAGTGTATTTTTGCGGTGTTAATAACCCAATCTTGGCAACAAGCGCAGTTAATGTTATGATACAAGAGCTTAAAATAAAAAACTTTATGTCGTTCAGGGATGAGGTGACACTCAGTTTCGAAGCGACGAAAGACAAGACATTTGAAGAGTCCCATATTGTTGAGGTGGCTCCTGGGGTTCGCCTACTCCGTTTTGCAATGGTATATGGAGCAAATGCTTCAGGCAAAACAAACCTGCTTCTTGCATTGGTGTTTTTGCATGATTTTGTGTTTTACAAGCCTGATGACATTGAAGAAGAGACCGGTTCGGAACCTTTCCGTCTTGATGCTGCTACTCCTAATGAACCAACAGAGTTTAGTATTAAATTCTATGTTGATGGTATTCGGTATTGGTATGAACTGAAACTTGACCAACAAAAAGTGCTTCTGGAACGCTTGTATTATTATACATCGGTACAGCCTACAAAGTTATTCGAACGCACTTGGAAAGATGGTGAATCTATTCTTGATTTCAATCCAACAGTAGTAAAGATTAGCCAAGCAGCTAAAGAGGAATTGTCATTGAAGTGCCTCCCAAATATGTCATTTTTTGCGGCTCGTAAACAGGTGAATGTGGCCATGAAAGAAATAGATGCTGCTAGGGAGTGGTTCCGAAATGGGATTCTTCCTATGGTGAAACCGCAAACAAGAATGTTTGAATATGCAAGCGAAAAGATGCTTGAAAACAGCGTTCTAAAAGAATATTTGCTCGATTTCATTCACAGGGCGGATTTCAACATCTCTGATGTTAAGACGGATGTGATAAAGCAACCCATCCCACAAAAGGTGCTCAACCTAATGCTGCAAGATGATGGCGCGCCGAATGAGGTTAAGGAAAGGTTGACAAAAGATAAAGCGTTTGATGAGATTCGAACGACTTTTGTCCACAAGGTTCATAACGGCCGTGGCGAAGAGAGTTATGTCCTTCCTGATGAGTATCAATCGGATGGCACTAAGCGTACTATTGGTGTCGAAGCTGCTATTTTTGAAGCAGTACGTAAACAAGCCATGCTTTTCATAGACGAAATTGAAGCCTCATTGCATCCCGATTTGGTGGAGTTTATCATCGAGCAGTTCCTTTCGCAGCGCAATAGGGCGCAATTGCTTGTTACAACACATTATGATCCCTTGTTAAATACCGTTGGGGACGACCTCATTCGCAAGGATTCCGTTTGGTTTACGGAAAAAGACGAAACGGGAAACACCGACCTTTATTCTTTGGTAGAATTCAAGGGGTTGAATAGAATTTCATCGTTGCAAAAGGCTTATCGCAATGGAGTCTTTGGGGCATTGCCGAACATTAAATAAACCATTCCCATGGCGAGAAAAGCATCCATAAGAATAAAGAAAAGCCCGATACCTACCCTTATTGGGGCGGGTATTACCGAGCAATGGTATTTCAAGCATTTGAAAACGCTGAAGGATTACCGCGTAAAGATACGCCCTCGCTTTTTTGGAACGGAAACGGCCAATGGCATGGCGAAAAGGATTGAGGAAGTGCTTCGGAATGATGGCTTTGCCATTTGTGTGTTTGATGCCGATGTGTCAACATGGAATGAGTTGGAACTTAAAAAATGGAATGCCCTGCGGCGAAAGTACAAGGACAATCCTTCGGTGATGCTTTGCGATTCGCTTCCGTCGATAGAGTATTGGTTTTTGTTGCATTACGAAAACACGAATCGCTTTTACGGCACTTCTCGTGCTGTTGGTGAAGAACTGAAAAAGTTCATTTCGCAATATGATAAGACCGAGCAATTCCTTCAAAACCAAAAGTGGGTGGCAGATATGATTGGGGAAGGCCGTCTGGAAGAAGCATGCAATAGGGCAGAAATGTTTGGGGTTGAAGGTGAGTCATACACGAATGTTTATAAGGCGGTCAAGTTAATGGGAAATAAATAAGACATGAATCCAATTAAGGTAGAGCAGAATGCGGTAGATGAAGTCAGAGCTTGCTTTGACGATTGTGATAGAATACTCGCTGGAGTTCAAACTAACGATAAAACTATTGCTTGGGATGGACATTTGTATCTTTTTAATGATTCAAGTTGTAGAAAAGATTCGTATTATGCTAAAATTCCGGTTCAAGTTAAAGGGGTGAGCTGTTCGGAAAAGCATCCCGATAATATTAATTACTCCATTGACATTGCTGATCTTAAAGCATATAAAGATGATGGTATAGCATTTTTTGTGGTTTATATAAATAAAAGAAAGAAAACGGTTTATTATGTACTTCTTGCCCCAATTGAAATTAAAGCCATAATATCAACATGTTCTGAGCAAAACAGCAAATCCGTTTCATTAAAGAAACTGGATTGCTCAAATTCAAATGAATTGGACTTGTTGTTTAGAGTTTTTTATAATGATTGCAAACGTCAGAAGAGTGTTGTGGATATGCCTGTATTGTCTTTTGAAGATTTGAAAGATTTGGGAAATCCCAAACTAACAGTTTATGGCTTCACTGCTAGCGATATAGCTAATTTACCACGAGCATTAGCGAAAAAAGATGCTTTCATTTATGCAGATGTTGAAAAAGGCTCGATTAGTTTGCCCTATCCAATTGGTACCAGCAGGTGCTCTATTGCGGTTTCTCAAAAAATAGAAAAGCAAGTCTTTGTTGGGGAAAAAGCTTTCTTCGATTTTTATTCTCTAACATACAATAGAGACAATGACGTTTTTTCGGTTGGTAAGTGTTTGGAAATAGTTTCAGCCACCAATAATCCAGAACTAATTCATGTTAAAGTTGGTTTCGATATTAAAAAGTACAAGCTGACGGAAGCAATTAATGAATTGGAGTTTTTGTTGTCTTTATCGGTTGAGAAACGCTTAACTATTGCAGGTTGTAGCCTTGACATGGATCAATCAGATGATAAAGGAAAAAGTGTGATAACTGAATTGAGTGGATTTAAAGGTTTGCATGAAAGATTTGTGAAATTGCAAAAAGCCTTGGATGTTTTGCATGTCAAGGATGATTTGGATCTGAAGCTGATGAAGAAAGATTCAGATAGACTTATTGATATTTTGATTTCAGCTTTTGTTGAAAATAAAGATGTAATTGAGAAGCAGGATGTGGGGTTAATTACTGAAATAGGGTTGTGTAATATCAATGTCTTGGTCTTGGTGGCAAAGACAGGAGAAAACACCTATCATCTGTATGACTTTTTTAATTGTCCTTTTGATTTACACGGGTCGTATGGCGATGATAAGGTCTTTCCCATAACGCCATATGCTATTCTTGATAAAGACATAATTCTCAAGTATTCCAATATTGACTACTCTGATATTCTTTCTTCTTTTAAAGCAATCATGAATAATAATCCTAAGTGTTTTCATATTGCTAATACCGTGGGATTATATTTACTCCTCGCATATGATGAACAAACAACGAAGAATGAAATGCTGATTAATACCGCTAAAGAAGTGTTTGATTGGTTGTATGAGGCTGAGGATGATGAACTATCGAAATTGTCTAGCAGACTCAATGTTCTTCAAATAAAAAAGCGGTTAGGGTTGATAGGCGATTCTGAAAAGGAAGAACTGTTCGAAATTGCTGAAAACACAGAATCAGATGATGTAAAATTCGCAGCGTATTTGCTTCTTGGTGAGAAAGTACATGCAATGAGGTATTTTGATAAACTAAATGGTGATGTACGAGATTTTTACCGAACTTTGCCAATATTTCATTTCGTAAAATAACACACATAAATATGGACAAACTCAATATGCAAACCACCAACCAGGTGGACGAAAACATAAAGAAGATTGCCGAACTCTTCCCCAACTGCCTCACCGAGCGGCTGAACGAGAAAGGACAGCCCGAAGCGGCCATCGACTTCGACATGCTCCGCCAAGAACTGAGTAAGGACATCGTGGAAGGCCCGGCGGAACGCTACCAGTTCACCTGGCCCGACAAGCGCAACGCCATCCGGCTGGCCAACGCGCCGACCACCGACACGCTGCGCCCCTGCCGCGAGGAGAGCGTGGACTTCGACAACACCCAAAACCTCTATATCGAGGGCGACAACCTCGAAGTGCTGAAGCTGCTCCGCGAGAACTACCTCGGCAAAGTGAAGATGATCTACATCGACCCGCCTTACAACACGGGCAACGACTTCGTGTATAACGACGACTTCACCCAGACCGCCGACAGCTACATCCACAACAGCGGGCAGGAGGACGAGGAGGGCAACCGCCTCGTGGCCAACACCGAAAGCAACGGCCGCTTCCATACCGACTGGCTCAATATGATTTATCCGCGACTGAAAGTGGCTAAAGATTTGCTGAGCGAGGATGGGGTGATTTTTATTAGTATTGACGATAGAGAGGCTGATAATCTCATTAAAGTTGGAAACGAAATTTTCGGAGAACAATGCTTTGTGGCGAATATCAGTTGGCAGAAAACTTATTCACCAAGAAATGATTCGAAAGGTGTTCCTGCTGAGAAAGAATGCATAGTCGTTTATAGTCGAAATCCAGGATGGGCGCCAAAAAGTTGCCAAGGACAGCTGAAATGAACAAAATGTATGACAACCCAGACAATGACATAAAAGGTGATTGGAGAAATGACAATCCTTGCGCTCCTGGTGCAAAAACCCACCAAGGTATGGTATATGCAATCCAACATCCTTTTACGGGAGAAATGCTCTATCCCTATAATAGCTCTTGCTGGAGATATCACCAAGAGGAAATGTTCAACCACATGAATGGTTGGTGTGAATACGAGTTGAGAGATATAGATGATGCTGATAAAAGAGCAGAAATATGTGGCGTTGCAAAAAACGAAGTTCGCAAAAGTGTTAAGGCTATTGTTCTCAAAAAAAACTTAGAAACATCTCGTCAACAGGCCGAAAGTGTTTTGAAACGAGGTCAATGGCCGAAATTCTATTTTACAAGAAACGGTCAAGGTGGTATAGGTCGTAAAACCTACTTGTCTGACGTTGAAGGCAAAATGGTCACCAACCTTTGGCAACACACTGAAGTCGGACATACTGACGAAGCCAAGAAAGAACTAAAAAATCTTTTTGATGGTGAGATTCCTTTCGACACCCCTAAACCTGTTCGTTTGCTTGATCGCATAGTTCAAATTGCTACCGATGAGAATAGTACTGTACTCGACTTTTTCTCGGGTTCTGCCACTACCGCCCATGCCGTGATGCAGCACAACGCTTCCGATAGTGCTCATCGCAAATTTATCTTGGTACAAATACCAGAAAAAGTTGATAACAAATATGGCAATCTTTGCGAAATCGGCAAGGAGCGCATCCGCAGGGCAGGCAAGAAAATCAAGGAGGAATTGGAAAAGAAGAAAGCGAAGGAAGGGTTGTTTGCGGAGGACAATGTAGAGACGCAAAATTTTGCGTCTCTACCGGACATCGGTTTCCGTGTCCTGAAATTAGACTCCAGCAATATGCAGGATGTCTATTACCGCCCGGAGGATTCAACGGAGCAGACCCTGTTTGAGGGCAACATCAAGCCCGACCGCTCGTCAGAGGACTTGCTCTTCCAAGTGATGCTGGAGTGCAACCTGCCGCTGTCCGCCAAAATCGAAACCGAGAAGATAGCCGGCAAGGAAGTGTTCTCCGTCAACGAGGGCTACCTCATCGCCTGCTTCGACGCGGAGGTGAACGAGGATGTCATCAAGGAAGTGGCCAAACGCCAGCCCTACTACTTCGTCATGCGCGACAGCAGCTTAGCCACCGACAACGTGGCGGATAATTTCGAACAGATTTTCCAAGCTTATAGCAAAGACACAATCAGGAGGGTTTTGTAAATGATGAAATTCAGTACCATAGAAGATTTGCAATCGTTAATTGACAACGAAATTGAGGAGTCCACCGAGTTGGAATACAAAAGCTCTTTTGCCGTTGAAAACAAGAAATGGAAAGAGGAATTGGCAAAGGATGTGAGTGCTATGGCTAATGCCAATGGTGGAACGATTATTTATGGAATCAGGCAAAAGGAAGGTGGTAATGTTCACGCTATCCCCAGTGAATTATTACCAATTCCGTTTACTGAAATGTCTAAAGATAAGCTGTCGCAATTATTGTCATCAAACATTCAGCCTATAATCGATAACGTTGAAATCACAGTAATTCCAAATGATAAAGAAAGCGGTTTCTTCATAGTGAATATTCCGCAAAGCAACACGGCCCATCAAAATAGGATAACTCACTTGTACTATAAGCGCAGAAATGCTACTGTTGAGGTAATGGAGGATTATGAGATTCGTGATGTAATGAATAGAAGCAAGCAACCAGTGATTGAACTTGAATTTGAATTGCATAAAACTATTATTTTTGTCACAGAAAAACCTCGTAAACAATTCTTTAATTTTGCTGATAATGTTAAAGAAGAAGACAAACATTTCACGGAAACCAAATACAAACTGAAGTATCGATTGGTGAATAATGGAATGGTGTATGCAAGATACGTCAATTATTTCATTTTTATTCCTGTAGAATTTGTTCCCGAAAACGAGAAAGAGTATGGCAGTGTTGATGAGAATAATGCATATTATATATTCTCTGGTAATAATACAGTAAGAGATATAACGGCTGTAAAAGGATTAAACAATGAATATGGTCCAGCCAGATACAATCCAATACTGCCTGGTACAAAGGGTGATATAAAGAGCATAGATTTGTGTTTTGAAGATTGTGTCAACGATACTTTAGCTCTACGGATTGGTTATACGATATCAGCAGATAATGCACCTATGCGACAAAAAACAGTTACCATTGATGATATTAAGGTTGTAGAAAAAAGCAAAGCAGTCACAAGAGACCCTAACTATATTGGATTTAATCCGATACTTTATAAAAAGTAAACAATGAAATTCAAATTCAACATACAGCAACACCAGCCCAATGAGGAGGTCACCACTATCAAATTTAGTATCTTTGCCCTATGAAAACGCTTGACTATTATCTGAATCAGCCCGAAGGGCAGACCTACGACAAGAATAGTGGTCGTATCTTGCCCGGGCGTGTTCGTATCAACAACATGCGAACCACCCACTTCTCCCGCAACCCCAAGATTGCCGCTTTCATGAAAGAATATGAGTTCATCCGTGAGTTCGGTGAAGGCGTTGACCGAATGTATCGCGAACTAGAAGAAGGCGGATGGGAAAAACCTGTATTCAAACAAGATGACTTTATTCTTCGGGCATCACTCAAGTCAAGATTTAACACTGAGGGTTTACAGAAAGATTCAAACAAACAAACTGGAAGTCAAATGGATGACACAGATACTTTACAGAAAACTTTACAGAACAATCCAAATTCGATCCAAATCAACACTCAATACGTCACAAGCCTGTCCCAAGTCCTGTCCCAAGTTGTCCCCAGCTTGTCCCCAGCTTGTCCCCAGCTAAAAGACGGTCATTTTTCAATGATGGCCATGGTTATGTTGCAGCTGCATTCCCAACAATACTCAATATCTGAACTTATGAACGCTATTGGGGAAAAGAACAAGAACAGATTCCGCCAGTTTGTGTTAAGGCCTCTGATAAACATTGGCTTGGTTGAAGCTACCATCAAAGACATTCCCAATAGTCCAAAACAACGTTATGCCCTTACGGAAAAAGGTAAAGAATTGATGAAGTCCTATGAAATTTAAATTCAAAATACAGCAATACCAGTCCGATGCGGTGGAAAGCACCGTTTCGGTTTTTGCAGGTCAGCCCTCGCGCGACGCTTTCCAGTTTAGGAGAGACTTGGGCAAGCAAAAGTCTCAGCAGAAAATGGAATTCGAAGACGAATTTGTGGGCTACCGCAACAGCGACATCGAGCTGAGCGACCAGCAGCTTTTGGAAAACATCCGCAAGGTTCAAGACGGTCAGGACATCAAACAGTCGCCCAAGTTAATCAGCGACCTCGGTCGCCTCGGATTGGACATCGAAATGGAAACAGGCACGGGCAAGACCTACGTCTATATCAAAACCATGTTTGAGCTGAACAAACGCTACGGTTGGAACAAGTTCATCGTGGTGGTGCCGTCCATCGCCATCCGCGAGGGGGTCAACAAGGGCTTCACCATGCTCGAAGACCACTTCATGGAACACTATGGCAAGAAAGCTCGTTTTTTCATCTACAACTCGTCCAACCTCCAGCAGCTTGATTCTTACTCCAGCGATGCGGGCATCAATGTGATGATCATCAACACGCAGGCCTTCGCCAAGGACTTGAACGAGGATAAGAAGACCAAGGCAGGCTTGATTATCTACTCTGAGCGCGATGACTTCGGCAGTCGCAAACCCATTGACGTGATTGCCGCCAACCGTCCCATCATCATCATGGATGAGCCTCAAAAGATGGAAGGCCAGGCCACCCAAAAAGCCCTGCGTCGTTTCAACCCGCTCTTTGTGCTTTATTACTCGGCCACCCACAAAACCCAACATAACTGCATTTATGCCCTCGATGCATTAGATGCCTTCAAGCAGAAACTGGTGAAGAAGATCCAGGTGAAAGGCTTTGAAGTAAAGAACCTCAAAGGCACCAGCTCCTACCTCTATCTCGACGACATCATCCTTTCCAAGAACCAGCCCCCAATGGTGCGTCTCGAAATGGAAGTGGAGACCAACTCAGGCGTGAAGAAAATCATGAAGAAACTGGGGCACGGCGACAGCCTCTATAGCGCCTCCGGGCTTTTGGAATACAAGGACTTCACCATCTCCAACATTGATGCTTTCCACAACACCGTCACCTTCCTCAACGGCGTGAAAATTGCCAAAGGCGAAGTGTATGGCGACAGCAGCGAAGAAGCCATGCAGCGCGTCCAAATCCGCGAAACCATCGCTTCGCATTTCGAGAAGGAACGCGACCTGTTCAAGCGAGGCATCAAAACCCTGTCGTTGTTTTTCATCGACGAAGTGGCCCACTACAAGAGCAACAACAGCGAAGGCGAAGAGGTGCATGGCCCGTTCTGGAAAATCTTCGAGGAAGAATACACTCGGATTTTGAATGAAAACCTGTCCCTGTTTGAGGATGACTACCAAAAGTATCTCCTCCAGTTCGATGCATCACAAGTCCACAACGGCTATTTCTCCATCGACAAGAAAGGCCACGCGGTCAACAGCTCCACGGGTCGCGGCACCGACATTTCCGATGACATTTCGGCCTACGACCTCATCCTGAAGAACAAAGAGCGGCTGTTGAGCTTCGACGAGCCCACCCGCTTCATTTTCTCACACTCCGCCCTTCGCGAGGGCTGGGACAATCCCAACGTGTTCCAGATTTGCACCCTCCGCCATGCTGCTTCCGCTATTGCCAAGCGTCAGGAAGTGGGGCGTGGCCTCCGCATCTGTGTTGACCAACAAGGCAACCGCATGGACTTGGAAGAGTTGGGCGAAGAAATGGTACACGACATCAACAAGCTCACCGTCATTGCCAACGAAAGCTACAAGACTTTCGTGGCTGACCTACAACGCGAGACTAAAGATGCCCTTCGTGAGCGTCCCAACAAGGCTACTCCTGAATACTTCCAAGGCAAGATGATCACCTTGGACGGCGAGAAATACACCTTGAACGCTCAGGATGCAATGGCCATCTGTGGCTGGCTGGCAGGGAACGATTATTCCGACGTGAACTACCAAATCACGCAGAACTTCAAGGACGACTTGCAGAACGGAACGCTGGAGCCAATGGGTAAGAAATTGGCTGGAAAGGAGGAGCAAATCATTACACTCATCAAAGCCCTCTTCGACGATAGTATCACCATCGAGGACATGATTGAGGACGGCAACGCATCCGCCGCAGCCACCAATCGCCTCAATGAGAATTTCAATAAGAAAGAGTTCCAAGCCTTGTGGAAAGAGATTAACCACAAGTACGTCTATACCGTCCACTACGACAGTAACGAGCTGATAGAAAAAGCCGTGAATGCCATCAATACAGAGCTGATGGTCACCGAATTGAAATATGTGATGACCATTGGCGACCAGGAGTCTGTAGACACCTTTGGCGACACCAAAACCACCACCCAGAAGTTGGGAACGGTAAGCACTTCATCGGTGAAATACGACCTTGTTGGCGAAGTGGCCAAGCGCACGACGCTCACCCGTCGCACGACGGCCACCATCCTGAAGAAGATACTGTCCAGTAAGTTGGCCATGTTCCGCAACAATCCCGAAGAGTTCATCAAGAACGTGAGCCGTATCATACGAAACGAGAAAGCCACCATGATTGTGGAGCATATCCAATACGACCGCATCGATCAGACCTACGACAGCGAAATTTTCACCCAAGAAAAACATTCGCAGAACGTGTCCAAATCATATTCCTCGAAGAAACACATCATGGACTACGTTTTCACCGACTCCGACGGAGAACGCACTTTCGCCGAGGATTTGGATGCCGCCACAGAAGTGTGCGTCTATGCCAAGTTGCCGCGTTCCTTCCAAATCCCCACTCCCGTAGGCAACTACGCCCCCGATTGGGCCATCGCCTTCAACCAAGGCGCAGTGAAACACATCTTCTTCATCGCAGAAACCAAAGGCTCGATGGACTCAATGCAACTGAAGAAAGTGGAAGAAGCAAAGATTGGTTGCGCCGAAAAGCTGTTCAACAACCTTTCCACGTCCCATGTCCGCTACCACAAGGTGGATAGTTACCAGACCATGCTGGATATAATGAAAGCGATGGATTAAGCATCAAAGAAGGTTACAAGTTCGGCATGTGCAATGTGGGCATTGACGGGAAAAAGGTCACAATGCCCTTGTACTTGGCCATGTTTCTTTAAAACCGGTTCTGTAATCCTTTACTCCAAATAAGTGTACCCATACAACCCCGAGCGGTAGTTCGACAAGAACTCCTTGCCTTCCTCGACCGTGATCTTGCCTTCCTTGACGCATTTGGTGACCCAGGTCTCCACCGTGCGGACGAGTTTCTTCGGGCTGTATTGCACATATTCCAAAACGTCTGCAACGGTCTCGCCGTCAATGACTTGGTCGATGTAGTAGCCTTTCTCGTCGACGGAGACGTGAACGGCGTTGGTGTCGCCAAACAGGTTGTGCAAGTCGCCGAGGATTTCTTGATAGGCACCTACGAGGAACACACCTATATAATAATGCTCCTTGTCGCTGAGCGCGTGCAACGGGATGGTGTGCTGCGTCGACTTGGCAACGAAGTTGGTGATCTTGCCGTCGCTGTCGCAGGTGATGTCCTGCAAGGTGGCCAGATGGGTTGGGTTCTCGTCCAAACGTTGGATGGGAATGATGGGGAAGAGCTGGTCGATGGCCCAGAGGTCGGGCAGCGACTGGAACAGCGAGAAGTTGCAGAAGTATTTGTCGGCCAAGAGCTTGGGCAACGAGGTGAAGTCCTCAGGCACACGCTTCAGGCTGTTGGCGATGTGGTTCACCTCACGGGCGATGCTCCAGAACAAGCGTTCGATCTTGGCGCGCGACTTGAGGTCGAGCAGGCCGAGGCTGAACAGGTTGAGAGCTTCCTCACGAATCTCTTGTGCGTCATGCCAGATTTCGAGCGACGAGCTTTTGGTCAGCTCGTCCCACGACTCGTAAAGCTCCTTGATGAGTTCGTGGTCGTTTTCCTCAGGCTCCTCGTTGTCGTCCCATTCGGGCAGAGAGGTCTTTTCCAGCACCTCGAAAATCAGGACCGAGTGGTGCGCCGTGAGGGCGCGACCCGACTCGCAGATGACGTTGGGGTGGGGGAGTTCGTTCTTGTCGCAGGCATCCACGATGGTGTAGATGGCGTTGTTGGCGTATTCCTGGATGCTGTAGTTGACCGAGCTGGCGCTGCTTGAGCTGGTGCCGTCGTAGTCGACGCCGAGGCCACCGCCCATGTCGACGTATTCGATATGGTAGCCCATCTTGTAGAGTTGCACGTAGAACTGTGCCGCTTCGCGCAGGGCCACGTTGATTTTCTTGATTTTGCTGACTTGGCTACCGATGTGGTAGTGGACGAGCTTCAGGCAGTCCTTCATGTCGTGGTCGTCAAGGAAATCCAAGGCTTCCAGCAGCTCCGACGAGGTGAGGCCGAATTTACTGCCGTCGCCGCCCGATTCTTCCCACTTGCCTGCACCTGAGCTGGCCAACTTGATGCGCACACCAAGGTTGGGCGTCACTTTCAGTCGTTTGGCAATCCTTGCCGTGGTCTTCAGCTCGTTGAGTTTCTCGATGACGATGATGATCTTGCGTCCCATCTTCTGGGCGAGCAAGGCGAGTTCGATGAACTCCTCGTCCTTGTAGCCGTTGCAAACGATGAGCGAGTCGGAGTCGGTGCCGAGGGCGATGATGGCATGAAGCTCAGGCTTCGAGCCGGCTTCGAGGCCGATGTTGCACTTCTTGCCATGGCTCACGATTTCTTCGACCACGGGGCGCATCTGGTTCACCTTGATGGGCATCACCACGAAGTTCTGGCCGTGGAACTCATATTCCTTGGCCGCCTCCTTGAAGCAGGAGTCAATTTTGTTGATACGGTCGTCCAAGATGTCGGGGAAACGGATCAGCATGGGGGCCGAGACGTCCCTAAGCGACAGCTCGTCAACAAGTTCCGGAAGGTCGACCGAGGCACAGCCTTCTTTCGGCGTGACCGTCATGTGGCCTTTCTCGTTGATGGAAAAGTAATTACCGCCCCAGCCTTTCACGTTGTAAAGGTCTTCGGAGTCTTCAATGCGCCATTTTCTCATTTCAAAATCAATTATCGGTTTATTTAGGCTGCAAAACTAAGAAAAATATCTATTTACGGCGAAATAATCACACAAATGCATTCACTTTGTTTATTCAACACGAATTACCATGAATGGAACACGAATTTTCATGAAGTCTATTTTTGATAATTCGTGATAAATTCGTGATAATTAATGTTTTAAGAAAAATAAAATATTGACTTTATTTGTTCGTGTTAGATGATTAGGAAATAATATCTATTTTTGTCGGAAAATATAGTTTATGACATTAATCATCGACAGCGGCTCGACGAAAATGGGATGGATTCTCTTGGATGGTCAAGAGGTGAAGACGCATTTCATGACCAATGGTTTCAACCCGAATTATTCTGACATTCAGGCTCTTGAAACCCTTGTAGAGACGTGCCATGGCGCGTCTCTACCGAAGGATATCCAATCCATTCATTATTACGGCACGGGCTGCGGCAACGAACAGAATTGCCAATTAATAAAGGATGTGTTCCAACGCCATTTCCCCCAAGCCGAAATCACTGTTACCCACGACCTGATGGCGGCCTGCCATGCCTTGTTGGGACATGAGAAAGGCATTGCTTGTATCCTTGGAACAGGGTCAAATTCATGCGTTTACGATGGAGAAAACATCGTTGAAAGGGCGGTCTCGTTGGGCTATCTCGTTGGCGACGAAGGCAGCGGGATGCACATTGGCAGGGAAGTGGTACGTTCCTATTTCTATGGTTTTATGCCCGACGATTTACAGCAAGCGTTTGAAAACCAATATCATCTGGAACTGAAGATTTTCATCGACAGACTGTATCATGGCGACCAGCCTTCAAGGTATTTGGCGACTTATGCCCGATTTGCAGGTGAGCACCAATCGCATCCATTTATCTGTGACTTGGTGAAGGGTTGTTTCAATACCTTCATCGAAGCCTTTGTGTTGCGTTTTGAGAATGCTAACATGATGAAGGTGAGCTTTGTAGGTTCAGTGTCTTTTCATTTCCAAAATATTTTAAGGGAAAGTCTGGCCAGTTATGGCCTTGCTTTGGGTGAGGTCATGTCATCTCCTGCCGAAGGACTGATACAGTACCATCAAAGTCTTCCGGCATAATCCACTGATAACTATTGTCTTTCCTCAGCCACGTCATCTGCCGCTTGGCATATTGTCGCGTGTGGATCTTGATTTGCTCCACGGCTTCTTTTAGGGAGCATTGCCCGTCAAAATAGGCAAACAACTCCTTGTAACCCACTGTGTTGAGTGCGTTCAGGTGGCGTTTGGGATAAAGAGCCTTGGCTTCTTCCAAAAGACCTTGCTCCATCATCATGTCCACACGCCTGTCGATGCGCTCTATGAGTTCCTGGCGGTCCCAAAGCAAGGCGTGTTTCTTGATCTCGAAGTCGCGCTTTACAGTGTTGCCACTGCGGAACGATGAGAATGGTTGTCCCGTTTGGTAGCACACCTCCAAAGCCCTTTGCAGACGGCGTGGGTTTTGTTGGTCGACGGTGGCGAAATACTCTGGGTCAAGGCGTTGCACTTCGTCTTGCAAGACTTTTAGTCCGCCATCTGTCAACATTTTTTCAACTTTCTCTCGGATTTCAGGCTCTACGTCTGGCATGGCGTCGATGCCATTGCAAACCGCGTCGATGAAAAGGCCTGAGCCGCCGGTCAAAACAACGGCATCGTGGGTCTTGAAGAGTTCGTCCAACAATTGGATGGCATCGCGCTCGTAGTCGGCCACGTCGTATTTGTCCTCGATGCTGATGTGATGCACGAAATAATGCTTGGCTTGGCTCATCTCTTCCTCAGTCGGGGCCGCCGTGCCGATGCTCATTTCTTTATAGAACTGCCGGCTGTCAGCAGAAAGGATGACGGTGTTTAAGGCTTTGGCCACCTTGATGGCGAAAGCGGTCTTGCCCGAGGCGGTGGGGCCTGCTATGACGATGAGGGTTTTCATGGTAGAATTACTGCGTCGCTTTGCGTCATTGCGAGGAGGAACGACGAAGCAATCCAGAAATTAGCTTGTTCTCTGGACTGCTTCGTTCCTCGCAGTGACGTAAAACGGGTCATAAAGCTTATACTTTGTTTGGGACTGGACCATTATTGGCCACAACAATCGGTTCCTCCAATTCCTTCACCACGCTCAGCCCCAACTTCTTGCCTTCTACTTTCATAAAGGCATACGCTTCTTGGAAGTTGTTGCCAATCACGCCGTCGAGGATGGCCTCGCGGATGGCGTTCTTGATGACGCCGACCTCGCGCCCCTCTGGGATGTCGAATGTCGTCATGATGGCGGTGCCGTCGATAGGCGGCTGCCAGTTGCGCAGGTGGTCTTTGGCCTCGATTTCCTTCAACTTTTCTTGCACAATCTCGAAGTTGTGGTGGAATTTCTTCACCTTCTCTTCGTTCTTCGAGGTGATGTCGGCATGGCAGAGCAGCATCAGGTCGTCGATGTCGTCGCCGGCCTCGAAGAGGAGACGGCGCACCGCGCTATCGGTGACGATGTCCTCTGCGAGGATGATGGGCCGCATGTGGAGCAAAACCAACTTTTGCACGTATTTCATCTTCTCGTTGAGCGGTAACTTCATGGAAGCGAAAATCTTGGGCACCATCTTCGAGCCTTTGAACTCGTGCCCGTGGAAGGTCCAGCCGGTGCCGTCCTCCCAACGTTTGGTCTGTGGCTTGGCGATGTCGTGCAGCAAGGCAGCCCAACGCAACCATAGGTCGTCGCTCATCTCAGCAACCTGGTCGAGGACTTGCAGGGTGTGCAGGAAATTGTCCTTGTGGCCTTTGCCTTGCACCACTTCGATGCCCTTCAGTTGGGCCAATTGCGGGAAGATGATTTTCAGCAAACCGCTCTCGTCCAAGAGCTTGAAGCCAATGGAAGGCCGTGGCGAGAGGATGATTTTGTTCAGTTCCTCGGTCACACGCTCCATCGACACGATCTTGATACGTTCGGCGTTGCGTTTGATGGACGCGAACGACTCAGGCTCGATATAGAACTTGAGCTGCGAGGCGAAACGGATGGCACGCATCATGCGCAACGGGTCGTCGCTGTAGGTGATGTCGGGGTCCAAAGGTGTCCTCAAGGTCAGTTCTTCCATGTCGGCCAAGCCGCCAAAGCGGTCGATGAGCGTGCCGTAGTCCTCGGCGTTAAGGCTGAGGGCCAAGGCGTTGATGGTGAAGTCGCGGCGGCTGATGTCGTCGTCAAGGGTGCCGTTTTCCACGACTGGCTTGCGGCTGTTGCGGTCGTAAGATTCTTTCCTTGCGCCCACAAACTCCACTTCCATGCCATCGAAACGGATCATGGCCGTGCCGAAAGCGCCGTAGTATTTGGCTTCCTTGTGACCGGGTAGGAGAGAGGCTACCTTTTTGGCCAGGGTGATGCCGCTGCCCACGGTCACCACGTCGATGTCGTTCGAGGGACGGCGCAGCAGGATGTCGCGCACATAGCCGCCGATGACATAGCTCTTGTAGCCCAACTCCTTAGAGGCGTAGGCAATCACCCTAAAGATCTTGCTGCTGATATGTTTTTTGAAGTCGTAGTTCATGCGACTGGGGCTTCTTCAAGGATTTTCCTTTCGTTGGGGATGACGTTGACGACGGTCTCCTCGCCGTTTTCGCTGAGGTCGATGCTGATGGTGTCGCCGATGTGGAGGCCCGACGAGATGATGGCTTCGGCCAACACGTCTTCCACGTATTTCTGGACGGCACGCTTCAGCGGACGGGCGCCATACTGTTCGTCCCAGCCCTTCTCGGCGATGAAGTCCATGGCCTTGTCGGTGAGTTCGATCTTGTAGCCCATCTCTTCGACGCGCTTCACCACCTGACGGATCTCGATTTTGATGATCTTGTGGATGTCGCTCTTGTCCAACGAGTTGAACATCACCACATCGTCGACACGGTTGAGGAACTCGGGTGCGAAGGTGCGTTTCAGGGCGTTGTCGATGACGCTCTGCGAGTATTCGTTCTTCGCGTTGAGCTTGGCCTGCGTGCCGAAACCGACGCCCAAGCCGAAGTCCTTCAGCTGGCGCGAACCGATGTTCGACGTCATGATGATGATGGTGTTCTTGAAGTCGACCTTGCGACCGAGGCTGTCGGTGAGCTGGCCGTCGTCGAGCACTTGCAGCAGCAGGTTGAACACGTCGGGGTGGGCCTTCTCAATTTCATCCAAAAGGACGATGGAGTAGGGCTTGCGGCGCACTTTCTCGGTGAGTTGGCCGCCTTCTTCATAGCCCACATATCCTGGAGGCGCACCGACAAGGCGCGACACAGCGAACTTCTCCATGTATTCGCTCATGTCGATGCGGATGAGGGCGTCTTCGCTGTCGAAGAGGAACTTGGCCAACACCTTGGCTAAGTAGGTCTTACCGACACCCGTTGGGCCAAGGAAGATGAACGAGCCGATGGGCTTGTTGGGGTCTTTCAGTCCGGCACGGTTGCGGCGGATGGCCTTGGTCACCTTTTTGATGGCGTCGTCCTGGCCGATGACGGTGCCTGCCAGCTCGCTCTCCATGTGCATCAAGCGGTCGCCTTCGTTCTTGGCGATGCGTTGCACGGGCACGCCGGTCATCATGGCGACGACTTCGGCCACATTCTGTTCAGTGACTTTTTCGCGGTGTGCCACGGCATTGTCTTCCCATGCCTTTTTGACAGCCTCGAGGCGGTCGAGGATCTTCACCTCTTCGTTGCGGTACATGCCGGCCTCCTCGAACTTCTGCTCGGCGATGGCGGCTTTCTTGTCCTTGCGGACTTCTTCGAGGCGGTGCTCCAATTCGGTGATTTCGCTCGGTACGTCGATGTTCTTGATGTGGACGCGGGCACCGGCTTCGTCCAAAGCATCGATGGCCTTGTCGGGCAGGTGACGGTCGCTGAGATAACGGTCGGTGAGCTTCACGCAGGCTTCGATGGCCTCGGGCGTGTAGGTCACCAAGTGGTGGTCTTCGTAACGGCCTTTGATGTTGTTCAAGATTTCGATGGTCTCGGCAGGCGTTGTTGGCTCGACGAGAATCTTCTGGAAACGGCGCTCCAAGGCTCCGTCTTTCTCGATATATTGGCGGTACTCGTCCAAAGTGGTGGAGCCGATGCACTGCAACTCGCCACGCGCCAAAGCGGGCTTGAACATGTTGCTGGCGTCAAGCGAGCCGTTGGCGTTGCCAGCACCCACGAGGGTGTGGATCTCGTCGACGAAGAGGATGATGTCGCGGTTGTTGCTCAGCTCGTTGAGGATGCCTTTGATGCGTTCCTCAAACTGGCCACGGTATTTGGTGCCGGCCACGATGGAGCCGATGTCGAGCATGACGACGCGCTTGCCGAACAAGGTGCGCGGCACGCGGTGCTGCACGATGCGGATGGCCAAGCCTTCGGCGATGGCCGACTTACCCACGCCAGGCTCACCTATTAATATAGGGTTGTTCTTCTTGCGACGGCTCAAGATTTGGGCGATGCGTTCCAACTCGCGCTCGCGGCCCACGATGGGGTCGAGGCGGTTCTCTTCGGCGGCTTTGGTGAGGTCGCGACCGAAGTTGTCCAAGACGGGTGTCTTGCTCTTTGCGGCAGGCGTTTTCTTGGGTTTCTCGGGTTGCGACTTGATGTCGTTCATCAGGTCGTCGTAATCGTCCTCCTCTTCGTCGATGATGTTGGAGGCGAAGCCAGGCGTTTCCTCCGCCGACTCTTGCGGCAGGTCGCCTTGCTCGTAGCCGAAACGGATCAGCTCCTGCTTGAAATTGTCGTAGTTGATACCCTCAAACTCAAGGTTTTGGGAGATGATGTTGTTCTTTTCGTGCAGGATGGCCAGCATGAGGTGCTCGGAGCGGACGATATCGGAATGGAACTCCTTGGCGATGATGTAGGTGAACTTCAGCACGCGCTCGGCCTGCTTGGTGAGGGGCAAGGCGAGGACGCTGCTGGGGTTGTTGTTGACGGTGCGCACCGAGGCTTCCAGTTTCTTGGAGAACACCTCGATATTGAGGTTGAGGCGTTCCAAGATGGTGATGGCGCTGCTGCCGCCTTCCTTCAACATGCCTAAAAAAAGGTGCTCCAACCCGACGTATGCGTTGCCCAAACGTTGCGCTTCCTGATGGCTAAGTGACAAAATGGCACGAACGCGGGGTGAGAATTTTGCATCCATATATTTATAACTATTTAATATTCAAAGATTTAAAATTTAAACGCAAATTCGACTTGTCAGTCTCGTTTGCGGTGCAAAGGTACGAACAAAAACCGCGCCGCGCCACTTTTTTATGAAAGAAACGACATAGGGCTATTTCCGATGGACCGTGTCAAGAAAATTGTTTAATTTTGCATCAAATAACAAGCCCCATGAAAAATATCGTTTATTTGACCTGCGCCATTGGCCTGTGTTTGGTTTCTTGTAGCCATCGGCCCGAGCCAAGCCTTCCTATCCCCAGCCCTCAGCAACTTGAATGGCAACAACTTGAAACATATGCTTTTATACACTTCGGCTTAAACACGTTTAATGACATGGAGTGGGGCTACGGCAACACACCTGCCAGCACTTTCAATCCAACGAAATTGGACTGCGAACAATGGGTTTTGACCCTGAAAAACAGTGGCATGAAAGGCATCATCCTCACCGCCAAGCACCACGATGGTTTCTGTCTTTGGCCGACCGAAACCACGGACTACAGCATCAAAAACTCACCGCATAAGAACGGCAACGGTGACTTGGTTCGCGAGCTCTCCGAAGCCTGCAAGAAGCACGGCTTGAAGTTCGGGCTGTATCTCTCGCCGTGGGACCGCCACCAAGCTGAATATGGTAGAGAGGGATATGTAAAAATCTATCATCAACAGATTGAGGAACTTGTGAGCAACTACGGCCCTCTTTTCGAGTTTTGGTTCGATGGGGCCAATGGCGGCAATGGTTGGTACGGCGGTGCGGAAGAGACACGTTCAATCTTCGCCGAGCAGTATTACAACTACGAGAAAGCTCGCGACATTGTGCGGCAACATAGTCCCGAGGCTGCCATCTTTGGTGGTACGGTGCCAACTTTGCGCTGGATTGGCAACGAAAAAGGCTATGCCAACGCTACGCAGTGGTGTATGTATAGAGCTGATTTTGAATCGCTTAATGATATAAAAACCTTGCCTGTTGGTTTCAAGGATGGCGAGGCTTGGCTGCCCGCCGAGGTGGATGTCTCGATTCGGCCCGGTTGGTTCTATCACGAAAGTGAGGACGACCAAGTGAAGACCGTGGAACAACTTATGGACTTGTATTTCAACAGTGTGGGCCATAACGCTAACCTCTTGCTCAATTTCCCTGTCAACCTTGATGGAAAGATCCCTACCATCGACTCTACTAATGCGGTGGAATGGTATCAGCAATTGCAAAAAGATTTCTCAAATAACGTTCTGAGAAGCTGCAAAGTGACGGCAAGCAATACCCGTTCAAGGCATTATGCGCCGAAGTTTGTTGTCGATGATGAATACAATCATTATTGGGCTGCCGACGACGACGTGAAACGCGCCGAACTTATCTTTGAGTTTCCTGAAACAACCGCTTTCAACCGACTGATGTTGCAGGAGTATATTCCTATGGGTCAGAATGTTGACGCATTTTATTTGGACTATTACTTTAATGGAAAATGGTTGCCCATCGAAACCAACGATCCTACCACGACTATCGGATACAAGCGACTGCTTCGTTTCCAGACAGTTAGGGCTGATAAGTTGAGAATTAGGTTTAAGGTTTTCAAGGGGACTTTGTGCATCAATAAAGTTGGGGCATATTTGGCTGAAGAAACACTATGATAGAATACCATCCTTTGAAACCATTCCTTCCGCCTAATGCCAAAGTGCTGTTCCTCGGTAGTTTCCCGCCACCGAAAAAACGTTGGTGCATGGATTTTTTCTACCCCAATTTCATCAACGACCACTGGCGCATCGAAGGCGAAATCTGGTTCGGTGACAAGAACCATTTTGTCGATGCTAAGTACAAACGTTTCAAAATGAATGAGATAATTGCATTTTTGAACGAGAAAGGCATCGCGTTCTTCGACACGGCCACAGCGGTGAACCGACTGAAAGACAATGCATCCGATGCCTTCTTGGAGATTGTGGAACACACCGATATTGAGGCTTTGCTGAAGCAAATGCCACAATGTCATGCCATCGCCACGACGGGCGAAAAAGCCACGTCCGAAGTGTGCGCTTATTACGGTATCGACAAGTTGCCCTCACCTAATACGGACATCCCTTTGAGAGAAGGGCTTAGGTTATACAGACTTCCCTCATCCTCACGCGCTTATCCGTTGTCATTTGACAAAAAGGTTGAAGCATATCGGAAGATGTTCGAGGCGGTTATTGGGATTGCCTAAACCAAAAATCATCGCGTCATCAAAGCATCAATCGCGGGTAGGATCTCGCCCGACTTGCCTTCGATGTAAATGTCTGAAATATAGTTTGTATACGTCGATGGCTCCATATTGATTTCGATGATCTTTGCACCAGCGCGTTTGGCGATGCCAGGAATCATGTTGGCCGGACTGACTTGGCCCGAAGTTCCGATGATGACGAAGGCGTCGCAATTTTCGGCTGCTTTCACTGAGCCATAGTAAGCGTCTTCTGGAATGCCCTCGCCGAAGAAGATGAAGTCGGGCTTCATCAGTCCGCCGCATTGGGCGCAGCGAGGCGGGTTCTCAGTGAGTGTCAAGCTCTTGGCGTCCACCTTGTGACCGCAATTGGTGCATACGAAGCGCGACATGTTGCCGTGGAACTCATAAACGACCGTGTTGCCCGCCACTGTGTGCAGGTCGTCGATGTTTTGCGTGATGACGCTGCTCAGGCGACCTTCCTTCTCCCATTTGGCGAGGATGAGATGTCCAGGATTTGGCTTAATGTCCTTGTTGCTGAAGAAGTTATAGAACACTTCGCGGATGATGCGCCACGACTCTTTAGTGTGGCGGTAATAGAAGTCGATGTCCAATGAGTTCGGGTCATATTGGTTCCAGATGCCCCCTTCGCCACGGAACGGCGGGATGCCGCTCTCAGCCGAGGTGCCGGCTCCAGTGAAACCTACGATGTTCTTCGCCTTGGAGAGGATTTCGGCGGCCTGCTTGATTTTTTCTTCGTTAGTATTCATTGTTTTATGATTGATTGCGTTGGTTAAATCGATTGTAAGCGTTGCAAAGGTAGGAATTATTATTGGTTTTTGTCAATTGGAAAAAAAATTTGGACAAAAACAACCAAACCGTTTTGACCAAAAAAGCGTATCTTTGCACCCTCTTAACCTTGTATTGAAATGAACAGGACTTTTGCTAAAACGATGACAATGTTTCTCTTAGGAGTTGCTTTATTGTTTACCTCATGCGGCAGCCCCAAGAAAATGAGTGCCGACAGACCCAAAAACGAAAACCCGAGCATGGTTTCGGAGCTTTCAAAAAGGAAGGAAATCGCCGCGATAGAGGAAGATGATAATGGATTTACTCGGCTTGAGCTTTTCTCCATGGACCGTGACGACGGGGATGCCTATTACCTTTCCGTCGGCTGTCTTGGATATGGCGACAGATTTATCCAAGTCTATATCGATCCTTTCCATGAGCTTTTTATCCCATTGGGAACCACACTCGACGAGGCTGAAGCCACGTTGCAGCAGCTCAAGGACTTTTTCAAGCAGCCCAAAGGTGCCACGATGGAGATCATGGGATGCTTCAACAGCTTCATCCCTAACGACAACCTCGAAACCGTGACGCTCACCCACACCCGTTTGCTCTTGAACGACCAGATTCGGTTTGGCGTTGAGCGCGAGGACGAACTGCGTGCCACTTTTGTTTCGCGCTCCGACATCAATTCCATGCTGTCGTCGCTCAAGTTCTATCGCAAAATCCATCCGAAAAAGAAATAAGTTTTGTTTCACCTAAAAACATTCAAACTATGAAAGAGCAAGTATTACAGGCCATGCGCGAGGCCGGCAAACCCGTCTCGGCTGGCGACGTCACCAAGGCCTTGAACGCCGACCGCAAGGAAGTCGACAAGGCTTTCGCCGAACTGAAAAAGGAAGGCGCCATCGTGTCGCCCGTCCGCTGCAAGTGGGAGCCCGCAAAGTGAACCATTTGAAAAACCTACCAAAAAGTGCACCAGGTTTCCCACCGATGCACTTTTTTTGTGTTTTGAAGAAAATCCGTATCTTTGCGCTTTTAGAATAACCGCTTTATGACAGCAAAGAAAATCATCATCATCGACGGAGGCCCACGCAAGACGTTCAACACCGCCTCCATGCTACAGAAGTTTGCCGAAGGCGCCGCTTCGGTAAGCAACGAAATCGAAGTGAAAACCGTGCGTCTTTACGGCCTCGACTACAAAGGCTGCATGTCGTGCATGGCCTGCAAAATCAAGGGCAAGGCCTCGCAAGTGTGCAAATTCAAGGATGCACTCACGCCCATTTTGGAGGACATCGCCGATGCCGACGGCCTTGTGCTCGGCTCGCCCAACTATTTCGGTGAGGTGACCGCCCAAATGCGCGCCTTTTTGGAAAGGTTGGCCTTCCCGTGGCTCTCCTACAACGACTACAGCATTACCGCACAGAAACGGATGCCCGTGGTGCTGGTGGAGACGCAAAACGGTGGGGTAGGAGGCAGCAACTGCAACGGCTACGGCAGCATGGAACCTTGCATCGCCATGGCCCTCGGCCAGCCAGAGAAGCTGTTCGCCAACAACACCTATCAAGTGAAGAACTACGCCAATTTCGAGTTAGGCGGATTCTCGGAGGAAGCCAAACGCAAGTACCGCGAAACGCACTGGGAAGACGACCTGCAAAAGGCTTTCGATGCGGGCCGACGGATGGCGGAGAAAATACTTTGACTCATTATTTTCAAGACCAAATATTATTTCACGACAGTTTATTTACAATGAGTAAGAGCTATCACACGAAAAAGAAATTCAGGCAAAAGATTGATGAGATAACTCAATCTCGTGAGAAGCAATCTGTAGAGAACAATACCACTGTATTGTGCACCCTTAATCAAGAATATAATGGTTATAGAAAAGCATTGGAAAGCCTCACGAGACACCCATCAGGGACTAAAGCGTCAGGACTTAGGAAAAGACTAAAAGGCAAGGATAGAATTTCAGATTTAAGGAATCGCTTTGGTGAGGCAGAAGTACAGAGTTCACGTCTCAAGAAAACACGTAGGAGTGTCAATCATTCCGTCCGCTTAAAAGCCAAAAAGAATCTTAGCTCAATGATGAACGACCTTAAAGTTGAGAATGAATCATAAATATGAGTATTTATAAACATAATAAAATGGAAATCAAAACAGTAAAATTCAGAAAAGACGGTTTCTACAGCCAGCCTTTCGCCTTTGGCGGCGAGGAAGGAACCGACAAGTTCGACAAGAACATCCGCTATCGCGGCAGCCTTCAGAACTACCTGATCGACACGGGTAAAGATGTCATTTTGGTGGATACAGGTCTTCCCGCAGGCACACCTGAAGAAGCGCCCGACGAGAACTCGGCAGCCTTCACCGGTAAGGACATTTGCAGCTACATGGACGCTTTCAAAGCCCTCGGCTACAAGCCTGAGCAGGTGACAAAGATCCTCCTCACGCACCGCCACAGCGACCACAGCGGCGAGCTTCGCTCGTTCCCGAACGCAAAGATTTATGTGAACGCCGATGAGATGCAAGCTGCTGAGCTTCAAGGCATCGACAATATCGTTCCCGTCAAGTTCACCGATGGCGCGTATTACAACTTCCCCGAAACGCAGAAGATTGCTGACGGCATCTATTTCATCAAGGCCAAAGGTCACACCAACGGCAACAGCCTTGTGATTGCTGAGGACGAAGGTTTATATTACATGTTCCAGGCCGACATCACATACGTGGACGAGGCTTTGTATGAGAATAAGTTGTCCGTCGTTTTCGACGACCTGCCGGCTGCCCGCGAGACGTTGGATCGCGTGCGTGAGTTCGTCCGTAACCATCCCACGGTTTATATGGGCACCCACACGCCGCAAGGCTACGAGAACTTGGAAGCCAAGCGCGTGATGGACTTGGACCATCCCGTTCCGACCGTTTTTGCCGAAATCGACTTCTCCAAGAAGGAAGCCACGGGTAAGTACGTTTGTTCCATCTGCGGCTATGTCTACGACCCTGCCGAACACGATGGCGTGGCCTTCGAGGACCTTCCCGACGACTGGAAATGTCCGCGTTGTAAGCAGAGCAAGGAGAAGTTCAACAAGGCTTAAGGAACTTGCGCTTTCCATTGGGAATAAGGCAACTGCCTTTTTACTTACGCATACGGTACTCTTTTGGCCCGATTCCCTTGATTCGGACAAAGAACTTCCCAAAGCTGGACTGATCTGCAAAATGCAACCGTTCGGCAATGGCTGCCACACTTAGGTTGGTGTCGCGAAGCAGCCACGAGGCTTCCATGACCAGCATTTGGTTGATGTAATCCATCACGGTGCGGCCCGTGATTTGGCGAACGATCCGAGAAAGGTGTGTGGAAGTGATGCAGAGTTCGGAAGCGTAGAAACCCACGTCGTGATGTTCCAAAAAATGCTTGGGCAGCAGTCGCATAAAACTGATGAACAACTCGGTGGCTCGTTCGCTTTGGTGTTGGTTGCCTATCGAATGATCCATCACGTCCATAAGGTCGAGCAGGAAAAGTGAATAAAGCGTTCGCAGGCTTTCCTCAAGAAAACGATGCGTAGATTGCTGATAATCTGCAATTTCTCGCATCCGTTGCTGGAAAAGTTGTGTTTGCGGCTGCGAAAGATGAATAACGGGATTCCCAAGTTCCACAATAGGATAATTAGCCGTGCGAATCATGTTGCGTACTGCAGGCAATTCGATCGTCATCCATTCGTCCGCCATTAAGCAAAAAGAACGATAATTATCTGAACCGTCGGTTACAGAGACTTGAATCCCAGGAGAATAAATGTAGAGGTTGCCAGGTTCAAGTGCCGTTTTGCGACCGTTTATCGTCATCGTAAGCCACCCCTCAGTTATCAAGATATAGCTATAACATGCCAGAGTCTCTTGCATTTGGTTGGTGAGAAGGGTTTGGGCGAGGTCGCTTTCAGTGCAAAAGATTTCATCTGAGCGGATGTCTTTGCTCGCCAAACCTACTACGGAATGAAGGAAATCGCGCAATTGATACATGTTGACTTTGAATTTGTGGCAAAAATACAAAGAAACCGCCACAAATGTTCGTTTCAGTCCAATTTTTGTTCCATCGGGAAAACGCCGACGACGACAAATCTCATTACCTTGTGCAAATCACAATAAGTCTATAACAATTAGTATACCAATTTGATTATTAACAGAATAACACAAAATGATTATGACAAAAGAAGAAGCTTTGAAGCAGTTTGCCATGTATGGCGCTGCATGGTTTGGAAACAGCAAACAACATTTTGCCTTCTCGGCCTATTGCCGTCTGAACGGTTGGAACAAGCTGGCCGACAAATGGAAGGAGGAAGCCGAAGAGGAATGGGATGAGGCCGAGGAAGTGCTCAACCGCCTTGTGGAACTCGGCTGCAAGCCCGCCGACCTGCAAGAGGCCATGAAGACGATGGAGTTCCCGTTCTACGACGACCCGAAACAGCAGATTGAGTCAGACTACAATCCTGATGCAATCAAGCAGATGAGCGAGATGGCCGCAGCCTTCGCCGACGATTACCCGACCCAGAAATTAATCTACAAGTGGATCGACGGCGAGAAGGATCACATGGCTTGGGAGGCTCAGTACCTCAACTATATTGACAAGCTCGGTTATGAGAATTTCCTTATTGAAATGATGTAAAACCCTATAAGTATATCAATTATGGAATCAGTACAAAAAGTGTATGATTTCCTGGAGAATGCAGGAACGTTCTATTTGGCAACCGTTGAAGACGGCCAACCGCGCGTGCGCCCCTACGGCGCAATGATGCTCCGCGACGACAAAATCTATATCATGGCCTTTGGCGACACCAACGCCACCAAGCAGATTGACGCCAACCCCAAGGCCGAGATTTGTGCCTTCAAAGGTCTCACGCTGCGCATCGAATGCACCTTGGTGAAAGACAACCGCCCCGAAATCCAGAAGGCGTTGATTGAAAAGATGCCCGTCCTGAAACCCGCCCTCGGCGAAAACGGCGAAAATGGTGTGATGTATTACCTCAGCAACGCTACCGCCACATTCTACAAGATGATGGAAACACAAGAAACAATCAAATTCTAAAAAGATGAAAGAGCAAGTATTACAGGCCATGCGCGAGGCTGGCAAACCCGTCTCGGCTGGCGACGTCACCAAGGCCTTGAATGCCGATCGCAAGGAAGTCGACAAGGCTTTCGCCGAACTGAAAAAGGAAGGCGCCATCGTGTCGCCCGTCCGCTGCAAGTGGGAACCGGTAAAGTGAACCGTGGGCAAAAACGATCGAATCAGAGTGCATCAGGCCAAGCGGCTGGTGCACTTTTTTTGCGTTTCATAGAAATTCCGTATCTTTGCGCTTTCATAATAACCGCTTTGGTATGACCGACTTACAAATATACAGTCCAGAGACGATGGAGCGAGCCATTTGCGAGCTGGGGATCCTCCCGTTCTTCACCAGCGCCATTCCAGGCTATTCCATTAAGGAACTCACACAGCCGGGATTTTGGTTTGACGGAGAGGAAAACTCGCTCGGGCCTTGGGACTGGAAGATTGACTGCCTCCAAAACGGCGGTATCGCCTACGGAAAATTCTTATGTGGAGGGAAAGCAGCCTTCGCGACGGTTCCCTTTTATCGTGAATTGATGAATTTCCGCCGTGCCACGACAACACCCGACAAGAACGGCGAACAAATCATGGCTTATCTCGAAAAGCAAGGCAGCATCACTATCAAGGAGGTGCGTGCCTTGCTTGACGTGAAAAAAGGCCAAGCCGATGCCGCCATAGCCAAACTGATGCACCAATGTCGTGTCGTCACGGGAGCCATCGAGCGGGTGTATCGTGGTCCCGAGCAGGTTTACAACGGCTGGCAAGTGTCGTATTTCTGCACTCCCGAGTCGCTGTTTGAAGACTTTGCCACGCTCAAAACCGACCACACTCCAGAGGAGTCGCAGGAGTTTTTAATCGACCATATCACAAAACTGACGGATGGGTCGGCATCTCGAAAACAAGTTTTGAAGGTGCTGAAATAAACAACTAAGATAATTCATTTCAAAACATAACACTATGATCAACGATTTTATCTATAACATTCCCGTAAAAATCTATTTCGGGCGCGACCAACTGAAACACCTTGGCGCAGAACTCAAAAAATACGGTACGCGTGTGCTGATGACCTACGGCGGTGGCTCCATCAAGAAGATGGGACTTTACGACCGCGTGGTGAAAGAGATTAAGGACGCTGGGCTTGAGCTCTTTGAACTCAATGGCATCGAGCCCAATCCGCGCATCGAATCGGTCAGAAAAGGCGCACAGATGTGCAAGGAACACCAAATCGACGTGTTGCTTGCCGTGGGCGGTGGCTCCACCATCGACGCCACCAAGATTATGGCCGCCGGTGCTTGCGTCGACCACGACCCATGGGACTTCCTCGACCTCAGCAAACGTGCTCCCATCGAGCGCGCCCTGCCCATAGTCAGTATCCTGACGCTCGCTGCCACAGGCTCGGAGATGGACACGGCTGCCGTCATCAGCAACCCTGAGACGCAGGACAAACTTGGTCGCCTCGACCCCCATATGTTCCCCAAGGCCTCGTTCCTCGACCCAAGTATCACCTTCAGCGTCAGCGCCTACCAAACCGCTTGCGGCTCAGCTGACATACTGTCGCACATCTTCGAGGTTTATTTCAACATGGACGACGGCCTCTACATGCTCGACTGTTTCATGGAAGGCCTGATGAAGACCGTCATCAAATACGCCCCCGTCGCTATGCGTGAACCCGACAACTACGAGGCGCGTGCCAACCTGATGTGGGCCTCGTCGTGGGCCATCAACGGCTTCATCATCGGCGGCAAGCGCAAGGAATGGAGTTGCCACCCGATGGAGCACGAGCTGTCGGCCATCTACGACATCACCCACGGCCTTGGCCTTGCCATCCTCACCCCGCGCTGGATGGAGTACTGCCTTGACGAAACCACCGTCTCGAAATACGTCCAATTTGGCACCAACGTCTTCGGCATCGATCCGACCTTGGCACCGATGGACATCGCCCACCAAGCCATAGCGAAGCTCAGCGACTTCCTCTTCAACACCTTGCAACTGAAGCGCACCTTCCCCGAAGTCGGCATCGACCGCACACACTTCGCGGTGATGGCCAAAAAAGCCGTCAACGGAGGCACCTTGCCAGGCTTCAAGCCTTTGCAGCAGGCCGATGTGGAGAAGATTTTTGAAATGTGTATGGAATAAAACTAAACCCTATTCAATATGAAAAAAACATTCTTTCTCGCGGCAGTGGCACTGATGGTCGCTACAAGCTGCAACAACCAGAACAACAAGAGCGCCCAAGTTGCGGCTGAACCTGAACCCGTGGTCGAGCAGACCAGTGGCATCTACGACATCACAGTCAAAGACATAGACGGAAGCGATGTGTCGCTGGCCAACTACAAAGGCAAGGTGCTGCTCATCGTCAATGTGGCCAGCAAGTGCGGACTGACCCCGCAGTACGAAGGCCTTGAGGCTCTTTATCAGAAGTACAAGGACCAAGGCTTGGAGATTCTTGGTTTCCCGTGCAACCAATTCTTGGGTCAAGAGCCTGGCACCAACGAGGAGATCCAGAGCTTCTGCTCGTTGAACTACAACGTCACCTTCCCGCTGTTCGACAAGATTGACGTCAACGGTGAGGCGGAGAGTCCGCTTTACACCTATCTCAAGAAACAAGCACCTTTCAAGGGCTATCCCGAGGGCACCGAGGAGTTTGCCGCGCAACTCGACCAAATCCACCAAAAGACCGGCACTGGCTTCGACCAAGGCGATGCCATCCGCTGGAACTTTGGCAAGTTTTTGGTCTCCAAAGACGGCAAGACCATCCTCCGCTTCGAGCCAATGGTAACTCCCGACATGATGGAGGAAGCCATACAAAAGATGTTGGAAGGCAAATAAGGGGAAAAAAGCGTAAGTGAAACGCATCGTTTACATCATTTTGGATCGCTTTGCATAGGTCTGCGAAGGCATCTTCATCGGGTCGTGGCCAAACAATAAAAAAATGCTTAATCCGTTATTAAACCAAACGGTTTCCAGTATGACCAAGAAAGACAAAAACCACAATTTCATCGGAAATAGAACACCCTTCTTTTGGGCTTTTATGATTGTCTATTTGGCATACGTCTTTTTGGGCTATTTGTTGGCATACATTCTCAATAATGATGTCTTTGTTAATCTTGAATTACCAGAATGGGCTGTGGCGTGTTTTATGATTTGCGCAAGCATTTTCACTATGGTAATCCCTGGGATTGCTGCTCATTATGTATACGAAAAAGCCGAACAGAATTGGTATATTTGGCTTTGTCCTATTGTGCTTGCTTTGATGGATGGTCTTCTGTGGTTGCAGCCAATTAGTAGATTAATATGGCTTTTCCCTTTAGGTTGTGAATTCCCCTTAGCTTGTTTAAATCTTGATTTGTCGCGAGTAAACATTAGCGATGATTTGATATTATTCATTTCGATTGTACTATTGCCTTCGATTATTTATGCAGTATGCATCTTTCTTGCCAAATTGTTCGCACGAAAGCCTAAGACCGAAATAATGGAAGATAAAATAGGGTGTATAGAAGTCGCGTATTCCGACGACAAGTTAGGTGTTTAATACATTTAATCACAGTATCTAAGAAAGTACAATACATAAGAATAAGAAAATGAAAGTTCTATTAATCAACGGCAGCCCACACGCCAACGGTTGCACTTTTACGGCCCTCAACATCGTGGCCAACGAATTGGAAAAGAACGGTATAGAGACCGAAATCGTCCACATCGGGAACAAGGACATTCGTGGCTGCATCGCCTGTGGCAAATGTGCCGAATTGGGGCGTTGCGTGTTCAACGACATGGTGAACGAAGTGGCACAAAAATTCGAGCAAGCCGACGGCCTCGTGGTTGGCTCGCCAGTGTATTACGGCGGCCCCAACGGAACGCTCACCAACCTGCTCGACCGCCTGTTTTTCAGCACCCCATTCGACAAGCGTATGAAGGTGGGTGCGTCCGTCGTCTCGGCACGACGTGGTGGCACCACTGCCGCCTTCGATAGGCTCAACAAATACTTCACCATCAGCGAGATGCCCATCGTGAGCAGCCGCTATTGGAACATGGTGCATGGCCATACCCCGGAAGACGTGATGAAAGACGAAGAAGGCGTGCAGATCATGCGCATCTTGGGCCGCAACATGGCCTTCCTCATCCGCGCCATCGCCGCAGAGCGCGAACGCAACGGACTGCCTGAAAAGGAAGAAATCCATTACACTAATTTTATCCGATAAAACTGTTTAAGCACTTATGAGCAACACCCCCACTGGAAAAGACTACGTCGGCAGCGACGACCTCTATGCCGACGTCCAACGCACGATGCAATTGTCGGCGGAGATGAATACAGGTTGGCACACCGAGGCAGAAGTGCGCGACTACCTTCGCCAAATCACCAATGCTGAAATCGATGAGACCGTCCGTGTCTTCACGCCGTTCCATATCAATTATGGCATGAAGACACGCTTCGGGCGCGACTGTTTTGTCAATTTCGGCTGCACTTTTCTCGCCCTTGGCGGTATCACCATTGAAGACGATGTCTTCATCGGGCCTCACTGCGTGTTGGCCACCGAATACCATCCCGAAAACCCAAAGACACGCCACAGCCTGCTCACCAAACCCATCGTCGTGAAGCGCAACGCTTGGTTAGGAGCCAATGTGACGGTGCTGGCGGGCGTCACCATTGGCGAAAACGCCATCGTGGCGGCTGGTAGCGTAGTCACCAAGGACGTGCCCGACAACATGGTTGTGGCTGGCAGTCCGGCGAGGGTGATTCGGGAAATCAAAATTTCAGCGCAATGAAAATCCAAGAAATTGAAGTAAAGTCAGTGATGACGAAGTCGAACCTGCCCGTGGCCGACTTCTCAGTCAACCCGTATGTGGGCTGCGTCCACGCCTGCAAATACTGCTACGCCTCGTTCATGAAGCGTTTCACCAACCATCCCGAGCCGTGGGGCGAGTTTTTGGATGTGAAATTATGGCCCGAAATCAAAAACGCGAAGAAATACGCTGGTAAAGAGGCTTTTCTTGGCTCGGTGACCGACTGCTACCAGCCCCACGAGGCCAAATACAAGCGTACCCGTGCCTTGCTTGAGCAATTGCAAGGCAGCGGTATCAGTATCAGCATCGCGACCAAGAGCGACTTGGTGCTGAGGGATTTGGACCTCATTAAGACCTTCCCCAACGCCCGTGTGTCGTGGAGCATCAACACACTTGACGAGGAATTCCGCAAGGAGATGGACCGTGGAGTGAGCATCGAACGGCGGTTGGAGGCCATGCGTCAGTTCTATGAAGCCGGAGTGCAAACTACCTGCTTTATCTCGCCCATCTTTCCAGGCATCACCGATGTGCAAGCCATCATCGAGAGGGCGAAAAACCAATGCAACCTCGTCTGGCTGGAAAACCTGAACCTTAGAGGCGACTACCGTGGACGCATCCTCGACTGGATCCACCATTACCATCCCGAATTGGACAGCCTCTATCACGACATCTACACCAAGAAAGACCGCACCTATTGGAGCGAACTCGACGCCGACATGCGGGCCTACACCCAACGCGAAGGGCTGCCCTACGTCCGCAACGACGACAGTGTGCGTTCCAAGCACGGCGAGCCACCCGTAGTGGTTAACTATTTCTTCCACGAAGAGATTATCCCCTCAGCGCGGAAGGAACAGCTACGACAGACCAGGATTTGCTGTTAAGTGGGTGGGTGGTTTTAGTTTGCATTAACGACTCGATACCTATGAAAAAGTTGTATATTTGCACCCGACAATAAAACGAACATGTGGACTTATGGAAGAAAAATTATCGACAGTCTTTTTAAGAGACGGGCAAAACGCCATCCAATATGTGCGCAACTTGAATCCAGAGGTGAGGCAGATAGCGACCGAAGCGATATTGGAGTGTTTGAAGTTGGGCTATCCCCTCAACGACATGGAAATTACGAGCAAGGCAAGGGAAATTCAGCGCAAGAGGCGGAAAGCGACCGCTTAATAGCCATCGCAAAAGCACATGGTCTTTTCATTCCCCGCGAAGAATGGGACTTGTTTGGCGATCGAAAACGTCTCCCTTCAGGCGAAAGCATCGTGTTTTTTGACGAAAAAGGCCAAAAGGTAATCAAGGTGCGAAATCCTTTTGCAAAATCAGCAATCAAGCAGATGCATTCCCAAGATGCCATTTATGAGCATTTGGTTCACAATGTGCTTTTCACGAATACAAGGTATCTGTTTATGGGTATTAGCGAAGATGTTGATGGGGTACGCATCATATTGAGCCAACCTTATATTTCAAAAAAATTCATGCCTTGCTCGCAAGAAGAGATTGACCGTTACCTAATGGAAGGCCTTGGGCTAAAGCCTGAAAACCGTTATTTCTACGGCAATGATTACATTGCAGTTACCGATGTTTCATCTGAGGGGGATAATGTTCTGACAGATGGTACTCAGTTATATTTCATTGACCCTATAATCATGATGAAAAAACCCGCAATAGAAGTGTTGAACTATTATTATGAACAATTGAAATAGCCATGCATAGATTTACCATTAGACCAGCCCAACCCGAAGATACCGGCCTCGTCCTTGAATTTATCAAGAAATTGGCTGCCTACGAGAAATGCTCCGACGAGGTCGTCGCCGACGAAGCCACCCTTTACCAATCGCTTTTCGTGGAAAAATCCGCAGAGGTTGTCTTTGCCGAAGAAGACGGCGTGGTCATCGGTTTCGCCTTGTTTTTCCATAATTTTTCGACTTTTGTGGGCCGCAAGGGCCTTTATCTCGAAGACCTCTTCATCATACCCGAAAAACGCGGCTTGGGCTATGGCAAAGCCATCCTGAAATATTTGGCCGACATTGCCGTGGAGCGCAACTGTGGCCGCATGGAATGGATCTGCCTCGACTGGAACACGCCTTCGTTGGCCTTCTACCGCTCCATCGGTGCTTTCCCGCTCGACGAATGGACCGTGCAGCGGATGACCGAAGAGAGGGTGAAGGCGTTTGCGAAAGAATAAGGAATTACGCCCAAACGAAATTCTCTTTCCCAGCCCCAATCTCGAAGTGGCACTTGACGATGCCGAGGTCGAGTTTGGCGTAAGGCGTCAGCGCGAAGCGGGTTTTGGCCGTCACTTGGTTGCCGTTCGCCAAGCTGAATTCAAACTTCTGCTGGTTGATGGCAGTGGGCGCGAGCAAGGCTGCCTCCATGCCCTTGCGGAACCATTCGGGCATGGTGCCTTCCACTTGGCAGAAACTATCGATGCCTTTCTTTTGCGGGTGCGCCTTGCCTTGTGTGGCTCCATAACCTAATGCAATCACGCATGGAAGGGCTTCTCCGTCAAGCACTTGGTATTTGTCGGGTTGCTTTTTGTAGGACAAGCCAACCCAGCAGGTGTTGAGGCCGAGAGTCTGTGCCAGAAGGACGATTTTCTCGCCGTAATAGCCCAACTTTTCGTCCTCGCCTTTGGGTCCGACCATGGCGATGTAGTTGCCCACACCCGAAAAGCCGCCATATTTGGCGATGCCGCCCGAGAAAGCATTAGGCTCGTTGGTGACCAATTGGATGTGCAGACTGCCCTCACGATTGCATTCATCAATCAAGGCTTGCAGCTGCGTAATCTTTTCGTTTTCAATTGGTTTTTCCAAGTATTGCCGCACCGAGTGACGTGCGACGATGGCTTCTTGTAGTGTCATGGTTGATATATTTTTTATTGTTGTTGTTCTTCCTTGGGTTCCACGTGCACGGCCACATGGGTCTCTTGGCCGTAATGTTGGCGAAGCACGTCCTCCACTTCGGTGGCCTTGTCGTGGGCTTCACGCAGGCTGATGTCGCCGTCCATCAGGATGTGTAATTCGATGGCGTAATGGTTTCCGATGCGGCGGGTGCGCAGTTCATGGGGCTTGCTGACGCCAGGGACTCCCGCCACTAAGGCGAGAATCTCATTTTCCACTTCATCGGGCAGCGACTGCTCCATCAAATCGCCGATGCCGTTCTTGAGCAGGTCGAAGGCCACCTTGACGATGAAGGCGCCCACCACCACCGAGGCTATCGGGTCGAGGATGGCCCAACGTTCGCCGAGAAAAATGGCTCCACCGATGCCCACGGCCGTGCCAATCGACGACAGGGCGTCGCTACGGTGATGCCAAGCGTTGGCCTCCACTGCCTTCGAGTTCAGTTTCTTGGCCTTGATGATGGAATAACGATAGACAGCCTCTTTTAGCACAATCGACACAATGGCAGCCCCAAAAGCCAACATTCCCGGGGCTTCAAGCGCCTCGCCATTGGCCCAAGCAGCGATCTTGGTCGCCCCTTTGACGATGATGCCCAAGGCCACGGCCATCAGGGCAATGCCAATGACGGTCATGGCCAAGGTCTCGTATTTTCCGTGTCCGTAGTCGTGCGACTTGTCCTGCGGCTTGCTGCTGATTTTCACAAACACCAAGACAAGGATGTCGGTCACAAAGTCGGAAAGCGAGTGAAGCGCATCGGCGACCATGGCCGAGCTGTGTGCCACAATGCCCGCCACGAACTTGAAGGCCAGCAGAAGCACATTGACCGCCCCTCCGACGAGCGTCACTTTGTATATTTCTTTTTCCCTGTTCATTTCAAGGGTGCAAAGGTAGTGGTATTTTCGTTGAAATTAAAAGGAAAAAAATCTTTGCCTCCAAATCGCAACGATATGACCCCTCAACAGCAACAACAGGCTTGCCCGTCAGGCTCAGGAACCTGTTCCGTGTCCCGAAGCCCTGGGTCAAAAGATGATGCGGTTTGGTTTTGAACAGTTACTTAAAACCTGTAGACCAACAACCCTTTGAGGGTCCAGTCGTGGAAAACGCCTCTGAAACCGAGGTCGTCAACATAATCTGGGATGTTCATTTGGGCGAGGTCTAAGGCATCGCGGCTGCGGAAAAAGAACCTGTTATAGGTGAATTGGCTTGAAAAATAGAAACGTCCGAAATTCATGCCGAGTGCCGCACTACCGACATAGTTGGGCATTGGATAGCATAGGATCTTGGAGACCTTCTCTCCACTAGGATGGCTATCGACGTATTCGTATGATATGGTTTTCAGATAGTTGAATACTGTCAGCACGGGCATGGCTGTCAAGTTGATGGTAAGGTTGCGAAGCCCTTCGTCGCGTGGTCCAGTGGGGTCTTTGTGCCACAGGACAAAGTTGACCGAATAGCCGCCGCCTACCGAAACCTGCATGGTGGAGAAACAATCAATCAGGTTATAGGAATCCCAAACGGCCTCTGGCGAATTGTAGAGGCTGCCTTGCATGTAACGTGCCGTGAGCATCCACGAGCCGGCAGTGTGGCGTTGCACCAAGCCAACCTTGTAGGCGGCGGGGTAGGCGAAACGCTTGTTGTTGAAGACGTAGTAGCCATCAATTGCGAAACTTTTCAGCATGGCCACCTCGTCGGTAGTGATTTCGTGATGGAAATAGTTGTCGTCTCCCTCTTGCCCAACGGTCAGGGCGGAGCGGAAGAAATTGCTGATATTGAAATAGTTTAACTTAACGCCCCACGACTTTCCGATGATATTGAACGCAAAGGCGCTTTTTTTCCATGCGCTGTGTGGCCCGACTTCCAATCCATAGCCCAACCTGACATTGCCATAGCCCACTTCAAGACCGACTTTCTTACAGAGGTTTTCCGTAAGGGCGTAGCTCGAAACGCCTTCGAACGAGCCAATGTTTTCTTGGTTGATCTTGAAATTGACATCCACGTCGAAGCCGGCCTTTTGTCCCGTTGAGAACAAGCCAAGCGAAAAGCCAGGGAAGGGGCGATAGATATAGGCCGTGTCGATAGGGCCAGGCTTGGTGACGAAATCGTTGATGCGCTTCCAAAAAGTGTTGTCCTGTGCAGATAACGTATTCATAACGAACAGAATAACAAGTAAAGCGAATGGCTTTTTCATGGCGTTGTATTTGAGGCAAAAATACGGATTTCCGCGATGTAATCTGGCTATAGCGCCAAAAAATGCCTTTTGTGCAATTTTTCCGGAATTCGTGGTTCGTATTTTGCTTATCTATGCGACTGGTTTCGCCTTGTCAACAAGCGCCGTTACCAATCCTACCAACTAAAACGACAACGATATGACCAACTTGGAGAAATGTAACAACATATAAACAATCAACAATCAACGAAATGAAATAACCCATCAAGACAACAGAAGCCATCTTCCCGATGCCCGTTTTGCTCGTGGCTACTTACAATGAAGACGGCACCATCGACGTGATGAACGCCGCTTGGGGTACTATGCTCGACCGCGAGCGCGTGGCCCTCAACCTGACCGAAACCCACCGCACGGTGGAAAACATCAAGCGCCGCAAGGGCTTTGTGGTCCACATCGCCGACGCGCCCCATGTGGTCGAAGCCGACTGGTTTGGCGTCGTCTCCGGCAAGAAAGAGAAAGACAAGTTCGCCAAGACCGGCCTCACCGCCACCAAGTCCAATCTGGTTGATGCACCCATCATCAACGAGCTACCCATCGCATTGGAATGCGAATTTATTGAATACCAAAGTGATGAAACCGGACTTGGTGTCATCGGCAACGTGTTGCAAACCTCAGTCGAGGCCGACAAGATGAAGGACGGCAAGGTCGACATTGAAGCCCTGCAAGCCATCGCCTTCGACCCCTACACGCATGGCTACTACCAAGTGACGAAGCGCGTCGGCGAAGCCTTCAAGGACGGATTGAAACTTAAAGGATGAGAGAACAAAATCAGCCGAGAGGAATATTTCCCCTCGGCTGTTTGGTTTGTAGAGACGTCACAGTGTGGCGTCTCTACAATTGATTGATGTTTACGGCAAATCGTTCAAAATCTGGCCGTCTTCGTATTGCACACCGTCCCATTCGCCGCCGTTTTCGAGCCACACGTTGCCGTGGCCGCAGTCGACGAAGGTGTTGTTGCTGTGGGTGATGCGGTCAAACAGCTCCACGCCGTCCAAGGTGATGCCATAGTACAGGCTCTTGCCGATGGTGCAGTTGGTGAGCGTCAGGCGCGAGTCGTCGTAGATGCAAAGACAGCCGCCGTGGAAGTAGGCATCGTCCTCGCCGCAGTTGAGGATCTGGCAATGGTTCATCACCGAGGCCTCTTTCGTGCTGTGGTACTTGATGCCCTGCCAGTAGCTGTTCTCGTCTTCCATGCCACGGAAGATGATGGGCCTGTCGGCAGTGCCGTCGGCGATTAGAGTAACGGCGTCTTGCATGTCCACATTCTGTTCGCTCTTGAAACACAGCTCCGTTCCGGGTTCGATGGTGAGCTTGAAGCCGCCTTCAATCCAAAGGCCGCTCTCCATATAATAAGGTATGGGCATGGCTTTCAGCGTGGTGTGCTGCTCCATCTTGATGTCGCGGCAACGGGCGTCGATGAAGTTGTGGCCGTTGCTCTCGAAGGTGTTGTTGCTGCCCATGTCGAGGAGGCCAATCCAGTCTTCGCTGACGATGGGGTATTGGGCGCAGTTCTTGATGGTGTTGCCCTCGAAAGCCATGAAGCGGGTTTCGTATTCTACGTCGATGCCATAGCCGAGCGAGCCGTCGATGGTGCAGTTTTTCATCGACACCTTGGCGCCTTGCAGGTCAATCACGGCGTTCCACACATAATCGTCGGAGCCGCCACGGATGAACTCGACGTATTCCCAAACGTTGTCGGCACGCTTCGAGTTGACGCGGATTTGCTCCCACGAGCCGTTGTTGGGGTTGTTGGCCGGCCCCACGAATTTGATGGGTTTGTCAGCTGTACCCACCATGCGCAGGCCCGCGTTTTCACCCACTTCGATGGCGCCATTCGTGCCAGTGAACATGATGGTCACACCAGGCTCGATGGTGAGGAGGGCGTTGCCGTTGATGACCACCCTGCCGTCAACGATGTAGTCCACGGGCAGGCCGAGGTCGGGCCAAGTGGTGTTGGCGTCGATGTTGCCGCTAAACTCGGTCGGGTCGGTGGTTCCGCCGCCGCCACCACCTCCGCCGCTGCCGAAGGTAACGGTCACGATGTAAGAGGCTTGCGAGCCATCTTCAGCAGTCACGATGTAAGTGACGGGGTTGGTGAAGTCCATCGGAATGCCCGATTCGGGATTGACCGTGGCCTTTTCCGACACGGTGATGATGGGAATCATCGAGGTGACAGCCGTTCCCTCGGGTACGGTGGCCACGATGGTCTTGGCGCTTTCGGTGATGACGGCTTGCACCGATGGCGAGACAAAAGCGAACGACAAGATTTTCTTTTCGCTGCTCTCCTTCTTTTGGCAACCTGCAAGCAAAACAGTGATTGCCAACATGATAGACAAAATTCTTGAAATTTTCTTCATAGCTGTTGAATTTTAAGGTTAGTCAACGCAAAAGTAGAGGGTTCAACAATTTGCGTCAACTCCCCAAATGGGGGTATTTTGCGCTGTTTGAGCAAATTAATCGTCCCTTTTGGAAATTTCAGGCAAATAATGTCTACTTTTGTGCCATGTTGAAGTACATTTCAAATACCTTATTAATTTGGCTTCTGCTTTTCTGTTCGGTGGCTTCGGCGCAGTATTCCGACCACCGCAACCGGAAAACCGACTCGTTGGAAAGGGTGCTCGAAAGCGGCAAGATGCCCAATGACGAAGCCTTGATGCGGGCTTATCTCGACTTGATGTGGGGCTATTTGCAGACCGATGGGGAAAAATCGGAACGATATGCCCAAAAAGCCGTGGAGCTTTCCTACAAGATGGATGCCTTGAATGCCCGTGTCGATGCCTTGCGTATCATGGGCTTAAACCATTATGGCCGTGACGATTACGAGAAAGCCATTGCTTTTTACAACGAGGCTTTGGCGGCGACCGAGTTGATGAAAGGCGACAAACGCTACTCGGAGAAAGACATCGACGACAACCTGAGTTCACTTTATGGCTCCATCGCCAACGTCTACAACATGCAGGACAAGGCGCAGTTGGCCATCCATTACTATCAGCAGGCCTTGCCGATTTTCGAGAAATACCGTTGGATGGAGTCGACGGCGATACTCTATCACAATGTGGCTGAGCTATATAACAGCATGGGCAATGCAGAAGAGGCCGAGCGCAACGAATTGAAGTCGTTGGAAGCGGCCCGTGCCTCCGGCGATTCGCTGTTGATAGCCATGCCGCAAAAGGTTTTGGCGAAGCTGTATTTGGGTCGGGACGACATAGCGAAGGCCGAGGAAGCCGTGCAATATTGTTACGACTATTACGGTCGTCACAAAGCCGAGGAGAGCGATAGCTATATTGTCACCCTCGTGACCATGGCTCGCATACAACTCAATCATTACCAAGATGTTGAAAAGGCGGAAACCTTAGTCAACGAGGCGTTGGAATGCGTCACGGAGGAGACGTGGTCGGAGACGGCGGGCGATGCTTACAACGCCGTTTGCGAAATCGCGATGGAACGCAAGCAATGGCGCAAAGCGGAGGAATACGCTTGGAAGGCCATCAATGCAGGGGAGGAGGAGACCTACAACGATTTGGGCAGCTATGTCTATTTGACCCAAATCTATGCGGAATTAGGTGAGACACAAAAGGTTAAGGAGTGTGCAGCCAAAATATTCAACGGCATGGAGGCGTTTGCCACGGCCAACTACCAATCGAGCCTTTCGCAAATGGAGGTGCTTTACGAAACGGAGAAGAAACAAGCGGACATCGAACAACTGAAAAAGGAAAAACGTTGGTTCACAATGGGTTCCGTGCTTGTTGGGTGCATCTTGCTTTTGCTTGTGCTGTTGTTTTTCCTGCTATGGCGCAATGTGCGGCAAAGCAAGAAAAACGCGGTGGTGAAGGCCAAACTTGATGGCGAGTTGGCCGAGCGCGTCCGCATTGCCCGCGACCTCCACGACCGTATGGGCGGCCTCTTGACAGCGGTAAAGCAAAACGTAAACCCTGAAAGTCAGGCTTCCAAGCTGACCGACGAAGCCATTCGCGAAATGCGCAACGTGGCCCATCATCTTTTGCCCGACGCGCTGCAACGCCATGGACTGAAAACAGCTTTGTCCGACTTCTGCCACACATTGAAAAAAGTCAGTTTTGCTTTTTATGGCGATGACAGACACGTTGAAAACGAAGAAGTTATCTATTGCATCGTGCATGAATTGGTTAACAATGCAGTGAAAAGTTCGGGCGCGGAACATATCAATGTGCAACTTGTTGTGAATGAAGAAGCCACGACCATTAATGTGAGCGACAATGGCAACGGGCAAATCTACCTCGAAAGCGATGGCTCTGGGTTGCGAAACATCCGCGAAAGGTTGGAAGCCATCGGCGGTAGGATGGACATTTATTCCAAACCCGACGAAGGCACTGAAATCAACATCGAAATCCCGAAAAATCACTTGTGATTTTGTCTCTAATTCCCCTGTTTTTCAGTAGATAAAAACAAAATAATCTCAAATTCTCTAATTCTTGATAAAAAAGAAATGACAACCTTGTTAATCGCCGACGACCACCGCATCGTGACGGATGGCCTGACCAAGATAATCAATGAAAACGCAGACACTCAAGTGCTTGGAGTGGCATCGACTTTGGCCGAACTTACTGAATTGCTGCCAAATCTGAGACCTGATGTGTTGCTATTGGACGTGGCCCTGCCCGACGGCGACGGCATTGATGCCATGCCACGGTTGCGACAGCTGCAACCCGACTTGCGAATCATCGTCTTGACCATGTTTGCCGAGGCTTCCGTCATCCATCGTGCCTTGCATAACGATGCCAATGGCTATTTGTTCAAAAGTGCAGGCGCCGATGAACTGCTTGGAGCCATCGAAGCGGTTGCCTCTGGCGAGCAATTTCTGTGCGATGAGGCGCGGCACATCCTTTGCGAAGAAAAGGAAACGCCCGCCACTTTGACGATGCGCGAGCGTGAAATCTTGACTTTGCTTGCCGACGGCTGCACAATGAAGGACATTGCCGACCGTTTGTGCCTCGCTTTCGAGACAGTGCACAGCTACACGAAAAACTTGCGGCAGAAAATGGGTTGCAACAACACGGCTTCGTTGGTGCGCACAGCCATCGAACAACACCTAATATGAGTAGAGACGCGCCATGGCACGTCTCTACAATTCATCAATTCTTCCCGATTTTCAGGCCCTTTCCTCCCGAGCTGTTGCTGCCCGAGCCGGAATTACCGCTGTCGCTTTTTCCGCCACCGAGCTTGATTCCCGACGATGTTTTTCCGCCACCCGAAGAACTATTGGAGGAGCCGCTTTTGGTCATCTTATAGCCGGCGGCCTCGGCCATCTGCTTGATGTGGGCAGCGCGTTTCTGGGTGTTGGGGTGACTCGACATCAGCTCGGCAATCTTGCTCGACGAGCCGCTGTTGCCTTCAAGGCTGACCAACACGTTCAGCGCGTGATACATGGCATAGGGGTCCACGCCATTGGTGATGCAAAATTGGAAAGCCGTCTCATCGGCTTGGGTCTCTTGCTTGCGCGAGTAGGCATTTTGTGCCAACTGCTGGCCGAGGTCGCCAATGAAGCCTTGCGAGATGGCACCCGCCGTTTGGCTATAGGCGGCAATGCCGTAACGGGCGGCCACCACCAAATAGGCGGCACGATAGGCGTCGCGCACGTCTTTATTAATAAGGTGGCCCAACTCGTGGCCGATGACGGCAAACACCTCGTCGTCATTCATCACGTCCATCAGGCCCGTGTAGACACGCACCGAGCCGTCGCCACTGGCAAAGGCATTCACCGTATTCGACTGATACACCTTGTAGTTGAGGTCCAAGTCGCTGATGTTCTTGAAACGCGCCATGATGCGGTCGAGACGTTTCGTGTAGTCGTTGCTTGCTGGCAAAATCGTGTTTTGTCCATCGGATTCCACCATGTACTGGCTGCACAACTGTTTGACTTGTGCGTCGCTGATGGTCAGGGCTTGCAAAGCCGCTGCACCGGCATTGGCGGCTGCGCTTTGGTCGACCACTTTCATTGAGGCGCAGCTGGTCATTGAGAGGACCACTGCGCAAATTAATGCTAATTTCTTCATATTGAGTAGGTTTTAATTTTGACTTAGGACTTAGGACACGGGACTTCGTGACGCGGGACTGCGAGACATTAGCCCATGGTAATCCTTTAATCGTGCAAAAATAGTGCTTAATGGCGGAATTTTTTTCAAAAAAGTGCATTTTTTTCTTGCATGTTCCAAAATTAATGTATCTTTGCAGCATCAAAATAATATCAAAATAATATCATCTATGGAAACAAAAGAATTTGAATTCAAGGGACTTGCGATGAACGGATTCGTCGCGTTATTCATCGAAATCGCCCTCGTGGCGTTGTGCATTTGGGGCTTTGTGGCTACTGCAAACAACGAAACCGCGCCCATTCTTCCCATTATCGGCCTGTTGTTGGCCTGCATCCTGCCCATCGGCTTCCGCAAGTTGGAGCCTAACGAGGCCATGGTGATGCTGTTTTTCGGCAAGTACAAAGGCACGTTCACCAAGACGGGCTTCCACTGGGTCAACTTCCTGATGACCTCCAAGAAGGTTTCGCTCCGCGCCCGTAACCTCAACCCCGACAACATCAAGGTGAACGACAAGACGGGTAACCCGATTATGATTGGCCAGATTTTGGTCTGGAAGCTGAAGGACACCTACAAGGCCATGTTCGAAATCGACTCGCAGACGATGGCCGGCGGTGGCTCGGGCACGGCACCCGTGTCGGTGTCGAGCCGCATGAAGGCTTTCGAGAGTTTCATCCAGGTGCAGAGCGACGCTGCCTTGCGCGAGGTGGCGGGCATGTATGCCTACGACGAAAACGAGGCCGAAACCGGTGAGCTGACGCTGCGCTCGGGCGGCTCAGAAATCAACGAGGTGCTGTTGGCCAAGCTGAACGAGCGTCTGACGATGTCGGGCCTCGAAGTGCTTGAGGCGAGAATCAACTATTTGGCCTATTCGCCTGAGATTGCCGCCGTCATGCTGCGCCGCCAGCAGGCTGCCGCCATCATCTCAGCCCGTGAGAAGATCGTGGAAGGCGCCGTCTCGATGGTCAAGATGGCCTTGGACAAACTGAAGGACGATGGCGTGGTGGAACTCGACGAGGAACGCAAGGCCGCCATGGTGAGCAACCTCATGGTGGTGCTCTGCGCCGACGAGTCGGCCCAGCCGGTGGTGAATACAGGGAGTTTATATTAATTCGGACTGCCGCTTCGCGTCATTGCGAGCGAAGCGAAGCAATCCAGAGAAGGAAACATTTTATCTAGATTGCTTCGTTCCTCGCAATGACGGAAAGGGTAAAAAACAATACAATTACATAAAAAGAGAATGATATGGACACTATAATAATAGTTTTTATCGTCGCAGGTCTCGCTTCCATCGCAATCGCGATTCTTGGAAAATTCCGTCCCGACATCGTCTATAAAGGCATGTCATATAAGATCAAAAACGAGGAGCTCTCAGTTCCGGAAAAGCAACGTTGGGGATTTGTCATGTTTTTGCTCCTTGGTATTATGTCGTTCATGTTGGCAGGGGCGTTAAGCAATCCTCAATGGCAGGCATATCGGTTTGAAATTGCTTTTACAATTATCATGGTGATGACTGTCGTGATGCTGCTGCTGTTTTGGAAAATGGTTCTGAGCCAAAGGTACAGAGCCAGTTTGGCTATCGTGCTGCTACTTTCATTGTCCTTATTGGCTGTTGCGGCCTATTTTTGGTATGTCGCTGTTTAATATAGGGAAAAATGAGCAATCTCATCAGCATAATAATTGGTGTCTTGTTGATATTGAATGCTTTCCGTATCAGGTATGTTCCCGATAGGGTACGCATCAAGAAACCTTTCCGACTCGTTTCGCTTTGGAATCGGGAACCGTTTTCGGCGAAAGGATGGAAGTCCAAGTACTATGATGATTTGGTTGGCAATCCTGAGTTGCAGAGGTTATATTTTATCAACTATCTTGTTTCAGGGGCGCTGTTCGTGTTTTCTGGCTTGATGGGATTGGCCTTTGGCATCAATGTGGTTTATTTCATGCTGTTTGCGACTATCATTTCGGGAGTCATGTTTCTGTTTGCCAAGCAAAGGGTCACGGGTGAAGTCGAGGTTTGGAAGTGGGTGCTGTTTGCCGTAGCGTTTTTTGGCGTGGTGATTGAATGGTCCATGACATACAAAGAAAGCAAGGTGGAGGTCTTGCCCGACATGCTCTCCATTGAGGGCGACTATGGTCGGACACTGTATTACCAAAGCATTGATTCCGTGTTGGTTGTCGATGAACTGCCTGCAACCAAGTATTGCAAGGCAGGCTACAGTTTCGGTAGTGCCAAAAAAGGTGAGTTTCGCCTGAAAGACGGCTCTGATGCCAAATTTTACCTGCTGGGCAAACAGCCACCATATTTGAAGATGTACACGCACGGCGGTCTCGTTTTCGTCAACCGAAAGACGACGCCTGAGACCGAGCAACTTATAGAGGAATTGAAACCCAAAATTGGAGAAAAGTTCGTTGAATGAAATCTGTCGAAGGACACAACATCAAAATTAAGTATTATGGAACTCTTTGATTATATGATTATTGGGACGGGGGTGCTGCTGATAGTGGCAGGTTGGCTCTGCTACCGTTTCCCGAACATGATCAATCCCTACGGAAGCATGTCGGACGAGCGCAAAGCCCTTGTGGACATCGAAGGCCTGAAGCGGGCCACGGCCATCATCCTCACCATCATGGGACTGCTGATTATCACTGCGGATGTGCTTCATATTTTCAATGTGATTGACGTGGAGGTGGCTTCGTGGTTGTTTTCAGGTTCGGTTCTGGTTATGATTATTCCCATAATCATTGCCATGAAGAAATACAACGGTTTCGGGCGTGACAAGACAGGCGAAGGCGTTTACGGCCCAAGGCTCGAAAAGGCTCCTAAAATCGTTTTGGTCACCCTCGGTTTGGCGATGGCTTTCGTTGTGGTCATCATTGCCATGAGCAGCCGTCCGCAACAGATTACGGTGGGCGAGGATTCGGTCAAAATTTCGGGTATGTACGGCAGGGAAATCCCTGTTGCCGACATCGTTTCGGTGGAATTGCTGGAAAAGTTGCCACATATCAAAATGCGCACCAACGGATCAAGCACGGGCAAGTATTCCAAAGGTCATTTCCTGCTGGAAGATGGCGAAAAGTGTATGTTATTCGTCCGCCACAAAATGCCGCCATACATAGAGATTCGCACTTCTGACAACCTGTATTACTTGAATGGAGCCACCGAGGGAGAAACCATGAGGCTGTTTGAGGCCTTAAAAGAAAAGGAGGTTTGGAAGTAATGGCAAAGGAAAAAGACAATAATACGAATACCAAGACCTTCCTGCTCCGCGTGGATGCCGAGACGATGGAGGCCGTGGAGAAATGGGCCGCCGACGAGTTCCGCTCCGTCAACGGGCAGCTGCAATGGATTATCGCCGAGGCGCTGAAAAAGAGTGGGAGGAAGAAGAAGTAGTTAGTAGTTAGTAGTTGAGAGTTATTTGGTTGCCGCTTTGCGTCACTGCGAGGCACGATGCAGTCCAGTGTATTAATTTGGAGTTGATAATTGATAATTGATAATTGATAATTAAAATGTCAGAAACATTAATCATCATTCTCGTAGTCATCGCCTACATCATCCAGGCCTATGCAGGCGGTATGGTCGCCCGAAGCCGAGGCAAGTCGTTTTGGTTCTGGTTCGGCGTGTGTTTCCTTATCATCCCGCCGTTTGGCTGGATCCGCATGTTGATGGGCACGCGCGACGACACTATGCCATAATTCGTACAAATCCGCAGCGAAGCTGCCAAACAAATCCAAAAAATTCGTTAAATTTGAAAAATTCGCCGTTATGAAAACAAAAAAAATCCTATTAGCCTTGTTATCATTCGCCGTTATTCGCGCCCAAGCCCAAGTGGAAGGCTACTGGAAAGGCCAAATCGACCTTGGCGCACAAAAGATTGAAATGGGCTTCGATATCAAAGTGACCGAAAACGGCTTCGTCTCCACCTTGGACGTACCAGCCCAAGGCGCATTTGACGTGCCTGTCGACAAAACCGAGTTTCATCAAGGAAAACTTGACCTTCGCATGGACGCCATGAACGCCACCTATTCGGGCGAACTGAAAGGCCTGTCTATTGAAGGCTCGTTCACGCAACATGGGATGTCGTTCCCGCTCAACCTCGAAAGGGCGGTGAAAGAAGCCAAACAAGCACGTCCGCAGGACCCCAAGCCGCCGTTCAACTACAAGGCCGAGGATGTGACTTTCGTCAACCCGAAAGAAGACAACACCCTTGCCGGAACGCTGACGATTCCCGAAGGCGAAGGGCCTTTTCCCGCCGTGGTGCTCGTCTCGGGCAGCGGACAGCAGAACCGCGACGAAGAGCTGATGAACCACCGCCCGTTCTGGGTCGTTGCCGACCACCTTTCGCGCCGTGGCATCGCTGTGTTGCGCTACGACGACCGTGGCATGGGCGGCTCCACAGGCGAAATGGTGGAGGCCACCTCGTTGGATTTCTCCTACGATGCCGAAGCCGCTTTCGATTTTCTTCGCAATCGCAAGGAAATCAACGCCTCGCAGGTGGGCATTTTGGGTCACAGCGAGGGCGGAATCATCAACTTCATGGTGGCGGCGCGTCGGCCCGAAGTGGCGTTTCTCATTTCGTTGGCAGGTCCGGCGGTGAAAGGCATCGACGTCCTAAAGGAACAGCAAAAGGCCATCCTTCGTGCGCAAGGCATGACGGAGGAAATGATACAATTCAGTGCCAACGCCAACACCCAATTGTTTGACATCGTGGAAGCCTCAAAGGATAGGGCAGAGGCCGACAGCCTCATGCGCCAATTGGTGAAAGGTTGGGGCTACAACGAAGAACTGACCGAGCAAACCGTTGGCCAATTGACCTCCGCATGGATGTATTTTTTCCTGAAATACGACCCTGCTGAGGCCATCCTTAAGACGAATTGCCCAGCCTTGTTGCTCAATGGCTCGAAGGACGTGCAAGTCATTGCTTCACAAAACCTTCCAGCCTATCAAAAGCTCATCGACGAGAACGGCAAGACCAATCACACCCTGCAAGAGCTCCCCAGCCTGAACCATCTTTTCCAGCATTGCGAGACGGGATCGCCTAACGAGTATTTCGAGATTGAAGAGACCATTTCGACAGAGGTTTTGGAGATGATTGTGGGGTTTGTGAACAGATTTTCCAATTAATCCGAAAACAATCAGTTTTTCCTTATCTTTGCGCCGCATCTCAGTTTCATTGATGAAGTGGAATCGGTGGCATAATATGGATTATCTATCTGATCGTCAGTTGGTTGATTTGTTGTTGACCAACGATGAGAAAGTGGTGGAATATGTCTTTTTCCACCGCTGCGACGGTATGTTTGCACACATCATCAACGATGTTTTCCAGTCGCAAGTCAAGAAGGAGGAGCTGATCACGGATTTCTATCTATTCTTGAGTGCTGACAACTGGCGTCGCTTGCGTCAGTTCGAGTTCAGGTCGGAGCTGAACACTTGGCTGACGGTTGTTGCTATTCGGTATTTCAACCAGAAAAAGGATGAAATACAAACGAATTTGGGGAATTTGGAAGAATTGTTGATGAAGGAAGTTTGCCAAATTCCCGACGATTTCGACATCATTGACGAATTATCGCGGGTGGAACTTTATGAGGCTATTGACCAGCTTCCAAAACACCGTGAGCGTCTTGCCTTGCTGGGCATGCTGGCGGGAAAAAAAGCGGAGACGATAGCAGAGGAATTGGGCATCACTGTCATGGCGGTGTATAATCTGACCAAGAAGGCCAAGATGGCGTTGAAAAAAAGGATGAAAGGGAGAACGAAATGAAAAAGGAACAAAATGAAATAACGGATGAATTGTTGGCGTGCTATCTGGAAGGTAAACTGACGGCGAACGAGAAAGCAGCCGTGGAGCATTACCTTTCTGAGCACAAGGATGCCATGGATGCGGTCATTCTGGCTCGATATGAAATGGAGTTCAAGCGGACCAAACGGCGGTTCTATGCTTGGGGCATCACCGCCTTGGTGGTGGTGGCTTGCCTCGCCTTGCTCGTCTGGAGGTTGCTGACACCCTTGCAGATGAAGGTCAACATTACGGAAGATAGGGCATATACCGTGCCGTCGCTGCCATTTAAGGACGGCACTCTCGAATGCGGATATGCTGGCAATGCTTTGCAGCGCATCACCGTAAGCTCAGATAATCCTACCGTGTTCCTCAACGACATACCTTATCGCATGAAAGGCAGCCCCGTACATCTCGTCTTTGAGGCGGAAGGCTACCAGACCATCGACACGGTTGTGAAGGCGCAACGTAGTGTCGAGCTTTGTGTGCGTCGTGACAATGACCTTGGTGTGCTGTTTGGCCGCGTTCTTGATTTTGAAACTGGACAGCCTATTGAGGGAGCAACGGTAAGTCTCTTGGACTATGCTGTCACTACTGATGCCTTGGGCCAGTTCAGGATAGAGATTCCTTACGACAAGCAGGACAAGGCACAAAGAGTGCTGGTCGGCAAAGAGGGTTATCAGGTTTGGGACGAGTTGTACAGGCCTTCGGCCACCGAGCCTTGGCTGATCAGTTTGGAGAAGGAGGCACAGCCATGAGAAATCTGCTTGGGGTATTGCTGTTTTTCTGCTGTCCATTGTTTGGTCAAGTGGTGCAGTATGGTAAAGTGCTGGAATGGGACGAACAAGAGAATCCGCTTGCTGGTGTCACCATTACGATTCCCTCGGAACACGATTGCCAGCCAACGATTAGCGATGCGAAGGGACAGTTTCGCTTGTGCTTCAGCGAACATCATGTTGGAGATGTGGTGCGCGAAGTCACGGCAAGGAAACGAGGCTACGAGGTAGTGAACATCCACGTTACCCGCAGTTGGACACTGACTACTGCCGATACCCTTGCCATCATCATGGCACCCAAAGCCAAACTGAAAGAGGCGAGAAGCCATTACTACGGCATGACCCGTTTAATGGAACTGAACGGCCTGTGGCTACGCGAAGGCAATCGCGCCATCGAGGTGGAATCGCCATTATTCACTTTTCACATCAACCGTTACGGCTACGATATGGAGGCTTCTGATGTAGACGTGGACGTTCCCGTAACCGATGTGGTGAATGACAAGATGTTTGCCGTCATCGTTGCCAACGAATACTATCAGCAGGAACAGAATGTGCCGTACGCCATCCATGATGGTGAGATGTTCAGGGAATACTGCCTCAAGACCTTGGGTATTCCCAAAGACCATGTTCATTTTGTTACCGACGCCACGCTGAACAACATCCGCTTCGAGGTGGATTGGTTGAGTAGCGTTTTGGAAGCCCATAGGAGCCAAGCCCGTGGTCTCTTCTATTATGCGGGTCATGGCATTCCCGATGAGGTGAACCGCAACGCATACCTGATGCCAGTGGATGGCTATGTGGGCAACCTGAATTCTGGCTTTGGCTTGGACGATTTGTATGCCCAATTGGGTTCGGCAGGTGCTGATGCAGTGTTTTATTTCATCGATGCCTGTTTCAGCGGTGCCACCCGTGAAGGCGACATGCTGGCCCAAAGCCGTGGCATGACGGTCAACTCGAAGGCAGGCGTGCTGCAAGGCAATGCCGTGGCTTTCACTGCGGCACAAGGCAACGAGACTGCGTTTGCCTATTCGGAGAAATCGCACGGCCTTTTCACCTATTACCTCTTGAAAAAACTGAAGGAGACCCAAGGAGATGTCAATATCGGAGAATTGGCCGACTACCTCAATGCGCAGGTCGCACGATGGTCTTCGGAGGAATATTCCAAAAACCAACATCCGACGGCAACCAGCACGATGGAGAATTGGAGAACGCTGAAACTTAGATAAGTTATGAAAAAATCGATATTACTCATTGCGTGTTTGTGCGGCCTCATACTACCAGCGATGTGGGCCCAGGAGACCGTGGAAATCGTCAAGGCCTTCCCGCAGAAGAAATCGATCGTGGTAGAATACGACTTGGCCGAGGATGCCGACTTTGTGCGGCTCTTCGTTTCCTTGGACGGCGGCACCACCTATCTCGGCCCCTTGCGGCAGGTCAGCGGCGATCTCACCGACGTGAAGGCTGGCTTCGGTCATAGCATCGTTTGGGATGTGCTGAAGGAATTTGACGTGGAGTCGTTTGACAGCGACCAAGTGCGTTTCAAACTGAATATCTTGCTGAAGGAGCGTTGGCCGCGTGAGACTTTCATCACCCTTAATGCAGCCTATTCACCATCGCCGCAGGCTTCGTTCGGTTTCAGCGTGGGACAGGTGAAGCGTTTCGGGTGGTTTGTCAGCCTGATGAGCAATGGCCGTTTTTCGGGTTTCGATGCCGATGGCACCTGTGACGCGCAAGGCTATCTTCCCGACGGACATCTTATGCAATATACGGGAGATGTATCCAAGATGCGTCTTTCCGTCATGGCGGGCGGCATGATGCGTATCAAAGGCCCTTGGATTGTCCGTATAGGTTTGGGCTATGGCAACCGTACAGTGCGATGGCAGACCACCGACGGCCAATGGCTTCGCAACACGGCATACAGTATTCAAGGCCTCGACCTTTCGGCGGGCATGCAACTGCATCTGCGCAACTTCGTCATGTCGTTGGAAGCTGTCACCACCCAATTTCAGAATGTTGAAGCAAAAATAGGATTAGGATATGCGTTTTAAACTTTTGATTATCTGTGCTTTGTGCGCACTGGTATTCGGGTCGTGCCATAAAGACCCCAAACCCAATGAAGAAACCTTCAAAATCTTGAAGGAGAAAGAGAAAATTACGGTAGGCACAGACTGGGCGACCTTTAAGGGAGAATTTGCCTATTCTGGTGTCGTCGACAGCATTTGGCTGCGTGTGGGCACCGAGGAGCATCTTTATGGCTCGGAGGATTACGCCATGACGGTGATAGGGAAGACCTATTCCGTGGAGATTACCGGTTTGCAGCCTGGCACCTTTTATTATTACGCCTACTTAGCTGACTATGGAGCGCAGACCCCATGGCAAAGCGAACTTTACGGCTTCACTACGTCGGAAGAAGAAATCAACCTGCCCACGGTGACCACGATTGAGATTGCCGGCGTGACCGTTTCGGCGGCTACCTGCCTCTGCAACGTGGCCGACGATGGTGGCGCCGAGGTGACCGAACGCGGTGCCTGCTGGAGCGACTGTCCCAACCCCAGCATCTCCAATTCAACTTATGCCAACGGCACTGGCCTTGGCGATTACGAAGTGAATTTGACAGGTCTTGAGCCTGGCACCACCTACTATGTGCGTGCCTACGCCAAAAACCGCAAGGGCGTCAACTACGGTGAAGAGTTGAGTTTCACCACATTGGAAAACCTGGTTCCTCCTTTTGGCGCACTCAACGGCTTGTTTAGCGTTGAGGAAGGCCGTCAGGTGTGGTTCTCGGTAGGCAATTTGAGGTACAACGCCGCCATCCATGAATGGGGCTTTGCCGAGGAACAGTACCAATACGAAGGGATGGGCAACGCCAACATCTCCGAAAACTATGCAGGTTGGATCGACCTGTTTAGCTGGGGCACGAGTGGCTTCGACCATGGCGCCGTGTGCTATCAACCCTGGTCCACCGAGGAGGATCATACCTTGTATTTCGCCTACGGCAACGCGGAATACAACCTGAACGACCAGACTGGTCAGGCCGACTGGGGCTATGGCGTGGTGCTGGAAGAGGGCGACGAACTGACCCATCCTTGGCGCACCCTGACCGACGAGGAATGGTATTACCTGTTCCACGACCGTGTCACCGCCTCGGGCATCCGATTCGTCAAGGCGAATGTGGACGGCGTGAACGGCGTGTTGCTGTTGCCCGATGACTGGAGTGCCTCGGTGTATGCGCTCAACAACATCAACCAGGATGGGGCTGTTTTCGGCAGCAATACCATCTCTTCCAGTACTTTCCATCTCAGCCTGGAACCTAAAGGAGTCGTCTTCCTGCCTGCAGCCGGTAGGCGTAACGGGACTGAAACGGTACAACTGAGTTCCTGTGGGTATTATTGGTCAGCGACGGCGGCAAGCCAAAAGTTCTGCCTCTCAGTGATGTTCGACATCGACCTCATTGATGTGGGTACCACGCTCAAGCGCTGCAATGGCTACTCGGTACGCTTGGTACGCGATGTGGAATAACGATAATTTTTTTTCTTTTGTTGGACTAAAAATCTGTCGTTAGACACTCTATTATAAAAAGGGATATATTTCCCGGATAAAGAGTAGTGATAATGACGACAGACAACAGCATACCTCAGACCGACAATTTTCATATTGGCAACCTCATCAGGACAGAACTCGAGCGGCAGGGCAGGAGCATCACCTGGCTGGCCGAAGAGGTGCATTACTCCCGTGAAAACCTTTATAAGATTTTCCGTCGCCCTTGGATTAATACCGATTTGCTTTTCAGAATAAGCGATGTGTTGCATCATGACTTCTTCGAGGATTGCTCATACTGTTTCAGACTATCCCCAAAAAAAACCGATATATGATCAAATTTTCCAATTAATTGGAAAATAACGGTCAATGTATTGGTACAAAAAGCACCGCATAATTTGCTGAAGACAAGGATTTTTGCTATACTTTTGCAGCCTGAAAAATAATGGTCTCGCGTCCCGCAGTCTCGCGTCTCGCGTCACAGAATGAAAATCTAAATCTTAAATCTATAACATTCAATGAAAGCAACAAATCAGAAAGTCTATGAGGCTCCCAAGGCGGAGATCATAGAGATTGAAAGCCAAGGCGTGCTGTGCGCGTCGGGCGGTGCCGCGTTCTCGACCGGCGGCGGAACAACAAACATGAACATCAGCGACGGCCACGGCTGGTAAAAAAGAAAGGGAAACAGACATGAAGAAACTATCATTCGTAATCGCAATGGCAGCCCTCGTATTGTTTGCCGGCTGCAACAAAGACAAGGAAACGCAAGGCACTACCTTGAAGGCTTCCATCGAACAACAAAAGGGCGACAGCAAGACCTCGCTCAATCCCACCAACGGTGCCATCAATTGGACTGCGGGCGACAAGATTATCGTCTATAATGGCACTTCGTCAGCCACATTCACTCTTTCGGCAGGTGCAGGCAGCACCAATGGCACCTTCAATTATGCCGGCGAGTTTGAAATCACCGACGACGCCAAGGCTGCCTATCCCGAAACATGTGTTATTACCGACAACGGAATGACTTTCACTTTGCCCGAAGAGCAAAACCTTGCCTCCCCAGGCTCCTTCGCCAATGGCGCAAACCCGATGCTTGGCATAAAAGCCGGCGATGGTTTTACCTTTGTCAGCGTCTGTGGTGGCTTAGGCCTGAGCCTGACAGGGGATAATGTTGACATTACCGCTATTGAAATTGTCTCGGAAAACGAAATGCTGACAGGCACCTACACGGGTTATTTCAACAATGACAATATCGATGTTGCCAATGGCACGAACAGTGTGAGGCTGAACTGCACAACCACGCTGACCGCTGAACCCAAGGAGTTCTACATTGTGCTTCCCGTGGGTGTCCTCAGCAATGGCTTCACTTTGAATATCTACAACGGCACCGCCGACCCGATTTTCACCAAGACGACCACTACCGACCTTACGGTGGAATTGAACAAGGTGAAGAAGATGAACGCTCTGGAGGTTACCGTTGAGACAGGCGACACACACGAATATGTTGATCTTGGTCTGCCGAGCGGCCTATTGTGGGCCACTTGCAATGTGGGTGCAAATTCACCAGAAGAATGCGGCAACTATTATGCTTGGGGCGAGACCCAGCCTAAAGATTATTATGGATGGGAAAACTATCTGTTTTATGGAGAAGGCGAATATCCATGGATTACCTGTACAAAGTATAATCATAATGGTCTCACACTATTACCCGAAGACGACCCTGCCACCCAGTGGGGCGCAAGTTGGCGTATGCCAACAGTTGAGGATTGGCAAGAATTGTTTGATAACACCACGAATGAATGGACGACGCAGAATGGGGTAAATGGAGTGCTTTTGACTGCCTTGAATGGAAACAGTCTTTTCTTACCAGAAACGGGTTGGTGGAATTTAGACGAAATTCAATTTGATTACTCTAAATATTGGTCAAGTTCTGTTGACTACTACTGGCCTAATGTCTTTGCGAATATATTCGATGTCCGTACTTGGGGTGGTGTGTTTGATATTGAAATATATAGGGAATCACGCAGTGCTGGGCTTCCTGTCCGTCCAGTTCGCAATGCGGAATAAACCAGTTAAGATAAATTGGTTGTTTTGTAGAGACGGTGCATGCACCGTCTCTACCATTTTGCAATGTTTGTAGAGACGCAAAATTTTGCGTCTCTACATTTTTTGTTTTGCGGCATCCACAATGTTCGGCTGCCACAGGTCACTGACTTGCGGCAAAGAAATGTTTCACCCCTTCAGGTCGAGGCTGATGTGTTTTTATTGAAATTGTGGCGATGTTTCGGAAATTGTTGTATTTTTGCAGCAAAACTCCTTTTACCATGGAAAACACGCGCAAATACCCCGTAGGAATCCAAACTTTCGAAAGGCTGAGAAAGGAGAACTACCTTTATATCGACAAGACAGACTTGGTTTGGAAAATGACCAAAGAAAGCCCTTTTGTCTTCCTCAGTCGTCCGCGCAGGTTCGGCAAATCGTTGTTGACCACGACGTTAGACTCTTACTTCAAGGGACAAAAGGAACTCTTCACGGGATTGAAGATCATGGACCTGGAGACGGAGTGGGAGAACTACCCCGTCATCCACATGGATGTGAGCTGGGCCAAGAACCAAGATTCTGTAGACGGATTGCAGAAAGCCTTGCTTTTCATGATGAAACCTTTGGCGGAACAATTTGGTAGGGAAGACGACGAAACGCTTCCAGGCCAGTTGCTGTCGGGCATGATACGACGTGCCTACGAGAAAACGGGGAAACAAGTGGTGGTTGTCATCGACGAATACGACGCACCATTGTTGGACATGCTTCACGAGGAAGAGAACCTCCCAGAGGTTCGTCGTGTAATGCAGGAATTCTATCAACCGCTCAAAGCCAGTGAGGCTATGATTCGTTTCTGCTTCATCACGGGCATCACCAAATTCAGCCAATTGAGCATCTTTTCCACCATCAACAACCTGACCAACATCTCGATGGACTCGAAATATGCGGCCATTTGTGGCATCACGGAGGACGAGCTTATGCACGTCATGGCTCCCGACATCGCTATGTTAGCCGAGGCATACGAATACACATTTGAGGAAATGCAAGCGAAACTGAAACAGATGTACGATGGCTATCGCTTTGCCAAGGTGTCGCCAGACATCTACAATCCCTTCAGCCTCTTGAAATGCTTTAACCAACGCGACTGTAGTAGCTTTTGGTTCGAGAGCGGCACTCCGACATTCCTCATCCGCCAGATGCAACATTTCCACACCGACATCACCACGATGGACCAGATAGAAGCATCTGCTTATTCATTCGATCGTCCTACCGAGGCAATGGAAGACGCTTTGCCTCTTTTGTTCCAAAGCGGTTATATTACTATCAAAGATTATGACAAAGAATCCGACACCTACATATTGGCCATCCCCAACAAGGAAGTAAGAGTGGGCTTGATTGGCGGCCTGATTCCATCATATATAGGCCTGCAACAGCGATCGGTGCAAGATGGTTTCGCCCTCAAATTTTGGCGAGCCCTAAAGAAGAACGACATCGAAACGGCCATGAAAGAGATGAAGGCGTTTCTGGCAAGTGTTCCGTACGTTGAGGGTTTCAAGAAGAAACTTGAGGATGCAAAGAATTACGAAGGTTTCTACGAATACACGTTTTGGCTGATATTCAATATGCTCAATGTGTATGCCCAGACACAGGTGAAGTGCGCCAACGGCCGTGTCGACTTCGTGGTGAAGATGCCCGAAACGACATACGTCTTCGAATTGAAAGTGAACGGTACGGCGCAAGAGGCCTTGGATCAAATCAACAGCCGAGGCTATGCGTTGCCATACAAAACAGAAGGCCGCAAAGTCGTCAAGGTCGGCGTGGAGTTTGACCGCGACACAATGACTATCGGAGAGTACTTTGTCGAATAGAATCCATTTCAAAAAAATAATTCCTTGAATTTGCTGCAATTAGGAAACTTTTCCTTATCTTTGCAGCCCGATTCAAGCCACAATCCAGATTGATTGCAAAATCAGCGGTTTGAGTTGAAAATCAAAAGTTTAACCTCCTCGCGGGCGGATTTCTGGAACGCCGGCGGGTACAATTAAATCATCAAAACTAACATGGCAGAAAACGAAAACATCATCAACGAGGCTATGCCAGCAGAAGAAAAGCCGGTTGAAAAGAAACAAAGAACGCCCAGACCGAAGCCGGTTCCCGCCGCAGATTTCGACTGGACTTCGTCACACAAGAAGTTCGACAACTATTCAGAAGACGAACGCAAGAAACTCGAAGACAAGTATGCAGGCACAATGAACCAGATTGCCGACCACGAGGTCATCGAAGGCACTGTCGTCGCCATCACCGAGCGCGAAGTCGTGGTCAACATCGGGTTCAAGTCCGATGGTGTTATTCCGGTTGCTGAATTCCGCACCAACCCCAACCTGAAGGTGGGCGACAAGGTGGAGGTCTACGTTGAGAACCAAGAAGGTCCCAACGGCCAACTCATCCTCTCCCACAAGAAGGCCCAGCTGCTCAAGTCGTGGGATCGCGTCAACGAGGCCTACGAAAGCGGCGAGATCGTCAACGGTTATGTCAAGAGCCGCACCAAGGGTGGCCTCATCGTCGAAGTGTTCGGCCTCGAAGCCTTCCTGCCCGGCAGTCAAATCGACGTCAAGCCCATTCGCGACTACGACGTGTTTGTTGACAGCGTGATGGAATTCAAAGTCGTGAAGATCAACCAAGAGTTCAAGAACGTGGTTGTGTCTCACAAAGCCCTCATCGAGGACGAACTCGAAGCCCAGAAGGCCGAGATCATCAGCAAGCTCGAGAAGGGCCAGATCCTCGAAGGCGTGGTCAAGAACATCACCAGCTACGGCGTGTTCATCGACCTCGGTGGCGTCGACGGTCTCATCCACATCACCGACCTCAGCTGGGGCCGCATCACGCACCCCGAAGAGGTGGTCAAACTGGACGAGAAGATCAAGGTCGTCATCCTCGACTTCGACGACAACAAGAAACGTATCGCCTTGGGTCTCAAGCAGCTAACTCCTCATCCGTGGGATGCCCTCGATCCTAACCTCAAGGTGGGCGACACCGTCAAGGGTAAGGTCGTGGTCATCGCCGACTACGGTGCGTTCGTCGAGATCGCCCCTGGCGTCGAAGGCCTCATCCACGTGTCAGAGATGTCGTGGAGCCAGCACCTCCGCAGCGCCCAGGACTTCCTGAAGGTGGGCGACGAGGTGGAAGCCAAGGTGCTGACCCTCGACCGCGAAGAGCGTAAGATGAGCCTCGGCATGAAGCAGTTGATGCCCGATCCGTGGGCCAACATCGCCGAGCGTTACCCCATCGGCTCGAAGCACACCGCCACCGTGCGCAACTTCACCAACTTCGGCATCTTTGTCGAACTGGAAGAAGGCGTCGACGGCCTCATCCACATCAGCGACCTCAGCTGGTCGAAGAAGATCAAGCACCCGGCTGAATTTACCAAGGTGGGCGAAACCATCGATGTCGTCGTCCTCGACGTCGACCAAGAGAACCGCCGCCTCAGCCTCGGCCACAAGCAACTCGAAGAGAATCCTTGGGACGTGTTCGAGACCGTCTTCACCGTCGGCTCGATGCACCAAGGCACCGTCATCAGCGCTTCCGACAAGGGCGTGGTGGTCAGCCTGCCCTACGGCGTGGAAGGCTTCTGCCCCAGCCGCTACATGAAGAAGGAAGACGGCACCAACGCCAAGGTTGACGACACCTTAGAGTTCCGCGTGCTTGAGTTCAACAAGGACAGCAAGAAGATCATCCTCGCCCTGCCTAAGGTTGAGGAAGAGAAGGAAGCTCCTGCCAAGAACGCAGAGGAAAAGGCTGCCGACAAGGCCGCCAAGCAAGCCAAGCGGACCGTGAAGCAAATCAATGACAACATTGAGCACAGCACCCTCGGTGACCTCGAAGTCCTGGCCGGTCTGAAGGAAAACCTTGAGAAGCAAGAGAAAGCCCAACAAGGCGAATAAATTCAGTTCCTGATAAAAAAATCTCGCCTCCTTTCGGAAGCGAGATTTTTTTGTCGCTTCGCGTCATAGCGACATTATTTGTTCTTCACATAGTCATTCATCTTCTCCTTGCCCCAAATCACTTCCATGATTTTGATGGATTCATGCACGTCCATGTTGCCACGTGCTTCGAGGTTGCGCTGGATGAACACACAATCGGTCAGTTCACCATTGTCCAACACAATATCGCGGGCCAAGGCATCGCAAGTGGGTGCGCCGCAGATGCCGCAGTCGGTCTGGGGCAGACGGGCACGGTATTCGTCAATCTTCTTCATCTTCTCCAATGCGACGGCGATATTGTCGTCCAAGACAAGCATGGAACGCGGCTTGATTTCGCCGACTTTCATGTGGCGCATCAGGTAGTTGCGCTCTTCTTCCAACTCGTGGTCCTTGGTCTGCTCTCCCTTGCGCTCGCGGTCTGCAATCTTGCGGGCGCGACCAAACACACGCTCGCAGATGAGGAAACGGTTGTCGCAGGTCAAGATGCCGCCGGGGCAACTTTGGTCACAGGCGCGCAGTTCGAGGAAGTCGACATTTTCAATCTCTTCATTTTCAACCTTTTCCAAGAACTCAATGACATTGTGGATTTCATCGATAGCGTAGGAATGTTGCGCATCCGAAAGACGACGCTCGCCATTGGTCAATGAAGTCAAGACACCGTCGGCGGAGAGTTGTGACACAGGCAGTTTCTGTTCCTTGTAGCCATGGCCTTGCTTCTTGATTTCGTGGTAGACGCGGTTGTAGAGCGAGTCCATATTGATGACGCCATCAACCAAGGATTTTTCCTCGCCCACGGGGTTCTTCACTGCAGCGATCTTGGCTGCGCAAGGCGTGATATAGAAAATGCCGATTTGGTCGTCCTTCAGTTCCAATTCCTCCTTGATTTTGCGACGGATATACATAGCCGTGATGTCGATGGGAGCACGCAACGGGATAAGGTTTTCCGTTAGGCCGGGGAATTTCACCTGAATCAGGCGCACAATGGCGGGACAGAAGGTCGAAATCAGCGGCTTGATATCGGGATGCTCGGCGGCGTATTTCTTTTTGGCTGCCGTATAGACAGGTATGGATGACTCCGCTTCGATGATATGGGTGAAGCCCAAATCCTTGAGAATGCCGTAGATGCGCGACACACTGATGTCGTTCGGGAACTGGCCGAAGAAAACGGCGGGGATGAGGGCCACGCGGATGGGATAGTTGAAGATGTTGTCGAAGTCGTCCTGTTCGATGAAGATAGAATGGGTAGGGCACACCTTGAAACAGTTGCCGCAGTCGACACAACGGTCGGGAACCAGCACAGCTTTGCCGTCGCGCACACGCAATGCCTCAGTAGGACAAATCTTCATGCAGCGCGAACAGCCGATGCAAGTGTCCTCATCTATTTTCAGGGCGTGGAAGAAAGGAGTCTTTTCCATATCGTTGAATTGTTGTTTGTTGAATCGTTGAATTGTTTGTGTGATACACTTCGTGTAGAAATGCTTGCATTCGGTGAAGCCAAATCATACAAAAATCTGTTTTCAAAATCTTACAAAAACATTGGTGGTTGTAATTTGATTTTTGATTGATTTTAATACTGATTTTTGGTAGATTTCTTTGCGAAGCAAATCCCTATGTAAAGTTTACCTCCATTTCAACCGTCGTTCCAACACCAACGGTAGAGGTCACATTGAGTTTGTCGACATTCTTTTGGATATTGGGCAAACCCATGCCTGCGCCGAAGCCCATGTTGCGCACCTCGGGCGAGGCGGTGGAGTTACCTTCCTGCATGGCCCAGTCGATGTCGGGGATGCCTGGACCTGTGTCGACCACCTTCACAATGATTTTGTCGGGTTCGATGTCAGCGTAGATGGTGCCACCGTAGGCATGAGCAATGGCGTTGACCTCAGCCTCATATAAGGCTACGACCACCCGCTTGATGATCTGGGGGCTGACGTTGAGCTGCTTCAAGGTCTTCTTGATAGCGCTCGATGCGGCTCCGGCATTCACAAAGTCCGCTTCGTAAACTTGGTATTCTAAGTGCATGGCAATAGCGTTTTAGTTTGACATCAGAAAATGGGTAGCATACCCGCTTTGAAGAGCAGTCCGCAGGCCTTGAACATGGAGAAGTCGCTTTCCATGACCACCATGCCTTCGTCCTCGGCTTCTTCGATCATCTCCTCGGTGGCTTTCTTGCGCCTGACGAGGACGATAATGTCGAGGTTGCCCATTTCGCAGGTGCGGATGGTCTGCATGTTGCATAATCCCGTCAGAATCACGGGGTTGTAGTCGCCAAGGGTGAGCACGTCGCTCATCAAGTCGGAGGCAAAGGCGGTTTCGTGTTCTTCGTCAAGTCGGTCTTCGCCGCAACGCACCTTGGCGTTCAAGAGTTCAGAAATCTCTCTGAGTTTCATTGTATTGTTGATTGTTGTATTGTTTAATCGTTGAACTGTTTGTTGACTCGGGACTTCGGGACGCGAGACGTAGGACGGTTTTGTTGTCGCTTTGCGTCATTGCGAGGTACGAAGCAAATCGCAGATTCGACGAAGTCAATCCAGAGTATCCCGTTTAATTGCACAAAAATAGGTCTTTTTTTGATAGTAAGGAAAAAAAACACGGCTTTTGTCAGAAAAAATCTCGAAATCCGCTTGCTTTTCCGATTTCTTTGTATCTTTGCGGCGGTTCTTAAGGCAGAATCTGTGCCGCCAACATAAAGGAACACGAAGCGTTATGCTCGTCTTGTGAATGGAAACGTGAGAAACTTCTATGATAAGCAAGAGAAGCGTAATAGTTCGCGCATAGATAAGCGTGGACTGATTGCGATTTCTGCTTATCAGGGTAATTCTCACGACCTCCATTCTAAGAAGTGGTATATCAGTGCCACGCTTCTTTTGTATAATTCGTCCTTTGAGGTGCTGGGAAGGATATTAGAGGTTGCGCCCGACACATATTAGGGATTACAAAATGAAAAAATGTTTATTTGCGATTGCTGCATTGATGCTTATCGGCAGCACGGTCACCTATGGCCAATCTTCTCCGCCTACATCGAAACTACAATTGTTCTCCAACGTAAACGGATCCAGTGACACCGTTTCTTCTGGAAAAACCAAAATGAAGGTGGCTATGAACGCCATGGTAGTAGGATTGCATTTTGAAGATGGAGCGTGGGCATTTCGCCAAGAAGTTCAATTTGGTTCATATTTGACAAACCATTTTTCATGGCTCATCGGTATTGGACACAATGAAAGCCATGCCGATTTTAAGACAGTAACCCCGTCAGGCTATTCTACAACGAAAGACATGAAGACAACCTCATTGACTTTTCCGTTGACACTCAACTACACTTTAGGAAACCCAAGCAAGGTGATGAACCTCAAATTACAAGGTGGCGTTACCTACAGCTATGTCCTTTCCATGAAAATAGGCTCTGACAAGCAAAACCTCTCTGGTATGAATCGGGGCGGTTTTTATGCACATTTGCGAATGATACTAATGGATTTCGTTTTCGTCGAATACGATATTCCTTTCAAGGGAGGTGATGGGGCATTTCTCTTTGGATTAAGTATTGCGATATAACAACAACAAGTAATAACAAAAACTGTATCAAAAATGAAAAAATTGTATTTAATTGCCATGTTTGCTGCCGTTTTGATGTTGAACGGTTGCAAAAAGTCCGAAACAACAAGTAATGACAGCGTCAACCTTAAGGGTATGTGGTCCAGCGAACCAAATTCAGCATGGTGGTTTTCTGACTACTCCTCAAATCCGCTTATAAGAGATGATGTTTACGAATTCATGAATGACAACACTGTCGTATACTATGGTTCTGTAGGCAATATCACACATCCTGACTTATCGTGGTCAAAGCAAGTACCAGGACATAGCGGCTGGTATTACGAGGGTTCCATAAATCGCACTTATGTTTTTGCGAGCAACAAGATCGTATTGAGCAATGGAGATGTGTTTTCATATATAGACGGAAAGCTTTACAAAGACAATTCGTCTGTGGTGTTGTCACGATGGTAAACAAAAAGCTCTTGAATCATTCTTGTTATGATTAACCAATGTTTAATTTAATACTTTAATCCTAATGAAAAAAGCATTCAAATTGATGGCAATGTTGCTCTGCCTTGTGGCTGCAACGAATATGGTTGGATGCACCAAAGAAGGTGCTTCCGACAACGATGGTACAAATTCCGATGACGACGGACAGACTACTGAAGAGGTCAATCCTCTTCCGGGAACAGTTTGGGTGGGTTATTATAGTGACGGTGGCTATGGAGAACTGATTTTCCATACCTCGACTGTTGATTACCATGTCGTACTTCCAGATCAAGAATACACGGATAGAAACCTTCCCTACACCTACAGCGACAGGCAGGGGGAGATTATACGCTTTAGTAATAAACCGCCTCTTCCTTTTTGGCTTCTTAGCGACAATGTCTTGCGATGGGTGGGAAATGTTGAGTACTACAAACAAGGACAATAGTTCCCCGCTCTTTTTGTTTTTCAATGCGAAACAGAAAACCCAGCAAGAGAGGGTGTGTCAAAAGTCCTTTTTGAAGAATAACCACATCTGATAATCAATTAGTTACAGATGAAAAAATGGCGATTTTCTTAGTTTTGACACACCCTCTTCTTTCACTTATTTCCTAAACACATCCTCACACCATCATCGTCATATAAACCGGCAGCAACAAGGTTTTTCCATCGTCTTGCAGGTCTTTCGTGTAAAAGATTGATTTTTAGCGAAAAAAAAAATACAAAAATTATGCTGACCCCGAAATTTTTTCTTGCAAAATTCGAGTTAACCCCGAAATTTATCAATCATTATAATGTATCTCCTTCAAATTCTCCTCAATCATCTCCTTCAGGTACTTCATGATGTTGACGTCGTTCATCGGCATGCCGTCGAGGGCTTCCTTGATTTCGTCGGTGTCGAAGACGAACTCGCCGTCGTCGGTGATGTGCTTGTAGATGAAATGGATGTCCTCGTGCGCCGAAAACAGCATCACCAATGAGCCGGCCAAGTCGCCCATCGGGGGACGGTCGATGTGGTTGTGCTGGAACCAGAAATTCAAGACAGTGCCTTTCCCGACTTCGCTCTCAATCTTCATGCCACCGCCGGCGTTCTCGGTGTTCATCTTGATGAGCGGTAAACCTAATCCGACCTTACGTGTAGTGCGCGAGGTAGTCCAGGGGTCGGTCACCTTGGCCAAAAACTCGGGTGTCATGCCCTTGCCGTTGTCCTTGATGGTAAAGGCGTATATGTTGTCTTTCAGGCTGTCCTTGATGGTCAGTTCGACGAGGGTGGAGTTGGCCGCCGTCGAGTTTTCCATCAGGTCGTAAACGTGCATTGATAGTTCTTTCATATTGGTTTAAGCAACTGTTCAAAAATAAAGTGCAGAATCTTGGGACTTAGGACTTAAGACTGGGGACGGGCATCTCTGTCTTCCGTCCTCAGTCCTCCGTCTTACGTCTCTTGTCTTCTATGTAAATCAAAGTTGTCCATTTATCCAAAAAGGAGTTGTAGTTTTTCCTTGGGTTCAGTGTCGATGTAGCGTCCGTCCTCGCCGTGGAGGGTCTTGCGGAACTCGTCGAAGGTCTTGTCGTACATGTGCAGCACGCAATGCACCTCGCCGATGATGTGTAGGAAGTGGGCATCGCTGCTCTTGGTGAAGTTGAACTTCTTCAGATAGGCGTATTTCTTCAAAAAGTCGGGCTTGGTGACGTGCTTGGAGATTTCCAAGGCATCGGCCTTGATGTCGGGCGGCACAAAGCCCAATTGGCTCACCAAGCTGCTTGCCGGCTTATTGACATGCGCTGGAACGAACAGCCCTCCGATTTCGTGCACCACATCATAGAGTTGGTCCAAATCGGCATCAAGAGCGCTCCATAATAGCCATTCCTCTTCGCCTACAATTTCCTCGTTCTCGTCCACAATGAGCTGATAGCCAAATTTTTCCTCGTCAAGAGGAATGTGGGGGAGGTGCGCGTCAAGAAATTCCTGGAACTTGTCTAGCTGCTCGTCGTTCTCGAAGTAGGCGAGGGCATGGGCTTCTTCTTGCGTGGTGATTTCGACGCCGCCGATGACAAGAATGCCGTTCTCACGCCCAATCTTTTGCGTTACCTTCACCTGCCGTGTGGTGTTGTGGTCGCAGATGGCGATGACGTCCAAATGGAGTTTCTTGGCCTGCTCGACGATGGCGGCTGGACTCATATAGAGGTCGCCGCACGGCGAGAGCACCGTGTGCATGTGGAGGTCGGCTCTATATGCGTTTAATTCCATGGCATTTTTATCACAAAACCGACAAAACCATCAAAACATCCTTGTGTGTTTGGGGAAAGCTGCCAACCGGCGGCTTTCCGACGGCGACGCGGTTGCGTAGCCGTCCTACTTTTACAAATGGTTTTGCTCGTTTTGCAAGTTTTGTGACATTATTCATGTAACAAATTATAAACCAGTCCCGCAATCTCATACGTCGGCAGCGAAGTCTGCAAGATAGGCAGGTCGTCGTCGTTGCTCTGCTCGATAGTCTCGTCGTTAGGCATGAGGTTCTTCACGAGGATGATGCAGGCCAGTTCCTTCAGCGAGGCCACGGCCATCACGTTCTTATGGGTTTGGAGGGTAATCCAGATATTGCCTTCCATGGCGTTGCCCATCACATCGCTCAAAAGGTCGCTGATGTAGCAGCCATCTATCTCTCTGTCAAGGCCTTTCTCGCCCGAGAGGACCTTCAGGTTCAGTTTTTCGACTAATTCTTTGACTTTCATTTCGTATGTTTTTGAAATCTTTTTTTTCGTGAATTATGGACTGCAAATGTAGGAAATATTTCCAAACAAAAAGAAAATCGCACTCCGAAAAGTGCGATTTGTTCTTGAAACCGTGTCGTGAAACTATTACGGCACAAATTCAAACTCAATGCCTACGTTCCACGGCGATGGGTTGTTGGCCTTCGTACCGATCAAGACATCGTCCTTGGTGATGACGGGCGAGAGGCGGTAGCTACCGTAAATTCCGATGTTTAGCAAGTTGGCGATGCTGTAGCTGATGCGCGTGGTGGCACCGTATTCGAAGAGGTTCATGGCCTTGACACCGTTATACATGGTGTGTTTCGTGCGGCACGTTTCTGGTGGAAGCAGTTCCCCCATATCGTCGGTGACGTAAGTCTTGTCCACCACTTTCACGCGGCGCGTAGCGTTGATGCCACCATAAACTCCTAAATCCCAATTGATACCCCATAAACGAATAACGACTCTTTGCATCAGTTCGCCGCGAATTTGCATGTTGCGCATGATGGTTTGGTCATGGAAAGGATGGATGTCGCTGTCTTTGTCAAGATGGACGTAACGGTTCCAATCCAAGCCGAGACCCATACCTATTTTATATGTCTTGCCGTAGAACCAGCGGCGACCGAAAGCAAAGTGGCGATTGAAGCCGTTCCAAGTGGTGTTGCCAATGTTGTAGTCGTATTGGAAGAATGTCGATTTTTGCCAACCTTCTTCCTTGATTTTTGGGAAGGTGCCGTCTTGTCCTCCAATGCGGTGCGAGTTGGCATACACGGTGATGTCGTCGCCATGACCTGTGATGGGGCAGGAGTCGTAGAAGCCGTTGTAGCTGACATTCAGCTTCTTGCCTTGACCAAAGTCCTTGTTGAGCAACTTGACACCTGTCGAGTCGGGGCGCGCCATATAATATCCCAAAAGCACGCCATCTTCACCTTCCACGTTGATGAAAACGTCTTGATTTTTGACGATTGTCGAAAACATGATTTTCACACCGTCCTTTTCCTGAACGAGGTTGAAGGAACGCTCGGCGGGTTTTTGTTCGCCAGTGAAATAGGCGGCTTGCGGCACGCCGTAGCCAAAGGCATAGTCGAAATAGGGGTAAAGGTCGGCGGATTTCTCGATTTCGGCCTTCATCTCAAGGGCGGTTTTGTCGCGCATGGTTTGCCACGCGCAAGCGCAGAAGCCAGCCGTAAGCGGGCTGGAGAACGAAGTGCCGTAGGCATCGGTGAATCCTCCGCTTGGGTTGGCCACGGCTGCGTGACCAAAGGCCACCACATTGGGTTTGCGACGTTTGTCGGCACTGGGGCCATAGGAGCTGAACGAGATGTGGCGATATTTTTCCAAGTCATCTTCAATGCCGCCCACGCAAAGCACGTTCTCTGCATCGGCAGGCGTGATGATGGTCATCCAACGGCTGTCATCGCCTTCGTTGCCGGCAGAGTTGCACACCAGAATTCCCTTTTCGACGGCCTTGTTGGCGGCTTTGGCCACATACGAAGTGCCGTCCATGTCTTTTGTCCAGTGGCGGTCCTTGCCGTAACCCAACGAGCTGTTGATGATATTGGCGCCGTTTTTGTCGGCCCATTCGGCGCCTTGCGCCCACCACACCTCTTCTTTAAAGGGTTCGGGTTCGATTTCGGTGCGGGCCAGAAGGAACTCGGCACCTGTGGCCAAGCCCATCATCTGTCCGTCCTCGTTGATGCCAGCGATGCAGCTCAGCACCATGGTGCCGTGGGTGTTCCAGCCGTAGACGTTTTCCTTGCGGTTGGGGAAGTTGTAGGTCTTGATAATCTGGTGGTTGTCGCGCAGATGCTTGAAAGCGGGGTGGGTGTCCACTTTCGGGAAGCCGCCGTCCATCACGCAGATGCGCATTCCCTTGCCGTTGATGCCTTTGTCGACGAAATGTTGTCCGCCGAAGCGTTTCAGCTGGTCGGTCAACACGTCTTTGTTTGTCTTGTCATCGTCATTGCGAGGAGGCACGACGAAGCAATCCACATTTGATGATTCTGGATTGCTTCGCTTCGCTCGCAATGACGCAAGCGTCGCATCGGAAACAATCTCTTGCACACGTTCCACGAAGGGCAGTTGGGCAATGCAGTTGGCATTGTCGTCGGTGGCCATGATGCCTACCGCATTGAGCCACCGCGACTCGCCGAAAACCTCTGAGGAATAGTTGTTTACGGCATTCACATACGAGTCGTTCAGGGGATAGTTGCTGATGTCGTAAAGGTCGGCGCCGCATTGCTGATAACGTTCGATGGCCTTGGCATCGAAGTAGGAATAGGGGTCGAACTGGGTGTCGTTTTTGTCGGTGAAGAACACCCAGAAACACTTGTCTTGGGCCATTGCCATGCCACTTAGCAGGCAAAAAATGGCGATTAGGAAATTTTTTCTCATAAAATTTGAAATTTGCGGCAAAGGTAATGTTTTATTTTCTACTTTTGTCGCATAAATGGCATAAATCTGTACACTATGGAAAACTTGACCAAAGAAAAATTCGAAATCTTCATGATGCTTTGCGCTTCGGGCATCGACGGCAACATCTCAATGAACGAGCTTGAACGCATCTGCATGCAGTTCGACGAAAAGAGCTATCAAGAGGTTTTTGATGCCTGGAAGGGAATGACAAGCCCCGCATGGCTCAGCTTCTTCAAGGAACACAAGGACGAATTCCTCAAGACCGAGGAAGACAAGGCTGCCTTTATGGCCGACATTAACGACATCATTTCGGCTGACGAAGGCGAGACCACCCTGAAAGAGAAGAACTACATGAAAGTCCTCGAAATGCTGATGAACGACGAGCTTTGATTCTGTAAAGCTTCGCGAAAACCTTAACCCCGATTTTTGCCAAAATCGGGGTTTTCTAAATTAGAATCGTTCTAATTTACGATTTGATCCAAAAAAGCAATATCTAATATTTTGCTTTTCAACAAACTAACTGCATTTTGAAACCTATCAAAAAGTTGCCTCTTTATTTGGAATGTAAGCATTTTTTTCCCTAAATTTGCAGCGAATTTTGAAAAACCCCTGAAAAGGACAACGAAACTCAATAAATAACCTTAAAAACAAGGAAAATATGGCAAAAGTTAAGTCTTTAGCAGAACTGAAAGCTATGAGAGAAAAGCTTCAGTCGAACCTTGACCTTCGCGAAAAGAGCAACGACCCTGACTCTTTGGTGCAAATCAAGGTCGCAATGGCCACTTGCGGTATCGCCGCCGGTGCAAAACAAGTTATGGAACACATGATGGAGAAGGCCGACGAGCTGAAGCTCGGCATCGTCTTCACCCAGACCGGCTGCATGGGCTACTGCCACGCCGAGCCGACCATCGAGGTGAAGTGCCCTGGCAAGGACCCGATCGTCTTCGGTCATGTCGACAACAACCGCGCTGACGAAATCCTCACCAAGTATGTGATGAACAACGAGATGGTGGAAGGCGTCATCCCCGTGAACTACGAAACTATCTAATAACCCTTAATTCGGAGGAATTTATATGACAAAAATCAAGATGCACGTGCTTTGCTGCGGTGGTACTGGCTGCCAAGCTTCGGCAAGTGCTCAAATCATCAAGAACTTCGAGGACATTCTGGCTGAGAAGGGCTTGCAGGATGAGGTTCAGGTGGTCAGGACGGGTTGCTTCGGCTTCTGCGAGAAGGGACCCATCGTCAAGATCATGCCTGACAACACGTTCTACACTCAGGTGAAGCCTGAAGACGTCGAAAAGATCGTGAACGAGCACATCATCAAGGGCCGTAAGGTCACCGACCTGCTTTATCTCGATCCCGAAAACAAGGAGCACGTCTCCGACTCGAAGCACATGGGCTTCTACCGTAAGCAACTGCGTATCGCTCTGCGTAACTGCGGTTTCATCAACCCCGAGAACATCGACGAGTACATCTCGCGCGACGGTTACGAGGCATTGGGCAAAGTATTGGGCGAAATGACTCCCCAACAGGTCATCGACGAAATCACCAAGTCGGGCCTCCGTGGCCGCGGCGGCGCTGGTTTCCCGACCGGCGTGAAATGGGGCCTCTGCGCCAAGAACCAGGCCGACCAGAAGTACATCATCTGCAACGCTGACGAGGGTGACCCGGGTGCGTTCATGGACCGTTCCATCATGGAAGGCGACCCGCACAGCGTCATCGAGGCCATGGCCATCGGCGGCTACGCCATCGGCGCCACCAAGGGCTTGGTCTACATCCGCGCTGAATACCCGCTGGCTATCCACCGCCTGCAAGTCGCCATCGCCCAGGCCCGCGAATACGGCCTGCTCGGCAAAGACATCCTCGGCTCAGGCTTCGATTTCGACATCGAGCTGCGCTACGGTGCCGGCGCTTTCGTCTGCGGTGAAGAGACCGCTCTGATTCACTCGATGGAAGGCAAGCGTGGCGAACCCACCTTCAAACCCCCGTTCCCGGCTGTGGCTGGCTACAACATGAAGCCCTCCAACGTGAACAACGTGGAGACCTACGCCAACATCCCGATCATCATCAACAAGGGCGCCGACTGGTTTGCCAGCATCGGCTCCGAGAAGTCGAAGGGCACCAAGGTGTTCGCTCTGGCCGGTCAGATCAACAACGTCGGTCTGATTGAGGTCCCGATGGGCACCACCCTGCGCGATATTATTTACGAAATCGGTGGTGGTATCAAGAACGGTCGCGAGTTCAAGGCCGTGCAGACTGGCGGTCCTTCCGGCGGCTGCTTGACTGCCAAGCACTTAGACACGCAAATCGACTATGACAGCCTCGTCGCTGCCGGCTCCATGATGGGTTCAGGCGGTATGGTCGTCATGGACGAGACCTCCTGCATGGTGGCCATCGCCAAGTTCTACCTCGAGTTCACCTGCGAAGAGAGCTGCGGTAAGTGCACGCCTTGCCGTGTGGGTAACAAGCGTATGCTCGAAATCCTCACCAAGATCACCGAAGGCAATGGCACGATGGACGACCTCCAGGAACTCCGCAACCTCGCCGCCGTGATTAAGGACACCGCCCTCTGCGGTCTGGGTCAGACCTCGCCGAATCCGGTGCTGTCGACCTTGGACAACTTCTGGGACGAATACGTCGAGCACGTCGTCGACAAGAAGTGCCGCGCTGGCGTGTGCAAGAAACTCATGCGCTATGAAATTGACAAGGAGAAGTGCATCGGCTGCGGCAAGTGCGCAAAGAACTGCCCTGGCGACGCCATCTCGAAGACCGATTACATCGCCCCCGGCCACAAGCTGCCTTCGATGGTCATCGACACCACCAAGTGCATCAAGTGCGGTGCCTGTATCGCTGGTTGTAAGTTTGGTGCTATTTCTGTCAAATAAAATAGAGGAGGAGAACAAATATGATTAACGTAACAATTGATAACAAACAGATTCAGGTCCCGGAAGGCACTACCATTCTGAAAGCCGCCCGCATGGCCGGTATCCATATTCCTACCCTTTGCTATTTTGAACTGGCAGGAATGAAATTTGAAAACAAACCCGGCGGCTGCCGCGTTTGCGTCGTCGAAGTGACCAAGGATTTCAACGGCCGTCCGCGCCGTAATTTGGCTCCGGCTTGCGCCACCGACTGCGTGGAAGGCATGGAAGTGCTGACCCACAGCAACCGCGTCATCAACGCCCGCCGCACCGTGGTCGAACTTATCCTTTCCGACCACCCGGCCGACTGCCTCACCTGCTCGAAGAGCGGCAACTGCGAACTCCAGAGCTTGGCCCAATACCTCGGCATCCGCGACATCCCGTTCAAGGGTGAGCAATCGCACTACCGTCAAGACCTGTCGCCCGCCATCGTGCGCGACGTCGACAAGTGCGTCATGTGCCGCCGTTGCGAGAACATGTGTAACAATGTCCAGACCGTTGGTGCCCTGAGCGCCATCAACCGTGGCTTCACCGCTGTCGTGGCTCCTGCTTTCGAGCAAGACCTCGTCGACTCGCCTTGCGTCATGTGCGGTCAGTGTGTCCAGGTGTGCCCCGTCGGTGCCCTGAGCGAGGTGGATGACACCCGCAACGTGATGGCTGCCATCAACAACCCCAAGAAGACCGTCATCGTCAACACGGCTCCTGCCACCCGCGTCGCTCTCGGCGAAGAGTTTGGCATGCCTGCCGGCAGCATCGTCACCGGCCAAATGGCCGCCGCCCTGCGCCGCCTCGGCTTCGACTATGTGTTTGACACCGACTTCGCTGCCGACCTTACCATCATGGAGGAAGGCACCGAGCTCCTCGGCCGCATCAAGAAGTTCATGGAAGGTGACAAGAGCGTCCGCCTGCCTATCCTCACTTCGTGCTGCCCGGGTTGGGTCAACTTCTTCGAACACAACTTCCCCGACATGCTCGACGTGCCTTCAACCGCCAAGTCGCCTATGCAGATGTTTGGCGCCATCGCCAAGAACTACTGGGCACAGAAGATGGGCATCAACCGCGAAGACCTCGTGGTCGTTTCCATCATGCCTTGCTTGGCCAAGAAGTACGAAAGCAAGCGTAAGGAATTCTACAAGGATGGCAACCCCGACATCGACTACGTCCTGACGACCCGCGAGTTGGCCCGCTTGATCAAGCAGTTCAACCTCAACTTGAAGGACATGCCGAGCGAGGACTACGACGACCCGCTGGGCGAATCGACTGGTGCTGCCGTCATCTTCGGCGCCACTGGTGGTGTGATCGAAGCCGCCACCCGTACCGCCTACGAGGTGTTCACCGGCAAACCGCTGCCTAAGATCGACTTCACCGAGCTGCGTGGTATCGAAGGTATCCGTGACGCTTGGGTCGACTTCGACGGCACGCCCATCCACATCGGCATTGCCCACGGTCTGTCCAACGCCCGTAAGCTCCTCGAGAGAGTGCGCGAAGGCAAGGAACAGTTCCACGCCATCGAGGTTATGGCCTGCCCCGGCGGTTGCGTCGGCGGCGCTGGTCAGCCCTACCACCATGGCAACAGCGAGATCATCAAGAAGCGTACGGAAGCCATCTACCGCGAGGATGCTGGCAAACCGATCCGCAAGTCGCATGAGAATCCTTCGATCAAGAAGCTCTATGCCGAATACCTTGGTGAGCCATGCGGCCATCTGTCGCACGAACTGCTGCACACCCACTATTTCGACAAGTCGGAACACGTTGAAATCAGTGAGTAATACAATAACCAGTAAATAATAGAAAGGAAAATAATATGGCAGTTATCAAATTATCAGAATCGAAGATCAACTTCATCAAGGAAGTCTGCAAATCGTACGACAACCAACCCGGTGAAGTCATCAACGTGCTGCACAAGGTTCAGGGCGAGTATGGCTATCTGCCTGCTGAAGTCCAGGAACTCGTGGCCAAGGAACTGGGTATTCCGGTTTCGAGAGTCTACGGCATCGTTTCGTTCTATTCCTTCTTCACCATGACGCCTAAAGGCGAGCACCCGATCAGCGTTTGCTTGGGTACCGCTTGCTACGTGCGTGGCGCCGAGAAGGTGTTGGACGAGCTGAAGCGTCAGCTGGGCATCGGCGTCGGCGAGGTCACTCCCGACGGCAAGTTCTCCCTGAACTGCCTCCGCTGCGTCGGCGCTTGCGGTCTGGCTCCTGTCATCGAAGTGGGTGACAAGGTGTATGGCCGTATGACCCCCGACCGCGTGAAGGACGTGTTGGCCGAATATAAATAATTGGTGACAATGGTAGAGACGTAGCGCGCTACGTCTCTACACACACCTATTTATTAATAGGCATACGAAAAAAACTCCGTCTCGATTGAGGCGGAGTTTTTTCGTTATCCATTTGTGGGGTAGGGAATTACCCCTTCACCGCATCGGCCACGGTCTTGCCAAGGTTGTAAAGCTTGTCCCAGTCTTCTTCGCGGATGGGAGCGCCTTTCACCTCGACGCTTTCGGCCACGAGGTTCCACTTGCCTTCCTCGGCGCATTTGGCCAAGGTCTTCACGCCGCCACCGCTCCAGCTCATGCCTCCGAACAATCCATAGACTTTATCCTTCGGCTTGAACTCGTTGATTTCGTGGGTCAGCAGGGTCATGTTGGGGAACATGCTGCCATAATGGGCGCAGGCTCCGATAATGACACCTTTGTATTTCCATATGTCGCTCATGATAAACGACACTTCGGTCTTGGCAATGTCATATACCTTCACCTCCTTGATGCCCGCTTCAGCAGCACCACGCGCCACGATGTCGGCCATCACGCCCGTGTTGCCGTGCATTGAACCATAGACGACGACCACACCTTCCTCGCTCTCTTGCTTGCTCCATTGGGTGTATTTGCCCAAAACCCAAGCCAAATTCGTGCGCCAAACGAGACCGTGCGACGGGGCTATCATATTGATTTCCAACCCACCTAACTTTTCGATGGCTTTCAAGGCTTGCATAGCCACCTTGCCAACGATGTTGGCATAGTAGCGGCGCATGTCGTCCTCGTAGAAGTCCAAATTCACTTGGTCGTCAAAGATACCGCCATTCAAGGCACCGAAACCGCCAAAGGCATCGTTACTGAAGACGATTTTGCTCGATTGTTCGTAGGTCACCATCGATTCGGGCCAATGCACCATCGGCACCATGAAGAACTGCAAGATATGCTTGCCGAGGCTCAAGGTCTCGCCTTCGGCCACCACCTTCTTGTTTTCGATGGTACCGTAGAAAGCCTCAAGCGGGGCAAAGGTCTTTGCGTTGCCAACAACCTGTACCTCAGGCCATTCACGGATGACGGCAGCGATGCTGCTGCTGTGGTCAGGCTCGTCATGATTAATAATAAGGTAGTCGACCTTGCGGCCTTGCAGCACGTTCTTCACCTTGAAAAGGTATTCCTCGATAAAGATCGCCTCGACGGGGTCAATCAAGGCAACCTTCTCGTCCACAATAAGATATGAGTTGTAGGAAACGCCGTTGGGCAGCTCCATGTGGTTTTCAAAAAGCTCGGTGCGGCGGTCGTTGACGCCGACGTAGAAAATGTTTTCGGTTAGATTAATCTGCTTCATTGCATAGTTATTTTGAAGAGGCGCAACGCATTGCGTCTCATGGATTTTCGTATTGTTGTCGTTCTTTGGAGACGCCACATTATGCGTCTCTACAATGATTTCCTCAAATTCCTCCTTGCCGTGTTTGCAAAGCGGGCATTCAAAATCGTCGGGGAGTTCGTCGCCCTCGTAGACGTAGCCGCACACCTTGCACACCCAGCAACGTTTGCCGTTCTTGGCGTTATCATAATTGATTTCGGGTTGGGGCTTGATATGCCTTTGGTAATAGTCGTAGGTTACGGAAGGCTTGTCGGAAAGCACTTGGGCATCAAGCACTTCGGCGACGAACATGGTATGTGTGCCGAAATCAATGCTTTGGCTGACATGGCAAGCCAAATAGGCGTTAGTGTATTTCGGGATGTAAAGGACCTCGTTCACAGCACGATGCTCGGCTTCGCACGTGGCGAATTTGTTCGTCGTGCGACCCGACTGGAAGCCGAAATGCTCGAAGACGAACATCGGTGTCTCGGTGGTCAGCATCGAAACGTTGAAGACGCCCGACGCTTTGATGAGTTCGTGCGTATAGTTTCCCTTGTTGACCGAAACGACGATTTGCAAAGGCGTACTGGTGACCTGCAACACCGTGTTCACGATGCAGCCGTTGTCGATACCATCGTGGCGGGTGGTCAGGACGTAAAGTCCATAACCGATGTTGAATAATGCGTTGGTGTCCATTGTGTTAGAATAATGTAGAGACGGTGCATGCACCGTCTCTACCAACAATTTTTCGGTTTATTCCATGACAGAGAAGCTGTCCTTGCCGATGCCGCAAAGCGGGCATGACCAGCTGTCAGGAATCTCTTCGAAAGGTGTGCCAGGGGCGATGCCGCTGTCGGGATCGCCAACTGCGGGGTCGTAGACATAGCCGCAGACGTCGCATACGTACTTTTTCATATTAGCTTTGAGTTTAAAGTTAAGAGTTTAGAGTTAATAATTCTCAGCCTTGATTTGGAAATAGGACTGTGGGTGGTTGCACACGGGGCAGACCTGCGGGGCCTTCTTGCCGATGACGATGTGGCCGCAGTTGGAGCATTGCCACACCATATCGCCTTCGCGCGAGAAGACGATGCCGTCCTCGATGTTTTGCAGGAGCTTCAGGTAGCGGGCCTCGTGTTCCTTCTCGATTTTGCCGACCAGTTCAAACAGGGCGGCAATCTTGGTGAAGCCTTCCTCGCGGGCGGTCTGGGCCATGCCGGCATACATGTCGGTCCATTCGAAGTTCTCGCCAGCGGCGGCGTCCTTCAGGTTGGTCTTGGTGTCGGGCACATCGCCGTCGTGCAGCAGCTTGAACCAAATCTTGGCGTGTTCCATCTCGTTGCGAGCGGTCTCCTCAAAGAGGTCGGCGATTTGGTTGTAGCCTTCCTTGCGTGCTTTGGAGGCGTAATAGGTGTACTTGTTGCGGGCTTGCGATTCGCCAGCAAAGGCAGCCATCAAGTTGGCTTCGGTCTTTGAACCTTTCAATTCCATTTTGAGTCAGTTTTTAATTGTTTGATATTCAATAAATTAATAAAATTTAAAACAAAAAGGGTAGGGGAGTTCCCCAATTGCGGGCAAAGGTAGCATTATTTTTCGGATATGCAATGCAAAACCTTAATTTCAAGAAAATAATCTCGCTTACGGTTGGATTGGCTTCGTTGGATACAAAGTATTTCCGTAATTTTGCAGCCGATATGTTTTGGAACCGAAAAAAGCAAAAGATCAAAGGCGCCGACTGGCCTGATGCCGAATGGCCGTCGTATATTCCCAAATATCATCTTGACGATTTCGCCGCCATCGACTTTGAGGGGGCCAATGGCGAGGTGACCAGTGCTTGCAGCATGGGCGTTGTCATCGTGAGAGACAATGAGATTACTGACCGTTTCTACAGCCTGATGAAACCCGTGCCGAACCGCTACGACTTTTGGACGACGAAGGTGCACGGCATCACCTATAAAGATACGAACCATGCGCCGTTGTTTCCGGAGGTCTGGAGCCAAATCGAAGGACATGTGAAAGGTTTGCCTATGGTGGCCCATGGCAAGTCGTTCGACGAGCGCGTGCTGAAGGCTTTACATCAGCTGTATCACATTCCGTATCCAAACTATAAGTTTTATTGCACGCATCTGGGATCCGAGAAACTGTTGCCGGAGTTGGAGAACCATAAACTTCAAACCGTGGCATTGCATTTTGGTTACGACTTGGCGAAGAACCATCATAATGCCGTTGCCGACGCCGAGGCTTGCGCAGTGATTGCGATGAACATATTTTAGTTTGTAGTTGGCAGTTGTTCGGTTAGCGGGGATTGAAATCGCCCGTTGCATTATTTCGCCCTTTCAGGGCTTCAGAGTAAGAACAGTTTTCAGTTGCCAGTTTGAAGTTAGCAGTTGGCAGTTATAAGTGGATTTATACGTGATGGTATGGTTCTGAAATATCATATTTAACATAATGTTGATTATTCCCGAATTGGGATTTTTTTCCAAAAGGCAAAAAATGGCCAATTCGTGCGATTTTTGTTTGCCAAAACCGAAATGATGATTACCTTTGCAGTTCAATTTTTCATATCTGATACATCGAAAACAGACTATGGAATTTTAAATCTTAAATCTTTGAATTTTAAATCATTAAATAAACTACACTATGGAAATTATCGGAAAAGTGGTCAGACTCGGCAATCTGACCGAAGGCACAAGCGCCCGTGGCCCGTGGCGCAAGCAAGATTTGATCATCGAGACCGAGGAACAATATCCTCGCACGGTGTGCTTGACATGCTGGACGAACCAAATCGATGAAATCCAGAAGTTTGCGCCTGGACAGACCATCAAGGCGCAGATTGAGATTTCGTCGCGCGAGTTCAACGGCAAATGGTACACTGACGTACGCGTGTGGCGCTTCGACCCCGTTGGCGCTACTGCCGCACCCATGGAAACTCCTGTGCAGGCCGCCCAGTCGGTACAGCAGCAACCCATGATGCACCAAACGCCGCCTGCCGCTGCCCCAGCCACAGAATACTATCCGCCAGCGGGCGACGACAGCACTGATGACCTGCCCTTCTAACATTATGTTAAATACACAGTTCTTCAACAGCGATACCATCTGTGCCATATCCACACCTTATGGCATGGGTGCTATCGCTGTTGTTCGCATCTCCGGACCTCAGACTTTCCCAATCGTCTGTTCCATATTTCAACATAATGGAAAACAGATGGTTATGGATGAAATTGCTGTTCGAAAGGCATATTACGGGTGCATTGTCGACAAGGACGAGATGCTCGATGAGGTGCTGTTGACTTTCTTCAAAAGCCCCCACTCTTTCACAGGCGAAGATTCGGCAGAAATCAGCGTGCACGGCTCTGTCTACATTCAAGAGAAGCTGTTGCACATCCTTATTGCTCACGGTTGTCGCATGGCCGAGGCTGGCGAGTTCACCCGCCGCGCTTTCGCCAACGGCAAATTCGACTTGACCCAAGCCGAAGCCATTGCAGACTTAATCAGTTCGCAGAATGAAGCATCTCATCGTGTGGCAATCAACCAATTAAAGGGCGATTTCTCGAAAGAACTTCAAGTGATGCGTTCCAAACTGTTGGAAATGACAGCATTGATGGAACTCGAATTGGACTTTAGCGAGGAAGATGTTGAGTTTGCAGACCGAAGCCAACTTAAAGCTTTGCTTCAAGCGACCATTGATAAAGTCAACATCCTCAAGGATTCATTCCGCTTGGGCAATGCCATCAAAAACGGAGTTCCTGTCGCCATCGTTGGCCAGACCAACACCGGAAAAAGCACCTTGCTCAACGCGCTTTTGGGCGAAGACCGCGCCATCGTGAGCGACATTGCCGGCACCACGCGCGACACCATCGAGGAGACCTTAAACATCAACGGGATCCTTTATCGCTTCATCGATACGGCCGGCTTGCGACAAACCGATGAAACCATCGAACGAATCGGCATAGAGCGTTCCTATCGGAAAATCAAGGAGGCGACTATCGTTATCGGTATGCTGGATGCCACAAATGGCTATGAATCAATGCTTTCTTCGGCAAACGACATTCTCGACAAGGTTGACTTGGAGCAACAACAAATTGTCCTATGTATTAATAAGGTAGACACGCTCTCTGACCAAGGCGAGGCCGTTTTAGGGCGTTTGCGCCAAGATTTGGACAACGATGTAATCATGGTGATTTGCCTCTCTGCCAAGCAGAAGTTTGGTTTGAACGACTTGTACAACGCCTTGAAACACAGCCAACCCCTCGCCCATCCCGACACCACTTTGGTGACCAACCTGCGCCATTACGAAGCCTTGTCGCATGCTTCAGAAAGCCTAAACCAAGTTAAATCAGGACTTGAAATGAATATTCCTATCGACTTGGTTTCACAAGACTTACGACAAGCGATATATCATCTTGGAAGCATAACAGGAGAGATTACCACAGACGAAATCTTGGGAACGATTTTCAGTCGTTTCTGCGTCGGAAAATGACAAGCCATGAACAAGCCAATGAACACGAGCAAGGCCATTAGGACCAAGTCCAGCGTTGCCATTCTCATTACGGCTGCTGTGCTCATGTTGCTGATTTCAGGCATTCAACAATACTATTCGCGCAACCAAACCCGCGCCGATTTGGAGCGCAATGCCGAGATGGAAATGGTGATCAAGGCCAACGACATCAAACATTCGCTTGAGGATGTGGAGTTGGCACTTCGGAACCGCAGTTGGGAGTTTGAGCAGTTCCTTCCCTACCCTGATTCGTTGTTTGCCGTCACGCGTCGCGTCGTGGAACAGAATCCTTATTTCGCTGGTTGCTGCATCGCCATGGTGCCCGACTACTACCCCGAAAAAGGCCGCTTGTTTGAGCCTTATACTGAGCGTCGGGGCGAGGTGATAGAAACCGTTCAACTCGCTTCCGATGAGCACGACTATACCAAAAACGAGAATTTCATCACCTCGATTAAAAACGACACATCCTTTTGGAGCAAACCTTATCATGACCCAAGCTACCCCGGCGAAATTTTGCTCACCTATACGTTTCCCATCCATGATGAATATGGCAACATAGTGGCCGTCGCTGGCGTTGACCTTATCGACGAATGGCTTGGCAAACTGCTGAATGCCAAACTTATGTTCCCTTCATCCTACCTTATCCTGATTTCGGGCGAGGGGAGGCTGATTTGTGGCCCCAACGAGGTCGGAAACAAGCATCAACTTGCCGAGGAGACCCTTGAAATGATTAACGATAGCACCCTTCAACGGTATGAAAGTTCGACGGGCTATTCCACGCTTCTGTCTTTCATCGACAACGAAGATGGCTCAAAGGGTTATGTGTTCTACAGCTCGCCGCAAAACCTGGCGCCATGGCGACTTGCGGTTGTCAACTACGAAGATGAAGTGTTTGAGCCTTTGATAAGAATGCGTTGGCGCAACCTGCTGTTGACTTTGGCAGGCGTGTTGATTCTCGCTTTCATCATCCAACGTTCGGCCAAAAACATTTCCAAACTGCAAAAAGCCAATCTGGAGCGCGAACACATTGAAAGCGAGTTGAATATCGCCCGAAAAATCCAGATGGACATGCTGCCTAAACCCGAATCGGAAACTAAAAGCGACGATGTCGACATTTGTGGATCGCTCGTCCCCGCCAAGATGGTAGGCGGCGACTTGTACGACTATTTCGTCCGCGACGAGAAACTCTATTTCTGCATCGGCGATGTGAGTGGCAAAGGGGTTCCCGCCGCATTGGTTATGGGGGTGGTCCACACGCTTTTCCGCTCGGTTTCGACCCATGAGAGCCGTCCTGACCGTATCATGGGCACGCTGAACGAAAATGTTTCTCAGGGCAATGAGTCGAACATGTTCATCACATTTTTCATCGGTGTGCTCGATTTGCCGACGGGCAAGTTGCGCTACTGCAACGCGGGACACGATCGTCCCTTTGTCATCGGCAAGGAAACCAATGTTTTGCCTGCCAAGGCCAATTTGCCTTTGGGCGTGGTTGAGAATATGGTTTATGTCGCGCAGGAGACAGACCTTGTTCCTGGCGACATGCTTTTCCTTTTCACCGACGGGCTTACCGAAGCGAAAAATATCAAGCATCAATTATTTGGCATACAACGACTTACAAACTATCTTCAAGAATGTGACAAGAAAATTGCTCCAAACACCTTAATAAATAA